>Ga0073774_1000056_pt1 | contig 20526 bp, 13 predicted proteins | sample InSIn5gowninarea_FD_77487 | JGI IMG/M metagenome (GOLD analysis project Ga0073774, IMG submission 77487) | Clean room microbial communities from NASA Spacecraft Assembly Facility at Jet Propulsion Laboratory, Pasadena, California, USA -... ... | reverse complement strand
CTTGGTAAGGATTTTTAACCAAATATTAACAACCAGGATCGATTTTATGTCACTACAGCAAGCAAGAACACATTGGTAGGCGAAGGGCATAGATTGTTCAAGGAGAATGTATTTGACAATCTCAAAGTGAACCTCCGACAAATAGTCTTGAACAAAATACAAGAGGACAGACAACAAATAGGTGCCTCCACTGTGAATAGGTCTCTTCTAAAAGAAACACTATTGGTAAGTTCTCATACAGTCTACTAACAAGAATAGATTTTTTTGGACATGGGAGACTTTTCTGAAGAAGATTCATTCAGAAACAGTGAAGTAGATGTGTATGCAGAAGAATTTGAAGAGTATGCAGCAGCTGATACAAAGAATTTTTATCACAAATTGTCAGAGTTGTGGTTATCAGAATCTAGTTTCACAGAGTACATGGTCAAAGCAGAAATTAAAATCAAAGAAGAAAATCAACGGCTTTCGGCTATATTTATCAGTGCATCGCTACAAAAGCTGATGAGAATCATAGATGATCAATTGTTAGCCAAAAATCAAAAGAGATTGTTGGAGATGTCAGGCTCTGGTGTTGATGTTCTCATTCATGACGAAAAGTTGGAGGATTTATCAAGACTCTTTCGATTGATGAGTAGAATTAGCCAAGGACTTGACCCTATTGCACAAATGTTTCAAGATTATATTTCCAGAGTTGGCCGTGACATATTCAAGAGACACGTTGATGAAGCCGCACAAAAGAAGGATTATACTATGTTCCTACATTTTCTATTAGAGTCCTACGTTGTTGAGTTGATACAATTCCACAACAAAATGGACACCCTCGTTACAGGTCCATTCCAGAATAACGCTACATTCCACAAGGCACTTTCCAACGGTTTCAAATCATTTGTGAACTTGGGATTTAGAAAGCCAAAGAAGAGAGACGACAAGGGACCAGAAGTGAAGACGGCACAACTATTCGCTTACTATTGTGACGAGATTCTTAGGAAACGCAAAGCAGAGTCGCTTGATGACGCACTAGAGAAGGTTGTCAACTTTGTACAATTTTTCAGTGACAAGGATATCTTCATTGAAGAGTACAGAAAGCAATTAGCGAAGCGATTACTTGTTAGTGGCTACCAAGATTCAGAAGAAAGATCAATGATTGGCAAATTGAAGTGGTTTTATCGTGGAGTTGGCGATTTGTACAAATTAGAAAAGATGTTGACGGACAAATCTGTTGCCGTAGATATGAAGCAAGAGTTCAACGTATTTTTGGAAAAGAGAGAACCAAATGAACCAACGGTCAATTTTGACTTAATGGTTACTGTTCTAACCACTGGCACATGGCCAATCAACCTCAAAGATACACTCAAAGTGCTTCCAGTGTTCATAAACGCTCAACAAGTATTTAAAGAGTTCTACGATACCAAACACAATAGAAGAGTACTACACTGGGCGTATGGTAGAAGTACAGTACAACTAGAAGCACACTTTTCAAAGAAAAAAGTATTAGAGACTAGCACATACCAAGCATGCGTTCTATTATTGTTCAACGACGCACCAGAGTTGTCTGTGAAACAAATCATGGCTGAAACAGGGCTAGACTTGGAGGTGGTAAAGAGAACACTTGTGTCGATGTCAACCAAAAAGTTCCACCTAGTACGTATCAAAAAGACAAGCGATGAAGATACAGTCATGATAGAGGGAGATTCAACTACACAGGATAAACTTCTTGTGGCAAACGCAGAGGTTGTAGATGAATCGACGCTTTTGGAAGTTAATCAAGATTTCCAGCACAAGCAAACCAAGATAAAACTACCAGTACCGCGTGTAACTGAGGAAGAATCGAAGAAAACCATTGTTAATGTGAATAATGATAGAGTATGGACTCTAGAAGCTACAATCGTTCGTGTTATGAAGACAAGAAAGACCATGAAGCTCCAACAACTCATACAAGAAGTTATAACACAAATCAAGGATAGATTCCAGCCCGATTTGCGAAATATTAAAACTAGAGTAGAGAGTCTCATCGATAGAGATTACATAAAGAGAGTAGAGGGTGACCCTTCAACTCTGGAATATGTTGCTTAATAAATATTGTACAAATTTTTTCAAAGTCCTTTTTGTAAGCAAGAGGAAATCCTCTTAAGACTGTTGGAACAGTTCCACGCAAATGAACTCGCAAGACGACGCGATTCGTAAGATGCATCTGTCCAACACTGATGATGAGAACTATTACCCACAACCCAAAATTCACATGCAAGTTCAAACTGGACATGTTAAACAGTAATTATTACCTACACTCATTCTAACGCTTAAGATCATTTGGTTTATTTGGCACACATAGGAATTCTTCACCAAAAATATCTCAAGACAATACTTTTGTTGATATCTGTCGCACGCTTCAAAAGATCGAGTCACTGTCGTCAAATCAAATACAACTCGAACGTGTGAATCGAAAATTAGTGGGGAGACTGAAAAATCTTATCGTTCATCGTCCGCACGAACTCGAGACAATACAGTCGGAAATAGAAAATACCGCCAAACAATTTCACACAAACTCGGAACATCTGATACAGAATTGTGATTCTATACTAACAATTGATTTTCAGTCGCACAAGAATCATCAGGGAGTCCAAACTTTGAAAGATGTCGTTCAAATGATCAAGCTTTTAAGAATTCGAACAGAAAAACAGTCTAAGAAACGTACAACCGATGAGCAAGCAATAGATGTGTATATTATTGTCACTAGAGAGATAAATAAGCTTCGCATATCTCTGAACAGCGTCAAGAACGAAAGACTGCTAAAAATAGAAGACGACGAAGATGTTGAAGAGGAGGATCAGAAGATAGACAAGATAAAAGTGAGAATGTTACAAACGAAACGTGACGTTGAGTGGAAGCGGGTCAACGCTATGGAGGTGTGTGACAACAGTGCATCTATGCTACTAAAAATGATCAATTTTTACAACTCCAAGAAGCGGAAGCCTTCCAAGACTCGAACTACTAATGAGCAGCGCGATATATTTATGTTATGGCTTGAGTGGAATGTTCCATGTTTTTTTGACAGAGTAGTGGCCAAGGATTATGAATTAGTGGATGTTGCCGGAATATTAGCTCCTGACCGAGTTGCTCACTTAACTTCAAGCGCAACTAACGTGTTGCTCAAATGCATAACGCTAAAGTCACTAAATACTGTTCAGCATGACCTAGAGCTCACGCTCGCGCTGCGGCATGATATTCTGATGCCAATAGAGGCTGTGTTCGTAGAAGATGCTGTAATGTACATGCAATATCCATTTGTTGATTCCGGTGATCTTTTACATTGGCTGAAAAGATTCGACATGAACTCTCCGCTACTAGATACACTGTACGATATTGACTTGGTACAAAAGCCCACCATGCGGAGTCAACAAGATATTCGGCATGTATTTAAGCAAATCAACATGGTTATTGGATACTTGCACGATAGGAATTTAGTTTTGAGACAGCTCAAACCTCAGTGCATATACGTTACGGATGTTGGCAAAGTACACATGATTCACTATGGATTGTGGAGTGAGTCTACCGCTATTGATAGATACACACCTCCTGAAGTGTTATCGGGTGGCACGTATACGCAGCAGTCGGACATTTTCACGCTTGGTGTAATGCTATACGAAGCTCTAATCGGAGAGTTAGAGTTTGACGATGACGAGAATGTATTCGTACCTGACGACGCTCAAGTGATGAATCAAATGATTTCATCATCTGCTTTGGAAGTGTTGCGACAAATGTTACAGAGTAGCCCTAGTCTTCGGCCAACATCACGACATCTCACAGACTATGAGTATTTTTCTTCAGGTTTTGCCAAGGACGAGAGACTAATAAGTAGCAACGAAGCAGTCGCAGACATTAGGAAATCTTTATCGAGCTACAAGAAGAAAGAAGTCAAAGGCAGTCCACAACTATTCTCGAAAGGTATTAACTCTAACGATGAGCTAGTGCCGGTAGTTCTTGAGTTTTTCAAAGAGAATGTGACAAAGTATAGTGATTTAGTCAAAGATTTATACGTTGAACGACAAGTTACGAAAGATACGCTATCTGGAGCAGAACTATTCCGTATATTCTTTGAGTTACTACTAGACTCTGATCTATTACAAGAGGTCGGAGCGTACTTCATTCCAGTTGATGATGAAGAAGACTCAGAAAACAAAACATTAACGTTTATGAGTCTGGGCAAGATACTAGGAAAATGCTTCATGGAAGGCTACTCAATTCAGTTAATGTTCCCATTGTGGATGTATCGATTTTTGATAATAGATAGTCCAATTGTAGTGGATTTCTATGATCCAAAGCAGGGTGACGAGGAGCTAACTAACATGGTACAACGTACTATGCCCTTTTTGGCTACTATTTCAAAAGCGTCGCTAATGTTACAGGATACTGAAACTCTTTTGAGACTCTTTGGGTTAGACATCAACGATGATTTCACAGTTCCACAACTGGTAAGGCATCATGTTGATAACCAACTATTTGGGGAGTACAGACAACGGCTACAGTATTTGAATGCCATAAAGCGAGGGTTTTGGAAAGTAGTTCCCAAGGATCTTATCGATTCCAAGTTGAACGAAAATCCAAGAGTCAACACTACAGAAATATTGTCACTGCTTCTATCGTACTCGTCACACTTAGACGGCCATATTTTGGCGGATGTTTTCGTATGTGACACTCCCGACATCAAGGCCGCCCTCTTTCGTGCTTTCGAGGAGATGCCACCCACAGATCTAAAACGATTCGCGATGTGGACTTTTGGTATGGTATATCACTCCCAAACAACCAACCACAACACAAACGTAGAAGTTTGTTTGACATCCAGAACAATGTCCCACGCAGGGACAGGGCTAGTGGAACTACAGGCAGATTCTACAAAACTACAAGGTGTTTTCAAGGCACACTTAATATCAACGGTAGCGGCACAATCTGCATCTACAGCCCCACTTCCACCAATCGAGAAAAAGCTAAAGATAGATCTTGCAGCTAGTAGAAACCAATCGGAACCCACCTACGCGCCACCCAAAGCTATTGGTAAAGAGTTCCTACCAGAACCTAATAGAGGTTTCCAACGACATGAAACATTTGATAACGCTCCACTTCGGAAACCAAACGTATTTGAGTATTTTGTGAACGAGAGCAAGCCATTACCACCAACAGTAGGCTCAAAGAATCCCACTGCAGTTTTGCAAAAGTACTGTCCTGCGTGTGACATGCAAGTACTTGACTTGGATGATCATGTCAAAAGCAAAATACACCAACAGAACGTTTCTGGTGTAAAAATCGAAACACCTACGCCACATGTAACTGCCGAGACACCATACCACGCCAAAATCTTGTCAAGCACGCGAGAAGCAACCTACCATGCTCCAAAGCAAACGTTCGAGTACGACCCAAATGTTCACAGTAATGCAAACTTGTACTATTGTCATATATGTAACATGCAACTTAATGGACCAGAGCCGTACCAACTCCATTTAAATGGAAGAAAGCACAAGCTAACAGTTGAGCGCAACAACATGTCAAAAGATGTCACTGGGGACACTAGTAGACCATTTTTCTGCGAACTGTGCGAGATACAGTGCACTGGTCCAGAGTCTTATTTGGCACATTTGGACGGAAAGGCACACAAGAGAATGCAAAATAGAAAAGAAATCCTGAAGCAAATCAACAAAAGCATGGATGCTCCGAAAGTATTAGAAAAGCAAAGCTTCGGCGGGGTAAAGACCTCAGCAGAAGCACTTTTTCACTGTGACCTCTGCAACGTTGATTGCTCAGGTTCGATGGCGTACCAACAACATGTCATGGGAGGGCTTCACAAAAAAAACGAAGAGAAAAGGAGAGTCGAAGAACGAATAATGGCACGACAACAACCAATCCCACAAACAAATACGGGTTCTTTATTTTCAACAGACTGGTTTGGTCCAACACGTGATATGTTTAGTTCAACGTCGCTGTTCTCTAACCATGGTTTTGGAGCACCACAAACACCATATCCAGCGAAGTACAACGAACCAATTCAACGGCCACTAGAACCAGAACCACAAACGCATGACTTGTTCCACTGTCCTGTATGCGATATTTACTTGAATAGTGTAGAGTCATTCGTCGCACACAATGAAGGCAAGAAACACCACAAAGAAATCGCAAAGCAAAATGCAACGATACTGCAACAAGCAAATCTAAACCAACAAAATCCCGTTAGTTTGTTGCCACCAACATCAGAGTCTGTATTTCACTCCAATTTTGATGAGGAACGAGCCATCCAAATATTAGAGTACTTTTTCAAGAACGTTCTTAGAACATCTGTGACATACGATATCAGTAGTAGTGGACCTGTACACATGACGAAGTACATGGTAGAAGTAGAGATACCATCTTTACCACCTACGATTTCAAACAATCGTGTGGCCCCTCATAGTGCAAGAACGATCATCGGTGAAGGATCATCAAAAGCCTTAGCGAAAAAGGACGCAGCAGTCAAAGCTTGCCAATTACTCGGACACTGGGGAATTTTACAGCAAACTATACCTAGAAACTTGCTATACAAGCCAACATAAGTAGGATTTTGTTGACGTATGTGGATGACAAGGTTCAAGTGTTTTTCTGATCAAGTTTGCAATTGTACATACAGAGAGACTTGATCAGAAAAACACTTGAAGCAAGAAGATGTACATCAACAAAATCCTACTTCAAGTTGACTGGATTACCGCTATCTAGATATAAGCTTGAAGTGTGTAAGAACACTTCAAAGGAAGCATGGAAGCAGATGTTGCTCCTGTTATAAACAACTACAAATGGTCATTCTTCACCAAAAGATTCACAGAGAATATTTTAGGAGGAATGAAAATTTACACTGGCAGGAGGCAACCATTTATGATTTATGTAATGCAGATTTTACTATACTTGCTACCGCTACTATTCGTGACACCATTCATCGTTACAGCGAATTATTCGCTCTATCCTCACATTGCCATTCCTATTTCATGCGCGGGTGTCTGCATGGCTGTACTAGTATTCATTACACAAACAATTGCATTTATTGCTCCGCGTGTAAAAAAATCAGAAGACCCTTTCGGTACTCCAGTGGATATCGTAGCCTCCATGTTGGATGAAGATGATGAAATTGAAAAGTTTTTCAGTCGACGAGCAATGGTATATTGGCTACCAAGTCGAAGAAATTATCTTTTCGTACTAGTGAATTCGTTACTATCGGGTCTACTCGCTGCCGGTATTGTATGGACGTTACGTCCAGAACGTGTAAAATACCATTTTACTAGCGAAGTATTTGGATGGATAGTTTTCGCGATTGGGTTATTCGTCTATTTGAATTGTCAATACTCTCTGACTGTACGAGCACCGCCGGAAATTAGTCAATTTCAAAGTTATAGTATCTTTGAAGAAGTACTACGGCCCATGTACGTACTATTGTTCATACTATCAGATGTCATCTGTGCTATTATATTCTCCTACGAGACGATATACTGGATAGAGTACGTCAATTGTGTAATCTATATTGTGTTTCTACTATACCCAGTACTATGGTCATTAGGTATTTTGGCACACGTTAATGTACTATTTTTATGGGCAACAGAGGTTGCTCTAGTTTATTTATTGGGTGGAACACATGCTGCAAGTGACAAGAGACTATTTATAATGGCACTGTTTGCATGGATATCGAGCACCGTTGTATTTCTGTTATATTATTTTTTGAGTCCGGCATTGGGAGTATTTATTGCTGCAGGACTCGGGTTTGCACTCTCACAAGAGTGGTACATTCACTATTGTGAACTTTTACCTTCACTGGTACTATCAAGACTTCCAGAGTCTGTTCGGCAACGGTTTGGGTTTGATAAAGTAAAATATCAAACTATAGAACAGGTTGTTCATCAAGCGTTTCCCAAGGTTGCTATATGGCGCATCATATCTGCTGCTATCAGTATACTATCGATACTAGGGTGTTTAGGAGCAGGACTAGCCTTACATTTCACGAATACTGTACTACCATCGCGTTCCTCGCAAAACGAACTATGGTTTAAACTTACTGTTGGCATAATTGAAGCAATTATGCTATTGACAGTAGTTACTCACTGGATATTGCTACTTACGCAGCGGATATACCTATTCAACATACTTAGGAATCCACTATGGAGAAAAATACAATCAAGTAAAGTCACACGTGCTATTCATATCATAACGCGTTGTGCTCCTACAGTAGCGATGGCGTATCTGCTCATCAACGTGGATACAAAGGCCGTGATACCAATCGCAAGCTCTGAATGGTTTCTCTACAGCTTTTTTGAGTGCGTACTGATACTAAGAAGTTTCAGGTTTGCGTGGCAAAACGTTTGGAGTTCTTACTTGGAAATCGTGATTGTAGCGATTCTAAACAAGGCGTGTGTCAACACAGGTTGGTACGATCTATCCATGGCCACTAGACTGTTTATTATTGGCTTTGGGCTCTCAAGACTACCTGTGTTATGGGACCGTTCACGTTTGATGGGAATATCATGGATTACTGTAGCGTCAAATAGCAAGTATCGCTTCAAACGAGCGAAACTGTTCCTCATACTCACGATAATCTTCATACCTATACCATTGCTCGTACTAGTTGTGAGTTCAGTCATGATACTACCCATACTACCTCTGTTAGGAATACCATTGTTTATAATTGGTTTTCCACGGCCGCTTCGAACGTGGCCAACATGTGGATCAAGTTACTCCTTGTGCTCTGATACTGTGTTCTACAAACACATGTTACCCGCAGTACTATCAAATTTTTCACGAAAAATGGGCCGAGGGTCGCTAGGAACAATACATCCAGGTGATATGTTCCTGATACGATCAGAGACCTTCTTTGTACTAGTGGAGATACTAGAAAGAGGTCTAGGCTATGTTACGATCAATATCAAAGGATTAGAACTGCAAACAACATCATGTCACGCTGTAGAAGCAACTCTACTAGATGAGTTTTTGGAAGGCGTGTACGCACCAAAATCGGAGCAAGTCATTAACAAACACTTTTGGCATATTTTCCAACCCATGTCAGAAACATTGATTAATACCTATTCTATATCTAATATTCAACTTACAGGGCTATTCGATCATCCTGATACGTTTACCGAACTACATCAAGGAGTAGCCCATTGTTTGTTATGGATTATCTGCAACAACAAGACAGATACTGAGCTAAAGTCGGCTTTAATAGACTACCATGCAAACAAAGTAGTACCATTGCAACAAGACCAAATAGACAATGTTTTTCCAAAAGATTGGTTAGAATTCTTGAAAAAAGACTGCCCTACTATGGACACAGAAACAGAAGAATCGATCAAATTGTTTGTTTCTGTTTGCTTTCTAGTAATAGAACAACAAATGGGGAAAAAAATATCACCCAATGAAATACTAAAAACATTTGCTGGTACTGTTCCAGGGTTCAATTTGGATAAAATGTTCACAAGAAACAAAAAAGATAGTATGCACTTTGATGACTATCAACACGCATTCTCAATGATCGAAGAAGAATTAGACAAGTTTAATAAAAAGAAGCAAAACAAAACGGCTGGACCTAAAAAAGAAGTCAGCGAACATGTTCCAACGTGGTTAAAAGGTGATGACAATGAAGACACAAAGTCAATAGAAAGAGGAGAAAAACTGCTACAGTACTTTATCAAAGCATATCAATGGGCGGTCAAATTGTCACTGGATAAAATAGTCTATGAAGGATCGAACCTAACTGCACCAAATGAATCAGAATTTGAAGAATGGAGAGACTCTATGGTCGATTATGATCAGAATTGGGATATCTCGTGTAAACAAGACGATTCGAGTATTCTAGAGGAGAAACCAAACATATTTGTACTGGTAGTTGAGAATGCCAAAAAGAGCGTGTCAGAGTTTAGAGCCAAGTCTTTTACCAAGCAAGATATGCCTTTTTACATTGGCAAATTAGACGCAGAAACAGTGAGAGCCATTTGGACTTCACTTAATTTGGAATTGTTCTTCTTCACAAACGATGATGATGAACGGTACAGCATACAAGCTCATAAACTAATGATGAGGAACATTTGTGTACAAGCAGCTGAACCGCCACTCGGTTACCCTATATTCAGCAGTGGACCAATCAATGTTCCTATTCTAACATAAATATTTATTCAGAAAGTTGTTTATTGGTCTTTCTTATTCGCTTTGGCCCATTCAACAACGTTTCCGACTTCTTTGTATTTCATATCATATAGTTCAACATAGTTATCAAGTTGCTCCTTTTCGGAACGTTTGAGGTCGGTGAGATCAGTTCTGTTCAAAGTTGATTCATCGAACGACATTTTTGCGAGGTTGTATGAAGCGTCCTTTCCTGCAAAAATTGCATATTGTTCACCTGGACCATAGAATTCACTATCAGTGACGTCATAAACTGCAAAAAGTTAACCATTGAACTTTAAAAACTTACCAACTCCCTTTAGTGAGACGTAGATCTTTGTGCTTTTTGTTGTGTGCTTTGCGAGCTCTGCGAATGTGAATTCTTTTTTCTCGTCATCTTCGCCAGAGTCACTGCCTGAATCGGATTCACTGTCGGAATCTGCTGCTGCTGGTTTCTTCCCGATAAAGTTCTTATACACAAAGTACGCACCGATGAGTGCTACAATTAGTAGTATGACTGTCAACGGATCCATTGTGTGTTGTCTCTTAAAAAAAGATGATTTGGTTGGCCACGATTGTTGTAAAAACAGTCACAAGCTTTCACTTGACAAGAACTTGATGTCTTAGAGTTTTTATCACAGAAAAGACTAGTATTTATTCATGTAGTTTCGTACAAGCGATTACCGCCAATATTTACAATAGTTGTAATGCGGAAGACGCTTGCACCTCTAGCTGCTGTGTCTGATGAAGTATCGGAAGAGCGAAAGCCTGAAAAAAAGAAGAAGCGAAGACCAAAAAGACCAACAGATGGTGAAGAGAATCAAAATGTTCATCCAATATATGGGACAGAGGCAATGTCACCTACTCCACCAGAACAGCCACAAACTGCAGAGCGCGTACATAGACGTCGGAAAAGATCCCAAAAAACGGATTCAAATGAACAACCAACACCAGAAACACCAGTATCACCGTATGAAGAACCTGAAACACCTGTAGAGGTTGTCAAGAAGCAAAGAAAACCAAAATATAGGGATAAATCGCCGCAAAAACAGGATAATTCATACTTGAATGTTGAATCAGACAACACTAAACCAGAAGATACGAGTCCATCGAAGCCATTTAGACCTCGTCATTCTGTACAAAAAGAAGAAATGGTGGAAACTTATTCGGCAGTGGTAGACGAGTTAAAATCTGCAAACTCTACAGCAGTGGAGGCATTCAATGATAGTATATTTGACAATCCACCAGAACCAGTTGTTGAACACATCGAAGAAGCACCAATACAACGAGTAAAAACACCTATATTATCGAGTGTATATGGTAGTGTGTATCAAAAGCAACGAGAGCAACAAAGAATAGAGGACGAACGAAGAGAGCTAGAATTACGGCAGAAAGAACGACAAGATATGGAAATTGAAGAGAAACTACAAAAAGAAAAGAAAAGAAAACGATTGGAAAAGAAAAAGAAGGATGAACAAGCAGAAAAAGAAGAGGTATCGAAGGAGGAAGATGAAAAGATGTCAGAAGTATCATCCATTAGGACAAACAACTTTTTCAATGACAGTACTGCCGTGCAACAGCAAGATGATGAGATTAATATACCTACTTCACCTGTTCTACCTATAGAGAAACCACCACCGACTGCATTAGCCTCTATCAGACTGTTCTTCAAGAAGAGTAGGAATCTAATCGCTACTGGTCGATTCATCGAGTATAATCAACAACCAGCTGTTACTTCTCAGAAACACGCACTATTCAAACAAGAAAGCTATATTGAACGGAAAGAGAATGTACTCATGACAGTACGAGTTCACAAGAGTGATCAATTCCCTCTAGATGCGATCACTTCCCATCCATTTGTCAAAGTTTCAGTACTCGATACTACTACAGGGTTACCACTCACATGTGCACCCAATATAAAAGAAAAGAACAGAAGTGAGTATGTATTACCAGTGATGACAAAGCCATACAATATGAGAAAGAAGAAAACAACTGCACCGATGTGGAATGAAGTACTCTATTTTGAACACAACTATTATCACTTTTTGAAGGAAAACATAGTATTCATGTTTGAGTTGTTAGATTTTCCTGAGAAGAGGGGGATGCAGCGCATTGCTTGGGGCTTTTTAAAATCAGTATCCTCATCGGGTAGAAGTAATACAGAAGTACGCAACAGGTTACAGCTGTACAGGTATCCATCAAAGGGTATCAAATGGGGACAACCAACTAGTCTAGATAGTAACATTGTTGAGACTGGGAAAGAGTTATTCTCACTGTACCAATACATGGAATCCATCAAACCATACCCATCATCACTGTATGTTACACTAAAGGCATTCGAGAAGCCTGCAAGAACAGTTGTACAATTCCCTGATAGACCAGTACAACCAAACCAAATTGAAACAGGACGATACACAGTGGAACAATTACTACACTCTGGAGTACCACTATTACAAACAGAACAAACCATGGAAACGACACTAAAGAAGCAAGAAGAGGAAAAGAAGAGGTTAGAATTGGAAAAGAGAAGAAAACGAGTAGCAAGAAAAAGAAATGAAAGAAGTGAAATTCCAACCAAATTACTATGTCGTATCGACTCTGCTAGAGGATGTGTTTGTACTCGATTTAGCAACAATGGAAGATATTTAGCGTGTGGATGTGGACCACTTGTAAAAGTATATGATATTTGGACTAATGGACATTTAGAGTACATACTAGAAGGTCATGTGAATATTGTTTATGAAGTCAATTGGGACGAAGATGATCAAAGAATTGTTACTGCTTCAAGTGATGGTACTGCTCGTATTTGGTACGCAAAATCATTAGACAAATCTAGTATTGTATTGCAACACCCATGTTTTGTCTATGCTGCTGTTTTCCACCCAAGTGACCATAGAATCATTGTTACTGGTGCCTATGACTGTAAAATTAGAATATGGTTACTAGATGAACATGAGGGTACTTGTGGTTTAATAAAAGAAATAGGAGTGGAAGCATCAGGCCATGAAGCGCGTGTGAATAGTATATGTTTTGATGATGAAGGTATTAGAATGTACAGTGCCGATGGATCTGGAATAATCAAAGTATGGAGTTCACGTTTGTCAGGAGATTCAGACGATCGTCGTTTTGCAGGAGAATCTTTTTCTATTATTCGAACTATTGAAGATGATGAAATATCACAATCTAATTTGACTTGTATTCGAGTAGATCCACGCAACCCATTGGATAGATTACTTGTTCATTCCCAAGACAATATGATAAGAAGGTTAGATGTATCCACTCGAGTCATACGTTGTCGATACTCTGGTGTGAAATGTCACAAGAATGCTCAAAAGAGTAACTTTAGTCCTGACGGTAGGTATGTAGTGAGTGGAGGTGACAATGGTCGTGTATACTTTTGGAACACTGAGACTGGTGATTTGATCGATAAAGAAGGAAAAGATTATGGATTTGATGGTAGACCTGTTTATGATGTTGCTTGGAGCACCAAAGAACATGTAATTGCATTATGTACATTTGAAGATCAACCTGTGCGAGTGTATTGCTATGAGAAGAAGGACATGGTTGAGGATGTAGAACCTGCAACTCCTGAATTGAGTAGTTATCGTGCTAGTAGACCTAGTACTGCTGCCAATTGGACAACTATACGTAATGTTATGACACCTGCTACTGCCATGGTTAGACCAATAACACCACCACCAAGTTCATTCCATCGTTCTGCATCTAGACTCCCTGCATCACCCTCCCAATCATCATTGCTTACACCTGAAGATTATTCTACGTACCAGACCAACAATACTCCTGATGATACAGATGCGTTCGAAGAAATGGTTGCTAGATTTACAGAGTCGCTAAAGAGCTAGTCTACCACATCAAGCGTGCTTCTACACCATCAGGTCCTGTGAATGGCTTGTACAAGAACATGTACATAGTTAACGCGTTAACTGCAATGTACATTATAATATTGACACCTGTTGAAACGGACTGGTCTCTGTCCAAAACGTTTTGCTTTTTGTTTGGCATATAAATCAAAATGTTAAGAATTAAAAACGGTGTGATAAAGTATCTGAACTCTATCAATGGTAGTGGTATCAAATTCAAACATACACAAGCGAAAAAGCTTATAATGGATAGTGTGCTCTTGGTCTCTGTGAACTGTTAGCAGATGCAGTGTCCACTTACTCTTGAGCAACTTGAATAGGAATAAAAACGACAATACATACAATGGTGCGTATAATATGGAAAACTCTGCTGGTATCTTGCCAGGTGTAACGTGTATTCTAAAGAGTCTTCGCCACAGGTAGAACAAGTAATGTCTATTATCGCTCAATAGGAACATGTGAACATAACTAGATGGTTAGTATTGAGACTGTACTTACCTGAAGCGAAGTCCGATAAACGCTGCTACTGGTACACCTATGATTAGTGGTAGTGCTGCACCTTTCAGTAGAGTAACAATGCTACTCTTGTTTCTGTAAAATCTCCACATTGTTGTCAACACTTCACCACCCATGAACAGTACACAAAATGCAGCAAAGTACAATATTTGTGGAACGTGGGTGATTGCTATGTGGTTAGTTCTATCACCAACAACTAGTCCGTTGTTAAGCACGACAAAAGCAACGAATGCTATTGCTACTAGGATGTATCCATAAAACTTGATCAGTATCTGTACGAATTGTTTCTTGATGAAAAAGATAAACGGAACTATGCCCAATCCAATATGAGCGTTTGGTTGTTGCTCTTGCTCAAACCACTCTATAATAGAGTGTAATGCTATCCAAAAAGTCCAAATGATGTTTGTTTGTCGAAACATGACAGCAACTGCAGAGCACTAAACGTTAGAAGTTAATAGAATACACATACCATTGCACTAAGTGTGAACATCTCTTGACGGGCAAGACTGAATGAAATTAATAAGAACAAAGCAGAACCGATATCAGTGTAGTACAATGGTGTAAAAAAGTACATGACTGGTAGTAGCGTAAGTTGTAGTGCCTTGTACACTGGTTGTACATCGCTTTTTGACCGTGATAATATACTGACCATAGTAACGAAGGTCAAACATATGAATACAATGTTGATGCTGCGTAGTGTTTCAATGCTACACTTTTGATCAGTAAATAATCCCAATATACTCTCATAAATTAACGATATTAAATATAGTCCAGGTAGAGTAGTTATTTTATCGTCCCATTCTGCTTGTATTGGTCCATCTGCACAATAACGTTGTGCTTGTCGAACATGAAAGTACTCATCCATGTAACTCGTTGGTACAAGTTTGTTCACTCTGGTGGATAGCCAAAATGACGCTGCTGCAAGAGCAACAAGACATGTTAACACGTGCTGCATTTTGAAAAGTCAACTCAAAGTTACAAAACCGTTCAACTTGGTTTATTCAATGTCACTTTAGCTAGATAGTGTTTTGTTTCTGTATCTAGTGATTGAAACACCCTAGGTAACCCGATCAAGTGAGTAATAACAACCTTGTGGGAAGACTCTGGAACGCTAGTAAGCCAGTCACCGTAGTCGACAACAAGGGTAGCTTGGAGCAGTACTCGAAACAGCAACACTAGTTTTGCTTGGATATTGCTTGATAGCCCTTGACTTGCAGTGTTTATCATGTACGAGTGTAAAACTTTAAAAATACGAGTCCATGATAGCAAATTGGCTTCTGCGAACGACTGTACAATCTTGATCTGCTTTTTGTTGGTATTTTCAATGTATAGTTTGATAAGATACTTGGCAGACCACAGTAGTGTGGTTTCAACTATCGGTATTATCGTTTTACTAAACTCTTCTAAGGGTAGCGATACTAGGAAGGGTCTATTATTATTCATGTCGCTTGCAAGTTCGTCCAAGTTTGCTGCTAAATCGACCAACGTCGGGATTCCAGATGATATATAGATAGGCTGGTGCGTTTCGGTTATTATAGCTATTAGTCTGATCAGTCTTGAGATGCCAACCAACCTTGTCTCAGCGATCTCGTCTGAAGCATGTATCGATTCACAAAACATGGTTGTTAGTGCCGTTACACTATTCATCAAATCTATAGCAAAGAGATGAGTAGATGCATTGTGACTAGTTCCAAATATGATATTAGAGTACAGCATACTTATAATTCTTGTAGAACGAGCAACCAAAGTATCTATCATTGATTGTGAACTAATTAGAGTCATGGTATGTGAGCAAGACATTAAACTTTCAACATTGGATAGCATTTGCTTCGACTCTTCAGCGGTAAATAGTAAATGTACGTAGATAGGTGATTTTCGTTCTTGGTTTCTGTCAATAGTAATTCCTAGTACCTTGATGCTACGTGACAGCAGTCTAGTCACAGTACCTAGCGTCTCATCTAGGTTTGGCGACTGTAACGTTAGTTTCACTGCAGTGTCTAGTATAGATTGTACAAGTTGCGATGCTAGAGCAACACGCTTGTCGCCAACGTGTTGTATTGGTTCTTCTTCTTGTGATAGAAACTTCACAGGTTCATATTGAAGAAAAGGGTTACTAAGTAAGTCTGTTGCATAATCTCCAACAGTTTTCGATGCTACGTCCCTCTTTGATTGGAATTTGCTTCTTTTTGCAGTGGGTAGGTAAAATGTACGCAACGTCCATTGTCTAACAGGTGTAGAGAATAAATCTAACACGGCCGATAGCTCATCTAGCATGTGCGCCTGACATGTTGATACTAGGGACGCAATGTAACAATTAATCAGTGTTTGTACTTGCCGAATATTTTCTATATTCTTTTCTTTCTGTTGTGTAAAATCTACCAAGAGTATTGGAAGAATCAATCGTGTTAAAATATTCTGAATTGGTTCAAAATCCAAATAATGGGTTTCCATCGTGTGAAGAAAGCGAAGCGAGAACTCATTAGTTGGTTCTGGATCTTCTTGAATAGAAAGCAGTGGTAAACATGTGTATTCGATTATTAACTGTTGTGCAGATAGAGGTATAGTAGGTTCTCCATTTTCTTCGTCATTGTTTAATTGTTGTACGGCCTGTAATCGAAAATGAGATGCTAGTTGTTTTATCTGCTGCGACAATGCTTTGTCTATTAGCGTATCCAACGACTTGAATACAGACGTGAGTTGGTCTTGTTCAACAGGTTTGGTACGCTTCGCAGGTTTTGCATGCATTGTTTGATTTTGTAGTTACAAAGACAAAACAGTACAGAGGCATTTCTGGACAATCCAGCTGAAAAGTATTGTATTATCAGGATTCTATTTATTCGAATCGGTTTCAAGTATCTTTGTGAATTCTTCCTCTGTAAAAGCTAGCAACCGAGCCGCTTCGAGGTGAACTTTTTGTCGTTTAAGTATGTCTATCAGTTTCATTTGTTTTCGAAAAGCCATCAGCAGATCTTGCTTCTGTCTATCCATCTTCTTGTTTTCATTCCGTATTTTTTCGTTCTCTTTCCGCAGACCATCAGTTGCCTCTCGTTTTTCTCGATTTAGGTCTATTATCTGAGTTTTATATTTTTCCATTTCTTCTAGCGCTCTATTGAGTCGTACATCTTTGACTCCAGGAGGAGATGCATTTCTTTTAGCTAAAGGTTGTGCAGAACCATTCTTTTTGAGAGTATCCAGCTCTTTCTTAAGCTCGTTAACTTGGGCTGTGCTATTCTTATACTTATCCTGTAGGATGTCATGGTCTTTCTTCTGCTTATCCACACGTTGTTGATGTTGAGATGCTTGTTTTGTCAACTGTTTGTTATCTTTTGTGAGCTCTTTTGATTTCGAATCTAAATCAGCCAATTTGTCTTCTCTATCTTTTAGCTTCTCCAAAACGTCTTTCATGTCTTTTTCTAGTAGTTTTACTCTTGCTCTATAGAATTTAAGTGCAGCTTCAGTCCCCATTTTAGATGCCATTGCATCAATATCATCTTCTTGATCGTTTAGTGTGGACTCCACTGTACTTGTTTCTCGTTGAACTGCACTTCCTGGCCTGGCAGGAGTAGGAGGTTTTCTACCTGCAGAAGACGATGGCCGAACAGGTGGTGCAACTATTGTACTCGCTTCTCGCTCTCTAAGCTTCTTAGTCTGCTCAGTGACTGCAATACTTGCTTTTTTCGTAACAAGCTCGCTTTCTGCTTTAATTTGGTCATCCCACTTTTTCAATTCCTGATTTCTTTTCTGAATGTAGGAGGAATAATCCCCTTCTTCATCGCTTTCCCTGAATTCTTTACTAGATGTGCTGGTGGTCATTAAACTCATAAAGTCGTTTTCTACTTCACGTGTAAAACTTTTAGTGGAATCGTACCCACTCTTTGGTCGAGATGAATTTGGTCTGCTATGACTAGGTGTTTTTCGTCCATTGTATGAAACATCATCGTCACTGAGATCATAAGAATTCTGTTGTGATTTCCCGCGTTCAGCTTTATATTGTTCGTACGAGTTTGTTACTGTTGTATAGTCGTCTTCGTCTTCTGGACTGGACATTGTTGGTGTACGTCTTACCGCCAAATCACGTAGCTAATTTGTAATAAGTAGCGTTCATGATGCAGAGGTCCACAACTACATTTAACCAGTATTCCACTCGGGTGAGTAGCTCTCCATATCATGAGAGGTTGAATCACGAAATAGATACACAAAACTTGGTGGAAGAAATAGACAATCACCTTCATAATCTTGAAAGTGAAAGTAGACTGGATAGAAGTTGGCGAAGTAGTAGACATAGAAGCAATAGTAGAGAAAAAAGGCGAAGAAATAACTACGCGAAAAGTCCAATAGACAAATTAAGTCGCAAGCAAACTTACATGGAACGAATATATTCACCTGAAAATGAAGTCATTGCGAAACCAGCTCTTAGAGTTGAAGACCTCCAAGGATTTCCACTACGACCAAATCATTTACAAGTTAGAGTTTCACAATTTGACGATATATCTCCTATATCACCAACAAAAGAACGAAACGTTCAAATTAACGAGAATGTTGTAAGTGACGAGCTGGAATACTTCAATACATCAACAATGTTAGGAGATGATGTCAAACCACCATCACCTACACTGTCAGACTCGGAGTACTCAGAGTTCGAGGTAGAATGCACCAGATTGCAGAAAAGAATTGAAAAGCTCATAAAGTTGAATGAACCTGATAAATTAACATACTTGACTCAAAAGAAACCAGTAAAAACGTGATTAAAAGTTATGGTTTTTAGTCCACTCAAAATCTCCCTTGATAATACGATTGTGAAACTCTACTTTATCTTTTCTTGAGTGATTGCCAACCTTCAGAAAGTCTACACCTCCACGGTATTTGTCTCTTTCTGTCTTTGTCAGTAATCGATTAGAACACTTGGTCATAACATGTCTCACGTTACTAGCGTACACCGAAGCATCTTTCTGCTCGAGAGTACTTGGGAAATACACTGGGAAATGTATTACATGACAATAGTTTTGGAACTGAGTAAGGAGTCGAATAAAAAATGTGCTAACAGGTATTGTCTCCCAACTGGGACAAAAGTTGTTCCATGGGTACCGTATCATGACTGGCTGCACAGGTAAACCTGCTGTAAATGCACCACGATGAAATAAAACTAAAAGTGTTACATTTCAAGAGCATATACTTACTGTGATGACTGCCATTAGTAGTTGTACCTTCTGGAAATATCACTAACCGTGGTGGTAAAGCCTCGTGGGCTTCATTGTATTCTGTTTGCCGTGTAACTATTTCTTGCAATAGTTGTTGCTTGTTTTCGTCCTTCAAAAACTACATTGTTAGTATTATTATACGAGTACGTACCAAGCAGTTAAGTTGTTGCATCCATTCTCCAAAAAATATGGTTGACTTTAGTCTTTCTAGTGCTAAAAAGCACACTGTATTAAATTCTGATAAAAGTACAATAGTGTCCATCATGGACACGTGATTACAAACGATTGTGTACGGCTCTGTTGTTTGCTCGATATTTTGTTTTTTTATCTTCAAATCAGTTGCCCGTACTTTGTCTAATTGTTTCTGTGAAATGTGAAATCTTTTAATCGTGAAAAATCCTCCAAAAAACAATCCTATTCTACACAGAACACCAACCGAGTTGTAAGCAGACCGTCGAAACCCAGTCAGATGTCTAAAAGTTTGTTTGTTTTCGTCCATACCGATAAATACAAGTCGTGATAATATCCAAAAAATTATACATAAAGCGCCTATCAATATTGCTCGTATTGGTACGAGTATAATACAATTTATCACCATCTACTATGTTAAAAATGAAAGTGTTGACTAACCTTTGCTTTTTCATACCAACCTATAGGATAATCAGGTCGTACAAATGGTGAATACCGCGCATCCACATCAGAATACGCCTCTTTATATTCTTGTTCTGTGTATGATAAAGATGAGGGTGAATTTAGCAGTGTAGCGTTCTCAGCTG
>Ga0073774_1000054_pt1 | contig 20879 bp, 19 predicted proteins | sample InSIn5gowninarea_FD_77487 | JGI IMG/M metagenome (GOLD analysis project Ga0073774, IMG submission 77487) | Clean room microbial communities from NASA Spacecraft Assembly Facility at Jet Propulsion Laboratory, Pasadena, California, USA -... ... | reverse complement strand
TGGTAAATCCGTTGCTGAATTAATGCAATTTGGAACTACCATACTTACCCGCGAAGATGTTATGGAAGGCATTCCTGAAATGATACATGAAATACAGATAGAAGCAACTTTTCCTGACGGGACAAAGTTGGTAACAGTGCATGATCCTATCCGCTAGTAGGTCTCTGTGCTCCTCCGTGCCTTTGTGCCTTCGTGGTTCAAGAAAAAAGCCGAACAAGGAATTAGAAGTACAAGAGTGCGACGCAACGCCTGCTTAAAAAATGTTCAAAAAGCTTGTCCCCAAAAAACTAAAACAACAACTTATGGTACCCGGTGAATACATATTAGCTGAAGGCAACATTGAAGGTAATGTTGGACGAAAAACTGTGTCTGTAGCAGTAGTTAATACAGGCGACAGACCTGTTCAGGTAGGCTCGCACTTTCATTTTTTTTGAGGTGAATAAACAGATGGAATTTGACCGGGAAAAAACTTTTGGAATGCGGCTAAATATTCCTGCCGGTACTGCTGTTCGTTTTGAGCCGGGAGAAGAAAAAGAAGTTGAGCTGGTTGAGTTTGGCGGAGCAAAAAAGATATATGGCTTCAGTAATCTTACCAATGGAGATACTACGCTGCCGGAAATAAAAGAAGCCGCGCTGGCAAAAGCTGCATCGTTAAACTTTAAAAACAAAACTGCATGAGCTTACAAATAAACAGGATCAAGTATGCAAATATGTATGGTCCGACAACGGGTGACAAGGTTAGGCTTGCTGACACAGAGTTGTTTATTGAAATTGAAAAAGACTTTACGGTTTATGGTGACGAGGCAAAGTTTGGAGGCGGCAAAACAATAAGGGACGGAATGGCGCAATCGGGAACGGCGAAGCGCGATGAGGGTGTACTGGATTTTGTGATCACAAGTGTAATGATTATTGATCATTGGGGAATTGTAAAGGCTGATATTGGTATAAAAGATGGTAAGATTGCAGGTATAGGTAAAGCGGGAAATCCGGATACAATGGATGGAATTACACCGGGGATGGTAATAGGTGCATCAACGGAAGTTCATGGAGGTGCAGGTTTAATTGCAACTGCCGGGGGCATAGATACACACATACATTTTATTTGTCCGCAGCAAATTGATCATGCTTTGTTTAGTGGTATAACTACTATGATTGGCGGCGGTACTGGTCCTGCTGATGGTACCAATGCAACTACCGTTACGCCTGGTGCGTGGAACATTCGAAAAATGCTGGAGGCAGCAGATGGCTACCCAATGAACCTTGGATTTTTAGGCAAAGGAAACTGTGCAACAACAGAACCTTTAATTGAGCAGATTGAAGCCGGTGCGCTGGGACTAAAAATTCATGAAGACTGGGGATCGACACCGGCAGTTATTGATGCATCACTGAAAGTAGCTGATGAATATGATGTGCAGATTGCTATACATACTGATACCTTAAATGAAGGTGGATTTTTAGAAGATACGGTAAACGCTATTAACGGAAGGGTGATACATACTTATCATACCGAAGGTGCCGGTGGTGGTCATGCTCCGGATATCATCAAGATTTCTATGTATCCTAATGTATTACCATCTTCAACCAATCCTACGCGACCTTTCACCAAGAACACAATTGATGAACACTTAGATATGTTGATGGTTTGTCATCACCTGGATAAATCTGTTCCTGAAGATGTTGCTTTTGCCGATAGTCGTATTCGTCCGGAAACCATTGCTGCTGAGGACATCCTGCATGATATGGGTGTGTTTAGCATGATGAGCTCAGACAGCCAGGCGATGGGTAGAGTAGCAGAAGTAATTACCCGTACATGGCAAACTGCACATAAAATGAAAGTGCAACGCGGACCGTTGCCGGAAGATGAAGGAAGCGGTAACGATAATTTTAGGGTAAAAAGGTATGTAGCAAAATATACCATCAACCCCGCAATTACTCACGGAATTTCAGAATATGTGGGTTCACTTGAAGTAGGTAAAATGGCAGACCTTGTTCTTTGGAAGCCTGCAATGTTTGGTGCAAAGCCTGAAATGATGATTAAAGGTGGTTTTATAATAGCAGCAAGAATGGGCGACCCTAATGCAAGTATACCAACGCCTCAACCTGTAATTTACAGGCATATGTTTGGCGCTTCAGCTAAAGCTTTACTTAATACCTGCGCTACTTTTGTTTCTAAGGTTTCCATTGAAAACGGTACCATTGAAAAATACGCATTAGGTAAAATGGTGTTGCCGGTAAAAAACTGTCGGAACGTTTCTAAAAAAGATCTGATCCACAACGATAAAACTCCGCAAATTGATGTGAATCCTGAAACATATGAAGTAAAGGTTGATGGAGTACACATAACCTGCGAGCCGTTAGAAGTTGTGCCTTTGGCGCAGCGGTATTTTTTATTTTAAGGTAAGAGCCACAAAGACGGGAAGGCGGTAAGGGGCGCAAAGAGGATTCATAGTTGAAAATGGCAGGCGCTTGTACAATCTTTTGCGAGTAAATAGCTAAGTCCGCATACTGAAGCGCTGTACAGGCAAGGCTTTTAGAAGTTGTTATTAGATAGATTTCTTTGAATTTGGCAGCATTCGCTACTGAATTCAAAGAGTATTAATTGAAATCTTATCTATTAGAATTGGCTTATCAAACTAAATATTTTAAAAAGGAAATATACAAATTGATTGCTGAAAATGGCAGACACTTGACTCTGATTTTAAAACACATATAATTGCTATAGCTTTTGAAAAGCCGTACAGGCAAGGGTTTCAGCAGTTCTGATAGAAATACTTGCTTAACATTTGGCAGACACTGTCTGCCAAATTAATGTAGAAAACATACTAATGTTGACATTGTTCTTAAATCTGTTTAGCGTGACTTATTAGAAATGGCAGACACTACCATCTGATTTTACAGATGAATGGGGAGTTTGTTTTTCTAAAATGCAGTACAGGTAAGGGGCTTACAGGTTTTAAAAGAAGTTGTTGTTTCAGATTTGGCAGACACTGTCTGCCAAATTCAAAAAGTTTAAAACGGTTTTTATTAATTAAGTTGATTGCTCTAAATGAAAATATCAAAGAGGAAATATGATAAGTTGCTTGAGAATATTGGCTTAACTCTTGAAAAAGCAAGAGCCAATGCGGTAAAAGCAATCAACAAGGAGTTGGTAAAAGCAAACTGGGAAATTGGCAGACACATAGTACAATATGAGCAGGATGGAAATGAAAGAGCAGAATACGGAAGTGACTTACTGGCAAGGCTTTCAAAGGATTTAGGTACAAAATATGGAAGAGGATTTGGCAGACGCAATGTATTAGACATGCGCAGGTTTTATCTCTCTTATCAGAAATGGCAGACAGTGTCTGCCAAATTAAGTTGGAGCCATTATATAGTATTAATTGCTATTGATGATAACATTGCAAGAAAGTTTTATGAAAAACAAACAGTTCATGAAAATTGGTCGGTACGGGAACTTGAAAGACAGATCAACTCCTCATTATTCGAACGTCTTTCTTTAAGCAAAGACAAAAAAGGGATATTGCAACTTTCTCAAAAGGGAAATATCATAACCGATATTTCTGACGCAATAAAAGACCCTTATATTTTTGATTTTCTTAAAATACCAGAGTCACACAGACTTACAGAAAAACATTTAGAGCAAAAAATCATAGACAACCTTCAAGCATTCTTATTAGAGTTAGGCAAAGGATTCACGTTTGTGGGTCGCCAGTATAAAATCTCTATTGGCAATAAACACTTCTACGTAGACCTTGTATTTTATCATCGTATACTCCGCTGCTTTGTTTTAATTGATCTAAAAACCAAGGCAGTTCAACACGAGGACATCGGGCAGATGAACCTGTATCTCAATTATTTTAAGGCTGAAGAAAACGTTGAAGGTGAGAACGAGCCTATAGGCATAATACTGTCTGCTAATAAAGATGAAGTATTGGTAGAGTATGCAATGGGTGGAATCTCAAATAAAATATTTGTATCAAAATACCAGTTGTATTTGCCCGATAAGAAAACGTTACAGCAAAAGGTAAAAGCTTTATTAGAAATTAAATAATTGAGAAGAATTTTTAGGATACCAGCATTAGTTTTTTATGGTGTCATCGTTGCGTCGCATTACGTTCGTCCGCAAACCAATGTGCATCTTCAGTTTCAATTCTAAAAATTCCTTACTAAATCCAAATCTCACTATTAAATGATCATCAAACAAAAAATAGGAAATATAAATTTATTTGATGTCGGAAACCGAAGCATTGATTTACTTCAAATAGAATGGTATGAAGCTAACAAGCGAATACTTCATAAAAGAACTGGATCAGGTAGAGAATTGGTAATGAAATTCTTAAATGAAGCACAAGGTCTTACTGAAGGAGACATTCTGTACAGTGATGAAACATTTGTTGTGGTAGTTAATATCCTCCCTTGTGAAACTATCATTATCAGCCCAACATCTATGTACGAAATGGCTTCTGTTTGTTATGAGATAGGAAACAAACATTTGCCCTTGTTTTATAATAACGAGGAACTATTGATACCTTATGAAGCACCTTTATACAAGTTGTTAACTGTTGCAGGGTATCAACCAAAAATCGAAACCCGAAAGCTACTAAATCAGCTAAAAACAACAGTGTCACCGCACGGACATACAGAAAGTAAACAATCTCTTTTCTCTAAAATCATGCAGTTAACTTCGTCATAGTATGTTTAACAGTCACCTCCTTAGCCTGCTTCAACTTACTGACCCTACTTTACCCATTGGTGGGTTTTCGCATTCGTCAGGCTTGGAAACTTATGTTCAGGCTGGTATTGTAAATAATTCAAAGACTGCAAGAGAGTTTATCACTCAAATGCTTTCTCAAAATCTTAAGTATACCGATGCTGCCTTTGTTTCCCTGGCTTATAATGCTGCCGAAGAAAATAACTTGCAGCAATTGATTAGGTTAGATGATGAATGTACAGCCGTTAAACTACCAAGGGAAATGCGGCAGGCAAGTCAAAAGCTGGGATTAAGATTATTGAAGATTTTTTCTGCTGTTTACCCAAACGCTTTAGTTGACGAATATTTAGATGCATTGAAAACTAAAGTGGCTTCCGGTAATTATTGTGTCGCTTTTGGTTTGTATGCATCCGTACTTAGTATTCCTAAAGAAGACGCCTTGGTTGGTTTTTATTATAATGCTGCAGTAGGTATGGTAACAAATAGTGTTAAGTTAATCCCTCTTGGTCAGCAAGACGGACAGCAAGTATTGTTTTCATTGCAGCCCCTAATAACTAAACTTGTAGAAGACACCATGCAGCCAGACAAAGACTTAATTGGACTTTGCTGTACTGGTTTTGATATTCGGTGCATGCAGCATGAACAGTTATATTCGAGGCTGTATATGTCGTAACCGTTGTCTGAACTGGGAAAGTGGGATGATTGGGATTTGTAGGATAATGATATAAAGGTGGAAATAATAAATACTATGTGTTACACAGAGTCATCCTTCTCCTTAGGAGAAGGAACGAGGATGAGGTTACTTCTTCAACAACTTCATTACCTCCAGTACAAGCATAGCAGAATTTTCAGCAGCAACTTTACCATACTTCTGAAAATCTAAAGCAGCGCTATCATCGGCAGAGTCGGATAACGAACGGATAACAATAAACGGAACTTTTTGCTGGTAACAAATTTGTGCAACTGCTGCTCCTTCCATTTCGACGGCGTCGGCACCAAAATCTTTTCGCAGTTTTGCGTTCACTTTTGTATCCGCCATAAATACATCTCCGGTAATAATGGTCCCTGTTATTATTTGAGGTTTATACTCTCCTATAGATTGTAGGTTTATTTTCTTGCTTGCAGTTTCGGTTGTTACCAACAAAAGCGAATCAACAGGAAAGTAAACAGGATTTTCGGCAAAATAATAAGGATTTCTTGTTCCTCGTTTTAGGAGTCCTTCAGGTGTTTGACGTCCGTAGTCGTGATGTGCTACTTGTTTTCCAATTACAATATCTCCCGGACGTAATGTTGGGTTCATTGCTCCTGCTATACCTGTAAATAAAACTTGTTTAGGTCTAAAATGTTCAAGCAAGAGGGCTGTTGTTAGGGCTGAATTTACTTTTCCTATTCCGGCACGTGTTAATACAACGGGTAAATCATTTAGCTTTCCGGTGTAAAACCTTATTCCTTCAATCCGTTTTTCTTGTTTGTTCTCTAACCGGGCTTTCAATAATTCTACTTCTGTTTCAAATGCACCCATTATAGCTGTTATATTGTTGCTTTTTACAGGAAAGTATGTAGAATCAGCTTCGGCTTTCACTAAAATGCCCTGCGAAAAACTTTGATTAGAGGCAATCAATACAAACAAAAAAAGAAGGAAATAAATAGGTTGGCGCATAGGATGTTTATTTATAGGCAACGATAAAGGTATTTAAAAACAGGTTTAGTTAGGATTGTAGATATTGTTTTGAAATGTATCTTTAAAATTATGGTGGAAAAAGGTGAATAGAATTTACAAAAGTACAAGAGTGCGACGCAACGACTGTAAAATATCAGTACAAATGCTTAGTACCATAAAATAACTATTTCAAAAAAATTATGGTTACAACGGCTAATCCTAAACAAATTCTTCAGCGGGTTTTTGGTTATGACAGTTTTCGAAATAACCAGGAAGAGATAATTGATCATGTTTTAGACGGGAAAGATACGGTGGTGTTGATGCCAACAGGCGGAGGCAAGAGCTTATGTTACCAGGTTCCGGCAATGTGTTTTAAAGGGGTTACTATTGTTGTAAGTCCGCTGATTGCATTAATGAAAGACCAGGTAGATGCGTTAGTAGTGAATGGTGTTCCTGCGGCATTTTTAAATAGCTCTCAAAACAGTGCTGAACAATCTGCTATTTTTCAGCAATTAAAAGCCAACCGGCTTAAGTTGTTATACCTGGCGCCCGAAAGATTGATGGGTAATGAAACGCAGTTTATGCAGTTTTTACAGCAAATAAACGTTTCATTATTTGCCATTGACGAAGCGCATTGCATATCGCAGTGGGGACATGATTTTAGACCCGAGTATTTAATATTAGGACAGCTTAAAGACCGATTTCCAAATATTCCGGTTATTGCCCTAACAGCTACGGCTGACTCGCTTACTCAGAAAGATATTATTGAAAAGCTTCGTTTTAGAGAATTTAAAGTTTTCGAAGCAGCTTTAACCGACCTAATATTTACTATTATGTAAAGCCTAAGCGAAACCATTATAGTGAATTAACCGCGTACCTGAAAGAGCATAAGGATGAAAGCGGGATTATCTACTGCCTAAGTAGGGCAGCTACGGAAAGGCTTGCTGAAGATTTAAAAGCGGATGGTTTTAATGCGGAAGCATATCATGCAGGGTTAGACAAAGGTGTAAAAGACGAAAGGCAGGATAAATTTCTGAAAGATGATATACAAATTATTGTAGCAACTATTGCTTTTGGAATGGGTATAAACAAAAGCAATGTAAGGTTTGTAGTGCATGTTGATCTGCCAAAAAATATAGAAGGTTATTACCAGGAAACAGGACGAGCGGGCAGGGATGGTTTACATAGTGAAGCAATACTATTTTATAGTGCCGGAGATGTAATGAAGCTAAAGCGTTTTGCTGAAGTAGAAGGCAACGCAGCACAAACACAAATCATGCTTCAAAAGCTTGATAAAATGAGCAGGTTTTGCGAAATAAAAACCTGTCGCAGAAAATATTTACTGAATTATTTTGGGATGAAGCTCCTGATTATTGCGGCAGTTGCGATGTTTGTTTAAATAAACCTTTATTAAAAGAAGCTACCGTTATTGCTCAGAAAATTTTAAGCGCCGTTGTACGCTTAAAAGAAAGTTTTGGCGCCCGTTATGTGGTCGATGTTTTACGTGGAAGCAGCAACGAGAAGATGCGTGAAGAGCATAAGTCGCTAAGCGTGTATGGCATTGGTAAAGATGTAGCAAAAGAAGAGTGGTTGCATTATACAAAAGAGTTGGTTCATGCAGATTATTTAAAACAATCAGACGGTCAATTTCCTGTTTTGCAGTTGACTGATAAGGGCAGGGCTGTACTATTTAAGAAAGAACCGGTTTATTTATCAGCGCCTGTAAATATAGAAATTGCTAAAGAGCCTGTTATTTACCAGGAGCATTCTTACGAAAAGGAACTGTTTGAGAAATTGAAGCAGTTGCGGAACAAGATGGCACGCGAAGAAAATGTGCCTCCATACATTATTTTCAGCGATAGTACTTTGCTCGATCTGGCTACTTATCTTCCGCTTACAAAAACAGACATTTTAAAAATATCCGGCTTCGGTGCTTTTAAAGCCGAAAAATATGGCGAGCCGTTTTTAGAAGCGGTTCAGGATTATTGCATTGCTTACAAGCTGCCCACTCGGATAAATTTAAAGCAAGCTAAGCCAGCGAAAAAGACAAAAGCTTCATCAGCAACTGAGCGAAGTTCAGATACGAAACAGCTAACTTACCTGATGTATAATGAGGGAAAAACAATAAACGAGATAGCTGATGAAAGAGGCTTGTCTGCTTCCACAATCGAATCTCATTTAAGTTATTATATTGCAAGGGGAGATTTAGATATTGATACTTTTGTGTCGAAGCACAAACAACAAGCTATAAAAAAGGCTGCTGAAATATTTGGATTGGAAAGCTTGAAAGTTTTAAAAGATAATTTACCTGAGGAAATAACTTATGGAGAGATAAGGATGGTTGTTGCTAACAATATGAGAGAGCGAGGTTAATATATAATTTTTTGGAAGTTATGGTTTAAGTTAAAAAAACTGCCATTGCAATATGTTTAAACCTATTTACAATGGCAGTGCTATCAACAATGATATAATTGCTATTTATTCCCTATCCACCTCTCAAAAAATTCGTATGTCCTCAACATCTGGTCCATTCTCTGCCTGTTGTCACCGCTTCTAGTAATTTCATGTCCCGCTCCCGGGTGAACAACATATTCAACTGGTCTGCCTAAAACTTTCAGACTTCTGTACATCATTTCACCTTGTACAAAACCTGTACGACGATCATTTCCACCGTGGAAAATAATATAAGGCGTAGTAATGTTTTGTACATATGTAATAGGGGATTCGCGAACTAAAACTTCTTTTACTTTAGGTTCCCACGGGTAACCGCCGAAATAGTTAGGCACTAATCTCCATGCGTTTCCTTCGCCAAAAAAAGTAGAAAGATCGTACACACCGCGTTGTGAACATGCAGCTTTAAAGCGCTTGTCATGTGCAATAATCCATGCTACCAGGTATCCTGCATAGGACCCTCCGCTAACCACAAGCTTAGAAGTATCAGCCCATCCTTCTGCGGTTGTTTTGTCTAATGCAGTTAGAACATCGCTTGTAGGTCCTGTTCCCCAGTCATTAACGTTACCTCTCAAAAAATCCAAACCGTAACCGCCCGAACCTCTTGGGTTGCCATACACCACTCCATAACCTTTGCTTGCAAAATATTGGAACTCATGCCACATACTCAATTCGCCCGGACCCCACATAGCCGAGGGACCACCATGAATATCTAATAATACGGGATATTTTGTACCTGCCGTATAGTTAGCAGGTTTCATTACCCAATACTCAACCGTCATTCCCTTATCGTTAGTAAACGTCTTTTTTTCAGGAAACGATAATTTTATATTCTTTACCCAACTGTTCAGGCTGCTAACTTGCTTTGCATTTTTTAAAGTGGCATCAGCTATATAAAGTTCACAGGGGTTAGCTACTTCAGTTTTTGCAAAAACAACTTTGTTGTTAATAATGTCAAAATCTAAAACGCCCGAATTAAAATCAGACAATTGCTCTATTTTTTTCGATGCAACATTCAATCTATATAGTGGCACGCCACCATTGCTTTGTGCAGTGAAATAAAGGAATTTATCATCGTTACTCCAGGTAAGATGACTAACATTGCGGTCGAATGGAATATTTATAATGTCTTTCGCTGATCCATTTAAAGGCATAAATGCAAGTGTGGGCACACTTACAAACGAAGTGGTTCCATGCGTAAAAGCCAAAAGATTACCTTTATTTGATAGGGATGCACTGTTGAAATTCTTGCCTTTCTCGCCCAATAGCATCCTGAAATTGTTCCCGTTTGCATCAGCAATAAAAATCTCATTTTCAAGAGATCTGTCAGGATTTTCTAAAGAATCTACATCGCCTGAAATAATAATTTGTTTACCATCCGGCGTAAAATCAGCATTGCTGTAACGGTAAAAACCTTTTGTAATACGGGTGGGGGTAGCGCCGGGTGTTGCACTTACAGCAAAAAACTGGTTTAAATTTAGTTCAGAAGAAATACCAAATTCGTTTTGAAAGTTCAGCTTATTTAAAACAATAGCTTTTTTATCGGTCGCGTCATGTTCAAGGTAAGCTCTTATTTCCTGCATGCTACCATCAGGGTTAGGCTTCGAGTTGTTATTCGAATAGGACTCATTGTTTTTAAAACCCGGCTTTTCTAACGACCATGCCGGCAACTGTGCAGTAGGGTTCAAAACAGAATCTCTCAAAAGGTTTTGCAATGGAATTGGCGAAGAAAAAAGGATGGTTTTTCCATCATGAAACCATTTTGGATTCGATGCACCGTACTTATATCTAGTAAGCTGTGCTGGTTCGCCCCCTTGCATTGACATTATAAAAATTTGTGGCTTCCCGTCTGCTGAACGTACAAATGCTAACAAGCTTCCGTCCGGGCTCCATGCCGGTTGTGATGCGCCTTCTTTTGCAGTGGTTAGTTGCTTTGGGGGAGTGGTTCCATCAGTGGAAATAGTGTAAATCTGTGTCAGGTACTTATAGTCCAATTTGCTGTTCTCATCGGGCTCAATTGAGGTAATGGTAAAGGCTGCTTTTGTTCCGTCTTTCGTTAAACTGATACTTCCTGCTGTTTTTATTTTCAGCATATCAGTCATTTTAATTGGCTCTGTTCCGTTCTGTGCTTTCAGTGCTACAAAAAATGAAAAGCACAATACAACTAGTGTAAATTTTTTCATGGTTAGGTATTATAAGGCTAAGAAAATTTTTAAAATCGAATAGCAAGTGCTGGTATATTAAAGTTTGGCTTCATGATTCCGCATTTTTATTTTTTTTTATGGAACCAGCATTTGCAATCTATTCAACTCCGGTTGTGTCACTCACTTGTACTATATCTTTTTATGGCAGCTATTCAAATGCAATTATAAACATTTGATAATAAAAAATGTGAACGTTACATGTAAACAGGGTATAAAAAGGATTATTAGTATAAATAAAACTTCTTCTAAGGCTATGGGATTTTAGGTTAAAGTAGTTTTTTCAAAAAAAAAGTTGAGTTTTTGAACTATGTTGCAAATAATTGAAAAATTGGAAATTAAATAAAGGTGACAAACAGGGGTGCAACGAAACTAAAAGTACAAGTGAGTGACACAACAATGTTGCTATTAATTACTATTGCTGGTCACCCAAACAAAAACTATTTACGGTAGTGTATAATTTGTCGTCGCCCTTTGGTTAATATACATTAATTATGGCTGAAAGAAATTATGTAAAAATTGGTATTGCTGGTCCGGTAGGTTCGGGAAAGACTGCGCTAATTGAAAGGCTAAGTCGTAATATGAGCCCCGATTACAGCATTGGTGTAATAACAAATGATATTTATACAAAAGAAGATGCAGAGTTTTTAACGCAAAATAGTTTGCTACCTGCTGACCGTATTATTGGCGTTGAAACCGGTGGTTGCCCTCACACCGCTATACGCGAAGACGCCAGTATGAATTTAGAAGCAGTTGATGAAATGGCAAGTCGTTTTGAAGACATAGAGATAATTTTTATTGAAAGCGGCGGCGATAATTTATCTGCAACGTTCAGTCCCGACCTTGCTGACCTTACCATTTTTGTAATTGATGTTGCCGAAGGCGATAAAATTCCTCGTAAAGGTGGTCCGGGTATAACACGCAGTGATCTGCTTGTTATTAACAAAATTGACCTTGCCTCATACGTAGGTGCAAGCCTTGAAGTAATGGAACGTGATGCCAGAAAAATGCGTAAAGGAAATCCGTTTGTGTTTACTAACCTAATGAGTTTGGAAGGCTTGGATAGTGTAATAAACTGGATAAAGAAATATGCTTTGGTAGAAGAAGTGGAGGAGGTGAAGCTTTGGAGGTGATTGGAAGTTATTGGTTGGAATTTTGAAAATGCAGTAACTTGAAGTAAAAAATTAAGCATAATGGAAGCTTTAGAAACCCCTTTTACCAATCTGCAAATGGAACTTTTGCAGTTATATAAAAGCGATGTGCCGGAGGAGGATTTACTAGCCATAAAAAAACTTATAGCTAACTATTTTGCTGCTAAGGCGATTAAATTAGCCGATGAAATATGGGAAAAAGAAGGTTGGGACGAGGGTAAAGTACAAGAACTGTTACGGACAAGAATGAGGACTCCTTACAATAAAAGCTCGTTGTGAAAATAGTCCTTGACACAAACGTGCTTTTAGTTAGCGTCTCTTCGAAATCACCTTATCATTGAATTTTTCAGGCTGTTATAACTGGTTCCGTTACTTTATGTGTTACTTACTATATATTGCTGGAATACCATGAGAAGATGGAAGAACACATGGGGTAAGCTTTTTCAAACGTAATAATGTTGGTTCTACTAAACTCGCTGTATGTGATTGAAATAAACCGTTACTTTTAGTTCAACCTTATAACGAAAGATCCTGATGATAATAAGTTTCCGATTGCGCAATTGCTGTTAACGCTCACTATATAGTGACAGAAGATAGAGACTTCGATGTTTTAAAAATGCTTGGTTTTCCCGTAATCAAGGTTTTAAGAATAGATGAGTTTAGAAGGTTAATTACTGAATAAATTATACACAATACTTTATTGGAAGCATCTCTACACATACAAACAGCGCGACGTGCTGGTAAAACTATTTTACAAAACGCTTATTATACAACACCGTTTAAGGTAGCCAACGTAACCGAAGACAAAAGTAAACAAGCATTACGGCTAATGTTGATGACCTCATCACCTGGAATACTAGATGGAGACGTGTATGATATGAAAATAGGGGTTGCTGCAAATTGTAAACTTGAATTACAAACACAATCCTTTCAGCGATTGTTCACTATGAAAGCAGGAGCGTCGCAAACTTTCGAAGTAAGATTGGAAGAAGGAGCTTCTTTTTTATACTTGCCCCATCCTACTGTTCCGCACGAGACTTCTGATTTTGTTGCTAAGAATAAAATTTATTTGTCTGCAGGTTGCAGTCTTATCTGGGGCGAGGTGCTTACTTGCGGAAGAAAACTAAACGGCGAAGAATTTAAGTTTACTCGTTACCATAACATAACAGAGGTGTTTTTGAGTAACAAGCTTGTTATAAAAGAAAACCTGTTATTGCGACCCTCGTTTGTAGATGTTAGTGCAATTGGGCAATTAGAAGGCTATACTCACCAGGCTTCCTTAATTTATATTAACGAAACTGCTGCTGTTTCCACAATTGTAAGCGAATTGACAGATCTGCTAAGTACGTATAAAGAAATAGAGTTTGGTGTATCGGCTTTGCCGGTAAATGGGGTTATTGTACGATTGCTCGGATATAAAGGCGAGCAATTACATAGCATACAAAAGCAAATTGCAGCATATTTGACAACGATAAATGATTTAAAAATCCAAAAAGATACCGAAGCAGGAGTTTATGCAAGCTGAGTTAGAAGTTTTAATGGTCACCGCTGTCAGCATTGCTTTTCTGCATACCGTTACTGGTCCCGACCATTATTTACCATTTGTAGCGCTGTCAAAGTCAAGAGGATGGTCGTTCAGCCGAACTGCTTTTTGGACAATCGTATGCGGTACAGGGCATGTGCTAAGCTCGGTAGTATTAGGGCTTGGTGGCGCAGCAATTGGCTGGTCCTTATCGAAAGTTACATGGCTTGAAGGTGTTCGCGGCGGAATAGCCGGTTGGGTGCTGTTAGGCTTTGGATTAGTGTATGGAATATGGGGGCTTATAAAAGCAAAACAGAATCGTCCCCATAAACATTTTGATGTTTACGACAATGCCATTTATGTATACGAACACAAACACGGTCAGGCTATTGCTCCTAAAGATCGTCATGTCGTAACACCCTGGGTAATGTTCCTGATTTTTGTTTTAGGTCCCTGCGAGCCTATGATCCCCTTGCTTTATTTTCCTGCTGCTAAAAGCTCATGGTATGCAATGTCGCTTCTTGTTATAGTATATACTATTTGCACGCTTGCTGCAATGCTCGCTATGGTTGTTTTAGGTTATTTCGGAATTTCATTTCTTAAAACTGAAAAGCTAGAGCGCTACATGCATGCTCTCGGTGGAATGACGATTTTTATTTGCGGGGTAGGGATGGTGTTTCTAGGGTGGTAATCATGATTACTGTTAAACAGCATACTGTTCTCATATTTTAAAATTTATATCTAATCACATATTTATGTTATAACATTAATTTTTTATAATGACTCACGTCACTATATTTTTGCTCGAAAATATTTCGTTAGAATATATTATTTATAAGTAAGATGGACATTTTGAGTAGGTATTGTAATGGTTTTTAAAATTATTGTTAGATTAATAAGCAGCTTTTAATAATTTATTGCTGTCACCTATACCATTATTCAAAATGTAGTATTTAAATTTTTTAATATAAGAAATCACTTCGATCGTTTCTTTATTCCGGGTAAATGCTTTTAATTTGCGGCATCAGCAGAAAGAAAGGTCATTAACCTTAAATAGCGGCTTATGGAACAAATTTTTAGTGGAGGAATGACTTCTTTTTTTATTACTTTTTTGGTAATACCTGCAATTATTGTTGTTGCAAGCAAAAAGAAGTTATATGACGAACCGGATGACAAAAGAAAATTTCATAGTTGTCCAATACCTTCTTTAGGCGGACTCGGAATGTTCATCGGTTTTATCCTGTCACTTCTACTTACATTAAATTTTTCTACCGACGCCCCCGAATTTCAATATTACATTGCTGCCTTCACACTTATTTTTTTTGTAGGTATTAAAGACGACATTATCATCATATCACCAATAAAAAAGTTTATTGGTCAATTATTTGCTGCATCAATCATAGTTTTTAAAGCAAAGTTGTTAATAACAAATCTTGATGGGTTTTTAGGACTGTATGAGTTGAATACCATTTTTAGTTACGTCCTTACCATTTTTGTTATCGCAGTTATAATGAATGCTTTTAATCTTATTGATGGCGTTGATGGTCTTGCAGGAAGTGTAGGCTTATTGTGTACATTGGTTTTTGGTATTTTCTTTCTTGTAAATGGCAATTTGCCTTACGCTGTTTTGGCATTCACTTTTGCCGGCAGTCTTTTCGGGTTTTTGTATTACAATTTCAATCCTGCAAAAATATTTATGGGTGATACGGGATCACTCATGATAGGTTTATTGAACGGTATTTTGGTATTAAAATTTATTGAGACAGGAAGTTCTTATACTAATTACCCGGTTGCTGCTGCTCCTGCAATTGGGTTTGGCATTTTACTATTGCCCTTAATGGATACTTTAAGGGTTTTTGCAGTTAGATTAATGAATGGTCGTTCCCCATTTAGCCCTGATAGAAATCATATCCATCACTTACTTTTAAACAGAGGTTTTACTCATAAGTCAGTTACCTATACATGTGCAGGAGCCACTGCATTATTTGTGCTGCTTGCTTTTTCACTTCAAAGTGCAGGTACATCTTATCTTATACTAATATTAATAACCTTATTTTTCAGTTTAGTTTACGCAATCAATTACAAAAAGGCTAAATATAAGTTACGGGTTATAAAAGGTGAAGGAAGCAAAGTGATGGTTAAAGAGGACATAAGGCTTGTAAGCTTATATGAAAAAACTAAAGTTGTAGTTAAAGAAGAATAAGGTTTTAAAGAATATTTTATGGTTGTGTAGTTTTTGTATATACCCACCATAATTTTATTTGTATTTGTTAGCTTTGCGTAGAAATAATTAAATATGACCGAAGAACTGGAGTTGATAATTGAGGATGCGGAAGCGTCTATGAAAAAGGCAATTGGTTTTTTGGAAGCAGAGCTTGTGAAGATTCGCGCTGGAAAAGCCAATCCAAATATGTTAGATGGGATTACGGTAGAATACTATGGAGCACCAACACCCATTAACCAGGTAGCAAACATAAATATTATGGATGCACGTACAATTAGCATTCAACCGTGGGAGAAAAAAACGCTCCAACAGATTGAAAGAGCAATTATTGCAGCTAATATTGGTTTGAACCCACAAAACGACGGTGTTAACATTCGTTTGTTTTTGCCACCCCTTACCGAAGAAAGAAGAAGGGAGTTGGTTAAAAAATCAGCAGCCGAAGCTGAGCAATCTAAAATTGCAATTAGAAATATACGCCGTGAAGCTATTGAAGAAGTTAAAAGACTTCAAAAAGAAGGACTTAGTGAGGATATAGCTAAAGATTCTGAGAGGGAAATACAGGAGGTGACTGACAGATACATATTGCTTGTTGAAAAAACCCTGGCAGCTAAGGAAAAAGAAGTAATGTCAATATAAAGTTGAAGTTATAAAATAAAATAACTTATTACTAGCCGGAAAGTTTCCGGCTTTTTTTTAAGAGCATCGGTAATGATTTGTGCATTTTAGGTCTTACGGTATTAATGATTACCAATATTATACTATTATCCTTAAGTTTCTTCACATTCCTTAAATGTAGATGTGGATTGTTTGTTCATTTCATTGTTGCTAATAAAATCCCCGTATTACGTCAATTTGATATTTTTGTCTGACTTCATCTTCTTAGTGGAGTTAAACTGTAAATGGCAAATTCAGAAATATATCAAATAAAGCTTCCTCAATTCGAAGGTCCGTTCGATCTTTTATTGTTCTTTATTGAAAGAGATGAACTTGACATCTATAATATTCCAATTAATAAGATCACTAAAGATTTTCTCCATTATATCCATGCCCAGGAGGAGTTGAATATAGAATTAAGCAGCGAGTTTATTTTGTTTATTTCAACGTTAATGAGGATAAAAGCAAAGCTTTTATTACCAAGGAAGGAAGTAGATGCCCAGGGTAATGAAATAGACCCAAGGCAGGAACTTGTTGATAAGATACTGGAATATAAAAGATTTAAGCAAGCTGCAGCAGAAATGGCTGAAATGGAGGCCATGAGGCTGTTAATGCTTAAAAGAGGAAATCTTCAGAAAGAATTAAGTGAAATAGGTGAGCAATCAGGAGAAGGAACCGAAATACAGGCAATTACTTTATTTAAGCTAATGAAGGCTTTTGAGAAAGTAATGCAGAAAGTTCATGATCGGCAAAATAAACCTGTACATACAGTAGTAAAATATAACTACACAATGGACGAAAGCAGGGAGTTTATTTTAAAAGTGGCTAACAAAGAAAAAACAGTGTCTTTTTCTAAAATTTTTGAAAAGTGTAATGATAAACTTCATGCAATTTTCCTGTTTCTTTCAATGTTGGAATTAATTCAACTGCATTATATGACAATAATTGTGGGGGAAGGTAAAAACAACTTTTTAGTTGAATGGAATGAAGACAGGAATGAAAGCGACAATCCTTATACAGTTCCGCCAAATTTTGACCCTAGCTTAAATTAAATACCAAGCTATAACTGCTAGTTACTAGTCCATATAGCTGAATATAGGAAAATGTGTACAAGTGTGCGACGCAACGTAAGCTAAATAGTTTTCCTTAGCTTGTTCCATAAAAAAAGCTGTCCAGTATTTCTGAACAGCTTCCACTAAAAACCACCATTAAAACCAAAATTATCAACCACCAATTAAGGTAGATACTCTTATTTTATCTTTAAGCATTGCTCTTACTGCTTCGGCAATTCCCTGTGCATCATAACCGCACTCCCTATGAAGTTCTTTTAAGGTTCCATGTTCAACTATTCTATCCGGGATACCTAACATTTTAACTGTTGCCTGGTAATCGTTGGCAGCCATAAATTCAAGAATAGCGCTTCCAAATCCGCCAACAATGGTTCCATCTTCAACGGTAATTATTTTATCAAACTTTGCAAAAACCTCATGTAACAGTACTTCATCAAGCGGTTTTGCAAAACGTAAATCATAGTGTGCAGGGTTTAATCCTTGTGTTTTCAACTCTCTGATGGCAGATGTTACAAAATTTCCCGGGTGTCCGAAACTTAAAATAGCAACATCTTCTCCGTCTTTAATTTTTCTGCCCTTGCCTATAGGAATTTCCTCAAAAGGGGTTTGCCAGTTGGTTAACACACCTTCACCTCTTGGGTAACGGATAACAAATGGATATTCATTACTTTCAAGTTGAGCAGTGTACATCAGGTTTCTAAGCTCAGATTCGTTCATAGGAGAACTAATGATCATATTTGGTATACAGCGGAAATACGCAATATCGTACGCTCCATGATGAGTAGGACCATCTTCTCCTACAAGCCCGGCTCGGTCTAAGCAAAAAACCACCGGTAGTTTCTGTATTGCCACATCGTGCACTACCTGGTCAAAGGCCCGTTGCATAAATGAGGAGTAAATATTGCAAAAAACTCTTAATCCCTGGGTTGCTAAACCTGCACTTAATGTTGCAGCATGTTGTTCGCAAATGCCCACGTCAAAAGATCGCTCCGGCATTTTTTCCATCATGAACTTAAGAGAGCTACCACTTGGCATTGCAGGAGTAATGCCCATAATTTTCTGGTTCTGCTCTGCAAGTTCAATTATGCTTAGCCCAAAAACATCCTGGTATTTAGGAGGTTGAGGGGCATCATACTTTTTCTTTACTATTTCACCGGTTATTTTATCGAACAGCCCCGGTGCATGCCATTTTGTTTGGTCTTTTTCTGCAAGCGAATAACCTTTACCTTTTACAGTAACAATGTGAAGCAGTTTGGGTCCGGGTATTTCCCTTAAATCTTTAAGGGTATCAACTAACTTGGTAATATTGTGCCCGTCTATAGGTCCAAAATAACGCAGTTTAAGTGCCTCAAATAAATTAGCACTACTGCTAACCATGCCTTTTAGGCTTTCAGCTACTTTGTGAGCCATTGTTCTGGTAAAGCCTTTACCTACAGGTAGCTTACCAAGTGCTTTCCATACATCGTCTTTAAACTTGTTATAGGTAGGCGATAAAGTGATATCAGTTAAATATTCTTTTAGTGCACCAACATTCGGATCAATGCTCATGCAATTATCGTTTAAGATAATCAGTACATCGCTATCCGCTACACCAGCATGGTTCATAGCTTCAAAAGCCATCCCTGCCGTCATTGCTCCGTCACCAATTACGGCAACAGATTTTCTATCGTTTTCACCTTTGTATTTGGCTGCCATAGCCATACCCAAAGCGGCTGAAATTGAGGTAGATGAATGCCCAACGCCAAAGGTATCATATTCACTTTCGCTGCGTTTAGGAAAACCGCTAATGCCGTGATATTTTCTGTTTGTATAAAAGTTGTCGCGTCTGCCGGTTAAAATTTTATGTCCGTACGCCTGGTGACCCACATCCCAAACCAATTGGTCATAAGGTGTATTATATACGTAATGAAGTGCAACAGAAAGTTCAACTACACCCAGGCTTGCTGCAAAATGGCCCCCGTGAACGCTAACAATGTCAATTATATACTGCCTCAGTTCGTCGCACACCTTGTGTAATTGTTCGCGGCTCAGCTTTTTAAGATCAGCGGGACTGTCAATTGTTTTCAATAAATCTCCCGGCGTAATTTCCATCCTATCTTTTTTTGCAAAATTAAGTAATAATCAGGTGCAACCTTTTATAATAACCTTAAACATAACAGATTTCATTAATTAAAAGTTTAAGAAAAATTTTTAACTTACACACCTGATCCATTATTTATACCAAATAACACCCATATTTGCCACTAATCATTACTAACGTTTCAATAAACTTATTATTTCTATATTTGATAACGTATGAATAAGACCATTTCAAAATATTGGCTTTGCCAGATAGGAGGTTGGAGTACTTATATTATCGTTTATACTTTTTTTTACCTCAACCTGCGTACTAAAGAGCAACCTGACTTTTTTAAGGTGCTTTTTCTTGATGCAATAGTGGGGCTGGTTATTACCCACCTAATGAGGGTGGTTATTAAAAAAGCGGGTATATTAAAATTGAGGTTAGACAACCAGATAACCTTTATGTTTCTCACCACCGTTGTAGCCTCTTTCATGTTTGCTTTTGCAAGCATTTACCTTGAGGACGCTTTAAATTTTACTACAGAAAGTTACAGGCAATATGGTCTTCTTAATAAAACTCTTCGCGCTTCGTTTGGCAGTTTTCTATTTTTAATAATCTGGAATCTAATTTATTTTACTTACCACTTCGTTGTTAAAAGCCAACAAGACCAGCTTGATAAAGTTAAATTACAAAGCCTGGTAAAAGAATTGGAATTAAAGACCATTAAAGCTCACATAAATCCACATTTTATATTCAACGCATTAAACAGGATTCGTGCATTAGTTGATGAGAATCCACAAAGAGCTCGCCAGGCGATTACCGAATTAAGCAACCTTTTAAGAAGCAGCATGCAGGCTGAAAAGGTGGAGACTACGCCACTTTCAAAAGAACTGAATATTGTAAGAGATTATCTTGCTTTAGAACATATCAGGTTCGAGGATAGGTTGAACATAGAATACGATATTGATGAGGATACTTTAGGTCAGCAAATACCCCCAATGATGTTGCAAACACTTGTTGAAAATGCGATTAAGCATGGTATAAGCAAGAAAATGGAAGGTGGGTTTATATAAATCATTTCCGATTTTAATGAAGCTCACCACGAACTAATTGTTCAAAATACAGGTCATTTAAACGGCGACTTTAATCCTGATGGTTTTGGTTGGCTTTTAT
>Ga0073774_1000051_pt1 | contig 21341 bp, 25 predicted proteins | sample InSIn5gowninarea_FD_77487 | JGI IMG/M metagenome (GOLD analysis project Ga0073774, IMG submission 77487) | Clean room microbial communities from NASA Spacecraft Assembly Facility at Jet Propulsion Laboratory, Pasadena, California, USA -... ... | reverse complement strand
GTGGGCTCCGAAGCAGCTGGGATAGCGAGAAAGAGTTGTCATGACAAGTTTCAGGTGCCACAAGTAGCACCAGTAGCTACACTGGTCAGCAGCCAAGGCGACGTAATCACTCTTAGCAGCACACTAGTACCTGACACTAGTACCTGCTTTTTAGTGCTTGTACTCCACCGTGGTTGTTTCTTGCACGCACTGAGATTGTTTCTTGCACGCACTGAGATGCACGAGCTGGAGTGCGTGCTTGGTCTCGTCTCGTCTCATCTCAGATACGAGACGAACAGCACAAACGTACAGTTTATAGGTATTGTACATACACAATCCACCGAGTCCTCGAGTCCTGTATTGCGAAGGAATCGTTGTTGTTTCACCAACAGCCGGCAACCAAGCTTTTTTCGGGCACGCCAAGCTTCTTTCGGGAAAGTGCACGCGCCGTCGCGCTCAATTCTAAAAACACGCCGCTTCGTCTCGGTAATGTAAGCGAGAAATCCGGTCTTGATTGGAAACTGCATGTGCGATATTGCGATATTCTTGTGTACTTGACGCGCTAGCTTACAGGCAGCGAGTCCTGGCCTTGTGCCTTGCAGATATACACGCGGTTTGGAATGTTTATAATCGGCCACGTTGTGGACATCAACATCGACATTCAGGACCTTTTCAATTCGACCCTCGATTTCTATTATGATAGCCTGCAACTGCTTGAAGCAAAAGAATCCAATCGGTCACATGCGTGATAATGACTGACCTGACGTCCTACTTCTATAATGCGGCAGCGGGGTGTGTCTTCTCGATTGTAAAGATATCCAAGTCACATGTATCCACAAATTTCTATGCCAAATAGGCCTCGCTAGTGATATCAAGAGATGCGCCTCGCTCAATAAGTATCCGCCCCAGAATCCTCATATTCCAATGGCAGACATCTCTCACCAGGCGCCTCATTGCCAACGGCCATCTCAAATCTCGAACACAGCGTTAACCTTCCCACCTCTTCAAAACTCTGATAACTGCCGATATCCTTCCCTTCACCCGCAATAGCAGCCCACTCTCTACTGCCAAAGCTGCCATCTTTGGAGACCCACGGCGCACTCGCGTCACCCAGATCACTCCATCTCGTAACGCTCAATGCATGCTTGAATCTGTGCTCGGGGTCCTTCGTATCCTCTACCAGCTTCACAGTAAGCAGATACTCCGTTGGACACGCGCTGCAGCGTCTTAATGGGCGACAGTTGTCGCACAAGCGTGGCATCTGATTCGGATTGATACTGCTGAGTTTGACTTTCGGTCCTTTGGCTATTTGGCTCAATACGCCCTCTGCAGGACGTGGGACGTGGTGGAGTGCGCATTTAGCTAGTGGCATAAGAGGGCCATTCCAGTGCGAACATACAGAGAAGTACGGCGCATAATCGTTACGTGAGTACAGCAGTAGCCGTTCTTCACTCGCCGTTAGACTCGGTGGTGTGAAACGTTGGGACTGCACGCGCATCAGGACGTGGTATTTCTGGTTCGGATCCCGCTCCAAGGCTGCCTCTCGCATTGCAGCAGCCTTGGCGGCGCTGGGTCGGGCAATGGTGTCTGCGCCGGTAAGGTACATGGAGGCGGATTTATCCATTTCGGAGAGGACTTCGGAGCCGGATGCTAGATCGAGAGGGTCCGAAGGGTCGACGAAGGGATAAGGGACGATGACGAAACGAATGGCGTGGGACCAGCCTGATTCTTTGTCAAGCCAGCGGCGGGAGAGTGGTTCGAATGGTATACCGTATTGTGGACCATAGAGTTGGTAGCGCATGAGGAGTTGGATTATAGCAAAGGGCAGGGTTCGTTTGTCGGTTAGGCGCATGCGTGGGGTTGGGAGGTTGATGGCATTGGGGCAGCGGAAGACGTCGACGAGTTCGTTCGACAATGGGAGTTTCTCATCGCCTGGGTGTGTGCGAACGTGGTATTTGTTGCATAGGAAGCAGAAGAGGTGGGCTGGGAGTTCGTGGTCGTGATGTTTGATGAGATAGGCTGCACGCTTCTGCTTGTGCTCAACTTGGGAAAGATGGGTATGATAGGCGCCGAGCTTGAGGCGAAGGATAGGATGACTGAGCGCTAGACTGGCAGCGTCGAACGGATTCAGATGTCCAGCAACTGTGCACCATAGCTCGGATGGTAGGTGCATCAGAAGCATGGCAGACCTCGAAGTGGCGTGTTTCTCCGGCACCTGGTCTGTTGGTGCAAGCGGAAACAGAGACACCGCGACCTCCTTCTCCAGTGCTACGAGACGTCCATCATCCAGCACCAAGCTATCACTCGAAAGCTTAGTATGTCCAGCAGTCTTACCAATCGGTAGATTATGCCGTCCGCCCAGCCTCTCGCCATATTTCCCTACATTCGTCCATTGCATTTCCGCGTCGGCTTTCTGCCGCTCGAGCTCTTTCTGCCGCTCGATACGCTCTAGTGTTGCACGCTTCACCAGCTTATTCCGCTTCGGCTTTGCTACAACGCTAGCATGTCTGGGCTTTTCTGGCTCTGACGGTGGGGGAGGCTCAATTGCGGGCTCACTCAGGGCACGCGGCTTTTCTTTTTTCTTCAAGAAGCCGAAGACCATTGTGAAGGGAAGGCAGTGTACAGCTGCTTCTGGCACAGAAAGTCACGATATCTATGCAATAATTGTTGTTCTTCAATATGACCTAATACTTGACGTACACAAGGTAACCACACAAAAAGTGTCTCCGATATACCGGCTTGGCGCCAAGATATCAGATCGTCGAGTATTGAAATCATCTCTGTCGACAAACGGGTACGCATTCGCTGATTTCGACCTTCTACTGCAGCATGATACGCGACACAGGCTCTCTCGTGTGTCAGGTTTCATCAATGTGAACGGATGTAACTCTACAAGATGAAGTGAAATTCCTTGTGTTCCTACCTCTATACTCTAATCATCATTACATACTGCTTTAAAATAGCTATGCAAAGTATATCTATTCTTCTCAGAAGAAGCCGGAAAATAAGGTCGTGAAGAGAAGCGAACGAAAGAATGCCTCCGCAGCAAAAAGAAACTAGTTCTTTCTAAAAAGTAAACGTCATAAGTGCCGGATTCAGCGCAATCGGCAACAAAAAGTGACTCGCAGCTATCGTGCCCATTGGCAACAGCGCAACGAAGTCCGTAATCTGCCAGCCGAAAGGAATGAAGTCGGCAGTGGCGAAAATAACCATGAAAGTGATCGCGCCGATTGAGAAGAGAAATGTGCCCTTGAAACCCTTGATGATCTTGGGTACCTCGGTGAAGAAGTTCGAGTTCTCGTCTGCTTCCTTTGAGGTACTTCCCCTGCAATATCACGTTAGCGTCTAGATGTCTTCGGGGTGTGGATAATCACTTACCATTGCATGTCGATGCCGAACATGTGGGCGATCAGGGCTTGAGACACGTGAATGGAGAGACCGCCAAGGAAGATGGCGAGCATTAGAGTCCAGGTAAGATTTTCGACGAGTGCGGCGAAGAAGCCTTTGGCGCCGATACGGTAACGCATGGTGGCGAGAGCGAGGTTGCCAAGGCCATTGAAGACGATAATAATGGAGAACCAGACCTTGAAGGAGTCGAGGTAGTATTGCTAGATAGTGTTAGTGCGTGTCTGAAGCATGATAGGGTGGAAAACTTACATCAATGTAGCCATTGAACCATCCAACGACGAAGTAATTGACCAGCGTCAACATCCAAGCAGCGCCAATAGCGTAGTAAGTACCAATGTAAGAGATGATAGTGATCTTGCTGGTGAAAGGGATGTTGCTCTTCAAGAACTCCATGAATAGACCGGTAAACGGACCGCGAGTCGGCCAGTACCTGAGGGGGTTGAAAAGAAGCTCATTACAACCATAAGCGTATTTCTCCCATCTGGCAAGCTCATCGTAAACAGTCAAAGAGACACCTTCTTTGAAGCCATCACATCCAGGCCAAGCACCAAGACGAACAATGTAGTCGTTACATTGTAGACGAAGAGACATGTCGAAGTCTTCGGAAACGTGACTTTCTGACCAGAACTTTTCGTAGCCATCTTCATCGTAGTGTCCGACTTGCTGGATGGCGCTCCATCGTAAAATAGCGTTGTGACCGACGAAAGGAGCAGAATCACCATTGGCGACACAGAAGCGAATGGCGGTATAGACAAGGTTGGTAAAGAAAGTGATACCGTCCTCAAAGTAAGTGTGGACGACTTGCATGACACCAGAAGCGAATTGCATGATGCCAACTTCAGGGTAAAGTTCCATTTCAGACGCAGCATCAAGAAGACAGTCGACAGGGACTTCGGTATCAGAGTCAATGAGAATGATGTAGTCGCCAATACGGATGTTTCCATCAGCCCAAGCACGACCTTCGTGGCTTTCGAGCACTTCAGTCAAGCAGCGAGAGTAGGCGTGAGCCTCATCAGCTTGTGACCAGTCAGCAGGACGTTCGATAGTGGCGAGCATATCTTCAACTTGGCAGGTAAGCATAAGACCGTAGTTCATGTTGGATGCCTTCTTGAACTTTCCACGACGAACAAAGCCATCCAGACCATGAGGAGGACGTGCAGTCCAGCCAATGGCATTGTCAGCATAGAAATCAATACGTTCTTGGCGCTTCTCCTCTGAGATGAGTTGGAGGCCGTCGTCGTTGATCAGGATGTTGGCTGTACCACCCTGAAGCTCGTAGGTGGAAATGGCGGCTTTGATCGATCTTACTGTTGGTTGAATGACACCCTGGAGGCCTTCCTTGTATACAGGACATTGAATGGTGACATGAGGAAGAGTACCAGTAATTCTTGGTGGTGGCTTGCCGGAGTAGAACCTCGAGTTCTCGTTCATGTGCTTGATAGGACCAAAGATCTGTGCGAGACAACCAATGACGACTTGCCAGAAGAAGAGCGAGAAGAAGATTTGTACAGGGATGAGAAGTAATAGGAGAAATCGGAGGTATGATCGGTCGACCATTGATTCGACGACCAGAGTGCGCGTGCCGAAGCCAATGAAGACGATGACGAGGAAGATCGTGCCAGTAACGTAAATTGTGTTGTAAATCTTGACTGGACGAGCACCAAGTTCTGCACCTGCTGCTTCCATGTCGTAAGTCATGCTTCCATTCTCACTCATGATGGCGGTGATTGTGGCTCGTGATTTCTTTTCGAGAATCTGTTTCGTTGAATCTTCCTCAGAAGCCCAGACGAGCTCCATTAAGTCGTCTTCAATCGTTTGTGCACGATTCACCAGCTGGTTGCAATCATCGTCCCAAACAACGAGTAGTCGTTCCTGAGCGATGAACGCAGCACACTGAGGTATTCTTGCTCTTGTGAGGTCTTCCATAGTTGGCAGCACCTGCACTCGAAGACCATTTCGTAGCGGGACGTCAATGGCATCTGGAGCAGAGTCTAGTAGCATAGTGATCATCTTGGAGGCAACTGTCATCGCACTCGGCAGGTTCATAGCAGTGCAAGCCACAGCGAACCGTGAGTATGCGAGATCTGGTGGTGTTGAAACATATGCTCCTCTGCTCTTTCTGATCATAACACCTTGCTCCAGGTCTGATCTGTCGTCGATCCACATATTACTTTGTTGTTGTTGGTACATGTAGTTGCACATGACTTCGTGTCTAACCTGTTCCACATAACCACTTGTTCCAGAGCTAGATGCGCCAGAGCCAGTGTTCAATGATGACTTCTCAGAAGACTTATCGAATTTTGTGTCATACGAAGTTGCACCGCTTACTGCAGGCTGTACAAGACGTTTTGTTGTCACGTTCTCTTCTTTTGGTGCTTGAACTGTGCCTTCCTCTTTGCTCTTCACATGGCGCTTCTTGTCACCGACAAGCTCCGTCTTGAACTTGCCTAGGAGACCCATTTTGAGCTGGTGATGTGTTAGCAATGACGAGAATGTGGAACTGGATGAGTAGCATACTTAGGTATGTTAGTCCTCCAGCTAGCTCACCTGGGCCTCGAGGCCAAAAGATACAAGCCCAGAACCAGCAGCAAGTGCGCAAGTGCTGGAGATCAATTGGTACAGGATGGTATTAGTGAGAGTCAAGGTATCACCTGCCAGCAGGTATAGAGATTCAAGCGAGTGTAGTATGCCAATGAGCGAGTAAAATCAATGGAGTAGACCCTGTATTTAGTGATATGCCAGACCAGATGACTGATGAATGCAGATAAGTCAAGGTGGCACAGTCACAGGAGGAACTTGAGCAATGAGCTCTAATATACGGGACATGGTACAAGAATTAAGAACCATCAAGTAGCCACGAGATGGTCGAGACTATGGAGGTTAGCAGGGGGTTGTGGTACGTTCCGGCTTACGATGAACCTCTAGAAGGAGCTGGGAAAATGTGATGCAGCATGATGGCGAGGCCCCACTGGGGTCTCGTAAAGCTTGACCACAAAGGCAGGATCCGTATGCGGTTAGAGCTCGTGCTGAAGAAGTCACTTACTGCAAGGAACGCCCGATCTGGCATGAACGTGCGGCTGCAGGTGCATATCGGGAGTAGGTAGACATACAATATCAACCGTGAGGAGATGAATTGAGAGCAGGCTAGTGGTGCTCCGAAGGGTTCACATCCCAACCTTGTAGAACTGAATGCCTGGGGGTGTCTCAGACCGATGGCTAGATCTCGCCCCTCCAAGCCTTGCAGGATGTAGCTCGGCCAGCCAAGGCTGTTCCCTCGTTTTTTGCATTTGTTACTTCCTTTATGCGTCATCTTCTCTACCTTTGATCTGGAGAATGTCTTGAGCAAGGCGGTAGTGCTGCCAGCATGAGTATTCGTCAATTCGAGTGTCGCGGAGCCATTCAGCCACCAACCACACTACAAGGCGAATAGCTTACAGGGTCACCGAAGCACGAGCTTACGGAAGCAATACGGACCTGGACGCGAACGTCTAGCCAGATACGAGCTCGTAGAATATCACCAATCCAATTAAAATGTCGCTGTGTAGTCCCCTGGATCTCAAGCAACGCACAAGAGGAATCCAGCGACGGAAGCCCAATATTCCTTCAACCGAAGAATCACTTGGCTGATCGGGCGGAAGAGAGACATTAGAAAGTGTACAGTCTGAAATGAGACCGTTGTAGCTGAAATAGAGTTAGGAATAGGGGAAGAAGCTCCGATCAGGGGCGTTCTTTTTCAGCCTCATCTTCCTAGATCGTATTTTGACTTGATACATTATTGTGAGACACTATCACCAAGCCCAGCGAACAGTGACATGTTCCTGCAGATTAGCGCCGTCAAATGCGCAGATGCTAAGAGAAGATAAATTGGTTTCCCACTCGAATCAAACTAATCTCGGCAGGAGTTCTCCCTGCGATCGTCTTTATTGTGAATTGCATAACCACAGGCGACTGTGAAGCTCTATTGTCGTACACATGAAAGCAAAGTGAGTTTGGTCAAGCTGGCCGCCTTGCTCATGGCAGACTATGATCTGTGGCGCTGCTCTAGGCCGACGCTACTAATACGAATGCAATACGAGACCACTTCCTGAGTCAACGTCGTTGTTCAAGGGCCGTGCTGAGTTGTACAAGTCCATTTGTATGCTTTTTTAAAGACAACATGTTGTAATAAATCGGCTCAATTTGGTGGCAGAGTTCGTGGATTACGGAACTTTAGCCACACAGCAATGATCGTGAACGGCAGTCTCTGCCTTCTTGATCAGCGAAACCATGTGTTCCATTGATCCTTTCTGTGACCTGACAGTCAAGACCATGGAGAGACCGTGCAGTATTAGGCACAAGTAGAAACAGCGAGATTGACTTCGGGGTGTGCTCCTTCTGTGCGACTCTTTTTCATTGCGACTGAGCTTTGGCCTCGGCTGAGATGTGCATACTCTGTCGTGCATGATCGAGAAAGTCTATCTCGATCAAAGTTGTTCTACACATGCTTACTAGTCGCTAGAAGGGTCAGTCTCTGAACCACATACGGACGTGCTTGTCCTAGACTACTTTGTGCGTGCCTGATACATCTTTTCTAGTGATGGGCAATCTCCGATGCTACCACTACTGTCTACAGCGACGACCACTACTCCTAGTGCGGGACGAGTAGCATGGCAGATTGAGCTCAACGCTCGTTGTGGCACTGGCCAGAGGCACCTGCCCAGACAAAGCCACCCGTCTAGTATCAAGGTTTCTTGAGCACAAATAGAAACAATTATGCTGCACAAACGTTGGGAAGCTTAGGGCTGAAACTATCGAAAAAGGCACGGCGGGTTGAATGACCATGCCAAGTTTAAAGTTTTTGTGTTGCATCATCATGAGAAATAAGACTAAAGGATTTTCGGTGAGACCTCTTCACTTTAATGTGCTACAACAGGGATGAGCCGAAGATGTCTGGTAGATGTACTACTCAGCCACAAGTATGGCAGCGTGCTTTAGCGTGGAGGCTTGAAGCATGCAAGAAGTCCTTCTGCCCCTGTCTATCAATCACATCAATTTTTGGGGCTTGAGTCAGGGGTTGGGCTGGAGCAGCTCCAGCCAGCCAGCTATCAGCCCTTTGACGATACGAGGCACAAGCTAGACATAGTAAGTGAAACGAACATCCTCGCATCACCCATCACACGCTTATCTGGCAGTTGTCGGTGTCGTTATCGGTCAGGTCAGGGGTGAAGAGGAGGAGCAAAGTACCTAAGCGACATGCATCCGCCAAGATCCACCTTCAATAATTTGCACGAGTACTGCTGTCGCCACTACGGAAATGGAAGGCCTTGGTTTATTAACCTGCAGAATTCGATAAACTAAGGTACTAGTGGTTAGTTGTTGAGGCTAATGGGAGGGGCCCTTGACGCACGACATCACTTCATCTGCCAAGCTATGATCGTCAACATGCTTCATGAAGACTTTTTCTGTCAAGCGCGGATGCTGGGCAACACGAGTAAGAGGTAAGATGTGCTCGAGCTTTGACGAGATTCGCCGTGAGACTGTGCTACGATGCGAAGTGTGTGCACGGTGACAACTCGTAATTGCATACGGCCGCTGGCAAAAGAACCACAAATAAACCGCCGAACTCTAAAAGTGTGAACGTTCAATACCAGGAGACTCCACCTCAACCTGCCCCGTTTCTCATTTCTGTCGTCCCATCCTCGCCTTCTTATCGTCTGGCGTGTGCTCCGCTGGTCCCAGACAAAACTGCTCATTCGTCCTGTTGCTTATTGGTTTTCGAATTCTTCTTCTTCTTCCATCCATACACTTTCACAACCTACACTCACTCTTCCTGTCATTCCAGTCTTTGCTTAGACTCACCAGACTATCACTACATCCATCTATAACGATCACATATCTAGCTAAAGGTCACTACACCTCGCCTACCTCTTGATTGAGTGGCTGGCTCCCTCGCTACCAACGTAGTTTTTCACATATCGTACCGCCCAGCATGAGCAGACAGAACGAGACCACCATGACAGAAATGTCTGACCTCTCCAACTCCCAACACTCCTCCACACCCCGCAGATCCCTCGACGGCGAAGACGACATTGCGTCCATGCCTGCAACGCCAGGACCCTACCCATACGCCTCATCGGCTCCTCTGAGTGCCGTGAACTCCGTAGCCAATTTCAAGTCTGCTGCCCCCAGCACAACCACTGGTTTTCAGCTCAACTCGATCGAGCCCAAATACTTCCACTCTCGACGTATACAAAAGGGTCAAGTTGAGAAGCCATGGACGGAGAGGAAAGACAAGAAGGAGAAGTGGGTCAAGTGGATCCCTGTCATTGGTATTGTCGTTGGTTTCGCTGTTGCTGGTGTATTGATCTGGGATGGTATGCAGAGTGTGACCAACAACAACTACTGCCCTGTATACACCGATGACTTCAGCAGCGGCACATTGGATACCAACATCTGGACCAAGGAAGTTGAGGTCGGCGGTTTTGGGTAAGTTTTGACTTTTCTACCTTGGTTATGAGACCACTGCTGACATTCGCTTTATAGTAATGGCGAATTCGAGCAAACTACCGATACTGACGAGAATGTCTTCTTCCAGAATGGCAAGCTCGTCATCAAGCCTACGCTCCAGGACGCGTCACTTATCACCCAAGATAACACTATCAATCTCCTTACAGCCGGTACTTGTACTGGCACCACCTGGGACCAATGTGTGGCTGTCACCAACACCACAAACGGTACTATTGTCCCTCCTGTCAAGTCTGGCCGTATCAGCACAAAGAAGGGTGCTTCTATCAAGTACGGACGTGTCGAGGTCGACGCCAAGTTGCCCGCCGGTAACTGGCTGTGGCCTGCGATCTGGATGTTGCCCGTAAACGACACCTACGGTATATGGCCCAAATCCGGAGAGATTGATATCGCCGAGAGCAGAGGAAACAACCACACCTACCCACAAGGCGGCAACAACGTCATTTCTTCCACACTGCACTGGGGTCCTGCAACTGACGCCGATGGATACTGGAAGACCAACTACAAGCGCCAGGCTCTCCGCAGCACATTCTCGGACGAGTTCCACACATTCGGTTTGGAGTGGTCTGAGAAGTACCTCTTCACCTTCATCGACTCTCGTCTTGCTCAAGTCGGGTACACCAAATTCACTGAATCTTTCTGGCAACGCGGTGACTTTGGCGTTTCTTCTTCCAATGGTACTGCTTATGTTGATCCTTGGAGCTCGACTGGAAACCCGGCTACACCTTTCGACCAAGACTTCTACCTCATTCTGGTATGTAGCTTCCTAATACCCTTGCGCATGATTGCAATACTAACACTTTCGAACAGAACGTTGCCGTTGGTGGAACGAACGGTTGGTTCAAGGATGGCGTAGCCAACAAGCCTTGGGTCAACGACGACCCCGAGGCTAAGCTTGAGTTCTGGAATGGTACGTCTTACACTTCTTTATGTACGCTGTGAGTGTTTGCTAACATTTTTTCTTCCAGCTCGCAACACCTGGTACCCTACCTGGAAGGACCAGGCACAAATGGAGATTTCTGGTGTCAGAATATACCAACAGCAAGGTTACAACGGTTGCACCAACGGTAAGAAGTACTTCAACGTCAAGGGTTAAGAAGGAGGAACAACATTGCCGAGCTATTTATTGTGGAAGGGAGATTTATCATTCTGCAGCATAATGTTTTTGTATATTTTATATCATCAGGACGAGCATTTTTCGAAGACATCAGAAAAGGTATAGGAACACTTGACGTGTTTATATAAAGGCGAGATCATGCTATACAAACATATATGACATTTCACAATTATCTTATCTGTTGATCGACTTCGTGGTCTTACCTTTGGCATGTTTGCACTTGATGTATGATATCTGGTATAACCGTTTTGAGTTTCCCCAGCCTCTTCAACCATGTCACTTCTTATCTATGCGCAACACTTACATAATTCCATGCAACCCCACGACATCCTGCCTTATCGCATTGACGAACGATGCCATTGACGCTGTATTCACCACGCATCACCCTCATCCTCTGCTCGTAGGCGCAGCCATAGTCTCCCCTCGGCTAACGCACGTTCATGGGCATCTGCCTCAGCTGTCTCGGTCTGCGCCGAAACTCCTCAGACTCTGATGTTCGTACCTACCTCTCCCTTGTCCACTCCAATGCAGCTTTCATTCCGTTTCGTCCAATTCACTAACACAAACCTCAGCCCGACGACGAGGCAGGAGACCCCCTCCTCCGCCACACCTCCAACAACCGTCCCTACGGCGCCTTCCACTCGTCCACCTCCTCCCTCACGAACGCGCTCAACCCACCACAAGACCCCGAACGCCTGCGTCGCGAAGCCGAAGCTTTGGAACGAATATGTGCGGATACAGCTGATAAGCTGATTGATATAAGCCAGAATTTCGGCGCGTCGAAGATTGATTCGGATTTTGACAGGTTGTTTTCGGAAGCGTTTTCGCCTGGGTTGTTGGCGGGGCCGGGACCGGGAGGTTTGGCGACGCAGGTGATTGAGGAGGAGGAAGCCGAAGATGGTGGGGATGAGAGGCAGAGGGAAAGAGGAGGCGAGCAGGTGCAGGTAACGCCGGTTTCGTTATCGCCGGATATAGCGATGGCGAAGAACGAGCAGGAATGGTTGCGTGCGGTGTTGTCCGCTGCGAAGAAAGAGCAGGAGAGTGGTGGGGAGGGTGGGAAGAATTGGGATGCTGGGTTTGTGGCTGAGATTGATCGACCTTTGACTTTGCAATTCGATGGATGAAAAGGGCGGTAGTCGACACGAGAGGACAACAACGTGGCGATTCATTCAGCCATCATCTACGTAGGGCATAATTCGATTGCGAGTATCGATCAGGCAAGCGGCTTCTGACACTTCGCCTTTTCGACAGCAGCAGGAGTCTCTGGGGGGGGGGATCTACAGCATGAATGAACCCATTTTCTACAGCACGACAAGGCGTTTGGTCATTTACGATACCCAATACATATCGACTACATTGCAAACGGGCAGGGATGTATCAAGGAAGGTTGTATAATAAAGTCAAGTCATGGTTTTGGTAGGCAGCCTGGTATATAACAAGACAATACAACGTATATCTTGAAAGAGACAATAAGGTCTTGAGGATGAGACTATTGGTGCGGTGCATGACATCTATCAGGAATACTGCCATTAGACCTTACTGTAAAGGTGTCTTCGTGCTGATCATGCTTTCGGTATCATATTGCACGTTCAACCATACAAGCTTTCATAACAAGTCCTGCTCTTGGACTCTGGCAAAATCGTACGCCAGACACAGACAAACCGGCGTGCCTCTTCTCTTAGACCAGGCCGTGGCTGTATTCAGAACCTCAAACGCCACGGCCAAGGATGAACAAGCATAAATGAAACAAGAGTTTTGCCACATCTCGGAAGGCATTCGTCCGATCAATTCGCACATGTCAGATCTCGAGATCGTGTCATCATGTATGGCTGAGGTGTTCTTTGCAATAATGAGACGTGGTTGATTCGATCTTTCGTCTAGATAATACTTGTCGTTCTCATATTTCCTTTACTTCTGCCTCGAGTTCTGGCGTGACTGAGTCACTCTAAAGACTGGTATTTGCCACAATCTACTTGCTCGTGATAGATACGGCCGTATTTAAACCTCTCCTGTCTCTTTCTTTTCTCCAGCACCGGGACAGGAAATAAACTGGGAGATTAGACACAAAGTCGGCCGCCATGAACCACGACAGAGACTCGGGCATTGGCACCAAGACTGCAGCAGCAGGAATCAGTGTTGCAGGAGCAATCTCACTCTACCAATATGCTCCAGAATATCTACTTTTCGGCTCAGTAATCGCCACGTTGATCACTTTGTTCGCGCTCCAAATTCTCGTGCTTTTGGCGTACGAGATTGTCATCTATCCCAACTTCCTCAGTCCTCTTCGTCACTTGCCGACACCACCTGTAAGCTATCATATTCTTCTGAGGAGCTGCTCCGTGAAGATCGTGTTTTAACAATAGCTATAGGGTGGTAGCTTCTTCAATGGTCATTTCAAGAAGATCCTGGCGGAGCCTACTGGTCAGCCCATGATTGAGTGGATCAATACAGGTATGTTTGAATCCGTGTGCATACCATCCTCCTTGCTAAGCAATATCGCAGTCCCCAACGACGGAGTGATATGGTACAGAGGAGCCTTCAATGGCGAGCGTGTGCTTGTGACGAGTCCAAAAGCGCTGGCAGAAGTTTTAGTGACGAACTCATACGACTTCATCAAGCCTAAGCAACTCAGTGAGACCATTGGTAGGATTTTAGGCATTGGTATTTTGTTTGCGGAAGGTGATGAACACAAGGTAAGAGTGTCAGCCATACACGAGCTGATGAACAAGCTATTAACCGCTCAATCACTAGCGACAACGCAAGGGTCTCAATCCCGCCTTCGCCTTCCGCCACATCAAACAACTCTACCCAATAATCTGGATGAAGTGCGAGGAAATGGCCCGTACAATCCACACCGCCACTACGACAGCGCCAGAGCCCTCAGCCGAAAACCCTGAGCCAAAAGCCTCCAACATAATAGAAGTATCAAATTTCTCCAACCGCGCCGCGCTCGATATCATCGGCGTGGCAGGCATGTCACGAGACTTCAACGCCCTTGAAAACCCCAAGAACGAGCTCTACCAGATCTACAAAAGCATTTTCTCGCCCAGCAAGTCTGCACGGATCTTGCAATTAGTCAGTCTTGTCATTCCATTGTGGTTCCTGAGACTGCTGCCGCTGAAGAGGAATGGTGACATCCGAAACGCTAGTGCGACCATCAGAGCGACATGTATGGACATGGTAACGAGCAAGAGAAAGGCGTTGGAGAGTGGAGAGATCAAGGCGGATGCGACGAGCAAGGATATTATTCAGACTGCAATTGCGAGTGGTGCTTTTACGGATGAGAACCTGGTCGACCAACTTATGACGTGAGTTGTATAGCTGCATTTCTCTAACTACCTCCTAACATGACTCTTCACAGCTTCTTAGCAGCAGGCCACGAAACCACCGCCACATCACTCCAATGGGCCATCCTCTCCCTCTGCCAATACCCTCACATGCAAACCCGTCTTCGCGACGCTCTATCCGCCGCCAAAATTAGCCTTGCTCCATCAACCTCATTCAGCTCGCCCGTCCCAATCACCTCCGAAGTCATCGACAATATCCCCTATCTGCACGCCTTCTGCATGGAAGTCCTTCGTCTCTACTCGCCGGTTACGTTGACATTGCGCATCACAGCACGCACCACGACTATCCAAGGACATGTAATACCCAAGGGCACGAGAGTGATTCTGGGCATCAGTGCGCTGAACCAGGATAAAGCACTCTGGGGCGCTGATGCCAGCGAGTTTAACCCGGATCGATGGTTGAGTCTGTCCAGCACCACGGATCCATCATCGGCCGAGGAGACGAAGGTGGAGAGGGTGAATGCGAGTGGTGGTGCCAGCTCGAACTATGCGTTTATGACGTTTTTGCACGGTAAGCTAGTGTCTCTTTTTCCTGACATTGTTTGAAATTGGGAGGTTTCTCAGGTTGCTGACCTTTGCATTATTAGGACCACGATCTTGTATCGGTAGTAATTTCGCTCGCGCCGAGTTCGCAATGCTGATTGCGGCGTGGGTGGGTGCTTTTGAAACTGAACTCGCGGATGATGAGGAAAAGGCGAAATTTGACATCGGCAAGAAGATTGAGATTCAAGGAGGAATTACTGCGAGGCCGAAGGGTGGTGTCAGGGTGAAAGTAACGCCTGTTGGCCAGTAGGTGGCGTGAAGGGATGGATGTAATGTGAGCAGAAGGGAAAGGTTAGGGGTAAGTGACAGACTGTCGGTACGGCAGGGCGAGTGAGTGAAGCTAGATGTGGTTTACGTTAGATATGAGCAAATGGTCATTTGAAGTTGCTTCTTAGGTTCGGAAGTAATCTACACACACCACTTCCTGCATTGTTTGTCGTGGAGCTGTATTATTTGCACATCGACTACATGGTGCACTTGCTAACGCCAGTGGCTTTCGTCTGCATATCAACAGCAGAAACTGATACATGGAAGGGAGAAGGATGAGATGTAGAGGATATTAGGTGGATATGCTCCTTACCTACTTGCACGACACTCACTCATTACAAATGCGTTTCCTCTTGCACAGGAAAAGAGGAAGCCCCATATCTTTTATGCCATAAAGAGAAAAGAGAAAAAGTGCCCAGAAAACGCCCAAAGTCGTGCAAATACTCTCTCTCTTCCTCCAACATATCCTGGCCCCAGACTTCCCCATTCTGACAACACACGAGATCCGAACCGCATCCCCTCCTCAGATATCATCGATATCAACTTCACTCCCCTCATCATCACTCCTGTCCTCATCAAACTCAAACCCAATACCGCCCTCCTCACCACCCTCTCCAAAGTCAGTCGCCTCGTTGATCTTCGCACTCTCTGGCAGCTCGCCATACGCCTTCAGACTCCTCGCCTCGTCCGCCGAATACTTGAGCAGCACGTCGCCCTTTTCGTCTTGGTAGTCGCGCAGAGAGAGCAAGATGATGTCGCCTTGGTTGATCCACACCTTTTTGCGCAGTTTGCCGCGGATGTGCGCGAGCCGCTTTTCGCCGTCGAAGCAGAGCGCTTCGAGGCGGCCGTTGCCCAGCATTTTGAGAACTTGTGCGTATTCTGGGAAGAGAAGCAGGGTTAGTGGAGGGTGGTTGTGAGCGGGTTTGACGTTGGTTTGATGGTGTGGAGTGCGTGAGGGCTCGGTGGTGTAAAAGAGAAGGCGAAGAAGACGTACCTTGACCTTCTTCCTTGAATGTGAGTTCGCGCTTCTCGTTGTCGTTTTCGTTCTTTCCTCTTCTTCGGTTTTTACCACCCTGAGTTCTGCGTGTTAGATAACATTTTTCGGCTTGCTACGTCGTAGGCAGGAGTGCTCACTTTTCCCTTGTCTGTAAGAAGATGACTGTTAGCTCTTGTCTTTTCTCACGATTTTGCCAGAATTGTGGCGGAGGTGTATCTTGTCTGTAGACGTACTCTTAGGCATGGTGACTTAATACAACAATTGTGTTTCGTTCTCTTGTGCTGAGGTCAGGTGTTATGAAGGGGTTGGAGGGAGATGTAGAGGAGGGTAAGTGGTGTTAAAAGGTGTTTGTTGTGATGTTGTGAGTAATATGAGTCTCAGATTTGTCTGAGTGACGTTCTTACTGCGCGTCACATGCCAAATATCTGAAACAACCTGCAGGTTTCGAACGAGCTCCATCAAAAGCCAATATTTTGACTCGATACAGCGAGGAGATACTTCTATCCACATTCGAAAGCCTAGTAGCATCCTCCGTGACCTTGACGCACGACCACCAAGATACAAGAAAAAATGTGACGTCTCCCATTGCAAAGACACACAAAAATCATGACAAAATACACCAACATTCCCTTGCGTACGAAAGCTTTTCGCACAACCTACTCCGCCACCCATACTGCGTCACTTCATCACCCGCCCATGCACTCTGGGCCAAACTCGCTGCTCCTCCAGAACGCCGTTGTCGAAGCCGATCGTGCTAAACGGCGTGAAGGATTGTGGTGGTCTATGCTTAAAGTTCCAAACGCAGCATGTCCGACGCCTGTTGTGAGGAATTGGGCAACGCGGAGGGTGCGGGATGCGTTTGTTAGGGCGTTGAGGCAGAAGGGGTTGGGTGAGGATGGGCTGGTGGTGAAAGGCAGGAACGGGACAGAGAGGCAGAGGGATGGTAATGGTGATGTTGGTATAGGGAGTAATTTCACTGCGCCCCACATGCAGAGTGGTGGAAGTGAGAGCATCTTTATGAGTAGAACAGTAGGGCAGACGACGCTAAAGCAGCCACGACAACCAAGAGCGGTAATAGAAATGCAGGGGAGTTTGGTGTTAAGAGTTGAGCTGCAGGCTGCGAAGGCCACTAGTCAACAAGTGGAGGAGGAGGCACGAGCACTGGTGGACTGGTTGTATCAGAACGGCGTGCCTGCTGGCAGTGCTCTCTTGAGGTGAATCGACGGAAGCTGTCATGCATGTTCGATGCGGGTTTGGACGCAGTTATGAGCACTCGACAGTGCCCTGCTTTTGGACCAACTGAATGATCTTGTCTCGCTTGCTGCATTCGGCATACGGAAATGGAAATCCGAAGCTCTGCAAGAAAGGCATGACAGCTGGTCGGTAAATTTTGCCCGGCTGATCAGGTTGAGTGGATTCTTTGCAAACAATGTGGTCGCAAGCCACCGGATGTTCAAATAGCTGGTGACATGACTCCTCGTATTCTAAATTCTGAAGGGGGTTTCGCATTTTCGCATCTAGTTTGGTGCTGCAGTCCGGAAAATACCTATTCGCTTTATATTCCAGGGTCGCCGAAGAATTTCAGCACTATTCACACTTGTACTTGTAACTCAGAAGTCATGACACTGTTTATGCCTGCTGTCGCTGCACCTAAGAAGCCGGAGGAGAAGCAGCACATGTTCTCACTGCCTGCCCACAAAGAGGAGACACAACATTAATTGACATCTGTCCTTTTGGCAATACAAGTCTTGTTCTTCTTGGGTATCATACACTTCCTTGCACGCTCTCGATGCTCTCCGTACTACTCATATTATGCCACTCATTTCACAAGCTCCGTGATCTTCTGCTCTATAGCTGAACCGTCCAGACCTATCGACCAACATATGTCAGTTCATGTCTAGATTTCCTACCCTTTTGACCATTTTCCCGAAATAATTCACAATGGCTAAACAAACCTTTCAATGGCACCATCTTCTCCTTGCCGTACTCAAATCGCGCCCACACTTTCGGTTCAATGTCCAATGCTTCTCGGATCAGGATGGGTGTGTGAGGGTTCTTCGCTTTCATGGTTGGGTATGCGCGGACGAGGAATGACCTATTGAAAGAGCATGATATCAGCATTGAAGGATGGCAGGAATCTAATCGGTAAATGTCGAAAAAGCGTGATCGTAGTTGGTCCTGCTATCTTGTGTATGCTCGAGGTAACGGGAGGTTAAGTTGTGAAGGCTGCCTACCTCGTCGCAGCGCTATGTTCTGATGTCTGACATAGATGGAATCTTAACTCTTTCAGGCCTTGCTTGAAGACGTATTTGCCTGACATTGCTGTCGCTGTATCTGGATGAAAAGTACAGTAGGATTGGAAGCCAATGGGAGGTCCAATTTGGCAGGGTTTCCTAATGTGGTCCCCATTATGTCGATCTATCTCCGGCCGAACGGTTCCCTTCTCCGCTTTCAAGGTTCACTCAGTCGGCCAACACCATCAAGAAGACCAGACAACATACTGCTTTGCACAATACCTTGAACCCCTGGTCGCGCCTCTACCGCGGCTCTCTTAATACATACGCTCATAGCCACCCATCACAATGTCCGCACCTCGCCTCTTCACGCGCTTCTCTCCTCTCACCCGCACCACTCTCCTCCGCCAGTCCTTCCCAGCACAAGCATCTCGAAATGGCGCTCGTCGCATGCAGAGTACCGCCGCGCCAGTCGACACACAGAATGCAGCGATGAAATTTTGGAACAGCTCAGTTGGACCAAAGACTGTGCACTTCTGGGCGCCAATCATGAAGGTAGGTCTTGATGTGTTATATTGAAAGAGCAAGGCACAAGACGGTGTTATTCGGACGACGTGCTGGACTTTAGTTGAAGTGGTGGCTCTTATAATGGATGATATGGGCGCGAAATGTAGAGGGTGGGAGAGACATCAAGGACGAACGGAACAGGAGGAGAATCAGTATGAGGAAGACCAAAACTAACACCCCATTTACAACAGTGGGGTCTTGTTCTAGCAGGAATCTCCGACTTGTCACGCCCAGCCGAATCCCTCTCGCTCTCTCAGAATGCCGCGCTCGTGTGTACTGGTGCCATCTGGACAAGATGGTGCTTCGTCATCAAGCCAAGAAATCTCTTGTAAGTCAACATCAGCACATCTCAAGTCCTGACGAAGAAGACTTTCTAGACTTGATGCTGACATCTGTGCACCAGCTTGGCCGCCGTCAACTTCTTCCTCTTCTGTGTTGGTGCTGTACAGTGCGGACGTATTATTACATACAATGCTTCGGTGAAGAAGGAGAGCATTGGAGCTGCCACGATGGATGCTGTAAAGGAAGAGGCGCATGTTGTTGAGGGTATGGTGAAGGATGTTGCGGCAGGAAAGCCAGAGAAGGCTGTCAGGATGTCGTAAGCGGGTGTTTTGAAGCTGCAAGGGTACGCTCTGCCATTTCACGCTTGTCGAAAGGTTCAAGCAACGTCTTGCTCGAGCATTTGGCGTTAATGAAGTGCTTAATAACATGGAGTCCGTTTGTACAGCTTTGCTCTATTGAATTTAAGAGCTCAATGCTTCCAAAAACTCCTCAATGCTCCTCTACCCTGCCCGTCCCAATACGCCGTATATGTGATAGTCTTCATTCCAGATATTTCTCCCTCAGCTCGAAGACTCGCCCAACCGCTGCTTCCTGATCTCCTCTGCAATATTCCGCCTTTGCGCCTTCTGGTCTGCCTCTGCTTGTAGTTTCCGCTGCTGCTCAGCCATTTCTTGCTCTTTCCAGACCGTCCATACTAAGAGAACCACGAGGTCAGCTTTGTCGTCTAACGTGTTCATCCACAGAACTGCGTGAAGTCCAATCCAACTTCTGATAGCAGCTCCTCAAAAATGCAACGTACAAGGCTTATCACTCTTGCCCAACTCTTTCAGATGTGCAATAAAATCGTTCGCCTCCTTCAGTCGTTGTTCCCTCCCTTCTAGTGATCGTCGTTGTAGATCTGGGTTGTATTTCTTGAAAAGCTCTTCTTCGGTGGGCGTGACGTAATTAATAAGCATTGGGCCACCAATACAGCAGACTGCGCCGCTGGAGATGGGACGACTGTTAGCAATGTTTGCGCAAAGGTTGTGTGAGTTGTGAGTAGTCATGCGATCGAGAATGCGAGAACGGAAGTGGGGTGTAAAGTCGAGCAAGAGAGGTGGATGAGCGGACAAGGACGTACGCTATGGTCATCTTGATCCAGGATGCGGATTTCATTGTGAGGATGTAGTTGCGAACGGGCTAGTGCAGAGTATCAGGTGTGTTTCAAGTTAGATGGTCATCAGAATGATACCTTAGTCGCCTCACACCCCACACTCCACACTTTCGGAGAGGGTCCATCATCCAAGAATCTCGACCCAAACATGGATGGCTCAAGTCAACAAACCTCCGACGACGACGACCACAACGACGACCAGCTTCTCGCACACATTTCCACGAAGATCACTTTCCTAATATCAGCACTTCTCCGCTATCTTGCAATCACAACATGCTTGGAACACTATAAGCACAGCAACACCTTCTATCTCGTCTTGACCATCTTTCGTTGCGCGGTCTCTTGTTACTTTACGCGCCTTCTCGTTGGGTTGGAGGCATATCGTCCCGCATGAGTAGTATGAGTAGGATATAGCGGTCGCCTCCGTACCACACCGTGTCACAATGGCGTACAACCAGCACCCCGCCATGCAACATCCACAACAAAACAACCGATATTACAACGATGCTGCGCAAGCAGACTATCCTCCACCTCTCCCGCAGAGTAATCCGCACTATGGTAACAACTTTCAGCCAGGCTACGGTGCACAGGACTATGGTCAGGATGTCGCACAAGGTTACGACCAATATGGCGGCAACCCGTACGCAGACGCTGGCAATCCCTACGCAAATCCTGCTCCGCCTCAATTTAGTCGCGGTCCTCCACCACAAGGTTATGATCCAAGACAACAGATCAGCGTTCCTCCCCGACAACAGCAGCAGCAGTATCCACCTCCAAATGCGCCACGACAACAGCAACAGTATCCACCATCACAGCAACGAAGTCGCACGCAACCGCCTCCTACCGGAAGACGTGGTCCTCCTCCTCCACATATGTATCACAATGGAAATATGCCTCCACAGCCACAAGGTCGTCCCGGACAGAACGGACCGTTCCCTCCTCG
>Ga0073774_1000049_pt1 | contig 21409 bp, 17 predicted proteins | sample InSIn5gowninarea_FD_77487 | JGI IMG/M metagenome (GOLD analysis project Ga0073774, IMG submission 77487) | Clean room microbial communities from NASA Spacecraft Assembly Facility at Jet Propulsion Laboratory, Pasadena, California, USA -... ... | reverse complement strand
TAAAATTAATCTCAGAAAAGAACTACGAGACAAAGGTATGAGAAAATTGTCACGAACAAAGGTACAACGATGAGAAAGACGATGGTCATTCTGGAGCGAATCCTCGAGGAAACCGTTGTTGTCTGTTTGTGCCCTCTGATTGGCTGTTGAGGACGCGTCTGTGCTCCATCGATATGCGGGTACTTACAGCACGAACAATTCGTCAATACACTTTGTATACGAGACCTTGAGTTGGCATCACGGCTGATACGATCCCCCAGTGAAAGGGCCAACATTTGAGAGACTCAACGTGTATGATATACAAATTCGCTGTTTGCAGTCATTCATCCGGGCCCGGGCCTCCTCCAAAGTATCGCGCAAAGAACCATCAAGTGAAGCCCACTCCTTTTCCAAGCCTTCCATACTTTACCAAATATCCAAGGCTCATATTGTTCGCAAAGCCGCTACCTCAAAATCTGATCTCGGCATAAATTAATGCCATAAAACTGGGTGTGCTCACTCCAGAAAGAAAAGTACCAAATTCATCAACAAACCACAAAAGCCATGCCCTCCACCACTCTCCCAGCAATAACAGAATCCCAACTCCTAACAGACTTCCTTCTCGCCCCTTCACTCCTCTCCACAATCCTCCCATACACCACGTTTCTCACCCTCATCCCGCAACGTTACCGTAGCAATCCAGACTACACACCCTGTCTCAAGCGCCTATATCGAGACCTGCAATTCCAGCGCTCAATCACAGTCGACCAAGTCCGCGAGAATATCGAACGTGAATGTGGCGAGCGGGCAGCCACCTTTAGGGCGCGACTAGCAAGGCAGATTGCAATTGAGGAAGGTGACGTCAAGGCCGAGAAGGAAGAAATGAAAGTGGTGATGCAGAGTCGGAAGCGGAAGCGAGCTATAGCTTTCGGTGCCTGGCCTAGGGACGGCGATGACGGTGTAAACAGCGAGCATGGTATCAAGGAGGAAGAGACTAGTGAGGCAGAGTACGATGAGTTCACAGACCCGCGAGAATTGGAGGCTCAGAGGACGTTTCATAATCATATGTCGATGTTTCATCCTGCTATGCACGTCCTGCCGTCTGATTATAGTTCGGGAAGAAGAAACTTAGACGCAAGTACGGCATTTCATACACAGACGTCATTGATCGAGGCTATGGAGAATGCATCAAGCAGCCTAGACAGGGAGGTCGAGCAGCTGGAAGCTGAATGTGCGAAGTTAAAAGAGGGAATGAAGGAGACCGTGGACGGTTTGAGTGATTTGAGGTATGGAAAATCGAGGCCAAGTAAGGACATAGAGAGCAATGCTGGTGAAGACGATGGTGGAGTATACAAAGAGGTTGTAAGCGCTCTGGAGGAGTTCGGAACCTTGTTAAGGACGAAGACGAGGAGTACAGCAGCAGTGACCTCATGAAGAGGCTCAATCTGCTGCAACCTGCCACAGGTCTCGGTGACAAAAAGTTAGTTGTGACGAATTCAGTGTTTCGGGATGATCCATTGAGTCACTGTCCTGAGCAGAATAACATTCTTGAATAGGCTTATCGCTATAAGCATGCAGCTGAACTCACTGAAAAGGAGGTACAATGCTCTATGAATGAGCCTGTTTGACCTTCTCCATCTCATCATAACTGCCCATATAAATGCCACTTCTGTCATGAATACTCTGTGGCACAACCTCGAGCAGCCTCTTCATGTTACTGTCCACAGCCTGACCGCCAGCTTGCTCCATCACAAGTGCCATTGGGGCACACTCGTACAAAATTCGGAGTTTGCCCTTGGGACTCTTCTTATCTGCTGGATATGCGAAGATACCACCATATAGCAGTGTTCTGTATGCATCCGCCACCATGGATCCGATATATCGCGAGGAGTAAGGCTTGCCGTCTTTGCCGTCCGCTGTTTTGGGTGGGAACTTCAGACTTTTGAAGTAATTCAAGGTCTTTTCTTCCCAATAGAGGGAGTTTCCTTCGTTGACAGAATAGATGGCTCGCTTTTTCGGCATCTGCATGTCAGGGTGCGTAAGGATGAATTCGCCGAGCGCATTATCCTGGGACTGCGGTTAGTGTGAAAACGGAGGATGTTGGAGCATCATTTGCTTACCAGTGTAAATCCGTTGACAGTACCTCCTTTCATGGTTATAACGAGCTGAGCGGAAGCACCGTACATGGTGAATCTGGACATCGTTAGCTGTATAGTTGGATAGGCTACTACGAAGCACCTACCCAGCCGCGACCAGCTCAGTACCAGGATTGAGCAAGTCTTTCGCTTCTGGTCGCTTTCCTGAAGCAACGACCGAGTCTGCTAATTTCGAAACAGCAAAGATCGTACCCACTGAGACACCAGCATCCAAGTTGCTGCTACCGTCAATGGGGTCGCAAGCAACAATGTATTTGGCGTCTGGATGCTCGTCAAAGTATATAATGTCCTCTTCTTCTTCTGAGATCAGTGCTCGGCACCGGCCAGAACCTCGCATAGCTGCTACGAAAAGGTCATTTCCGATTACATCGAGCTTCTTCTGGTCGTCTCCGGTCGTATTGGACGATCCAGCAAGGCCTGTCAGGTTAATCAAGGTTGCTCGTCGAATGTAGTATGCAATGGACTTGAATGAGAATTGTAGAGCTTGACATAGCAACCTAGAATGAGCTGTTAGTTGTGCTCTGTCCACTGATCCGAACTTTCATACGTGAAATCACCCGTTGCTTCCTTGTGCTTGTTCTGTTCTTCTGTCAAGAACCTAGAGAGAGTAATGATCTCTGTGTTGATCCGCTCCGCGCCAACACCGGACTCGCCATTTCCGTTCCCAGACATTTTAGTGAGGGGGGCTCTGATACGTTCGTTGTTCGGATGTGCTAGCAGTTTCTTGCTGGGGGTTGAGGTGGTTGTGTGGTTTTTGTATGGGCTCAAATACCGTAAACGCCTAAAGATCAACTATGACAACGATGACCGAAGAGTGAGGAGGGGAAAGAGTAGTCAGCAGCTTAACAGATCACGGAAGGTAGGTCCAGCAACAATATATGGAGTCAGGAGAAAAATGCCGGAAAAACGTGAATTATCATTACGCGCAGGCAGTGCTGGCCAGAGGCTCTACTGTAATGCCTTTCTCACTGCAAGACACGATGAAGCAATAATGCCACTGGGGTATGCTGGGTGTGGGGGAGACGGTAGAGGGGATGTTAGAAAGGATAACAACGCGGTTCGTACCCGGTCTGGATGGAGTCTACTCGGTTAGGATGTCGTCGCCGTCATTTCCCGAAACCTTGGCATTCTTAGTCTCGGTCGATATACCGAGCCACAGGAAGCTCGGGTACGCACGGAGATGCCAAACACTTCAGACATCCTTCAATGTGAAAGATGTTGAGGAAAATTTCTGCAATGGAAATAGGTAGTCATAGTATTTTGGATGAATAGGGGAATCCATCAACTCTCGGTTTCTGCTTGAAAATCATCCCATGCTCCTCGCTCTTCGAGTTGTTGCCGAACGCTCTGCTGAACAACACTGAAATGCTTTCCTAGTGCATCCTGCCATTGCTCCTCAATCAGACTGGCACGACTCTTCAACTCGTCAGTCAGTTCCCCCTCGTCTTCCAATCTTGTGTCAGCAAGGTCAATGCTCTGGTCACCCGCCATCTTCTGCTGGGCTTTCGACGCTCGATAATGTGCTGCCAAGGAGCTTGTTTTCACCTCGTGGACTAGACAGTGAAGGTTGATCTGGCCCTCGATGTACTGGTAGCTCGATCTCTCTGCATGTCGAAGCAGAAGATAAAGGTACTGTTGAGGGTAGTCGTGATACAAAGGATTTTCTCGTAGTTCTTCATCAGGAATGTGAATATCCAAATTGCCTGCATCTGCTGGAATTTTGTTCAGTAAATCAACGAGCCCCGGGGTGATGTCCCAGAATGCGGACGACTGCAGCTCAATCCCATGAAGCGCATTGTCTTCAACAAACTGTAGGAATGACTCGTGTCGCTTTAAGGCGTCTGCACAGAACGTCGCATGCCGGGTTGCGGCATCTTTCTCAAAGAACGCTTCTGTATCTCGTACTTTGTCAATGTTATTAGTGTGCTGGTACGGCAGTGCCACTATTGCTTTGTATGCATCGTTCCTTTGCGACAGGAGCTTGAATAGTTCTTGATACAAAGTTTCTCGTGCGTCGAATAGCCATTTCGATTGAGTAAGTTGCTCCAACAATTCAGGAACATCGTCACCCTCTTGCACGGGTTGGTCCGGATCCTGATTGGCGGCATTGTTGAAGAGCTCTCTTTCGAGAGTTTCCAAACTGTGAGTCAGTTGTTCAACGCGGTCGTTAAACTGATCGTGTAGAGGGTTGACTACAACATCCTGCAACGTATCGAATTCGGCTTGCAAGCCCTTCCTCTCAATGTCATACTCGTCAGCCTTGAAAACCTTTTCTGCTTCTGCCGCTTGAGCGTAAGAGATAGTGCCATCAGCGATTTGAGCTTGGATGTCAGCCCTGAAGGTCTGACGCAGTTCAACAATCCTATTTCGCCTTTCGCTACGCATAGCCTCAACGCTCATTTTGTGCCGCGACTGTCGATTTTTCGCATCACTGAAATCGCTAAGCATTCTAACAATAGTTCTGTATTCTGCAAGATCGGGATGGCTATTGTTGACAGCGGGGTGATGGCGTGGATATGATGGAGGCAAGGTGATGAACCGGGATATGTCAAGTGTTGATGGTCTTGGTGTCTGGCGTTGGGAACGAGACGTAACAGGAGGTGAAGCATATTCATCCTCGTAGTAGCCAAACGTCTCTGGGTTCGCCTTTTCCTTGGGATACGCTTGACCCCATGGGCTGTCCTCCGGCAACGGGTCCATTTCCGTCTCCATGTCCTCTAGTAGCTTCTTGGATAAGCTCATATACTTCGACTCCCGTTTTGTTCTGTGCACTCCTTGACCAACACCATCACTTCGAGATCCAGTTTGTGATTCCCACCATCGACTTGGTGCTCGACCACGCGAGCTCATCTCATCGTACTCCAAGCTAGCTATAGGAGACAATGCAGGTCGGTACTCTTTGGACCAGCTAGGGTCTATTCGGCTATGTGTAGTGGCTTTGGTGGAATCTGGTGGTTCAGCGACATGAGGTCCAGGTGCATTGCCTTGCGCACTGGCAGAAGCCTGTCGAGTCTTTGAACCATTGAATAACATACTTTTTGCTGCCTCAAGGTTGAAGTCGTCAGATCTAAACGCCACAGTGTATCGCTCCTTGCGTATTACGGACTCCTGTTGGATGTATGAGGTAAAAAGCACCAACCGCTCAAAGTCCGTGGCCGCTTGTTTTTCCTTCTTTAGGAAATCTCTATGCCTTGCCAGAGCTTCGGTAACGAAGTCATCATTGTCGTCCTGTATCTGAGAACGTGCGCTGACACTTTCTGCAGAATAAAGTGGTTTTTGACTTAAAGGTGGTGTAGGTAGGACCTTTGGCTGCTGTTTCACCTGATCATCAATCACCATGCCTTTGTGTACAGCAACATTCGGTGTTGCAGGTGGTGTGTGAGACCTCCCAGTCGTGATCGGTATAAGCCGGTCGGTCGGCGGCAGTAGTGCGGACTCAGGTAGCGTTTCTGCTTGAGGCGATCGTGCTTGTTCAAGAGCACTGGCCCAGGGATTCGTGGAGAAAGTGGAGGACGGAGGCGCCTCTACGGGAGACCCTCCTGTCATGCTGTGGCTTCTGCTGCGGGCTTTTGCACCTCGAGCAAACGGGGCACGAACTGCAGATCTGCGAGCAAGGGCCGATGAACTCGGTTGCACAACGTCATTCGTATCCACCAACTGTATGCTAGCCTTAGATTTGTCCCGTGTGGACGCACGCCCAGTATCAATGCGCAAGGGGAAAGGCGCAGCACGCGCCGATGTGCCCGATGTTACGCTGGATGGCGTCGCTGGAATGGTAGCAAGGTTGCTATTACGTATGTAAAGTCGAGGAGGTCTAGGGCGTGTACCAGCTGGCTGGGCTGTCCCGTCCCCATGTGCACTAGCACTCCTTGATCTCTGTGATGGCGGAGGTGGAAGCGGCGGTGGGCCAGGTAAAGGCATTCCTACCTCCCAATCTTGTGGCCTCTGCACTGAGCCATTCGAAAGTGTTCTTGTATTCTTTGGCATCGATGGTCCCGCCGTTGGTGTGGGTCCAGCTGAATTAGAACGACGGCCTGCAAGAAGGACTCGTGAATTTGCGGCACTAATATCAACAGAGACAATTCTTGGAGGTTGACCTTTTGGAGGGGGTGGTATGTATGCACCGTTCTGCGATAACCTCACCTGTGAGCTTGGTAGCACTCCTGACGAGTTCGCGTGGTTGTGTTGAGGATTATATGGTTGATGCTGTGGAGTCGTGCTGCGCTCTATTGTGGTAACATTGTACAGCTGAGTCGTCCTTCTCAGATCGTACGCCTGTCGGGAACCAGGGGCTACGACATTGATTTTTGGGTTGCAAGCATGAGTTATTGGCTCGCCAGAGATGGTCGTTTCAGATGTTACTGGCGTGGTATTCAAGGAAGTGTTCGGACTTGTATATGATGTAATAGCACGAGAAAAACCAGAAGACGTCGAGCTTCTCTGTTCTTGCGAGGTCGAGGTAGATGTGCCCGTGTATGGTGGTGGAGGAGTATTCAATGGTTCTCCATATACATCATGCCTTTGTCTCGAAGCTTCGATAACCTGTGTTCCTGCGGCCCAACTTCGTGGATCATATGTCATATTGAATTGCCCAGACAACCTTTGGTTTGCAACTGCTGGAGATACGGCTCTTGAAGCAGAGCCAGGCACTGCTCCAGGCGAAGCAGCATATGGCAGGGCAAGACTTTGCGCGAATGGACTAGATAGAGACGGCGTCGTCACAGGCGTGGTCAACTGAGCGGCCCCTGGGACATATGGCAGTGCTGTGTTCAAAGTGGGTGGACGATGTCCAGACCTTCTCACATTGGGCCCGTATGAGGAATCTCGAGATGGAGGAGGAGGAAGGGACACGATCTCGGTAGAGTCTTGGGGAATTTCGAACCCAACAACTCGGGGTGAAACTCGTCTACCAGTCCGTTAGTGGTCGCATCCAGTGATATATCGGTCAGCATACGAGAACATGGTGCTGCTAAGATAGTTACTTTGCGGCGCGTTGCTCAACCGCGCTCGCTTGCAGGCTTTAGCCGCCAGCGGGCTCGCTGGAGCTGTCCATGTGGCTGGAATATCGCGGAGGCCAGTAGCAATGGGTATGATCGGTGAGCTTGAGAGCATTCACAAAGCACAGCGGTAAACATGATATGCTCTTCATTACTGGCCTCGGGAGGTAGTAGCCTGAAATAGATTCATCAGGTCGGCTCACAAACAGTGCAGAGAGCTAAGACGAGTTGAGCATGAAACACGGCACACAAATCCAGAAGCACAGTCGACTCTCTGAAGCAGACGCTGAGGATACATGATGGGAGAGCGTTGGCTTACTGTCATTGGTGTTGAAGAAGTGCTCGTGCTTTTGAAGTACATTAGCGCCAGCGGCTGTGAGCTGCTGATTCATTGGTCAAATGCTCGCTTGTACTATATTCTGAGACGAGGAGCTGGTTGGTCAGTTCAATTCAGCTCCAGCTGGAATCAACGCTAACTTATTCTGAACAAGCTCGAAAATATTATTTTTGTATATTATTCCAATATTCAGAAAAATTCGAGTTATGAATATGTAGACAACTGCAATAAGTCAAATCCATCGACTAGGTTGCTGCTTGACCACGCCACAGTTCTCAATTGCTGGCATTATTCTATCAATGTTTGCTCGCTTGCTGCGACGCGCATAGACAACGCGTAATTGTGGTCTTGAAGATGTTGTGAATCTGCATGTTTTGCTACCAGCAAAAAACCATGCACCAGTGGTACAACATGCCTCAAAGCTATTGACCTCTCACTACAGTCTAGATGTCTACCTCTCGAGGTCTTCCTGACACCGCCATAGATGGATTTATCTCTGCCAACGAATGAATGATTTGTTTTGTTTATCCAATCTCGATATCGCCAACCCTCGGTCATTGATTGAAAGAGTGCAAGGTGCACAACAACCCTCGACAACAGATATGATTGCAAAGGTACGATGCATTCCCTACCCCGACTCCTACTCTATGATGACAATGCATACCAAACAAACTAGAGTCTTTGATCTTTCGAAATGAAACACATATTGCATTTGCACGTCAGTCTGACAGCAAATTCCATGACTTAATAGTCTGTACCCAGAGGTACTGAACAACCCGCTAACATCAGCTTCAGAACAGACACACAAGCGCACAATCGGAGAAGGGTATTTTTAGCCAAGGTATGTGATTTTGATGCAATTCCTTCCCATACATTCACACATTTCATGATGATTTTATAACACAAAAGCTGGAAATTACCGACTGAGGCTCGCCTTTGCGGATAACGTGGCATTCCTGATCAAACCTTCTATACTTGAAACTACCTCTACTCTTGGGTATGCTCATGCTAACACCCCACGGTTCAGGTACACCATCATCAATCCTCACATGGTATGCACGCTTCCTCCACCACTCTCCATATGTCTTTCTATGATGAATGGCACTGGGCGCTGACGGCACCAAAGTGTGACCGGTCATGACGGAGATGCCCCTCTGTGGCAGGCCTAGAAAACCTCGCCCACTGACCTATCAAGACACCTCACAACTCTTCTTCCTGGCCCAAGGCCTATAGCTGACGAGTACAAGGATCTGAGTCGACGATGTTTACAAGAAAAAAAGATCCATGGTAAGTCAATTCACAAACATGCAGTTGCCACTTCTATGATGAGTACCTAGATGACGAGTCTGATACCTGATGCAGACAATTTATTTTACCATTCATGCATTTCTGAATTCCTCGATACTTGACATTCACAGTTCAGCGTTGAGCTTCCTGCTGACTTTCTGATAGAGTTGACGACAATGTAAGTTTTCTTCCATTTGTTCTGTTGAGCCGAATGATGAATCGACAAACACAAAGACAAGCATATGTCCGAGTTGGTTTCGGCCAACATAAGACGAGACTCGTCAAGCCTGACACAGAATGTTATGGTTTCAAGTCCTCATTCATGAATCGAGCCTCGACTAATTTGGCTCTGAACAGTATTCGTTAGACTTTGTATTACTCAAGGTATGTTTGCATCAATCAGCATCGACTCAACATTACATGATGATTTTCATAATTTTCACGACGGTCAACGTAATTTATTTTGACGAGACTTGCCTGTGACAGGGCATTTATCTGATATCCTTACCACAACTACAATTCATCTAGCTCCCCAAATCAATGACTGACGGCTGGACAGTGGTTTTTCATGAATGGGAAGATGGCTCAAGTACGTTGTGTCAAGAAAACTGCCTTGTTGGAAGTAGAGCTTCTTCTTCACACCTGTCATCTAGCACATCGACGGCATAAGAGCAGGAAGTTCAAGGAAAATATTGATTAAAGATCTAAGACAAAGAATGACATCTAGCAATGAGCTTGAAATACATTTCCTACACAATTAAAAGTTTCAAAGTGAGGAAGTCGAATGCAGCCCATGCTCATCAAGCGCTTTTTAATTCTTCACACTGCCGTCACCTCTGATCATCATATTTCTCTTTATGCACAACAACTGCTATGTCACATTGTTCTGATCTCCCAGTCCCATGCCCAACATTCATTGCGCTTGACTTACGGATCTACTCGTTCGGTCCAGGGTCTGTCAAATTGGTCATCGGTAAGTGTCCTTCGACCAAAGCACACCATCCACTCCTTTGTGTCAGCTTGTCTCTCTCTTCATTGGCGTTACCTTCCATGCCACCACCATCATGGCTGCTTGAGGGGCTGTCACGCTAAGATATATACACATCCTCCACCTTCGCATGGACTTATTCCCAAACTGTCCTGACCATTCCACAGCCGAGATGCCATACACAAAGGTCCGACTCGAGCATGCTCTCAAGGTGTTTCGAGAGACTGCTTCATACAGGTCGCAACGAGGTCTGCCTTGTGGAAATCTTGAGAGGTACCTCAGAGGCGACTATGCTTTTCGAAGAGCATCAAAGAATGGCTCTGCTAGATCAGTCATAGCTTGGCAAGACCTTGACGGCGACGGCAGGTCTGACGATGAGGAGTATGACCCGAAGGCAGAACGCAAGAAACTGAAGGCGGCAACCACAAGAAAGAAGAAGATTCAGAAGCGAAAGGCGGAGGAGGTTGTTGAAGAGCGAAAGATCAAGAAGTCGAAAGGTGAAGAGTCACGTCACGATAGAGGTTCAGCTTACCTCACCCTAGTACTAACCACCGAGAAGGGAAGAAGGCTCCTCCGCGACCTTGCACTCGTGCATGGCACAAGTCACTTGAACCAGCCACAAGATCAGGAAAGCGAAAGGCTACCTAGTTACTGGAAGCGTTCAACTGATCCACGAGGGTTGCGTTCGAGAAGATGGAGGTTACATGAGTGGACGGATTCAGAACTGGATGTGCATAGTGACGAGAATGTCGAGAAGCTGACCGTTGGCCTACGCAATGGCAAGGTCTTGAATAAGGGAACCAATGTTGGCTCCCGCAAGACTTCAAGGGATGAGGGTGCTTCAGGGGACGAAAGTGCTCGAGAACGATTGAATAAGGAGGAAAGAAACATGGAAAATATTCGAGACCACGAAGACTATCACTATTCTACCGTAACACTGCCACCCAAGCAGGCCGTTCCCATCTCCAGTGCAGAAGTCGAGGTCGACGACAGCCACGTCACCATTGCCGCAAATTTGTCACTAAAGAAGATCGGTTCATCAATGCTCAAGCGTAGAGCAAAACCAGAAGCTACCAAACCGACAATATCAAGCACTATCAGCACTCCCTACACATCATTCTCACTCGAACGGGCACGACACGCCCAATCCTTCCGAAGTGAATCAGGTATTACCACAATCGAAACCTGTTACGCACACCCGATCAATCTCCAGTACATTCCGAGCCCCGGAGGCGACCCATGCGACTTTTGCAGCAATTACCGAATGGGCGTGATTGGACTTGGAAAAAGGAGCATTTCAGTCTTTGTGGATCCAGATAATCCCAACCAGTTCCAAGAAGATGGTGACGGATGGCGTTCAGAAGGCATGCCGGAAACGAAGATGTGTGTGTCGTGTGCACTGGACAGACTCATGATCATGAGGTGCCACGCCCCCAACGCAGACAACGATCCAGCTCCCACTCTGACAACACAGCAATTCGCGAGAATACCACTTCTAGACTGGAGTGAAAATACCTACAGAGCATACATGCAAGATCTATTTGACCTATCAAAACGGCCCATCTACCACAAAGAGCCAACCAGCAAACGAGGAGGTCCACTACCAAGCTGCAGTCTCTGTCCAGCACCAGCAGTCTGGAAATGCTGCAAGTGGCAGAAAAGAAATAAAACGAATGCACCCTGCAGGATCCCACAAATTCCTGCGCTGTCCGTCATCCGCACACCACCATCACTCAACGCACCATCCCTGCCTCCGCCCACAACTCAAATCCAAATCAAACAAGAACACACACCAACCCCAACACCCATTTCCACTGCCCCAGCAATCCCCAAATACACAAACCCCCACAAAACCACAACCGAAACCATCAACGGCAAAAAACGTCAGATAATCTGTCTAGACAGCGACACAGAAGACGACATCCCTCCACCCTTCGCCAAAGGCCACCAACCCACAATCCCCCGTCCCTCACCCACAAGCTCAACCTCAACGCAAGCAGCGTGTCTCAAACCCCCGCTCCGCGGCTGCGGTCTAACCCTCTGCCGTTTCTGCAAAGACTTCCTCGATACCCCGGCGTGTGCTGGGATTTTGGATCCGAAGAAAGTGATGGGTTATCTTAGAAGGGAGAACAGGTTTGGGGCACGTGCGGATGTGAGGTTTTTGTTTGGGGGTGGGGAGTTGGAGAGGACGTATAGCTGTACTGCGAATGCGAAGGGAGTGGGTGGTGGGAGTGGGAATGGGGTATGAATAGGTTTGGTGAGATGTGAGGGAGGATCGGGGGGGAAGGGTGATATGCTGGTGTTAAGATGGCGCGTATGGAGGTGGTGAGTGATGGCAAGGGAAGGGAAGGGAACGCGATTTGTGGATGAAGTAATGAGGTGCGTGGCAAGGCGAGCCTAAATGGATGGAGGTGAACTTGAGAATGAACTCTATGGCAGTTGACGAAGATAATGGGTGTATTCACTATGGACCACATCTATGGTATAGTGCCTACCTAACTAGAGTACAATATGTACCACGGAGGTGCTGAAGTCCACTACAGCTATGTACTCAACACGTGCCTACATAGAACAGGTGAGTAACTTCACTGAGGATGACAACGGTGCTTTATAGTATGGTCATGTACTCGGTAACGCGACACACGAGTAGGATTTATCGCGAAATCTGAGTCTTAGGACAATTAGAAAAGTAATGTGCATACGGTATCAACACTGGATGATCTTGATTGTGTCTGATCTCGTAGTGATAAAGCAGTGTCTTTCGCGCAGCTAGGTACATACGTAGTTGGTTGAGCTAAACAAAGTGGTATCGGGGTATCGTACATGTAGACATGATTCCAGATGGAGTTGACCGATGAATAAAAATTGGTGTTTGGCAACTGCTCTACCTTATGTTCCAATTTCCAGTACGCATGATTTGTGTCACTGTCAATACCCTGCCGATGCTTCTGTACTTTCAACAACCATACGAACGATGGAGTACTTGTCGCCGATATGCTTGTTGTAAGGTTAGGTTCAACTTTTGAGTTGTTGTAAGAATGAAACACCGAGCGCAGACAGGGCTGGCACTGGTTCAAGTTTTTAGCAATTGAGTAGAATCTATAGTACCACACCAATAATGGGGACAGTGTGAACACGTTTGACACCAGGACCACTTCAGTAGTGTAGGTATAGGTGATTCACGACTTGTCCTGTATGCAACCATAAACAGTGCTGTATGTTTGGCTTACGACCCATTCAGACTTTAACTCCATCAACCTCCTTCTGCACCTCAGCAATCGTGTCTCCAACAACCATTTCAGCCTCCCCAGCCTCATGATGCTTAGCCTGACTTCCCTGTGGCCGCCACGTACTGACCGCCGGAATATTCGCTTTGAATTTCTCCACCTCAGTCCCATATGCTTTCGGCGACAACTTCATTAGCGTGTGCAACGGCACCTCCATCCACGGGCTTTTACTCTGGTCCACTTGTATGAAGTAGGCGAAGATGCACCTCACGATTGCCTGGTGCGTTATTATGAGGATGTTTTCTGACCTTTCGAGTTCCATGATGATGGGCTCGAGACGGATGACAACATCGCGGTATGACTCGCCTCCTCGGTAGCGATAATTGTACTTGTCGTCGTCACGAGCTTTGAAGTCTTCGGGATACATCTCTGCTATGTCGGCATAGGTTAGACCATCACAGTTCCCACTGTCGAGTTCGTCGAGGGCTTTCCATTGGAGTTTTTCCCAGCCTAGTTCTGCAACGACGTGTTTGGCTGTCTGGTTGGTGCGTTTGAGCGTGCTTGTCCAGATTGTTAACGGGGCGTCTTTTGGCAGGCCAGATTTGCGGAGGAGTTCTGGCAGCATTTTGGCATACTGGAAGCCACGGGGCGAGAGGTTTGCGTCGCCGCCGATTTTACCCTCGAGATTGTATTCTGATTCGCCATGTCGGGAGAGCCAGATGTTGCGTGGCTTGATGTGTAGATTTGTTAGGAAGTAGACAAGACGAGACTGGAGGTAGTCTTGAATACGATTTATAACGACTTGGTGGCCTACATTGGTGATCTTGACGTAGGTGAGGTGCTTCTCGGATTCATCAATTGTTTGGTAGACTTTTTCGTACATCCTGATACGGTCACGAAAGTCCTTTGCTGCTTCTTCTGGGTTTTGGCTATGCATTCGTGAGTTACAATGGCAAAACTTACAATCAAGTAGCGCTTACCCTACATAGTCAGGAGACGTGGTCTTCACTTCTAATATGTTTGCCATGATCAAATCCTCGTCGTCACACTTGCTCTCCACGAACAGATGCGCGACTTTAGCCTCTTCGAGCTTTTCGGTAATCCATTTGCGCCGGGACTTGGTTGAGTTAGTGGCATCCAGTATGGCAACTTTGTTGTCGGGATCTTTCAGCCAGTTACACATATCTGCTACCGCTGCTTCGGCGGCCGCCTTTCGAGCCTTTTCGCCTTCCGGATTACCGGCATCGAAGAATTTGGCATCTGGGTGAGGAGTTCCTTCTCTTCGATACTTACCGACATTGAAGATTTCTGCCTTTACTGAAGTCCATTGCAGGTAACGTTTGACTAGATGTGTTAGAGGGGGAACTTCGAATATCATAAACTATGCTTCGTACCTTTTCCAGCTATGAGACTTTTACCTCGGGCTGGTAGGCCGACCATTACCAGCACCACCTGTTTAGCATCGGCCTGGTTGTCCATGTTAGCACTTGTTCTTGGATGCAGGAAACCGGAAAATCAGAATTGGAGAGCGAACATGACAGCAAGTTGTTTTGTGGTATCAAGAATGCTGTGCTCGTGGTAGCCCTTTCGTCTCCAACTTCCAGAATGCCATGCTGGAAAAATAGTGGTAGTAAATGCTCACAGTGTCGGAAGTCGTCATTGAAGAAGCCATCCTGACTGGCTATGTAAATGTGACGCCTCGAAATTGACAATGCTAGGGATGTCTGGTTGGTCGAATCAATTGGCTCGGATTTGATTTTCCTCCGTGCCTCACACCTTATTGAGACTTCGCCATAATGTCGAGGAGCAGCGAAAACGATACCAATAAGCAAACTTTCGAACGGTTACTATAGGGAGCGTGGTGCTTAGCGTAGGCCTATTGACGGCTTGGAGTGGCCGTTAAGAGGTTTTCTCAAAGTGCATGACACTGCAGGTGCCTCGGGACGAATAGGAAAGGTGCGGTCCCCGCAAAAGGCTGCCCAGATCATACTGTACAGTATTGTACTCCACGATTGTAATGACGTCCGGGGGTCGGCGGGATCAGTGTGGTTTGAGCCGCTCTACCGGATGAGAGTCAACGAAGGAAAGGCGCGCATCTAGAAATTCGTCCAATTCGATCACGCAACTTTCAGGCAACGAGGCAAACCGACGTGGACAGATGCCTTTAGCTGCATACCCCAGTGTACCGACTTGCGCAGAGCACTTCTTCCTCACTGGCGTATAGACTGTTGGTTGAAGTATGAACAGTACATGTGTTTGCCAGCCATCAGTTCCTTTACTGTTGGCACAGTGAGGTCGCACGAGAACAGGGATGCGCTCCAAGCTCTTTCGGTACGACAAGTTTCCGTGTCATCAAAAGAAAGTGGTCGCGGTGGGCCGCTTTGCAGTGATAGACATAGCGATGAAGCCTTTGCCTAGATAAGATTTCCTGAATGATGTCTGGCCGTGTGGGCATCCAAGGGGCTAGGAGAGAAGCGAGAGAAATGTAGCCTACCTCGTCACGTTGACTGCTTCCCCCCACCCTCTGCATAGTATCATGGTTAAGCATCGCTAGTGAGCTTGCTTGCAAGGACCTCGTTGGCATTTCCCGCTTGACAGCCTAACGATTTTCTGACGGTTCCCGCCGGATTCAGCGAAATCTGGATATTAGCTGCCACCACGTATTCTACTTAAGCAGTTCACGATCTTGTCGGGAGTATCTCAGGTCGTGTGTAGAGTGGCACCACTGATTGTGGAAATCATGAAGTTGTGTGGAACCGAAGACGGAACAACGACAAGAATAACATACTGATATACTTAGGTTAAAAAATGAATAAGACCTGCTCAACGTGTCAAGGATGTGCAAGCTGTTCTTATCAGTGTCAGATGTTATCGATCATGTACGCAGGTTGATTATGCAGCTGAAAGCTACTAGGACCGGAGGAGAACTGGGAGGTGCCTGTGTCTACACAAACAATACCTAATCTCTCTCTTTCCTATCTATTGAAGGTGGAGCCAATCATTCAAACCCGCGAACGAGTTGTCTATCACGATCTCTGAGTCCGTGTATTGTGCATGTATAAAGATCTTGTGGATTGCATTGGTACATTTGCGCTCATAATCTGTTAATACATTGAAATGATTTTACTCCATCCGTTCATAATCTCATCATGTCTCGCTCGTTTAAATTACGAGAGGGGTGCGCCTTGTGGTCAGGTAGTATGATCTGTGCCGGCGGCCACGCCGCTGTTTAGACTAGCGACAGTATCCTGCCACCTTCCATAGTATTGTTTCATCTCTTTCAAGCAGTCCCGGTCTTTCGCTTCTGAACATCCTTTCATGTTAATGATCAAATCTCCTGGCTGCCACAAGCTATCGTGATCCGATGGTACGCCTGTAAGGTATTGCTCGTCGGATGTCAGGTTGCTTTGGTATGTGTAGCTATTGAGAATGCGTTGCTCAACCATAACCAGTTTGGCTAGTATAGTCGGGTGCCATTGGATGATATGCTCCAGAGCATGGTTTTCAGCCTTTTGGAATGCATATGCTCGATACAAAGGGTCGAACCAGGCATCAAGAAAGTAGTATGACCAATTGTCTTTCGGCCGGCCTGCGGCAACAGGGATGCTGTAAGTGTTTCGAAGGATGAATGAGGTATGCGCCACATTGTCAGCATCTTGAGTTAGGATGAGATACACTTGTGACGGTTTGAGGTGGGAGAAGGTGTGAATAACGCTGTCTGGAGGGACCACAGGAATGTCTTTCAGCATCAAGCTCGGCAAGCGGGAGAAGATATGCGAGTACAAGGACACCGAGGGGTTCGTAATGATGGCATGTGGACTTAGAGACCAGACATAATCAATTTCGGGATGTTGCGTTAACGCATGTCGGAGGGCTGGTACGAGCGACCATGAAGACGGAGAGGACTCTGTGAGGCGCGAGTATGTCGAAGCATTGGCATAGAACGTCTTGTAACCTTCAAATAGTCAATCACAAAGCATCGATATCATCACTGTGCTCACCATGTCTTGCAGCATAATCGTCCCTGGTTGTCTTGATCATGGAAATGTACTCCTTACTCATTGTGGCCTCGTCAAGCACAGTAACAATGAGGACCGAGGCATCCTTGTCCACCAAGGCATTTTGCTCTGGTACGGCTTCCGCAGAGAATGTCTTGACAACGAGATATAGTGTAAGGATGCCAAAAACTAGGTAGCCAAGGTATTGTATCTGTTTCCGTCGTTGATCCACTGAGTTTTTGCTGTTGACGCGAGCGTAGGGTGGGGGAAAGGAGCTCTTGCGTGGAGGGAGTGCAAAATGCATTATGGCAGTATCGCGCGACTCATCCTTCACAATCCAGCTTTGGTAGAGAGTATGTATTGGCACAATTGTTTCAGCGCATGTAACTAAACTATGGATGACTAAGGTAAGGAGTGTTAGTGGGTCGTGATGGACAGCCTCCACGTATGACAGTGCTCAGATCTGCGTGTGCCCTGCTGATCTCCCGGTTTGGCAGCAGAGAGCGATTTTCCATGCCGAGTATGGATAAGTGCAGACCTACTTGTTCTTTGTCGTTGTATAAGGACAACCACTCTAACTAGTCGATAACGATAGGGGCGAATGCTTGTAGCCGTGGTACTACGATCAGTTCCAAGAAAAAGCATGAGCGACATGACGGAAACAATTCACAATGCTAAAATATCGCGTTCTAAAATATCGTGTTCCTCACACTTGCTCTTCGCGACGTGCTATCAAGGAGGTGTACGATGATGTAGAGCCCTGAGCCTTCGCTTCTTATTTCGAGACAAGTAGCTTGCATCGTAGTGGTCGTTCCGATTACCAGAGTCCTGGCAGCATAGTGAAGCGCTTCCTCCGATACTTGCTGCCAAACTCCTTTCGATACCTATTCTCTTTCTTCTTGGCCCAAGCCATCATCTGTCCTACAGCAACGATGACGAACAAAAGCACAGAGAAGCTGAAATTGCTTACGAGCCAAATGCCCAACCAGGCCACAGTCTCGGTCATATAGTTTGGACAGGTGACTAGGTCGAATAGCCAGCCTTGAGGTATAGCACGCTCCGTTCCACCAGGGCTTCGTAAATTCATCAATGTCAGGTGAGTCTGCAAATTGCCAAACTCGCCCAGGATATATAGGGCAATGCCAGTGTACATGACGAGGAGGTTTGGGTCTTTTGCTGTGGGTGAAGTTGGGGCATATATCCATGCTGCAATATTCAGTCCCGCGAGCGCCCAGTAGTGGAAGCTATTCCTGAAGACGTTCTGAAATGGCATGGTCGATGACGAGAATCTGTGTACAAACAGGGTCTCCAGTTCTCTCTTGACGAAATGAGCCACAATGAGCAAGAGGCTCAGAGCCTGCAGTTGCGAGCCTTCTTGGGGAGCCGCAGTGTATATGTATGGTCGCAGAGCATAGACCAGGGGATGGATAAAGACCGGTCCAGCATATTCGATAATAAAAACCGTGCGCCAGCCTATTTGTTGTCCAAGGTCTTTGACATAGATTGTGCTCTGGTCCCTCACGCCAGTCGCGTGAACAGTGGTGTCTTTTGTGTTGGCTAGGAGTGACCCATCACTTCCTTTTGTAACTCGTAGCTGGTGTATGGAATATTGGGTTCGTTTTGCAAGTTCGGAGTACAGATCAGCTGTGCTCGCTGTCGGATTAATTGTCAACGTCTCAGGTAACGACTGAATCGGTTTCCCTGAAATTAGTTAGTTAGTTTGAACACGAGATTTAGTGTTATACTTGCCTCGAGGTCGAATTTGCAACTCTATGTTCTTCAAGCTGGCCATACCGCTGGAAAGTTGCACCTCCGTTCAGTGTCTGTAAATTGGTGTACTCAAGCTATGAGCCGAATGGACGAATGATGCGAAGTGGTCGAGGGAGCAGTTGCTGTCGCTAGTTCGGCAATATACACGTCTGCAATGAAAGAAAGAAGGAAACAAATATCGTCGACTTTCTTTGCATAAAGTCTGTGTGGGGACTTAAGTGCGGACAGGACTGTAGATCATCCAAGAATGATTAGGCTGTACTATATAACATGTAAGATATATTTCACAGGAAGATGCAATACAGGCAAGTCTTGCTCAAATTGCTATGCATGGACTGAATTGCACACTGTGTGTGAATACAACTATGTAAGACAACAGTACCTACAGTACGTGTATAGCTTCAAGGTATTCTGCAAAGTTGTTGCAGACGTCTCATGACTGGCACAGTCCTCCCACCTGAAGTTCTTCTAGTGTCCCGCTTAGTTTGAGCAGATTGTAATAGTCAAAGACATCAAAGGAATGCATCAAGAGTGACCTTGAACTGCTTGTGACCATGTTTGGGTGCTTCTGAATAAATGAATTGCCTGGTTACTACTGTAGTGAATAAGATGACGCAAATCTGTAGAATTGAGGCTGTCGCTATCGCATGCGCGTTTGTGCCTGTCCGAAGTCCATGCTAGCCATTTGCACCTACGCCTAGCATTGCAAAGAAATCACGTCCATCAACTCGCCATCCTTACTTCATTGTCACTCTTCTGTCGACTCGTCTTTGTACATCGTAGGGCCAAACACATTCAGCCTTAGTGAATCATCGCCACTGCGGTTGTGGAGTTGACTTCTGCACAAGTTGACTCTGTCACCAAATTTCACCACAACTACCACTTCCCATTCCTTACCATCTTCAAACCTTCTGCTCACTGGACATATTCTCCATTCTACTTCTAGTGTCCTGGCTTGGTCGTTGCTACCTAACTCAAGTGCAAAACCTCGACAGTGTCTATTCTTTCAGAAGTCCCGAGATCTGCTTAAGCGACCACTCACATCGAAAGGCTATCGACTATCTACTCCTCCCATGCGGTCCCCAGTGGACGTCGCGTGCAAATTGTGAGGATGGGGAAGGTTCAGAAGAAGGCGAATGACAAGCACAAGGCCTCTTTGGTAAGCAGCTATTGATTCATCTCATGACAATCACTAATGGACAAATAGTCGCCTGCCTTGACCGAATTCATAGAAAAGACGATATCTCTTCCTCTTGCGCAACTGCCGAATCACCTGCTGACAATACCTGCGCGATGGCCGTTTCCTCGTGGCGACCTGTACAACTGGATTGACACACTAGATCGTTTCGATGATATCTTGCAGAAGTTCAACAAAGCCTATGGACTGTGTGATGGACCACAGATAAGAAGCTTCTCCACGAGCGTCCTCATCAGTGAGAGCTCAGATATAGATGACGCCCAATTACGAGAGCTGGGGTTTGCCAAGGATGGTGATCGAGCGCTTGTCGAGTCCATCCTTAACTTTTCAAGGCTGTTGCTTGAGAAATGTGGCAACCGAACACTGTACAATAGCACAGAAAGACTCAACGAGCTGCTCAACACCGTCTCGCTCTCCCTGCTAGACAAGACCTTGCATCTGATTTCTGTGCTCGCTCAAAAGTTCGCAGAACGTATTCCACAACCACAGGGTCAGACGCAGTTCTACCACTTTGACCTTGACAAAATCCAAAAACTTGCAAGCCCGGTCACAAAACCCGTTACTCGAAGATCGCCTCAATCGCCTGTGAAGTCTTCGAAGTTGAAAGACAAATCATCACAATCAAAGTTACGGCGTGCTCCTACCAGTGCAGATCCTAATGATTTTCGAGCCTTAGGAAAACTCCCTATGAGTGCAGCATCACCTGAGAGCTCAGCAAACGCCGAAACCGCTCAAGAGCTTGACTGGACTTCCGTGGCTTTCGTGAAGGTCGTTTGGTCCAGCCATGGCTCATCACCAGTCACACAGGCGAACACTTCTCAGACTGCGATGACAGATGTTCCTCCCTCCCCAAGCCCTCTCAGACAACAGCAGTCTGTGACAAGTCCCGAGACTGAGCAGGCACAAGGCTTGATCGGCGAACAGCCAGGTGGACACTCCCTTGAGTTCTCGGCAAGTGACCTGCGAGCTACCACAGCCGAGGACATCTTGAAGAAAGCACCTGCAGCCATGCCGGTCAGTGCCTGTAATGAGCTTCTGCACAAAGTTCGTGTGGCCTATGGCCTCCTTGAATCGGCTGACTCTCGAAATCTGCTCCTGCAAATTAGATTAACTGCTTTATGTGTCATCGGTCAGGTCTACCGAGAGGATGAATTCGTGACCAAATACTTCAGCGGCGACATGGGATCCTCCGCTCGCCAGCAGCTCGTTCAACAGCTTGTCAATTTGCGTAGAGAACCAAAGCAGAGCCAGCCCTCTGTCTCCCTATACGTTCAAAGTCTTGCTTTAGAAAACTTAACCGTGTTGACACGCCATCGACAAATGCAAACAGAGATACTTACAGCACTCGCACCTAATTCCAGCCCTGGGCGACAACCAGATCTCACAAACTACTTGCGGGATCTCAGCCACCTAGCACTGCGATCGCCATCTCTGTTCATTGACGTGAGCAACGAAAAGATCAAACTCGCTTC
>Ga0073774_1000046_pt1 | contig 21680 bp, 24 predicted proteins | sample InSIn5gowninarea_FD_77487 | JGI IMG/M metagenome (GOLD analysis project Ga0073774, IMG submission 77487) | Clean room microbial communities from NASA Spacecraft Assembly Facility at Jet Propulsion Laboratory, Pasadena, California, USA -... ... | reverse complement strand
GGTCGGTGGATGCGTGTGTTGAAGGAGCGGGAGAGAGCGTAGGTGGGAGAGGGGAAGTACTTTAGAAGAGATTTCTCGAGAGCGCGGGTTTTGGCGCGGAAGAGTGGACCGGATTGGGTGTAGCCGTGGAGCATGAGGATTGAGAGATGGCGGGGGGCTTGGGTGGACATGGTGGATAGATGGGTGGAGGGCTGGTTTGGTTTGAGGTGACGTAGGGCAGGGAGATCGTTATGGGAGGTGGTGGGTGCGTAAAGGGGATGCAGAGCCGTATACGTATGAAGGTATGGAGATTGGGTTGGCGAAGGTTGCGGAGGTACTCAAGACAGAAGGTCCATTCGATGGCGTTATTGGATTCTCTCAGGGCGGTGCGCTCGCTGGCATGGTCGCCTCATTACTCGAGCCCGGACGAGCAGAAGCCTTTACCAAAAACCAGGCAAACGGTGGCATGCCCTTCCCAACTTCCTTTGAAGATGAAGAGGCATCCAGCGGGTATGTGACTGAATTGGTGCACAGCCCGCTGAAGTTTGCGGTGAGCTATTCGGGATTTGCAGCGAGCACGAATGTGAAATATGCGAGTTTTTATGAACCGAAGATTAGGACGAGGATGCTGCATTTTTTGGGACAGGTCGATACGGTGGTGGAGGAGAGCAGGAGTTTGAGGTTGGTGGATGCGTGTGTTGAGGGAGCGGGGGAGGGGGAGCGGAGGGTGGTGTATCATCCTGGAGGGCACTTTTTGCCTAGTAGGTAAGTTATGTGCTTGTGCTGTGAAGACGAGAGAAGATGGATAGGTGAAAATAGGCTAATTGATTTACAGTCAGAAACAGTATGTGGCAGCGCTGGCATCGTTTATTACGGAGGTCATGGGGTGGGACGATACAAGCAGTGCAGCGGAAGGAAAGAAGAATGATGAAAGCTTGGATGACTTTCCATTCTGACTGGCATCGCGGTCATTGGTTCTACAAATACGGCACATTCACAGCATATCAACAGATCGAACACTACGAAGCTCTAGGGTCTAAAGAGGACGCGAGGACAAAGTTCAGATTCGAAGGAGTCAAGCAGAATCCTCCTACATCTGAACACGAGCAGCTCGCAGCCACCATGGGCAGGGCACGGGAGTTGCAATCACAGCGGTAAAGTTGCCGCAATCTAGGCATACTAGTCACAAAGGCCCTCTTACCACCACGGATCATGTCACTCCCTCTCCGCGGACCCCACCTCCACCTTCATCCTCGATATCGAAGCCCTTTCCAGACTCGCCGGCCGTCTGCACCGCCTGCTGGGTCGTGGTCTTTTCCTAGACTCGAGAAGAAGCAAGATTGGAGTAGCCAGCCGAATTATGGCCACAACGACAGCAGCAGGACGCCTCACTTCCTCAAGAATGCATCATATGAGCCGTGTCATTCTGCTCATGCAATGCGGAAAGTCCATAGGCTGGTATAGCGTCCTGACTCTCAGCGAGGACAGTAACGATTTGAGCTAGAAAAAGAATCTACATGCCGTTGATATCCACGAGCAAAGCTTGAAAGTCTGCGAAATGATGGGTATAATAAAGCCCAAATCAACAACAAAGCTTACAAGAAGAAGACGCATGCCAAAAGTTGACCAAGTTCACAAATTTCTTTCCACACTACAGCAAGAAAGACGGGAGGCTTGCCATGCAACGTACATATTGCCTTCACGCTTAGCCAGTGTAGAGGCAGCACACTCACTTACCAACCGCCCGTCCGCCCACCCACTCATATACCCAAGGTTTGCATTCAAGGTAACATATTTGCCTTCACGCTTAGCCAGTGTGGAGGCGCAGGGCAGCAAGAGCTCACTCTTACCTTAAATCGATTTCCCATGTACGACAAATATCATAAAGCAAGAAGAAAAATCTCGCAAGCTGAAGGAGATTGAAATAATTTCGCCATTTATCCCAAAAATGGTGTTTACTTGGTGCTCTGTTATACCCGTGATGCTACTTGTTGTTGTGTCATACCTGAGTTCGTTAGCTGTTCTTCTCTTGCGTATGGTATAGAACAACGGTACTTTCCTGGTCATCTTTGCCGCGTAAGTTTGAAGTAGAACTTATTAACGTGTAGAATTATAGAAACATACTACACGTATTGCCGCTGTAGCCCGCCAACTCGACCGCGTAGTAGTGGTAAGTGTGACTACTGTGGTGTGTAGGGCCATGCAATCGGTATTTGCGAGTTTGGTTCATAGGGAGAGGGGCAGGGCGCAAAAAAGACGAAGGGAGGAAGGGATGGGGAGGGTGCAGGGTGTGGTTGAAGGGAGGAGGACATGAGTGGAGGTTGTTGATTTGGGCATTATGAATATGGGAGGAAGGAAGTATTTAGATGTCAAAAGCAGTGTTGAATAAGTTCTCGCTTTATGAATTGTGCCCTTTTGTTTTGTTATATTCTGATTTTCATGCTACACACATGCAGAGAGAAAGTAGTGCCCAAGAATGGGTGATGGCTTCCATTCAACTTTTAGACTGGTGTAGTCACGGAATAAATCGTCAAGTCAAGGCGAGTTCTTTCCACGTCCCGTGCAGATATGTGGCTCGAGCTTCATCATGGTCGATCTCGGCCTTCTGCTCAGCACTGCACGTCTCCATCATCAACACCATCCCACTTCCACCCTCCCACCTTACCACAACCCCCAGCAAGCCCAACCACCGCAACAACCTAAGGAGCCAACCGTCCCGGATCCCTCGGAAACGCACTCGCCAACCTCACATTCGGCAATCCAAGCCAAAAACACACAATCCGCTCCAACCCCAACCCAGCCCCTCCATGCTGCTTACATCCATACCTGAAACTATTGACATAATCCTTCAATCCCTCGCTATTCGGGTCAACAGGGGGATCCATGCCCTTCATGCGCTCGACGAGTAGTGCGTGGTTGTGGACGCGCTGGGCACCGCTGAGGATTTCTTGGCCGCGCATGTGGAAGTCGTAGGAGTTGGAGTAGCCGGGGGTGGAGGAGGGCATGGTGTAGAAGGGGCGGACACTCAGGGGGTATTGGTCGAGGATGTAGAAGTCTGTGTTGTATTTTTTGAGGACGAGTTCGCCTAGCTTCTTTTCTTGTGCGGTGCTATAATATTGTGTTAGTTGACAAATAGATTTATCGGTTGTTGTTGTGTTTTTTTTTTGGCTTGGAAAGCATTACCTCAAGTCGTCAAAATCTCCAATTTCAATTCCAGCCTCACGAAGCATAGCAACACCTTCCCAGAACTTGAGGCGAGGAGTCTTGCCAGTCTCAGGCAAAGCAAACTCCTTCGTCCCATACACTTTCCTCACAAGTTCAGTCTCCTTCGCATATCGCTCCTTCAATCCATTAAAGATGAACAGCATAAGTCCCTCAATAACATCCAGAACCTCCGAGTAATCCTTATCAAACTCCATTTCCAAATCAAGACCCGTAAACTCGGTCAAATGTCTATACGTGTTACTGTTCTCCGCACGAAAGACAGGGCCAATTTCAAACACTCGCTTGAATTGAGACGTAATCAGCATCTGCTTGTGCAATTGTGGTGATTGAGCGAGGTAGGCGTGCGTGTTGAAGTAGGAAACCTTGAAGACTGATGCACCTCCTTCTGAAGGAGCGCCGAGTAGTTTGGGCGTTTGGAAGCATTCGAAGTCTTTGCTCCATAAGTACTCGCAGAAGAGGCGGAATACACCGCTCTTGATTCTGAAAATGGCGTGGTTGAGGTTTGCACGAAGGTCGATGGGGCGGTTGTTGAGACGAGTGCTGAGCGAGACGATGGGGCGGCCAGTAGCATCAGTTGAAGTTGCTTGGGCTGATTTATCTTTGTCCTTTTCCTCTACGTTCTCTTCTTGTGGAATCGCACCTTCGCAATCTTCGACTTGAATGGGTAGGACATCAGCGCGAGCAGTGACGTAGATCTTCTTGACATGGACCTCCAACGAGCCAATGGAAGTGCTCTTGACGTACTCCTTTGGCTTCTTGAGGACACCATGACACAGCACGAAAGACTGTTGCGAGATGTTCTTTGCAAACTTGACCATCTGCCTACTCAGCGTCTCACTAGCAGCAACCACAGCCTGGATATTATTCTGCCCATCTCCAAGCACCAAGAACGACAGCTTAGCAGACTGCTCCCTTGCATTCTCCATGATAGCCTCAAACACAATCTCTTTACCATCAGCTTCATCCGCCTTTTCCTGGTATTCTTTCGAGATGTAGCTCAGCGTGGTGTATTCGTCGTCGGTAGGTTTCCACTCTGGAGATCCGACGGGAGGTAGGTCGCCATAGTCTTCTTTGGATACGTCGTTTGCTTCTTGTTGTGCCTTTTGTGCGTCTTCTTCTGCTTTGCGTTTGGCTGCCTTTTCTGCCTTTTCCTTGTCCTTTTGTAGCTTCTTTAGTGCGTTCTTAGAAAGAGGTTTTCCGTCTTCACCAAGGGGCACATCGTCTTGTGTCTCTTTTGGGCGCTCGGCGAGAGTGTTCTCAGAAGCAGACGCCATATTCGGTATGAGTGCAATGAAGGATGGGAAAACAAAACAGTGCTTGTAAGGTTTTTGATAGAGAATGTGGGGAAGCCAATGATCGATAGAACAAGATGTTTCGAGTCATCATGAACAGGAGCAGATGGGATGGAAAGTGATTATCTAGTGTACATTATCGTGGGCTCATCTTCCCCATCGAGCTCTGAAAGCAGTCATGCTCTCCTTCATCGTCCTGACTAATCATACATCATGCAGCAGCAACCTTTCCTGCCTTCGGGTTCAATCTCGCCATCATCTCCTCTTTTGTGATGAGATGATCAATCCTCTCCAACAACCCAAGCAAGCTCTTCATGTTTCCGCTCCACTCGTTCAACACTTCGTCCGCATCTGTCTGCCTCTTGAAGCTAACCAGTCTCGCAGGTCTGTCGATCTTGGCATAAATGGTCTTGGACACAACAAGATCGCTGATATACTTCTCCGTCTCATCCTCGCTCAAATCCAAAAGTTCCGTCAGACGCTTGAATTGGATACGTGTGTAATATTTGGCGACAACGCGGACATTGTGCTCAATCACACGTTTGCGCAGGTCTTGCCATCGTTGATGTGTTTTGGCTTCCTCACTATCCTTTGCGGCGTTCACAGGGGCTTCGGCCTTGAAGACATCACTTGAGCACAAATGTGGGCCGAATTGTTCGGCGACCATTGGCCAGCGCATGAGTTCTGGGACTGTGAAGAGCTTGAGTAGTTGGGCGTCAAGAGGGATCTCCGAATTTCTGGAGTCGCGCTGTACGCGTTGGAGGAGATCGGATTGTTCATTGTCGTATGGTGCTAGGATCACAAAGTAGATGACGCGTTGCAAAGATGTCCTCAATTGCTCGGGATTCTTCTCGACTGCCTCTGTGTCCAAGACTTGTCTCCAGTATTTGCAGGCATCCAGATACTTGTTGTCATGTTTGGAGAGTTGGATTTGTTGTTCGTAGTATCGCAACTTCAAGTCTGTCACATCGTCCTCTACCGGCGTCGGCTCTACAATGTCATCCTTCTTGTCCACACCAACCGGACCTAAGTCATTGAGCCTCTTCTTTTCCTTTTCTTCACGGTCTTTCTGTTCTTTATCAAGCTGTTCCTTTGTCTTTGGTGGCCTGCGTGCGAAGAATTTCGTGCCAACCTTGCGGCTGAGTATACCAGCTTGCGTCCAGTCGTCATTCTCAATGCAAAGCGCTACTTGCTCTAGGATGAACTCGGTCTTTTCTCTCCTTGACATGGAACCGAATGTCTCGACTTGCAGTTCACACAGAATGTCTGCTGCAGCTTTCTTGTTTCCTTGCTCCTTCTTGATGTTTGACAGGATCTTGGTCACGCGAGCCCTTTCCACCTCTACGAAAATCTAAATGCTGCATTAGCTCTGCTTCCATACATTCTACAGTCTCGCACAGCCATACCTTGCCCTCGGTAACTGTTCGCAACGTCTCTATCGTCTGGAGTTTGACCTCCATACTTGGCGCCTCCTCAAGGAATCCCATCACAACCTGAACCATTTTCGTCGTAGCCTGTTTGAGTTGACCGTGTTTCTTCGATAGCAGCAGGACTTGCTCGTTGAGCGCGCCCCAGTCTTTCTGGTTCTTGCATAATGTGACAATGGTGGTGATGATGCGTGATGTGGAAGCGAGATCTGATGCCTGAACGAAGAACTGTCAGCACATTGGTATTCCGCAACGATGACTACACACTAACCTGGCGGGTCTGTTTCTCGAGCACTAACAGCTTGTCTATAGCGCCTTGTAGGTTCGATGATGCCAGACTCTCAGCCTCTGGAATGAGCTTGTCTACATCCTTGCTGAAATCCTTGTCTGCCTTGAGGATTGTATTCTCTGACATATTGACGTGCTAAGCGATGGAGGAGGAGAACACGAAAACCTATACTGTAGACGCGAATATAAAGCGCAGAGATGAGATGAGTTTGTTGTTTCAGATATAGAGTGATGGCGACGTACTTTAAACAAGGACAGGGCTGATTACTAATCCGGACGTGATATTGCCTGACAACCTCTCTAGACTAAAAGCATACAAAAGGTAGCTCTTCTCAATGACTACCAATTCAGCAAGCACATCTCAAACAGGCCACGAAGCTTCCACCTTCTTCACTCTACCTCGAGAATTGCGCGATGTCATCTACACAGCCATTCTCACCCCCCCTTCCCAATCCCTGCCCACATTCGGCAAAGGTAGCCAAATCACCATCTCCATTCTCCTAACATGCCGCTTCATTCACTCCGAAGCCCAAGAAACCCTCTACAGCACCACGCAAGTCGCCACCATGAAATCCGGCACCGACAGGATCCTCTTCGGTAAAATATCATCCTTAAGTCCACCAATACCTGCACTACTTAAACTGCGTCGCATCCACCTCGAGCTCACATTCTCCTCCGTTAACAGGGGCGAGTGCGAGGCGGGCATTGTCAATGCGACGCGCTGGAAGGACATGCTGCTGCCCTTTGGCCTGGCGTTGTTGAGGGGTCGTGCGATTAGGTCACTTGAGATTTCCCTGCTGAATACAAACCAGCGCAAAGTCGGGGCCAAGCGGCTTCGGTCGGATCAGATGCGGAGTGAGGTGAGACAGCTTTTGGAAGTGTTTGCGTATTTACCGAGTAGCGTCAGTGTCACGGTTAGTGGATTTGATACGCTAGAATATGTCATTATGTTGGAGGGTATGAGGGAGGAGTATGCTGGTAAAGAGATTCCTATAGAGGACTGGGCGACTAGAGCTCTCATACTGTAGGCTGACGTCCCATTGGAACATGATGGCGGTCAACAGTTCATTTTCCACATCGTCTCCTCCGAACAGAGTAAAACATACCTACATAGCACTACTACCAACGACAACAACCCAACTCCATCTCCGCTCTATATTTTCATGCCCATCCTCAAGCAACAGCAGCAACAACCAATCCCGCAATACCATCTTCCTCACTCCTCACAACAATCTTGACCGTCACACCACTCTTTGCACTATACGCCATTCTCACTAGTCCTGCCACCTTACCACCTTTAACACTCTTTCCCAAGACCTTAAGGACATGCGTGCTATTATTGCTTGGTGTTTCCGATCCCTCGAGGGGTTGCATTCCGAGCGCTTTGATGAGGGATTCCGTAGCATCAGGCAGGCTTTTCACAGCACTGAGTTGCAATGTTTCCGTTGCTTCATCGCCGCCCGCAGCAGATATCTCGGCAAAAACGGTATCGAAGTTACCAGCGTATGCGGGAACAACAAAGTCAGCGCCAGTGAGGTCGAGGTCTTCGACCTGATATTCGTCTTCGTAGCCATCTCCTTCTTCAGGTTCATTGGTGGCGGGATCGATTTCCTTGCTTGTAAACTTGAGGATGTTGGTGAAGCTTGCAGCGACAGCCACAGCAGAGTCATCAGTGCGTTTGAAGACAACGTAAGCAGTGCCTGGAACGTCTGTATCGAGACGGGGGATGGGGACTATGAAGTCCTCTTCCAGTTGACCTTCTTCGTCTTGAGGGACACAGACGATGCTAACATCGAGGAGTACCGTAGCAGGGAGGGTGTTCTTGACATCAAATTGCAAAACGATTGCGCCGGCAAAAACATGTTTGATTGCCGTGACGACGTATTCTGTTTCGCTTTCTGTGAGTTCGACGACGGGTGATGATTTGAGGACTTGGCCATAAGCAGCAATTTCGGGGACTGCTTGGAGGGCAGCGGAGTACTTTTGAGCTGCAGCGGTTGCGGCGGCGATGGACTCAGCAGAGCCTTGTGTTGAGCGGGCAGCGTCTGTTTTCTTGGGTCCGGTGGAAGGTGCTTTGAGTGTCGGAAGGGCGGTTGTGAGTTTTTTGGTGCGCTCTTCGGCGTGGGCTTGTTCGCGTGTGACTATTGGGACGGAGGAGAGGTCGAATGGAGTGGAAAAGTTGTCGCGGCCGGAGGAGGTGACGTACATGACAAGTTGATGTTCGAGCATGGGAAGGGAGAACATTGAGTCTGGGCTTTGTTAGTCGTAACTTTGCAAGAGAGGAAGAAGCTTTCGGCAAACCATTTCGAACGAACTTATTCGCTAGCTCGTCGTCCTCATCCATCAACCTCAAATTCAAAGCTGCACGGTCGCGCACTTCATCATCGACATCATCCAAACAACGAGTTAGCAGGACGTGGACACTGCGCTTGACCTCTGGGTTTTGCTGTGCAACACCAAACTTGGCCAATGCAGTTACTGCAGCAGCTCGTACTAAAGCGTTCTCCAGAACGACACGGTTGTAGATGTAGCGGATATACTTTGTTGGGTTCGCAGTCTTTGGTCCTTCCATTCCAATAAGATGTAGGATACGGATCGAGAGCTTCGTAAACTCGCAGTCCTCGATGAACTCACAAAGATGTGCAAGTGCTGTTTTGAGAATTAGTTTCGTCCCCAACTAATACTCCAAAGTAACAGGACTTACCATCTTCCTTGCTTTCGGGCACAAACTTGATCAGATCAAACATACTCTCCACAACACTACGCTTGAACTCATAACCACCTTCTTCACGAAGAATGCCACTCAGGAATGAAAGCATACCAGCTTGTTTGCTGGGGAACTTAAGACATAGTGTCCTAATAGCTTCGACAATCGTGACCTTGAACTCATCAGTAATATCAGCCATGAAACCGGAGATCTGCTTCATCAATCTATCCACACTCGACTCATTGCCTGTTTTGAGCAGTGTAGTAATAGCGAATGTCGCGATTGAACGGTTGGTATTAGAGATGAGCGACTCAATATCCGGGTTACACGACCGTACAGCATCTGGTTTGAATGATGCAAAGTTGTGGAGTATTCTTATCGCTGCAAACTTTGTGATGGCGCGAGGAGATGTCAGGAAGAGCTGAAGAGTGTGAATAGCCTGTACAACCTCTGCATCTGTCACATCGTGCATATCACAGATTGCCTTTGCAGCTTCGAAATTGACCATTTCACTTTTATGTCTTAACCAGCCATCGAGCAATGCCATCATTGGCTTCCTGGAGTTCGGATCTTCTTGTGCCAGCTTTGCCGCTAATCTGACCAGCAGAACAATAGCAGCAGGACTTTTCATTGCGCCAGCAGCACCATACTGCTGTACCATCTTGACCAGAGCCATTCTGTCGTGTGACCGCATTTGATATAGCAAGCCAACCGCGTGATATTGTGACATGTAGTTTGTGTTTGACGCAGCGAGCGCAGCTTGGTTGTGGCCTGTAGTAAAGCTAAGAAACCCACCAGAAGACTTGCTAGATGAGGCAGCTTCTTGTGTTTCGCTTTGCCATCTGCGGACGACATCGCGAGCGATTGGGAGTAGGTGGTATGAGGAGACTAGAGCGGCAGAAGAGACGGAGGGAGTTTTGTCGACGATTGCTGTTTTCATTAGACGTTCGATTTGTGCTATTGTGCTTCCCTGGAGTAGATTATCAGCACTATATCAGTGGACTGGGAGCCGAAACAACGTACGTCGATGATTCGACATAATGCTCTTATAGCATTTGGTCTGTACACCACATCGTTCCCAACAGCAGTATCCTTCATTATACTACTCGTCGCCATAATGACACTATCCGCTGAGCCGACCAAATCCTTGAAAGCCAAATACATCATCTGTCGCAGACTAGGGTCCTTGTTTTGAAATAGTTGCAAGATGCCAAAGAACAGATCTGTGGCTTCATTGCGCGGGAACTTTTCGCCTGTCGAAAGAAGCAGGACGATCTTCGTAAGGAGGATTCGACATTTCCGTGGCGATACAGGGGAGGTCTTGAATATGCGTGCTGCCAGGGGTTGTCAGTACGTGATGGTCATTGTCAGGCGATGAGGACAGCTTCATACCTTCTTGGTAAACTGAGATGCGGTCGACTTTCACCACTGACTGCTCAGCGTCCTCTATCGTAGTAGTCAGTACAAGTACCCCTCGAAGGCGGCGTTATTGAGTACCGTCTCTCTTGCCATAGGACATTTGATCAGCCGATTACGCGCGACTGTGGTGATTGTTATTATCCACAATCAGGTATGAGTCCTGGTGGTTCGTCTTTGGGGAAGAGGCAGTTCGGAGAGATGGATGTAGATGGTGAGGATTTGTGAGCAGGCTACACGCGAGGTTGAAGCACAGTAAGATGAATTAGAGAGGACAAGAAAGCTCAAAGACGGCAGTGTTCGAGATTCGAGATGTATGTTGTTGTTTCTCTTGCGAACAGGTTGACGTTGGTCTAAGGGGTTTGCACGTGACACTGCCATTGGTTTCAAAGTGTTTCAGATTTTGAAACTCGTAACGCTATATCTTTCACAAAGACAGAGAAAGAAATCAGAAATTGCTGCGCTATCCCTCATTGGCTAGGTAGCAACCCGTCATAAAGAAAAAGTAGAAACCACGAAGGAAGAAAAAAGGACCAAACCACAGCGTTAATTCCCTATACCGTACTCCTATAGCGGTTCTAAAGACTACAGGTGCTAGATTTTAAGCACAAGCACAGGCATATTTCCCCTCCACTCTCATAATGGACGGCATGCCGGCAATCCAGGTGGAGGTGAACGAGAACGGTAAGTTTCATCTTCGGTCCACGTTTCGTTGCACCCTGACTAACCGCAACACTACATCAGAAGATACTGAGTGGTTAGTGCCCCTCCCTCCCTCCCTCTCCAGCACCAAAACGAGAACCCTCCCCACCTTCACACTCTCCTCCACCCTCCACCCAACTAATCTCCCACCACCAGGAACGACATCCTCCGCAAACACGGCATAATCCCCGAGAAACCCCCCTCGCCCCCCCCCCTAATCGAAGAAGCCCTCGAACAAGCCCGCCAACTAGCCCACGACAACCGCCTCGAAGGCAAAAACCTCGACGAGCTCGACGCACTAGAAGACATCGAAGACGACGACTTCCTCGAGTCCTACCGCCAAAAACGCATCTCCGAACTCGCCACAATCAGCACGGCCTCAGTCTACAATAGCGTATATCCCCTGCAAAAGCCCGATTTCACGCGCGAAGTCACAGAAGAAAGCGCCAAAGCATTCGTATTTGTACTCCTGACGTCAAGCCAGGGCACGAATACCGAGTCGGCTGTGTTGGTGAACATATGGCGCGAATTGGCGAAGAGGTTCGGCGACGTCAAGTTTGGGCAGATGCGCGCGGATCTTTGTATTGAAGGGTATCCCGATCGGAACACGCCGACGGTGTTGGTGTATAAGGATGGGGAGATAAGGAAACAGCTTGTCACGCTTGGGGAGTTGAGGGGGGTACGGACGACGGTGGAGGATTTGGAAAAGGTGCTTGTTGAGGTTGGTGCGGTTAAAAGGGGCGATGTGAGGTTGGAGAAGAGAACAGAGGAGGAAGGCAAGGGCAATGGAGGGAGGGGTGGCATTTGGACGGGGAAGAGGAATGCTACTGTTGAGGATGATGAGGATGATGATTTTTTTGATTGAGGATGTGGGAAACTTCTAATCTAAGTGAAGAAAAACTACCGACCAGGTTGCCAATTTGTATCACCTCAGCAAGTGGCCGAGGCCATCCAATCCTCCTCTATTCTTTCGCGGTCTTGGTGGATGGAGCGCAATAGGTGTATCAGGGAACAGATGGCAGAAGTGAGGCCGGTGGTAAACCTAACCACTGCAACGAAACCGAGAAACGACTCAGGTGCAACCATTGCAAAGAGCTGGAGTGTGGGATGTAGAGTATATCTGACGGGGTGGCGAGTGCTCGGATGATAAGTTGATGTCGAAGTCCACGACAAGGTAACCCCTGGTGTACTGGAGCAGTCTCCTCAAGAAAATTTCCGAGGCGAATAATAGCCAAGCTTGAAAGCGAGAGAATGCGCCGTCGCCTGAAAAAAATGAAACAACACCAAACTCAAGAGTGTGCAAAAAGAATGCGGCGGGAGATGTCAGGATCTTGTGGCTGGATCCTGCAGTGGGAACTGGCGCTGTTGGAACGTTGCAGCAGTTTGTAGCACCTGGTGGCAGGTTTCGCATTCGTACGAGAGGTCGTCCGTTGAAGTGTCTTCACTGATGCAGACTGTATGGTGCTTGAATACTTGTCGTTCCGGTATTCGTCGTGCTCTGGCATAACAAGAACGACAACGTAGAGGATACGGCCACTTTGTGTGTATGATTGACCCTGGACACAACTGGCTTCCTGCAGCGAACTTGTGTCAATCTCGAAGGGATCCGCCTACTCTGGCGAAGTCGTCAACTCCTCAGACGACCACACACCATCATCCTGATCACCGCAATTCTCCAGCCGCAACTCCTCAAGTATCTCTTCTGAGATCTCCAGCGGCTCATTCGCATACCCAACACCACCAGCTGCAACATCTTCAAACCAGTCTAGCACTGCACTCGAGATGGTCGGCATCATATCGCCAGGCTCAACTGCTGCACCACATGATACTGCAGGCGTGAGATGGATCTCCTCGTTCAAAGCAGTAAGATCCACAAGATTGCCAGCTTTGAGCTCAGCAAGCTTGTCTGCAGTAGTCGTATTTGCCAAAGCTGTGTTGAGAGGATGTCGGGACAGCGACCAAGTACGGCCACGCTGGGCGAGGAATGACAAGAAGTCGGCGTTGACAAGAGCGAGCGGGCTTGTGTGCATGTACAGGGGTAGTGGGTTGATGAAGGCAACGCCGGCGACCTTGAGCTTCGTGCTGTATGTTGTCCCTGATTACCAAAGTGTTAGCTGCAAGCAACAGGAGTGAAAGATTCAAACAGCTTACAGTTCTCCTCCAACATCTTCACCAGCTGATCAGCGCCATCATTCAAGCCTAGTAAGAACACTTCTGCATCTTTGCTCACGAAAGCCTCGTTTGCCACGATCTTCTCAAAGACATGGGTCAAATGCTTCTCAGCCGCCTCACTTCCCTCGATGCGATTCATCTTCTCATCTATCAATGGCGCCATGTGAAGAGCCGAAGGTCTAGGCAATGCAGACCAAGAGTCCAGAGTCATTGCACGGTTGTGCTTGTAAGAGTAGAGAAGCTGTCCCGGATTTGGCATGATGAATGCAGTAGTCTCCTTCTCTGTCTCATCCACTTCACCAACGGAAGGAAATGAGCGCGCCATCATATCCTTGACGAAACCAACGACTGTCCCAGCTTCAAGGCCCGGCTCACCTCGAGTGCTTTTCCAGTCCCAGATTCCCAGATCCTCCGTCAACTTTCCTACCACGACCACGACTCGCTTGGCCTTCTTCAGCTCCTTTAGTTCTGTAGCGAAGATAGGCATTGTCGGTCCATCGTCGACTTTTGGCCGCTCGTTTGTCAACGAAGGCAGCCACAATCTTTTCACACCCAGCTTCGAGAGACGGTTGGCAAGCTCCTCGCGGAGGCAGATGTTGACAGCTTCCTCGCGAACTTCATTGTAGCGGTTATTCGTAGTGACAGCGAAGCGGTAAGCATCTTCGGGATGGTCGCTCTGCTTCAACTGATGACTCTCATTGATGAAGAGACCGAGCTTGCGGAGGTTGGAAGGATAGTTGGCGTCTTGGGGGAGCTGATTGGGGAGGCGACGGAACATTGTTGGTGTTTGTCTATCGGATGACGATGGTTGAAAACACACCGAGGCGGAGGTGTTTTCGGATCTTGTACGTTAGCTAGATGTAGCTGCTGAGTGAGAAGATCTGTAAAGGAAGTGAAGTCGTTCGTTTGGCGTTTCTGATGTTTGGCTGAAGTTCAAAGTAGTAGATATAGTCAAACGCAAGGAAGGCACAGAACTCTCAGTCGTGAAGCAAGATTATCACAAACTCAACATTAAACGACAGAGCAAAGGACGATGGGGCTAGAAGAACTGGATCAAGAAGAAGAAGAAGAAGAAGAAGAAGAAGAAGAGAAATGAAGAAGGTCAGACAGCTTAAATATGCAGATTTCCGTCGTTTGCGTTCACTTGAGGAAGTGACGAACAACCCCTTGTGTCACCTCAAATGCGAGAGCTACTGACGTGCATTAGCGCTTTGTGTTTACTTTCACTTTCGAAGTGATGATGGTTGTAATTCACAGTCCTCTCACATTTTGACGATTGTTGTCAATGCGATGGCTCGACATGATGATGATGAATTGCACAAAGAAGTCAGGTGAAGATGTCAATCTAAAATCATATGGCATTTGCACGATTATAGCTCAGACAGGAACAGCATTGGACATGCGCACAATAACTCTTATGTTGTGTGCCTTATCATATGTAATGTAATCCCAAACGCCATGAAATGCTCTGCCCACCACACTATATACATACGTATATACAACCATTCATGCAAAACCTCGTCATATAATCTTATCATTGCTTTGAATCCTCAAATAATTACCACACGGCTTTCCTTACACCTGGTAGTTCTCCAGCCATTGCGTGCATGCGGAAGTTGAACTAGAAAGAGAGAAGAAAGAGAATGTTAGCTGACTTGTTCTGACTCTTGAGTTTATTGTGTCGTTCCTGATCATGCAGACATCGCTTCGCCTCGTCCTGAAACGGCTCCTCCCTGAGCCAGCGTCCCTCTTCCCATAAAGCAGCGTCCTTGTTCCTCCACTACCTTCTTGCCATCCCAAGCATGTCCGATATCCTCACCGATACGCCATCTCGACATCCTCACCATTTCCTCCTGGTCTCCCCTCTCCCCTCTCCACCACCACCACCACTCCATCCCTCGCAAGAGTAAACAAACAAAAAAGAAACTCACCCGACTCATCCTAAACTCTCTAAAAATCCCCCTCGCTTTCCCTCCCTCAATACACCTATTCCTAATCTGTGTCGGCCGAGTATACGCATGCATTTGACTGAGTTTGAGTTGTGCTTGGGCACGGGTGCGTTGCGGGAGTTGGGTGTTGCGGATGAGGTAGCGGAGGCCTTGACTGTTGTGATATGATCAGTTAGTATCTGCATCAATAAAGCTAGGGACGTTGTGGTATGAGTGTTGGTTGTGGTAGAGTGTAGAGCTGGTGGTTGTATGGTGTGACGGGAAGATTTGTGACGGGCTTGTCTTGTGATGGTTGTGGTAATGTTGGCGATTTGGGTTGGATAGCACGAGGACATACCGCTCAGCTTCAAACTGTTCGACAATCTTGCGTTTCGTGTGATCTCTAACGATGCGAGTATTGGCATAACCGCCGAGATCGAGGACTTTAGCTCGGAATTGTGCCATTGTGTCGGTTTTGCTTGTACTCTTGCTCGTCGTGTGAAGGCAGTTACAGTCTGTCAGGTTGAGTTGTATAGCTTAAGCTGTAGCCGTTTGATTCGTGATATGCCTGGGTGTTCAGTAGCGGCGAAAAATCGATGAGCTTGGTAGGATCCTGCAGGGTATGAACTTGTGCTGAAACAAAGCTGAGACATCCCGTCTGGACTTTGGACATACTCGACAGTCGGACAATTCAGGAGATGATGGATATATGGCTAAAGGTCCCTCGTAACTTCACAGGAAGCAATTACGAGATGAGCTTCAATCAGCGAGATGATTTTCGATCAGCGAGATAAAGTAAGTCTGTGGTACCTTCGTCGTTCCAGAAGCAGCTAAAGCTAAGTACCCGAATATGAAGTAACTTCCGTCGTCAATCTGAATCTGAAGAGTGAGTCCATCCTCAACTACACTCTCCTATGACATCCCACCACCTCAAACCCTAACAAAATAATCATAAAGAAAGTAAAAAAGGCCATACAGATCATAATATCATAAGATGTCAATGTCAAAGCAGCAATTCATCCAGACTCTCCCGAATCAGGCGTACTTCTATTCTTCTTCGACTTCTTCGTCGATTTCCCACCACCACCACCACCATCATCAGAATCATTCGCCTTGCGTTTCTTCGCCGGACCTAGCGAAGCCACAAACTCTGCTGGATCTTTTCCTTCGGCTTCAGCTTTCTCCATCGCTGTGACCTCGTCTGCGGTCAGGAAACGTCCTCCAGGACCTCTTGGCCGACGCATAGCATGATTGTGTCGAGATTCGTGAAGGTATGGTTTTCGTGTCTTTGATGAGAGTCGAAGTTGTTCCTCGAGTTTCTGCCGCGCCACGCGACGTTTCAGGATACGATGGAACTGCTTCGCGTTGACGTATAAAGGTGAATCTTCAGCTGCTCCAGGCGGTGGCTCGATAGTTTGAGTTTGTGGTGGCAATGGTGGTGGCATATTTGTGTGAGAAGGTTGTGGCATAGGTTGTTGTTGTTGTGCATGCATTTGCTGGTTTTGTGCGGCTCTGCTCATGCGACGTCCGCCATATGCTTGTGGAGGGCCAACGTTCTGCTGCATTTGTAATGGAGCGGCCGTACGTGGTGATCCAGATACACCGCGGCCGTCTCCAGCACCACTGATACTACCCCTCGGTTGATTTACAAAGTTGGGGTCGTTCATTCCATAGTAGCTTGTTCCTGTAACTGCACTGTTCATCGCTGCAGCTGCAGCTTGTGTGTTTGCGATTCCATAATGTGTTGGCTGATTGACTCGAGGCCCCTGCATAGGATATTGCATTGGAGGAAGACCATAACCATTCTGCTGATAATGTGGCGTATAACCCGTACCTGGGTTAATTGGAGGTTGTTGCGCATACATGTTCGTCATTTGCGGATGTACCTGTTGTCGCGGTGAAGTCATTGATTGTGATGGGTTTGTCGGTTGTGCCTGATCACCGTACGCTATCGGTCTCTGGACGGGGTGGTTTTGGTACTGCTGATAACCCTCCATCTTGTGTCTGTCTACTCAGATCTCCCAGTGTTGAGAATAGTCACAGTTGGGAGCGTGCACGGCCTTTTGAGAAGGGACCACTGTTGAGTACTAATGCGCCGTAACTGAGAAGAGGTGGTTGATAACGAGGACGTCGTGAAGCAGAATAGGAATATATGAAGACAGTTATTTGAAGAGTAGATCTTATCGGTATGGATGGGAGAGGGTATCTGTTATCGCCTAGAAGCGCAATGGTTAGTAAGTTCGCCTAAGGAGTAGTCGCATGTTGATTGACATCGGCGATATGGAGTCATCATTTTTGTGCTGTATGGTCGCAGAGCGCATTGCAAAGGACGAACCTACTTTGCGCGTCGGACGCGTTCAACACGTCGTATCTTCAAGATCGCAAGCTGCAGAAGATGGTGTTGTCTTCGGCGATCCGCTGAATACTTTGTCGAAGTCTTGATGTGAGTCGCACGTCAGGAAGGAATTGCTGCAGGTTCCGGCAGTCGAGAAATGACGACAACGTCTAATGCGACGGCGAGGTTGATATCGATGCTGCTTGTGTATGGCTGCAAGATGGTATTAGCAAAGTAACTATTGTCACTCCCATGAAGAACAAGAGTGCACGAGGTTGAAAACAAAGATTCGATAACGAAATGTTGAAAACCGAAACATGACGTGCATTGGAAAGCCGATTGCACTCAATCGCGCATTCAGCCTCCTCCGACAAGGCAGAGGCCGTGCATGATCAACGAGGAGGATCATGCCAAACGACCGACCGCATCGCCGAAGCGCATCAGCTTGGAAGCCGACAGTGGTAGCATGCCATGTGGATGGCATGCTCAAGACCGACTGACATGACAGCATGAAACATACAGGCCTCCCCCCAGATCCTCGAGCGCGCCAAAGGCAATGAGCCAAGAGGGCAAGAGCGATAGAGTGCGCCCGAGCAAGCGCTGTCGGTATCGAATCACATCAAGGAAAAGGCATCGGACTCACCGGCTGTATCCAGTTATATTCACACGCAATGGAACCCAGCGCGGCGACAAACTTGACTGGAATGGTGTAAAGTGGTTGGGATTTTGATTCGAGCTGACTTAATCGCTCGGCTTGAGCTAATCCATATCAGGAAGGTGCTGCCGACGTCGGCTTCTCTCGGCTCTCTGCCGCCATGTAAATACGAGTTTGCTTCATTGAGCAACAACTATTGCTATACACTTCCTACCATCATGTGTGCCCAGGGCACCATCATTTCTATGCCTATGCCCATGCCATGCTGACCCGTAGGTTACTCTGCCTTTCCTACCATTAATGACACCATTACCATGCAAAAATACAAACAAGAAAAAGAAAACCATCATCAGCTATGAGAGGCCGATCAGGATGCGAGCATTCAACCTCTCCACTATGTTACCACACCGGCACCACACACCCCGTCCTCAATAGCTCACTTCAAGCTCTTCAAACCTTGGCAGGTATACAAGGACACGAAGTTGTCCTCCCTCGACGAAGCCGCCAGCATCATCCTATGCGGATGGAACGCAACAGCCGCAATCGGATTCGTCCTCTTCTGTTGTGGGCGAACAGTTTCCAATGGTTCAAACGTACTCAAAGTCTCCCCATCTGTGTTGAAAACCCTGATTTTATGCTTCGAAGTACCGACAGCAAAGACCGGCGCATGCTCGTGAACACTGAACGATACAGCTGTCTGCTGCGTAGCACGAACAGTGTGGATTGAAGTGTCGCTTAGTGCATCCCAGAGCTTGACGGTGCCGTTCTGCGAACAGCTAACCAGCTCACGTATCCCACCACGTTGCATGTGAAGATTGAGAATAGGGCTGTTGTGTTCACGCCAGCTTCGGACAGTGGCTTTCAACCGATGCTCTCGCTGATCATAGACCCGGACTGCACCATCTTCGAAGCCAGCACAAATCAGATTACCTTGAACCTGGTCGGACGTGATGGAAGTGACCCTAGTACTGGAGAGCGTACGGATTTCCTGTGATGTACTGTTAGTGCTTGATCGAAGGAGATAAACATGTTTAGCACTTACATTACTGAGCAACTCGGTATGAGCACTCCAAACACGAATGCTCTTGGAATCTCCAGCAGTAAGAATCTCTCCACGAGTTTGTAGCCAGTCCATGGAAAGAGAAAAATCCATTGAATGCGCTTCAGGCCGAGTCGTAGAGTTGAATGCAGTTAGAAGAGAAGTAGTTTGTCGTGATTCATAATCTTGGAAAATCTTAATGGACCCGTCCGACGAAGCAATCATCAACAAAGCCTCATCGTCTTCGTTGATCAAACGCATTTCATTGATTCGACTACCAATAGCGTTTCCATTAGAAAATCGATTAAGTGGCTTTTGCCGTTCCCAGTCCCAAACACTGTTCAAACTTAGCATATTATGATAGAGCGAACGTGTATGACTTACCGAATCGTGTCATAGTCGTCAGCAATGACGATATGATTCTCATATTGGTGAAAGGTCATCACTGACGGCTGGAAGCCATTATTGAAATATCCAGAATGCTGATCCCAGCGGCTCGTTCCAGCGACCTCCTTCTGATTCTGGGTCTCCTCTAATATCTTCTCATTCCTGTTTCTTCGCCACAGTCTCTCGTTGTATATTTTGCTACCGGGTTCGTCTTCTTCAACGTGCTTCATCTGATGCTCCTTGTAATATTCCAGAGCATAATCGAAGAAGTCGCTCTTCAATGGAATCTTGATCTCGATCTTTTCCTGACTGGCCTTCCACCATTTGGGATAAGGAAACTTGACTCTGCGATAATTGGCGATATGCGCATTATCTTCGACGACCTTTGTAAGATCTCCAAAGGACTTTGCCGTGGTCGATTGACGATTTGAACCATTGAGCTTTGCGACAGTCTTTGGAGGGGATGTCGGGCCGTCCGTTGCAGATGGCAGACCGAATGCGAGGTTCGCCAGTGTAGCTGCGACACTCGCAGTCCTCCTCATACCAATGGATAAATAGCCGTCTCCCTTTGGCGCATCAGAAGCAGCTGGCGTGATGGGCGCTGGCGTCTGAGGCTTGGGAATTACCGTAGGCTTTGGGAGCTCGGGAAGTTCCAGGTCGGCAGTAAACTCACTGTAGACGTCAATCATATCTTCAGCAAAATGAGATAATGCCGGCTCTGCTAGAACAGCTAAGATAACAGCGTGGACAATGGTTGCAGCATTGCGTGAGACTTGGATGTCCGCGTCAAGTGCGAGGATCAAAATATGAAGCCAAACGGCCATATAAGGCGTCTCACTCGCAAGTGACTGTTTAGCCACTCTCTTTACAAGCTGTCGACTGTCGACACTCAGATGATCATCATACGCAAAGCTCTCGCCACCGAACGTCGTACCAGACATACTGCGTGCTGCACCACGCTCAAAGCTGTGCGAAGGACTATCCCTTGTGCCTGTGGTTGCTGTGGAGCTCGAGCCAGCTAGCACAACTTCAGACTTGCTTCCTCGCAACTGGCCATTGCTCACCGCATCCTGCTCAGAAGTTTCGTTGTCTTCAACTTCCTGCTGTATTTGTAGTAGTTGTTCGTAGATTTCTTCGTACAGCTGCTCCACAGCAGCCACGATTATCCGGTTCATATGGCGGCGTGTCCATACAGAGAAGAAGACAGTCAATTCCTTCCTCACAATTACACATGAATCCTTGCTTGCAGTCAACAGACGCATGGCAACTTCCTCCTCGATAGCCATGATTTCTGGAGTGAGGTCGGTAGTCCCTATAAATGTAGACATAGCATAGAGCATGGATGCGCGCACTTCTGGTACTGGATCAGAGACCAGCTCGCACATTGAGATGTGCCCATTGTGCTTGATAGCAGCCCACTTTGCCTCTGCATAGTCTTTCCACATGGTGCTCAGGCACAAACAAGCCCACTGTCGCAATACAGGGTTATCGACAACCTCGAACGAGATGTAGCTCAAACATGCTTCGACGAGTTCGGCACTGTGCGAGGCCTGCTGACCTTGTTTGAAGTTTCGACAGAACATGGCGATGATAAACGCTCCCATGGCTCTGTGATCACTGACTGAGCTCACGGGTAGACCAGTAGCAGGGTTGAGTATACTGGAGAAGTATTGATATCCATTGTCTTTGATAAGATCTTGTTGACAACTTGGGTCAACAGCCAAGACACGCGCCCAGATAAAGACGAGAGGTGCCTTGAGATCTTGTGCTTGCGATTGCAGAAGCTTGAGAACATAAGGGAAGATACCAATACCTAACGCGAGCTTGACTGCCCATGGTCCTAGATCAAGAAATCTGCTGAGCAATACTAGTGCGCGCAAGCGGTGTACTTGACTGAGAAGCACTTGCAATACAATAGGGAGACGGCTATTTATCCATTGGTATGAGGAGGACTGCGAGTGTCGCAGCTACACTGGCGAACCTCGCATTCGGTCTGCCATCTGCAACGGACGGCCCGACATCCCCTCCAAAGACTGACGCAAAGCACAATGGTTCAAATCGTCAATCGACCACGGCAAAGTCCTTTGGAGATCTTACAAAGGTCGTCGAAGATAATGCGCATATCGCC
>Ga0073774_1000042_pt1 | contig 21861 bp, 24 predicted proteins | sample InSIn5gowninarea_FD_77487 | JGI IMG/M metagenome (GOLD analysis project Ga0073774, IMG submission 77487) | Clean room microbial communities from NASA Spacecraft Assembly Facility at Jet Propulsion Laboratory, Pasadena, California, USA -... ... | reverse complement strand
GCCCTTCCCCTCGACCTCTTCTCCCTGCGTCCAACTTATGTGCATTGCTATCTAGTAGCACAATAAGAACATATCCAACATGGAAGTGCCTAACGTTGAAAGATTCGAGGACATCTATCCAGTAGATGCTCGGAAAGCTCAAACGACCAGATGGAACAACTTATTGTCATCATTCGAGAAGAATTTCAGTGAAAAAGCAGGCTTTGTAGCACGTAGTCCCGGTCGTGTCAATATCATCGGTGAAGTGCGTCTTGTCCTGCTCCTGGATCCGCTTCAGATCGTGACTGACCCGCGTCAAAGTAGCACATCGACTACTCCTTGTACCAATGTCTGCCGATGGCTATTACAGTGGACGTATTGCTCGCCGTCAAAGTTCGCAAAGGAGATCGTAAAATACGCATTGCAAATGTGCACTCCAACAAATTTCCACAACGAGAATTCGAGCTTCCCGAAAGCGGCGACATCGAAATTGATGCACAGAATCACGACTGGTCCAACTATTTCAAATGTGGACTACGGGCTGCATTACAGTTGCTCAGCAAGAAGAAATCTAGCGGACTTGGCGCTGTAGGTATGGACATTATTGTCGACGGCAGTGTGCCAGCTGGAGGCGGATTGTCAAGCAGTGCCGCCTTTGTCTGCGCAAGTGCTCTGGCTGTGCTCAAGGCCAATGGTGAGGATGTTGTTGATAAGACCGAGCTCACTGAGCTTGCGATTGTGTCTGAACGCGCTGTTGGGGTCAATTCTGGCGGGTAAGTCATATCACTTTTCGATGTATATCATGACACTCACCATTATAACTAGTATGGATCAATCAGCATCTGTCTTTGGTCTACTCGACAGTGCTTTGCTCGTGTCTTTCAAGCCATCACTGAAAGCAGACGTAGTAACTTTCCCCAAGACTGACCCAGAGTTCTCATTCGTTGTGGCGCAATCCCTCGTTACCTCTAACAAGCAAGTAACTGGACCAATTCATTACAACCTGCGAGTTGTAGAGTGTACACTGGCTGCACAAGTCTTGGCCAGCATTTTCAGGCTCAAAAACCCACTTCCAAAGGATGAAAGTCCACTTGGCTCAAGCTTGCGTGGTCTGCATGATGCATATTTCGAGCAGGAAGACGAAATAGCAGATAATACTCAGACATCACTTGACGTATTCCAAGAGCAGCTAAGGAAGCTCATTCAGATGGTTGAAGACTACCTACCACAAGAAGAAGGATATACACGAGAGCAGATTTCTGATCTACTCGGCATCACTGTGGACGAGCTTGAGGAGAAATATACTACCAAAGTGCCCGTCCGAGCTGAACGATTCCACCTTCGTCAAAGAGCTCTCCATGTCTTCACTGAAGCTCTTCGAGTCCAGCAGTTCATGGACTTGCTTAACTCGAAAGATGAAGACCCGAAGGAGCTTGGCAAGAAACTTGGTAGCAAATTGAATGACACGCAAGAATCATGCAGGGATCTTTACGATTGTAGCTGTCCTGAATTAGATGAGCTATGCGAGATTGCAAGGGGTGCAGGAAGCTATGGCAGTCGTCTTACTGGTGCTGGATGGGGTGGGTGTTCGGTACATCTCGTGCCTGCGAACAAGGTTGAGGCTGTGAAGGCTGCGTGGAAGAATAAATATTATAGTAGGAGATATCCCAACTTGACAGAGGAGGAATTGGAGGAGGCAATTGTCGTTAGTAAGCCAGGCAGAGGAAGTCTGACGTGGAAGGTGGAAGGTCGATCAACTGTATGATTTGGGATGTGCCGTACGATGAAGGGTGATGAAGCATAAATATGCTTGTACACTACACAGAGTGCGTTGGTTTAGTTCCAGTATATTGTCCCTCCACAAAGAATAGAATGCTCGTCTCATGAAACTCATCAGATTCAGACTTCATGTTCCGACCATTGATCCTGTTTCCCTTGCATATCTCTACATGCTACAACTCCCCCCTCCCCTCTGCCTCCTTCGCCTCCTTACTCCCCACAGGCACCAATCTTCCCACAACAAGATACTTCCCCTCAAACCTCTGCTCCCAGCCACTCAGCGCCTCCATCTCCTCTGCTCCCAACCCATCCAACGTATCCAGTTCTGCCTCCAAATCCTCCGTCAACATATCCTCATCGAAGCTACCACACGCCAATCCTCTACTCGCGTCTCTGCCCGCAAAGTTGGCGTAAGGGCCGCCGGGACCGTAGAAGTTCTTGCCAGGCGTGACGTCGAAGACTCGGCCGCGGACGGCAAGGTAGACGGTTGGCTTTGTGGTGCCGTTGTGAGGGAGCAGGGTTGGTGGTGTGAAGGTGCGAAAGAGGATGGGTGGTGGGGTTGGTGCGAGTGTGGGAATTGAGCGTGGGCGGAGGCGCAGGTAGAGTGTGAAAGCAATGAGGGCGAGGAGAAGGGCGTTAAGAGGTGTGAAGAGGGTCGTACTGGGAGGGGTTAGTGAGTGCAAGCTGGTCGGCTATGGAGTAACTTACGCTTCTGTTGGTATTGGGGTCATAGAAGATGGTTCTACTGAACAAGGTCAGTATTAATATATTGGTGTTCGCAGAGCTTGCCACTGACCTGTAGGTTGCGACATCCTCGAGGTTATTGCAGCGCCGTCCATCGTCAGAGCTGTGCTAAAGTTGTGCAAGTCATCAGGTATAGATGTAAGACAATGACATGAGGTGGGATGTTCTGTCCATCATAATACGTGATATTTATCACTTGAGATTTTGCTTCAGCACAAATGGGTCGATTAGCTCAGTTGGTTAGAGCGTGTATGTTCACTCCTAAACTGAGTTCATTCTGTCCGTACTGATAACTCTGAAGGGTGCTAATACACGAGCTTGTTCGAAATGCTATTGGTACGCCAAGGCCGTGGGTGTAAGTTTATTAAATTCCTGCTGTTGACAGAATGAATATCTAATGTCCATCCAGTCGACCCCCACATTGACCATTATTTTTGTCATTTTGCACGCGTGGGCTATCCTTAGGCCGAATTCCGTCGACTGGTTTCAGGCATGACAGCCTGGCTCTGTCTAAGTGCTTATTTGGTGAATCCTTGAGCTTCTTCGAAATACTATTGATACGCCGAGACCGTGTGGGTTGTGAGTTACTCTATCTTCGTCTATCAGACAGCAGTCATCTAATGTCCATCCAGTGAGAAACCTGGGGCCGTCGTCTCTTTTTTGATACTTGATGTCTTCTTCTTCGAAGCCCCTGATGATATCCATGTTTACTGAAGTTGTTGTGTACTGGTGTCATATTCATTGCTTGTATTCGGACACGATCAGCAAATGCTTAGTTCAAAACAAGTCAGATCAGCTTGACGATCAAAACAAAACAAGTACGCGAAGGCTTATGCAGGTCATGGGCACCACGACGTTGTCAGAATTGGTAGGCCAGGACCGCTGTGAAGGCTACCCTTACTTTTTTCGAGCTACTCACCGTATGCTATTCTCTAATATCCCAAGCTCTTCCTCGATTAGATATCTTATAATATAATACATCGGTTAATTCTAGAAGGTCTACGGGCACTCTTCACACCTTATAATACCTTAGAGCAACCTGGCCCGCGAATTCTGACAACGACGTGGCACGTTTCTTTCGTCGATTGGAAGATCAGCTAGCCTTACTCCATATCTGACGAGGCTTGTCTGACCTTGTTTCGCTTGATTGGGGCTGAATACCTTGCTGGCTGTATATAATGTCGTTCAGCTCTTGGACAGGCTGATATGTGTTTGCATTGATTCGTGCCAAACATCTCAGTCCAAAAAGAAGTACGAATATCAACAATGGCAGAAATCACCTATGAGCCTTCAGCTTGCAACTGTATGATTGACCATGCTCCTTTTATATTGACTTCACTGATCGAATTCGATTGAAGGCTTGGGTACAGAGTACACTCGCAGTGAAATCAATGCAGCTGCCACAGAAGCACTCAAGCTCGCGTCTCAGCACAAGACACTAGGCAAAGACAAATACCCCCATGCCTACAACGACTACGAGCGCTTCAACTTCTCTCACGGTACCAACAAAAGCCAATAGCTGCTACACATCTAACACAACTAACCTCCATCAAGCACAAAAGCCTTACCTCGAGTTTCCAATCTTGTCTGACGGCCAGGTCTACAATGGCGGCCAACCTGACACCGACCGCGTTGTGATTCGCAGCATCTCAGAGGACTTTGAGAGTGCTGTATACTGTGCTGTCATCACGCACAAGGGTGAGAAGAACAACCAGTTTCAGATGTGTAAGGATGATACTATGAATGTGAGGGGCAGTGGTGATGAGCCGGGACAGGGTGCGGCGGGTGATGAGCAGGAAGGCAGTGGAAAGGAAAAGCACCACCATCGTCATGGAAAGAAGCTGATTGACAGGATTGACCTTTGAGGCATGGGCGTTGTTAGAGTCAATAGTGGCCGTCGCTACTCTGTAATCACTTGCAACTGTTTAGTGAACCAACGTTATGATTGAGTGTTGAGTGACACTGAAGTCAGCTAGTAGATCCTCAAGGAGTCTAGAAATATACGCTGTTCATGTTTTCCGCGTCACATCCTAAAGTCTTGTCGCACAAACTTCTGCGAAGTCGAAATCGTAACTCAAAGAAAAAAAAGTTGTGGAGAGCGCTGGGACGAGTTTATGTTTGCAAATCTCATGACATCGGATTTGGATCTCCGTTCGATCAAGTTCGGGATGTGAGATTCAGCGTAGCATGAACAGCTGCGACTTTCATCACAGTAAGCTTGTCGAGCCTACGTTCAAACAGAGACCCGACTTCTCTAACTAGGAATGCGATGTTCTAGCTGAGTGGTTGATGTTGGTGGTCACACTCATCCTAGTAAAGTTGAAGTGGGGCCAGCTTTGCCAGAAAGACCTCGGCTTGGTTTCAAGTTGCCAATCTTGTTTCATTTCAGCTGTACAGATAGTATTTGATATCACTGTCGAGTAACCTCTCGAAACATCCTCTTCGCCATGGCCGCCGCTCGTCGTCCAGTCATGGCTCTCCGCCACAACACAACATTCTTCGCCCGTACCTCTAAACCACGACGGTATCTAGTGGCGGGATTCGCCTCTGCCGCCACTAGACAGACTTCATACCGGCTGCCTGCGGCTTCACTGGCAGGCCAACGCCGATCGATCACCACAACCTCAAGACGAAGATTCGCAGAAGTAGACGACTTATTCGATCCCGCCACAATCGAGCGCGAAAGTGATCAAGTTGATGTCTGCATTGTTGGAGGAGGTCCAGCAGGTCTCAGCGCTGCCATACGACTGAAGCAAATAGCCAATGAAGCTGGAAACGAGGATTTCCGAGTACTGGTACTAGAAAAAGCAGGAGAACTTGGAGATCACATCGTATCAGGAAATGTTGTCGAGCCTTCAGCACTCAGTGAATTATTGCCGGATTGGAACTCTGAGGACAATCCGAATCGATTTGAAAATGCTACAGCTGCTACGAAGGATGTTATGCGATTCCTGACAAAAAACAGAGCCATTCCAATACCGGCACCTCCACAGATGAACAATCATGGAAACTACATTATCAGCTTGAACCAATTTACGAAATGGCTGGGAGAAAGAGCTGAAGAGGTGGGAGTAGAGGTGTATGCAGGATTTGCTGCTGCGGAAGTGCTGTATACACCAGAAGGATCAGTAAAAGGTGTGGCAACGAATGATCAAGGAATATCAAGATCAGGACAACCAAAGGACAACTTCGAGCGTGGTATGGAGTTTCATGCGAGGGTCACATTGTTAGCGGAAGGATGTCATGGAAGTTTGACGAAGCAAGTGGTTAAAAAGTTTGGATTACGGAGAGACAGTCAGCCACAGACATATGGATTGGGCATTAAGGAAGTGTGGGAGGTTGACCCAGCCAAGTTTCAAAAAGGACTGGTCGCACACAGTCTTGGATATCCTTTGCCATCAGACACTTACGGTGGAGGCTGGATGTACCACTTTGGCGACAACCTTGTAAGCATTGGTCTTGTGGTTGGTTTGGACTATCCGAACCCTTGGCTGGCACCCTATGGTGAGTTTCAAAAAATGAAACATCATCCGTTCTATTCGCAATATCTCGAGGGTGGCAAATGCATCAGCTATGGTGCGAGGGCACTGAATGAAGGAGGGTTCCAGTCTATACCTAAATGCGCTTTCCCTGGAGGTGCACTAATCGGGGATACTGCTGGTTTCCTCAACGTACCAAAGATCAAGGGGACACATACTGCCATGAGATCAGGGATGCTCGCAGCTGAATCAACCTACAAGGCTTTGACTGATAACCCGGATAAGCCGGATGTCTTCCTCTTTGACTATGAGGACAAGCTGCGATCGTCTACTATCTGGTCAGAGTTGAAAGAAACCCGTAACATGCGTCCATCATTCCACAACCCTCTCGGCGTCTACGGAGGAATCATGTACTCTGGTCTTGAGGCATACATACTCAAAGGAAGAGTTCCATGGACACTCAAGCACAAGAGTACTGACTCTGCAGCAACGAAGACTGCAGATCAATGCAAGAAGATTGAATACCCAAAGCCTGATGGCAAGATCAGCTTCGACATCTTGACCAGTGTTAGCCGAACAGGCACAAATCATGAGGAAGATCAGCCTGTGCATCTACATGTAGAAGACTGGGATAAGCATGCTCAAGCTGCATACCCAAAATACCAGGGAGTTGAGAACAGGTTTTGCCCTGCTGGAGTGTATGAATATGTCGAGGACGATACGAAGGATCTGGGAGTCAGGTTTCAGATTAATGCACAAAAGTAAGTCTCGCTGTTGTTCGATATAAAGGGCGATCGAGTTGCTGACATGCTTATCCTCTAGCTGCATTCACTGCAAGACCTGCGACATCAAGGTGCCAACACAAGATATCACTTGGAGGACGCCGCAGGGAGGCGAAGGACCAAAGTATCAGATGACATGATTTAGTAGAGGATCCGGCGGGTGTTGTACGACGAGGGGACGAATTTGTATATCTACCTTAATACATGGGACATTTTGTTAAGTACATAGTAGACTTGGCATTCTAGCACAGACATGATTTACGAATAGCATGGAGGAGTTACTGTATGAGACGTTTCCTGGCAAGATCCTGCAGTACATGTCTCTGTTGTGCCTTGTGCCTTGTGCCTTGAAGTAGTAGTAGTAGTAGTAGTAGTAATAGTTAAAAATAACTCAATGATGGTTTTGTCTTTCCCTGATTGCTGATTGGCACGCGTCATTTGCTCCGTTGGTCCCCTCCTTCCAATGCTTCCTGTCTTCCTTCTTGCTTCTTACGTTCAGTGTCAAGCTACTGCTTCTCGCAAATAGCTACTACTCTCATATCGACTCGTTTTCAATCTCTCTTTCTTTCCAAGCGGACATCGTTCTTGCTCAACCTGTAAGTGCTATGTCCTTTCCCATCTGAGACATGCAGGGTCTTCAGTGAAGACTTCAACAACGAATGCCTTTCAACATTGTCAATGCTTACTTGTTTTGTCTGCGAACTACGGCCAGTAAATGCCTCTCGCATAATATGCTAATTCACTCCTCGCAGTAATTGCAACCAATCATCCACAATGTCTGCTCCTCCGACCATTCCACAACGTCCAGCTCGATCCCAAGCCTCAGCACCACAGGCAGCTGAACCTACCGTTTCGACTCCCTCCCTACTCGAGCCTCCCAAGATTCCTCCTAGACCCGCTGGCCGCATCGATCGCTCCATCTCACCACATGCCTTTAATCGATCACCTCTAAACGAGCTACCTTTAAGCAAACCACCTCCAAGTGGAGGGGGAAGTCCTACTCTACAAAGGAAACCCAGCGTTGCTGTTCTACCAGGTCTGGGAGAGGAAGGCTATGAGTACGCCAACATTGACGATGCTCCAAATCAAAATCAATCAGGTTCGCCAACACATATGAGGAACGTGGCTGGAGATCTGCCACTGCACGCACCCAAAGCTGGTCTCTCCATGCCTCACCAAAGCTCGGTAGCTGCTTTGACTCGCACCGACTCTCAAGAGGCTGCGTCGGTTGGACTAGGCAAGCCTCAAACAGAATACCATGATGCTGGGAAGTCAATGCACCCTCCCTTGAAGTCTACATCAAGCTCCACCTTCTCTCCAAGAACTCCTGGATCGAGGCCCGAATCTATGTACGAGTCCGATAACGAGCATCACCACGGCATTCCTCATTTGGGACCATATGTGCCCATGTACCCTGATGCGGGAGATGTCCAAGCTCCTTCTCCCGCTCCATTCTCTCCTCAACCTACTGGAGTTGGATTTTACAACGACGCATCTCAAATAGGACCGCAACATAACAGACGCCGCAGTGCGCACATGCACCTGCCACCGGATAGTTACGGTCTTCATGGACATGGTGTTGGACCTCACAACCAATTCGAGCAGGCATGGTATTCAAAACATCCTGAAGAACGTGCAAAGGAGGCGCAAGGTGCTTATGGTCCAACTTTGACTCCTCGTGGTGAATACTCTATGAGCAGTGAAGAGCTCAACAACCTGGTTCGTGGTAGCTCCAATACTGCCGAGAACTTTGGTAAGTCCCGACAAAGGTGGTATTGCATCAAAACAACGTCTGACAATCACAGGCACCAATCCCAAGTCGATTGCGATTCCTCCTGATGCTATCGGCTACAAGGCTTCTGAAGAATATGCCTCAAGACTTTCTTCTCCACGTCCTCAATCACTCCAAAAGGCACGAACGCAGTCAGTAGGTCAGGTTCATGCTGAGTCGCCACTCCACAAAGCAAGCTTCCCGACCGAGCTTCAGGACGATCTTGAGCAAGATGAGAATGTCATTCACATTGATCCTCCAGCTCACAACCATAGCAAGTACCATTCAGGTGGATACGACCCACCTAAGGACGATCTAGGACCTCATGGTGGCAACACTGCCCGACTGGGTGGTTGGATCAGCGAAGAGGGTAGTGGAACGCCGATTCTTGCTTCCGACGAAATCTCCAAGAACCCTGCTGCTGAGTACATGCAGCCAGCGATTAGCCCAGAGCTAGAAAGGACTGGTGATGGTGACTATATGGGAGGAATGGATTCTCACCACAATCCCGCATATCAAAGTGGGTATCGTGATCGTAGTCGCAGTCGCCCTCGTAGCCGACCTACAAGCTTCCACGAGTCACACGGCTTAACCAGATGGGCTTCTCATGGTATCGAGGGCACTGGAACTCCGCTCGAGGACGTGGAGGAATACGAACCCTTATTCAAAGACGATGACAAGGAAGCAAAGCCAATCACTGCAGCAGACAGATTCAAGCGTCCTCAACTGGAAACACATCGCTTTCCTAGTCAGGATATTTGGGAAGATACTCCTGATAGTATGATGTTGCACTCCACGGTTACTCATGAACAGGAACCGGAAGACAAAGATTCTCCCGTCACATCCAAAGCACCTGTTAGCACGTTCGAGACACCAGAACAAGAAGCGAAGCGAAAGGGCGAGATTACGGAACCAGAACGTCTCAGCTACTTGACTGACCCAAGTAAGGGTTTCGCTAAACCTAAGTTCAGCGCAGGTGTCAACTCTGAAATGACGCGTCCTGGCATGAGACATCGCTTCCCAAGTCAAGATATCTGGGAAGATACTCCTGATAGCTTGCGCCTGGAGACCACAGTCGATCCTGCCGAGCAAGTTCCTTCCGCAGAAGTGAAGAGTCCAGTTACAGGCCGAGGTGTTCCAGCACAGAATGATCTTGCTCAAGGTTTCGGCGCTATCGATCCTGCTCTTGCTGCTCCATTTGACAAGTCGCAACAGCCACCAGTTCCAGCTAGACCGACCCGAGCTGAAGCCGAAGTGCCAGTCCAGCTTCAACCTACAGTTCCGGAACGTCCTCATAAAGTTGATGATGTACCGCCTGAGCAGGTTCCTGACCTTCCTAAGCAACAGATCCACGAGAACGTTCAGACCACAAAGCACGCCCTAAGTATTCCTGAACGCCCAAAGCCACAAGTGCCTGCCCGTCCAGCGAAAGCGCACCCTCCCGTACAAACCTCGGAAGCTGCGGCTCCTACCGAGCAGTCTAAAGATGCTGCAAGTCATACTGAGCAACCTAAAGAAGCTGCAGCACCTCCAGCGACAAAACCCAAGCCATCGGTACCCTCTAAGATTGCCTCACTCAAGGCAAACTTTATGGACCAGCTCAACAATCGTCTCGCACTAGGACCCCAAGCTCCACCAAAACCTCAACCTGCGCCAGAGGAGGAAGAGGAGAAGGCACCGCTAAGTGACGCTCGTCGAGGACGCGCCAAGGGTCCAGCCCGTCGCAAGCCAGCTGCCGAAGCCGAGTCGACAACGACACAGGCACCTGAGACCAGTACTAGGAGTTTTAGTATGCTGGAGCCTGTTCATAACTGGTCTATCGATCCTGAAGCACCACATCAGGTCAAGGTCGGCCATGCATCGGCTGCTAATTCCGCTGTTGGTACGGATGAACAGCAATCGCAATCTGCCGGCGTCTCGTCCATCGCCAGCCAAACTCTTGACGCACCTAAAGAACCCATTCTTGACAACTCACAGCCAATGTCGCACCAGACCATGGCTGCTGTCCCGCCACATGAGGGTGCTGGCGAAGGCACACTAGAGTCGAAGAATGACCATAACTTGGCCTCGAAACCATTACTTGGAGGCCAAGCCGCAGAGGAGGAAAGTGGAAGTAGCATGACGCACAAGGCTGTACAGACTGGACGTGTTGATATGGAAAGCATGGGAGAGAAAGTCACGGCATATGAAGATGGAGCTGCGCATCCCGGTGGCACAGTTGTGTTGAAGGATGGAGAGGAGAGTGTTATTTAATTTTGGCGGGACTTTGGTATTGTTAGGGTGAACAAGTTTGGGTGTTATGGATTGAGTGCATCATGCAGTGTGGGCGTTTGAATGTGAAGCTGCATTAAATACATCCTTTCCACATATAACATTGAGCTTCTCGTTCTTAATCCTATGTCCATGCTCCTGTATGTCAGCTCTCCTTTTTCCTATTTTATCCCCCTTCGTGCTCCAGTGCCGTAGTTACTTACATACATGGTAGTCATTCATTGAACGGCTTCGATCTTTCTCTCTGGAAGAGTTTCATAGATTCAGGTTGTCCTCTTCCAATATGTCTATCTACTCCAAGCAATACGCGACAGCTTCCACTTCCACTTCCCAATGAATGTATCACTCCATATGAGCATCTACCAAAAGAGGCGATTGGGCTCAAACCAACATGAACATGAAGCACGTCAATGTGGGGAGAGATGCATCTTGAAAGGTCAAAACAGCAAAAGGAATGCGTGTGCGCTGTTCGGCTGGAATGATGTTAGATATAGAAGATTGATGTACTGAACCTGTGTTGACTTACGAATCGAACCCGAAGCTAGTCGAAACTATATTTTATGGCAACGACCAAGGTTACCATTACCCCAACAGCGCTGTTGGGTTTGCACTTTGCATGTGAAAGCATAATTTGAATTATATTATATAGACTTGTCAATTTCCTGTTGAGACTCTTACTGGCGACCTTTTCGTTGTGCTTCATTACCCAAGCTAGAGGATGAAAGAGTGATCTGGTATATAAACTTTGTACTTCCCAATTGATGGGTTGCAGGATGTCAAGACATGTCTTGGCAAAGGAAGGGAAACGCTGGGTAAAGTAGAGTAATAGGTGAAGAATGTATATGCAATACCATTTGATCGTTCTTCGCTCGCAATCATTATTCCTAAGCCATCGACCTGCTCCGATATCATTCTCCTGTACATATCCATCTCATTCAATCATAGTCATCATCTGTTTCTACATCAGATGGAAACGTGTGTTCCCTCAATATCGATAATCGCCGTATGCAACAACCTATCATCATTGAACCCTGAAGCGAGCGCATCGGCATGGAAAACTGTCCTCGTCGTTAGCAAAACTCAAAACACCTTTTCTCAACTCTACTCACCCATATGAACACCATCCCAAAGCACAGTCGCACCTCCCGTCCCAGCCAAGCCCGCAGTATTGTTGCCACCAACAATCAAATCCGTTCTCCTCGTGTACGGCCCATTCACATTCGTAGAAGTGGCATATGACTCAGTATAGTTTACACTGGAGTAGCAGTTACGAGAGTAGAAAAGAACGTATTCGCCAGTGTCAGACTTGACAAGGGAGGGTGCTTCGACGACGCCGGAATCGATGAGACCTAGGTTGTTGAGGATTTCGACAGGTGCTCCTTGAAGAGTGACGCCGTCTGCTGCGACTGCTTGCAGCATGATTGGTGTGCCGACGATGGGAGGGATGCCATTGTTGCAGATGCCGCCGTGGCCGATGGAGTTGCCGTCGACCTGAGATTGATAATCAATATCTCACGTTCCGAACACAACGAGCTGATCTGGTCAAGGGGGCAGATATCATGGGGAGACGTACCTTGTAAACGACATATCTCTGGCCTCCATTACCTCCCTGTGACCAACTCGGCTCGCACCAGGGATTGTGCGGGTCATTTCCTTGCCAACCCCAACCATTCCAAGAACTTGGGTTTCTGCCCCAGCCGTAGCCTTTGTCGCTCCAGTCTTTGAACCCGGCAGCGTCTATCGCACCACCTTGTGCTAGTGGACACACCAAAGAGGAGTTAAGAGGGACATAAGGTCCGAGGATGGTATCAGCAGTCGCAGCACCAACGCAATGATGCGCACCACCTGGTGAAGCCAGGGCTGTGGCGGAATAATACATGATGAATTTGCCGTTGTCGAGTTGGCTCACATCTGGTGCCCAGGTGTTGGGTGAGGTCTGTATTCGTCTTATGAGCCATATTCACAACAGATCCTATCGAATCTATCACTCACCATATTAACCCAATCACCAGTAGTAGGCAAAGCATCAACCTCAGCACCAGTATCGTCAACCACCAATTGCCAATTCACGAAATCAGTCGAATAAGCAATAGGGATGTTGGCAGCGGCACTGCCTGTGGCGAAGGAGTAGTATGTGCCATTGACCACGATGATGCATGGATCAGGGAAGTTTACGGTTAGTTCAGGGCCGCTGATATATGGTGCTGGTGTGGGATTTGGTGGGACGAAGTTGTGAGGGACCCATGATGGAGGAGAGTAGTGTTGGCGGTTGAAGGGCTTGACGTTCCAGGGAAGGGCGTTGATGGTAGTGAGGAGGGCGGCGGAGAAAGTGAGTGTGGTAGTGAGTGTGGAAGGCATTGCTAGTGAGGGAAAGAGAGGTATCGACCTCGACAATGACCGGGAACAATCGAGAACTAGGGTGGACGGGGAAGGAGAAGAAAGTGTGTCTGGAAGGAAAGAGGAGGGGTTTCATGCGTTATATAGTCTACACCCGGGTGATATCCACCTACTTTAGCGCATTTGAAACGACTCACGTCTCGATAGCAGACGGCAGTGCAGGACTAAAATGCCGCTGCAGCCAGACCGAGATCAAAGGCATCTAAAACAATTTGATACCGTTTCAGGTGCATGCACAATGTCAGGTGCATGCAGAGATGGAAACAGTGATGACCAGACGATCGAACCTTGTGGTGCATAGAGTTGCAGATCAGGATGGCGGCAGCTGAAGACCCCTCACTTGACGTGCCGGGAGGTCAAAGGTACGAATGGTACAACAACGTGCTCAGGTTCGGAGGTGATGGTACGACAACGTGCTCACACTCCTAGCGCTGTTTCAGAACAATGCTGACACAGCCGCAGGATAGCGGAGGCATCAGTGACATACCTGCTGCATGCATGAAGCTCATGTCAAAGCATCTTAGTAGCGCTAAGGGAGGTGGGTGGTTATGTAGGTGGCTGAAAGCCGAGGCTGAGGGGAGGGGTGATCACTAATACAAGCTGTTGACTATTGCTTTTGTCACTACACATATCATCTGATGCTCTTGCCTTCGTATTTAGAGTGGCTTTGACGCCCATTTCATCCACTCTCTAATCATCAACGGTAGATGGCACTCCTCGTGAATTCAACAACTTGCATCTGATTCACCCAAACGACCGGCTTCGTCCCTCCGACTTTCCCAGGTGACCCCGTGATTGTGTAGTTAGAGCAGAGATATCGTTTCCCATACGTCCCTAAATCCACCCACTTCAAGTCTGCCACTTTGGTGCCTTTGGCCACACTGTACTCTTCATTCCATACATACGTCTTGATGTCGAGCAATCCCTGGCTGTCAATGCCAGCACACTTGGCTGTAAGACTGACTGTGCAATTGGTGGGCGTGCCAGCACCTGGAATGTTGGAGGGGAGAGTGCAGCCAAAGGCAAGAGACTCAATCTTGAAGAAGTCGAGAGCATATTTTGGTAGGCTTGCTGCAGCTGGTGAAGTCGTGATGAACCCAGCTTTGTTGGCGTGAAGGCGAAGATGAACCGTGCTATTGGCGTATGGAACGAGATGGGCAGTACCGCGTGAGATCGGAGGAGTTGTGACGGTGAAGTTGGTGAAGAGGAGAGAGGACGTTGTAATGTTTGGTGGTTTGGCACTGCTGTGGGTAATGCTGAGATTGTCAAACTATGGATTCGAACATTAGTAGTGTTGAATGAGGTGAGTAAAGATGTTATGGCCTACAGTGATGTTGTAAGTTGCGTCGTTCCACAAAGGTAGTTCACAGTTGGGGTCATTTGGCTCGAGCTGGCATCCCTGACGTCGTTGGATTGGTGAGGCAATGGCAAGAGCTGAAGTGAGAGTGGAAAGAAGAGCAAGAAGGAAAATTGATGAAAGCATCTTTGCAATGAGGCAGGTCAATGTTGATGAAGGCAAGAATCTTTTGACGTCAATCAGTAGTAGGCCGTGTGGTGATTCAAGCTAAGCGATGCGAGAATGAGGTTGCTCTTATACCATTTGATGCGTTGGGGGGCGAAGCAAACAATGTGGCGGGGTAGGCTGGAGCGGTTGGTCAGCTCTTCACTTACTGCACAATCGTCATAGCCTTGGTCTCTTTCCAGCACATCTGAGCCGAAAGAGGAAATACTCTCGCGACGAGTATCATTCTGGTCGACCGCAGAAGGCTCTGTGTTAATGTGCAACATGTCGATCAAATATTATTACTTCTGCTCATGTTTCACAGACCCCTAGGTCGCCTTGGCGCAGTTCACAAGGTATTAGTGCTTCAGTGTGAGCCAGACTCCACTTCCATCCTAGTGTAATGGCATCCTGAACTCCAGGATTCTAATCATGGCTACCACTGGAAACATTGCTAGGATCTTGATTAGACATGTAATGTGTCCAACATGACCAGGTCCAAGTGTGATATGTAAAACCACATCTGGTAAACCATCCAGCTTTTACCGCTTTATTCGACCAGATCAAATGATCAAATGACCTTGTCGCTTCTGAAAACGTCACAGTGCCGAGAATGACTGAATTGGCATGGCATGCACGTTACGCAGTTTGCTCTACAGATACAAAAGACCTAGCATGTGTGGGATAGTGGCGATGAGACCTTCGTTCCGAGATATCGTTGATGGCGTCCATGTTATGGTATCAGAAGAGTTCGAAGTCACGGAATTCCTCGTGGATATCCGCGGTGAAGGCATACCTCGTCCTCTAACAATTAGAGCTGGGTGCACATATATGCCTTCAAGCTCTATCGTCAAGATCTGAGATGAGTCAGCACGGTACTGGTATGGGTATCAATGGGCGTATGTTGTGATCGGGCTGCCAATAGACTCATTGTGACTGGAACCGCATGTTGGTTGATTGTTGGTAGTAAGCAAGTCGTCTTGTGCATAAACCAAGTATCAAGAGAAGCAGCTTGTTCTAATCCGCTTGATGTGTCTATGACCGAACGATCGCTTTATATATAATACCATCAGTACCTCTCTTCCTCCGGGGCCTTCTGAGTAATAGTACGCAGCGTCGACTGGTTCGTTTCGGCTGGTCTCTCTTCGACACGGCGTGATGCCACTCAACTCATATCTTTCTCAAGCACGACCTGGCGCTAGAAGCTCGCAAGGACTGCCGACCTCATCAGGAATTGAGCAATACTTATCGGAGTATCAGAAGCGTTCAGCTCCGGCCGATTATTTCGAGTAGAATATGAATGGAGGAAGCAGAATCTATTCCGCACAAGATTCTGCTCATTTTCTCACTTCCGTAACCAAGTAAGAAAGACGGCATTCCATGCTCCGAGGACATTTGAAAGGTACAAGACAAAGAGGATTATTTGTATACTCTGGTACCAAAATACTGCACAACCTAAACCTAGGTCATGGTTCTCTCAGCTCGGCGATGAATGACTACGGAAAAGTATTCAGCCTCCTAGAACGACTGATTGTGGCAAAGACAACAAGACTACAGCAAAGAGGTTGATATCTGCTTCTCGCCTAGTACACCTCAGCTACTGTATGGCAATCAGATAGCGAGTGTCTCGATCAACAGTTTCTCTCGTTATCAGCTCGGCGAAGCTTGGCGATGCTGACGCTAACCTGGCCTCGATCACGCCTTCTCACCTGATTCGACCGCACAACATGATTTCACTCCGGAGATGAACAGGCCAAGGGCTTGGGCTGCACATGCCCTGGGGAAACTTACGCCTATCGGGGAGGGGAATCTGTCAGGTGCGGCTGGCATATAATCTGCCACTGTACCCGTTCGTAACTACGCTTGGGTTACTTGTCTATATCTCGTGGTGTCTGCTGTGTATACGACATTCCAGTCAAAAGTGATCGCAAGCACAATGGCGATCTTTGGTGGTGGCAAGGCCTCCTCCACCTCTTCCTCTGAGATCAGGGACCCGGAAAAGAATCAATATGAGCTGAAACACCGCGAATCACCCATTACCGATGAGGGACACCTCACGACGGAGGAAGATCCAGATAAGTCGCTTAAGCGTGGACTCTCTTCTCGTCAGATTTCTATGATTGCTATCGGTAGCTATACATTGCTCTTCGCACTAAGTCATTAAGCTAACAACATCCCCAGGCGGCGCCATCGGCACTGGTCTCCTCATCGGAACTGGAAGTGCTCTCGCTAGAGCTGGTCCTGGCTCCATCCTCATTGCCTACACCTTCATTGGTATCATCGTCTATCTCGTCATGGCTGCTCTTGGAGAAATGGCCGCTTGGATCCCCTGTCCTGGTGGCTTTGCTCCCTTTGCCTCTCGCTTTGTTGACCCTGCCCTCGGTTTCTCCCTAGGCTATACTTATCTGTTCAAGGTCAGTCTAATTATATTTTCCTCGAAGTCTGTTCACTAACACTTTTCAGTATCTGATCACAACACCTAATCAACTGACAGCTTCTGCACTCGTGCTTCAATATTGGCTGGCTCCAGATCGGATCAATCCTGGTGTCTGGATTGCAATTTTCCTCGTGGCGATTGTGTGTATCAACTACTTCGGTATCAAGTTCTTTGGCGAGTTTGAGTTCTGGTTGTCTACTATCAAAGTGCTTACCATACTTGGTATTATCATCCTCTCTCTGATCTTGGCACTCGGCGGTGGACCAAATCACGACAGGACAGGCTTCCGGTATGTCTTGAGGTTACGCGCAGCTTTTCACTAGTACATGCTAATCCTCTACAAAGATACTGGAAGAACCCCGGAGCTTTCAAGCCTTACTTGGCTACAGGTGGTGCGGGTAAATTCTACGGATTTTGGTCTTCAATGGTTACTGCTGTCTTCGCCTTTCTCGGCACGGAACTTGTCGGTGTTACTGTTGGAGAAGCTGAGAACCCTCGCAAGGTCAGTTCAGTCATGTTTGCCCCGAAGCCCTTTCACTAACACTATCAGGCCATCCCCCGCGCCATTCGCCTCACCTTCTTCCGCATTCTTGTATTCTACATCTTATCCATTCTGCTACTCGGCATGATCGTTCCCTACAACTCTCCTCAACTCATCGCAGCCAACAAGAGAACCACCTCCTCCAAAGCCAGTCCCTTTGTCGTCGCCATCTCTGTGGCTGGTATCAGTGGCCTTCCTGGTTTCCTCAACGCTTGCATCTTGTTCTTCGTCTTCAGCGCCGCCAACTCGGACCTGTACATTGGCAGCCGTACGCTTCACGGGCTCGCAATCAAGGGACACGCCCCAAAAATCTTCGCAAAGACTGATCGTCGTGGCGTGCCCATCTACGCCCTGGCATTCTGCTCCGTCTTCTGTGGTATTGCGTTTTTGAACGTGAAGTCGAGCGCATCGACTATCTTTGGATACTTTGTAAACCTCGTAACCATCTTTGGTCTTCTAACTGTATGTTCTGTCAATTCTGACCAAGATGAAGCACGAATGTGTAGCTAATGTCCTTATAGTGGATCTCCATTCTCGTTTCTCACATCTACTTTGTCAATGCACGCAATGCTCAAGGTGTCGACCCGAAGACTCTCGCCTACAGAGCTCCCTTTGGCAAATGGGGTTCCTACTTTGCTCTATTCTGGTGTATCATCATTGCCTTGACCAAGAACTTCCCTGCTTTCACCAAGGGCTCTTACGGCTCTTTCGACTACAAGAGCTTCATCACTGGTTACTTGGGAATTCCTCTGTACTTGATCATGATTTTCGGATATAAGTTAATCTACAAGACCAAGGGACATTCACCCCAAAATGCTGATCTCTGGACCGGCAAGGCCGTTTATGATAGGGACGAGCAGCTTTGGAAGGAGAAGGAGGCGAGAGATAAGGCCGAGGGCAAAAACAAGGGAGGTTGGTTCTACAGAACGTTCATCGGCTGGTTATTCTAGATGTTGCCAAATAAATAGGCACAAGGAAAAACTGCTGATCGTGGCGTGCTTGTTGTATTGCTCTAATCTATGCACTTTTACTGTTCTTACAACAGAAACGGTTCAATATCCCGCCTGCTTTAGATGTGCAAAATCTTCTTGATATTCATGCATCGAACAGCGAAAATCTTTTTGCTGACCTGTCACCAGCTTGATTTTGGCTTATTCATGGCTTTGCAATGGTTAAGCGTAACGAACTCAAGTGATAAGTAAGGTCCTCATTTGCATTTCCATTATTTCGCATTGGTGATATCTTCAGCGCGGTTGTCAGGAACAATGAGGTTATAACTATAACCGCTTGTTACCTTGCTGTCAATGCGATCGAGTTGCTCGTGGCACTCACGGTGGTCCACGGACGCCATCCGTCATCAATCTTATACTGCTCTTGACTGCTTCGATCAACATACTCGGTATAGTGACCACTGGCTTTGATGCGCTTATGATCAAAGCAACACCTAGCGTTGCTCACAGCCAAGCTAACAGGCAGACAGGACCTAGGCACATTAGGCTCGAAAGTCTGCGTTCACCCTGTAACTCTAGCCCCATCGACATGTTGTACCGAGTCGTGTTCCAGGCTCTCTGATCATCTTCACAGTCTTAACGGTAACAATCAATCCTCCATCTCCATACCTATTGGTCGTCTCTTTCTATCCTCTTTCTTTGATCTTGGACCTATGCGGTGAGAAAATACATAATTCCTTCCACGCTAGTGAGCCACGTCCTCATCGACAGTGAGCTATTCGATTGATACTAGGCATGATACAGCCTCGTTAATCCGCTATATCTGTACTGCTGGTAGACATCTTTGTGGGGAACAATCGTGCATTATAGCAAGGTTGTGTGTGACATGAAACTCACACACTGGCGTGCTTCACCCAGCAAATTCACGGATGAACGTTGGTGTCCAAAATTCGGCCTCTTCACCTTGAGTGTCAACCCAAACCAGTGAGCCGGCCACCAAATCATCCACTACAGCAACAGCTCTGGCTCTTCCCCACTTAAGATTGATCTGCAACATGCTCACTGTCACATATCCAAGCACTTGGACTGCCTCGAGTACAATTGCTTGATCAGTGTTGAGCTCCGTCGGTACACTTCTCACCATCTGCTTGCTTCCCAGTCGTAGCACTTTGAATCGTGACGCCAATGGCTCCAGAGATTTGACCGCACGAAGTACATCATCCTCGCTGACCTCCATCCCACCACCGATACCGCGTCCCTTTTGTACTCTTTGCGCGATCTCCGTGACTGCCATCATACCTCCATTCTCAGCTCTTGTTGCTCTACACACTTCTACCACTCTGACTGCAAGTTCGTAGTAGAAGTCATTGACACTTCCGGAACTTGATCCACTCAGCATCTGACTCCAGCTTTTACCATCTTGTTCGGCAGGTTTCTTCATGCTGCCACCTGAGATGACAAGAGGGTCAACCCCGATGGCATTACACATTCGAGCAAACTCGGCGCGGAAACTGGGGTTTGAGCGAATCTCTTTTGCGTGGGTAATGCTGAATTGGTGGAGGAGTTGTTGAAAGACGGAAAGTTGGGTTTGGAGGGACGCAAGGTGGGATGAGCGGAGGGCAGAGCCATGAGAGGCATATTGAGCGGTGGTGATGGGGTTGCGCGAGAGACCCGAAAGGCCGGGCGTGCGGCGATTGTTGGTCATGATGAGGACCGCCACTTAGTGGACAGGCAGCTACCCGAAAATGGAGACAAGTTATAGGGTCAAGCCGCGGGCAGCTACCACAGAAGGTGCCCGAGCGACAGGTCGAATCTGGTCAATGACGATGCGTCGATGATTCTGAAGCGCGTCTGAAACAACGTCTTATCGATACCCGGCTGTAGATCGTATTTATTACACGTCAATGCCGATCATAATCATTGTCCTTGTTCCACACTTCGCCATGTTATCGTATGGTACACTCGCAAGGTAATTGAGGCGCGTAACTGAATAGCCATCAGATTGTAGTGAGTATGGGGTCGTCGTCGTCACAAAGCTCGCCAATACCACGCCACCACAATGACCTGGAAGATTTGGGCTCTTGGAGCTAATGGTAATGGCCAACTTGCTATTGGGCACCGCAACGATGTAGACCAGCCCACGTCTTGCTTGTTTGATCAACCTCCACCTACCTCTTTTCGTCCTAGGAAGATTGTTGCAGGTGGTAACCACACAATTCTTCTCCATGAAGATGGGACCGCCTATGCGGCCGGAATGAACGACGACGGAAGATGCGGTCTGCCGCCTACTCCAGAACCAATCACAACTTTCCGTCGAGTGATGTTCAACATTGACGGTCAATATGGTGAAGCAGGAGAATATGTCAGCAGGTTTGTAGACATAACCGCTACTTGGTCTAGCACAACATTTGTCGCGGCAGATCCTATAACACATGGACAAGCAATATACTCATGTGGAACCGGTGATTACGGCGAGCTCGGTCAAGGAGCTGATGTTCCTATAAGCATGACTCCTAAACTTGTCCTGTATCTTGGGCAACAAACTTGTGTCAACCTAGCATCCTCTTTTCGGCACATTGTCCTCATCTTGAAGAATGGCGACGTCTTTGGCTGGGGAAACGGCCGAAAGGCTCAGCTTAGTGCAAATATACCATGTCCACCTCCTAACAGACCGTCAGGCAGTATCTGGGACCCACGGCTGATCACACACTTACAGTGCAGGGAGACTGCCGTCAGAGGATATCATCTTGCCTGTGGACGCGATTTCACATATATGCTGCCGCCCGAGGATAGCGAACGTGGAGACAATCCTGAGGGTATGTCCTGCTTACTGGGCTTGGACACTAAGAAAGATGACAAGTATGGAATCAAAGAGAAAGCACTCACTGGTCCTTGCAAAGAGCTACGCGCGAATTGGAACACCTTGCACGCTGTCGATGGCGAAGGAGTGCTGCACAGCCTTGGGCGAAACGACAAAGGTCAGATCCTGCCAGCCAGGCTAAAAGGCAATATATTGCACAACATCAAGGCTGGTAGCGAACACAGCGTTGCACAAATTGCCGCCCCAGGCACGTTACGGAATGGCAAGCCAGCTCATCCCAGAGACAGCCCTGAGCAATGCGTTGTCCTTTGGGGTTGGGGCGAGCACGGCAACTGTGGACCTCTGAAGATTTTGCACATCTAAAGCAGGCGGGATATTGAACCGTTTCTGTTGTAAGAACAGTAAAAGT
>Ga0073774_1000040_pt1 | contig 22069 bp, 21 predicted proteins | sample InSIn5gowninarea_FD_77487 | JGI IMG/M metagenome (GOLD analysis project Ga0073774, IMG submission 77487) | Clean room microbial communities from NASA Spacecraft Assembly Facility at Jet Propulsion Laboratory, Pasadena, California, USA -... ... | reverse complement strand
TGACGGGACATACCTTATCTACTGAAGTACTCAAACCAGCAGGATCTGTCGAACCCCCAGTCTTGAATGGAACGCTGGAATCGCCTTTGAAGGTACCGGATGTGTCATTGCCGGGATTGACGGGGTTCTGGGGTTGCGTGTTGGAAGATTCTTGGGCAGTGAGGGAGGACATGATGAGTTTTTGTGGTTGGATGTTCTAGAAAATTGGGATTTAAACTCGGCTCGGTTTGGTGAATCTGGAGTATGAATTTCAATCGTCTTTGAGTATTCTAGAAGGTAAGATTTTGGTAAGATGTAGTTGTGACGATATTGCGGGTCAAACGTCATAGTGACCAAGAACGTGTGAACAGACCCTGAGATCGAGACTTCATCGCACAGTACAATAGAGGCAAATGAAAATCACTTTTGACTTGCATTGTTACGCTCTAGATGAACTCTTTGTGAACATTCAAAATTCTTAATATACGGTATAACTACAGGCTATTTTCTAAGCAAGATCATCGCTTCAAATACAAAATTCTATTGTCTAGTCGTCTAAAGCTTGCTCTTGGCGATTGAAGCATCCTCAGCAACAAACAGTGATTGCGATTTCTTCATCGTCTCGATGGCCTCCCGTTCAATGCGGTTAATAAGCTCCTCGTTGGTGGGGATATCGTGGATGAGTCCAATGACTTGGCCAGCAGTCCAGACCTGAGAATGTCAGTAATCGTACAAAAAGAAGAGCGTATCCTTCACTTACACCAAAGTCCTTGTCGCCATTCAAGAAGACCTGTCGGACACGCTTGCCGCTCACAAACTCGGCTACCTCTTCGAATTTGCCTGTTGGGCTGGTCTTCTCAACATTGACCGCTTGCAGAGCAACCTTGTTCGCGAACAAACGCGAGGTATTCTTCCATCGTCGAAGCACCAAAGTAGTGTCTGTTTCTTGAGCATCTACGATGGCTTGCTTGATGTTCTGGTGGATAGGTGCCTCAACGGTGCACATGAACCGGGTGCCCATGTTGATACCGCACGCGCCTAGGGCAAGCGCAGCAGCCAAACCCTGACCATCGGCAAAACCTCCTGAAGCGATGAACGGCACGCCGAGCGACTGACGGGCCCTGCTGAGCAGAATAAAGTTGGTAATGTCCGTCTCGCCAACGTGGCCGGCGCACTCGAAGCCATCGATGGACAGGAAGTCAACACCAAGCTTGACAGCAGACTCTGCGTGCCTGATGGTAGTGCACTTATGTAGGATGATTGTGCCAGCAGCCTTCAGTTGCTTGATAACCGGGCCAGGGCTGTTTCCTGCCGTCTCGACAATGTTGACCTTCTCCTCGATGATGACACGGGCGTACGCGCCATAGTCCGGAGGTACCATGGAGGGAAGGAGGGTCAGGTTGACACCAAAGGGCTTGTTGGTCATGGTTCGGCATCTTCGGATTTCCTTGCGAAGATCTTCGGGGGTCGGTTGGGTGAGGGCGGTCAACTATAGGTATGGTAAGGAGCGGATTCTTGAGGTGGTGATATGGTGGATGCCTACTATTCCAAGACCACCCGCGTTGCTGACAGCCGAGGCGAGCTCAGCGTATCCCACCCATTGCATGCCTCCCTGCACAACGGGTACTATTTACTGTTAGCAACCATACGTCAAGGGCGCAGTCGGAGGTGAGCGGGCGTACCTCTGATGCCAAGGGCCCTCGTAAGTTCTGTGTTAAAAGGCATATTGGGCGCACAGTTGGGTCACGGAAAAGGTCGGTGACGGGTATAAAAGATGAAGCGACCACTGGAGACAAGAATGTAGGAAGAAAGATATCTAAAACGTAGAAGCGCAACCTAGAGACGCTCGCGCCGGCTGGGGCATGGCAGGTCGTGTGGGGAAGCCATGTGCCTCGGCAACTCGGACAACGCGACGCCAAACCAAGGTAAATGTCCGTCAGATGATTACTCTTGCACCGATTCGCCTACCTTTACGACTCGACGTAGCTGAATCGCCGGGTATAATTTCTCTTGGGGGCGAAGTATCTTCACCTAATGAATAATATTGCAGGTGTGTTCAGCAGCAAAAGTCATCGGGGAACATCTGTCACATGCTTCTTGGCACTGTTTAGCAGCCAACATTCTACACGTTTATTTCACCGTGCTCAGCCAAGTAGATTATAGCAGTAATTTTCCGATTATTAGAATAGTGTAGATGATCGAAGCTTCAAATACATATTACGGTTGGTCCCAGTGGTTTTTCGTGCGGGAGGAAATGGGATCTGATTGGCTAGAGCAGTGTGTAACAAGACTCACCAGACCAGCCAGCAGTGAGCAGCAAAGCCAGTGGTCAGCTGGAGGAGGAGGAAGGTAGAGCAACATGAAGCTAAAGCTGCACCAGTGTTCAGTATTGTCTATGGGAATTTATCATGTTATCTGGTGTGGCTGGTCAGCTACGGCTGCCGACCAAAGTACAACTACATAGTATAGCAATTCAACCTATTCTAAATCATACCAAACGCCGCCTTTATGCATAACAGGAAATTCTGAATCAAGCCAAATTTCTCGAAACTCTTAATGCTATGAACGCAGCTTCCCAAGCCCAAATTTTCTGGAAAAGTAAAGGTCCTGGTGGAGAGTTAGGAAAATGCGCCAGGGGAACAGACATAAGGTGACGCATTACTTACCCAAAAGCCACGGGGAAGAAGCCACGAAAGCCATTTGACTAGACTTGATTGATGTCCACGCCACAGCCAGGCTTCAGATTTTGGTTTGAGTAGGTCGCTGACGACTTTCCGTGCATAAGATTCGGTTGGCATTGCCGTTCCTGACACAGTGTTAGCATCTTACTCAATACAAGAGTCTCTTCAACCTACGCTGAGAGTTTCCTTGGCGGAACAAATAGCCTTCCTCAATCGGCATGTACAGCGAATTTGGCGGAAGCCGCTTCTTGACATCTGATATCCTGCTCTTCACACCACCTGTGACGACCAAGACAACCTGAACGCTACTCGTAGTCAGTCTCCCACACGATTCCCAGACACATGTCAACTACGTACCCAAATGGCGCCATCTCTATCCTAAGCGCATCCGTATACGAATGCAGTGCTGCTTTGGACGCGTTGTAACATCCTATTCCGCATCAGCTAATCAGCATACCCAAAGGGCAGAAAAACAGATACGTACCACCGAATACATACGGCACAATACCAGCCACAGATCCTATATTCGCAATCTTTCCTTTCGCTTCAATGAGCAGCGGAGCAAACGCCTGCACCAAGCGAATACAACTAAAAACATTGATTTCGAACACTTTCCGCATGTCTTCGATAGTTAGGTCGAGCACGGGGACTGTGTGGCTTACGCCTCTGGTTATTGCATTAGCATTTCTCTTCACCCAACCTCCCCCAAAAACAAATAAGATAAAATAAATAGTAGCAAAAAAGGCCAGATACGTACACGTTATTAACAAGAATATCAAGCTTCCCACCAACACGCTCGCAAATCTCATCATGCAGCGCCTGAATACTCGCCTCAGACGTGACTTCAAGCGTGATTGCTATGACGCCCTCGCTCAGCAGCGTCTTTTTGGCTTCTTCGGACCGGACGGTACCGAAGACTTGGAAGCCGCGGCGTAGGAATTCTAGGGCGAGTTCGTGGCCGATGCCGCCGGGAGTGCAGCTGTGGTTGGGTTGCATGTTAGGTGTGTGGCTTGCGAAATAGATAGAGGGGAATGGGGTAGAAAATGTTCGTACCCTGTGATTAATGCTGTTTTTTGACGGGTTGCCATGTTAATTCTTATAAATGTGTCTTGCGATAGTGCAAGTGTTGGTGCGGATTACAAGGGATGCGTTCTTGTGTAGTTTAGTCTATATGTTGTATCTGAGATTTCTTGTATTGTCGACGTGGTCGAAGGGAAAAGAGCAATGATGCCAATTGAATTAAAAGCAAGTATCAAACTCACGAACGTATTTCTGGGAGTATTGTGTGAATTGATACGGCTTCGGCGATGTTTTAAGTCACGGACACTCAAGTTGTGAGACTCGGCGCTCGGGAAACTGGGCAGGCCGCTGACGTTTCCGTGTAAGCACCGCCACGTACAAAACAATGTATGAAGCATGTTAATTTGTCGCTCTGCTAAGAATTCGGTGAAGGAGACAATTAATATACATACGGGATAAGGAGTTTCTCGGAGGGTACCAGTACTCGGTACACACAATGCACCAGGCTTACGGTCAGTTAGTCGTTGAGGAAACACGTTTCGACATGGACGGGGATTTTGTCTCGATTTGAATAAGAACAACCATCGGTTCTTCTACTAATCCCATTCCTAACATTATCTCGCCCCTTTCATACAGAAAACTGCCAGCACTGCAAACTAAAGATGATACTTGAACAACGGACTCCGATCTCCCATCTTCTCCAGTTGCGCCGGGGTATATATAGCGCGCCACTCCTCCTCCGTCTTTTCCGCATTCCTCTTATTAATTCTGAAGAACAAGAGCTCAAGCGTAAAAGCACACACTAGCCCCGCTGCTGCAAATGAGAGCGACGAGCCGAATCCCGTTTCGTATTTAGGCGACTCTTTTTCTTGGAAGATGAAGGAGCCGACGATGCCTCCTAGGTTGCCGATGCAAATCATAGTCGCGATACTAATTGTACAGAGTCAGTTTGACCATTTTCTCCTCTGAATTTTGTGTTACTGGGATGGAGTGAGAACAAACATACCCTACAGCTCGCTTTTCTGGCCCAGCAAGGTTATTGATGGTCCAGGCGTTGCATCCAGGGAGAATAGGGTAGAGGCCGATGCAAGCAACATGAACTGCAAAGTAGCAAACTGCCACATTATCTTTGATGGCTTCTGCTTTGGCAAATAGAATGGCGTATGCGATGATGAGAAGAGCTTGTCCGGTGGCGATAAAGGGCATACGCCATGTGAATCGATCAGCAAGTAGGGAAGATAGTAATGCTGAGATTGCACCGCATGCATACGGCGGTGCAGTCATGAGTTGTGCGGTCGTACTTGTGAAACCCACTGTTGGAAACATAAGTGTTTTTTGAATGGATATGATCTGGTTTCATGACTTACTGTTCTTGAGGATCTGAGGCATGGTAAATTTTAGTCCGTAGTTTGGTACAGCGTTACTCGCAAAAACCATGGCTTGCAGGTATATCTGCCAGTCTTTTACGACCTGTCCGATGACACCCCATTTGACCCTCTCTTTCTTGCCCTCGGCATTGACCTGTCTCTCGCGCTTCACGCCGCGCGTGACAATGTGAGTGAGGCGAAGGAAGCGCGCTTCGTCGGCTGTGAGCCATCGACCGGCTGCGTGATCGGGCGAGTCTGGTAACAAGAAGAAAACTGAAGCGCCCAATAGAACAGTGACTATTCCTTCCAGGATGAAAATCCATCTCCAACTTCATGCCGAATTATGTCAGTTCTCAATGGTTCAGTCAGATGCTCACGACGACACTCACCCCTCAAGTCCAGCAATTCCTATGTACAATGGTCAGTTACACTCGGAAAACACCGCAAAGAACCTGCATACCATTCATTTTAGCGATTGCAGCAGCCAAAAGTCCTGAGAACGCTCCACTCGTAGCCGACGCGCAGTAAAACAGCGCCATACGGAACTGCGTACGGTCTGGCGGGTACCACTGGCCAACAAGGTAAATAGCGCCAGGAAAAAAACCAGCCCTTCGATTGCTTAGCAAAAGATTTAAGTCTAAAGTTTCAGATAACTCACTCAAATAGACCAAGGAAAAACCTCGTAGCGCAAAGCCCTGCAAGATTTTGTACCAGTCCCATGACTGTCATAACAGTGCCCCAGCATAACGTCAGCGTACCCATGTAGTACGATGGGCGCTTGAACTTTGCGAGAATCATGTTGGACGGGATCTCGAAAAGAACGTATGGCACGAAGAAAACCATGAGCGCGACGTTATAATCTGTACCTTTCATACCCAGGGTTTTCTCGAGGCCTTCAATCTTGGCGTTACTTTTATGGAAGGGTTAGCAGAAGCCTGATATGCTTGTTTGAGTACAGAGAGAGTCTCTAACCCGATGTTTGCTCTGTCAAGATGGGAGATGAGATACAAGACAGCGAGCATGGGACATAAGCGCCAGTCGACCTTGTGGAAAATCTTCTTTTGCTCCGCCTTGTCGATACTGTAGAGAAACTCTGCATCTTCTTGGCTCAATCCAGCTCTCATTGCCTGGTGCAGATGGTCCGGCAAGCCTGCCAGTGATGCCTTTTCAGTAGGAACCTCTTCCATGATATAGGTATGGTCTTTGGACGCCGAATCGTCCATTGCATCGCGCGCCATCTTGGCCGTTGTTGAAAAAAGTGATGTCGATGGGGAATTCAACAGGCTCCAGCAGACAGAAGTGCAAGATGGACCAGCAGGACATTATACATGACCGCAAATCCTTACCCGTAGTCGTGCCACACATTAGCGAGGCCTGGCATTATCCCCACTGCCAACCCCTCATGCATGTGGGCATGTGAACTCACCATGGAAACTTGGCACTGTAATAGCCATAAGCCGGTACCAGAACTGGATCCGAGAAGCTTGAATCGTATTAGTGATCTCTTAATCTCCATATTAATGCATAAGAATACTAGGCTCAATGTAATGTGAACGTCGTTGCTACTGAATTCACTCAGCAAGCTTTAGGCTACTCTCAATGTCTTCTAGTATTGAAGAAAAGATTTCCTCTTTCTCAATCCCAAGTGTTGGTCGAATCTCGCAAAGGTCACAGTGGCTCATCAGAAATCCTACTCAATATGTCCGTACAAGCTAAATATATGCACACTTGTGGTAAGAACTGTCCGACGTAGGATGTGTAGCGAGTTGCCCTCCCTCGGTTTAGTACCACATTACAATTCGACACTTCCCACAATACTGGTTGGACACAGGGGTGGAGTACAAGGGTAACAGTACCCGATCAAAACCATCTGCCCAATACAGCTCAGTTGGATGCAGCGTTACACAGAAAATTGGGCAACATGGCGTGTGTGATACGAGGAGCCAAGCCTTGGGGTAAGGCGGGGATGTGACGTGGGAGCCTCCTTGGCAGTGTCTTGTCGTAAACGGTGACTCGGGGAAGATTTTTTGCGGTCGCGATAACATTGGGCGAAAAGCATGTCGCTTGTCAACTGCCGGGGGTTTGCCAAGCGTGCACTCGCCTCATGCTTGAGTTATTGGATGATGCTGACTGACTCGTTGCAGGTCCTGAGCGGGTAAAGCACTTTGGGTGTGTTGTAGCCTAGTGTATGATCAAAGAATAAGCAGTGAACAAAGTATTGTGGGATTGATAATGGTGGAAAAGCAGCCGTTAGCTAGTTTAAGAACTTCAGATGGTGCCAAGGCGCTATCTATCATCCAGTGCATATGGTTATAACAAACTACACTGCATATTTCCAAGTCGATCGTTGTTATGCTTGCTATTGGCTGTGTGAGTCTCGAGATATGAATAGCTTGACCACGGAATATTTCGACAAGGTCGCTATTTTTTAGGCTGGACGACAAGGCTCGTTCGTTTACATACATCATAGGATCTCAATCCCATACTTTCCATAGTCGAAGTGTTCCAAACTAGATATCCTCTCAGCCCACCCATCATCAATCTCCCCTAGTTGCCAATCATCTCCAAGCGCGTTCATCACTACTCTCCCAGCTAACACTTGTTCTTGCTTCCCTTCATACTCAGCCACCACGTCTTGATGCGGGGCCCAAATGACTCTCATCCCCGCGCGTCTTCCGGCCTCTACTCCCGTTACACTATCTTCAAATACTATACATTCATCAGGCTTGATAGTATCCTCTGCATAATCATCCGCCGATTTCAATGATTGCAACGCAGTGAGGTATATATCCGGCGCCGGCTTCCCCCGACCCTTCCGCAATCCTGCATCGTCGCCCAGAATCCGGTGTTTCGGCTCGAAGAAATCTAACAACTGCTTCGTCTCCGGCCTTGAAGTTTTCAATCTAAAACTATGACTCTTACTGCTAGATGTCAATGCTAATCTGATCTTATCTCCCGAGGAACTTTGTGCACGGCTAAGATCAGAAAGAAGCTTGTTTGCACCAGGCAATGGTTCGCAGGTCTCTCGTATTTATCGAGTAGTCAGTTTATGCAAAAAGTATTAATATCTTCAGAGTTAATTAGAAGTCCGTCCATATCGAAAATGCAAGCTCAAATTAGTGGGAATGTTAAAGCAGATGGATTGGCTTCGGGTGATGGCTTCACTGTTCTTATGTAACTGTTAGACATGAACGCGCTCCCGGCTAAACACAGTTGCCCATATTGGAGGAGCTCACTGTGATCTAGAGAGTGCCATATTGTCACAAGCAGCCGAAGGCGGAAGGAGTTGAGCATGTTAGTACTGTTATGCCAAGGTAGTGTGAGTGCGGGGCGAGAAACGAGCTATTACTACGCGCATTTGTAGCAGATCGGTCAAGGTCAATAGGTTGAAATGATTGAATATTCTATTGGCAAAGCCGCTCAGCTTCACTTCTCTATTGTTTGCTCCTGAATACAAAGCTACACAACAAATAACCCCGATAGACATAAGGATAGAAGAGCAAAAGCTTTATTTCTTGGCCCCCGACCTAGCAAGCTTCCTCATAAAAGCATTCTGGACACCCTTTGTTCCCTTGAGCTCCTTGTTCCTGCTCTTGTTGACCTCCATGTACGCCATAGTCTGTCCACCAGACAATTCAGAAAGTGTGCCAGCCGCTCTCCGTACCCCAAACTTCTTCTTGTTGCCCTTGTTCGAAGCGTACTTTGTGCCAAATGCATCGCCTTCGATTCTTTCCTCCTTGGCATCCTCTTCACGGGCAAGCAGGACATCCATGAGTAGCTCTCGTCGCTCTTGCGGTGTTGCGAATGCTAGTTGTGAAAAGTTTTCCAGTCCTTCGAGACGGGTGATAACCTTGAAGGCGTATCCTTGATCAACAAGGAAAGCTTGCCGCTTGGATGAGTAGTACATTTCGTCCGTGTCCTTGGATACCAGAGAGTAGAAGAAGGCGTTGAAGCCCTCGTCGTTCCTCCTCTTGGCTCGCAGAATTCTGCCTAGTCGCTGCGCCTCTTGACGACGTGAGCCGTAATGAGATGAAATTTGAATCAAACATGTCGCTTCTGGAAGATCCAAGCTGGTGTCGCCAATCTTGGAGAGGAAAATAGTATTGACGAGCTCGTTGTGTTGAAAATTCTCCAAGATACGAAGACGTTCTTGTTGTGGGGTTGCGCCGTAAATGTATGCCTTTCCAAGCTTACGCGAGTACTTCTCCAGGGCGTACACATTGTCCGAGAAGACGATGATCTTGTCGCCTCTTGATTCGTGATAGTTGATGAGGAACTGGCAGGCTTGAAATTTCTTTGGGTTCATAATTGATAGTAATGCACGCTTTTGTAGCGACGAAGGCTTGAGCCATTCAGTGTAGAATTCAGGCGTCATTTGGCACCAGACTTCTGCACACTGCACTTTGGCAATATGTCCTTGTTCTGACAACTCTTGCCAGTTGGCCTCGTAAAGCTTGGGGCCAATGAGAAAGTTGAGATCGTCAATCTTGTCATCTTCTCGAAGGAGAGTGGCGGTCAAACCGAGTTTTGCGTGTGATGCGATCTCATAGGTGACCTTTTTGAAAATGTTGGCAGGCACCACGTGCACTTCATCAGCTATCAGGAGTCCCCATTCCTGCCCACGAATGAACTGCATGACCTTTTCTGCATCATGCGAACGCTTCCTGGCATTACTGATCATAGAGTAGGTACTGATAATGATACCAGCCTGACGAGGGAAGCGGGTCTTGTTGTCTGCCGTGAAGACTGCTACATCTTCTGGATTGATGTTTGACCACTTGATGAATTCGGCGCGCCACTGAACAACGGACATGGCACTTGTGCACAGGACAATGACAGATTTCTTCACACCACAGGCAGCTGTGATGCCGACTAGGGTCTTACCTGCGCCACATGGCAGCACTATGATTCCTGAACGGGCACGGGAGTTTGAAAACATCTTACTAAGAGCCTTCTCCTGATAGTATCGAATCTGGGCGTGCGGCTTGAGATCGATTTCCAAGTTTGGATTGGTATCGTCATTGTTGAAGTCGTACTCTTCAGTCAGTGGTAGACCAATGGCCCGGCAACGTTTCACGACCTTTTCACGCTCCTCACTCTTAATTTGGAACGAGTGGACTTGGGCGACCTCGTCATCGTCGTCGTCCTCGCGCAGTGTAGCAATCATGTCGCTTGGAGCAGGATTTTGAGCAGCTTCCGGCTGTTGCTGTTGTGCCATGTTATTTGCACCAGCTGCTAGCTTGGTACCTGGGATCGCCATCTGGCCAATCTTGGGTGCAGCTTCTTTGATGAGGCCATCGGTTGTATCAGCCCTGCACTCTGCAACGATGGGGTCGCGGAGGAGTTTCTGGAGGATGGCAGGATCCTCGCTTTCTATGTAGGACAGCGTTTTTTTCAACACAATCTTGGCCTTACCGAAAGCGGACGTGGACTTTTCAACAAACTGGATGATGGCTTCAGACAGGGCAGTTTTGGAGTAGCGGTCAAGCTTCTCGATGATCTCTTGCTTAGAGTGACCAACACTGACGGCAGCGAACAGACTGTGGGTTGTGAGCTGGTATTCATGCATCTTGGAGACACGCGATTGCGGCTCGGCGATGTTGATCAAAAAGTCCTGGGCCTCATCGAAGAGAGGATGGAAGGACTCGAGAATGATTCCACCTGCATCATTGACCCATAGCGGACGGTTGTAGTGGTCCGGCTTGAGGGGTGCACTCCACTGGTCCGACTTTCTGAAGAGATCGGCTGCGGCGTCGCGGATGCGGCCAGCGCGCGCGCGCTTCGTCATAGCTTTAACATCGAACTCTTCCTTAAGTTGATCGAACGTCTCTTGGTCGCTCATGGGGCCCTCGTCATTATCGTCCCAGCCATCCTCGGCCTCAGCGTCAGCAGCCGTCTGCGCAAGCTTTCGTTTTGGCGGCATGGTGGCGGAGTTCTCTCTTATGTGACGGAGTGCGGGTGGCAAGGGCGCGCGCCGGGCGTAGGAATTTGCAGATGGACGGCTGGAGACGAGGACGCGGGGGTGAGGAGAGGAACGGGCGAGGGCAAGGAAGGAGGAAGGGAAGGACGAACGGAAGGAAGTAAAATAAGAACGGATGGGATTCGCAGGCAGCAGTCGTCGATATGATGTACCATGGGCAGGGCAGTGCAGTGATTATGTAAGGCTGATAGAGCGGCACTGTCCCTGCAGCGGAGCCCAGAACCCAGTGACTTTACTAGTGAGGACGCTGGTACAAGTGTGTAAATGTACGCATGACGGGTGTCAGCGAAACAAACACCATGTATAAATTCACAATGTGCGTGTAAAAGACAACGACGCGCCGAGACGCGAAAACATGTGAATGGCCGGGGGTGGATTGGGTCGGGTGGGTGTGTAGCTGGGCGGCCGACGTCACCTTGTCCCTGTCAGCGAGGCTGCGCTGCTTTCTGGCCAGAATACACACATACTACACAGATAAACTCTCGCCCACACCCGTAGATACATACACCCCCCACATATAGACACTCTCCCTCGCAGAATGAGCGCATGAAGACGTAGCATGCTTCCCAATGGGCGCATCCGACTCCAAACTCTCCTTCAAGCAGGGCATTTTCCGCCTGTCTGAGCCCAAGCAGATCCCTGCCGACGATGTCTACTGGACCGGTGTATGCCGTCTGCTCAACTCACATCCTGCTCCTCTGCTGACCATGGCTGCCAGTTCTGGGAGCTGCCCGAATCGACCGAAGATGTCTTCTCCCTCTTCTCGCCCGCAGACATTCGCCGCACCCGCGACAACAACCTAGCCAACCTCGAAACTCTGGTGCTCGCAGTCACCTCGCGCCTCATAGTCCTGCGCAACCACCCCTCGTTCCCAGACCCCGACCTCGCCCCGGAACGCGATGCCCTTAACTGCATCCGTGTCCTCACTCGCCTGTTGCCCTTTTTGTATGAGGCCGACCACCTCGATACGTGGGAGGACCAGTTCTTTTGGGCTGAGCGTCGCAAGCGCAGTCGCAGAGGCCAGCTTGTGCGCAGCGAGGTCATCTTCGACGAGGCCGACCCTGAACAGACGCCCACAGAGAAGGAGCCCGAGTTTGAAAAGGCCAAGCCGCTGGCCGAGGAGATCATCGACACTCTCATCGACTTGCTCTTCTTCTCTGACTTCACTTTACCCAAGGTCACCCCCGGCAAGAACAAGATCAGCTATGCCATCTGGCAGAGCGGCGTCGGCTGCAACACACCTGTCGCATCCACAAAGGAGTTTGAAAGCAACAGGACTGAGATCTTGCGCCTGCTCCTCACCCTGGCCAGCAAGTCCATGTATATGTCAGCGGGTATGCATCCTACCATGCGCACACATCAAGTCGATTCTAACCAATTGCAGGTGTGCTGCCAGTAAAAGGCGTCAAGGCAATCACATACATTGCCACATGTCCAGACAAGCAAGTCGTCTTATCTGTGCTCTGCTCGCTCCTCAATACTGTGTGTGTCCCTCGCCACTTCCTCGTGTACCCGCTGATCCCCCACAGACGCTCAAGTACAACCCCGCAACATGGCGCGTGCCCTACGACCACGTCGTCTTCAAGGACCAGCGGCAGATTTTGGTCACGTACTGTTTGCAGCTACTATTGGTACTCGTCCTGTACCCCATCCCCGAGCCTGGCAACGGCCCAGCGCCCAAGAATTTCTTCCGTCACTTCCTTGGCCGTCTGCACCGTCCGCAAGATTTCCAGTTCCTCGTCGATGGCATGACAAGAATTCTCAACCAGCCAGTATGTAACACGCAAGTTTACTACATATATTTGGGTTAACACTCGCTAGCTTCAAGCAAACACGTCCTATCTCCCCGGCAGTCACAAGTCGCTGACATGGGCACCGGAAATGATCATGCTCTTCTGGGAGGCGCTGCAATGCAACAAGCGCTTCCGCTCCTTTATTATCGACACCGACAGAGCCCATGACTTTGTTGTCTTGGTTTTATACTATGCTATTGATCAGCGCAACGATCCCTCCAAGCAGGGTCTTGTGCGCATGTGCATCTTCGTGCTCCAGACACTGAGCGTTGAGCCACAGTTTGGCAAGAGCCTCAATAAGACGTTTGAAGGCCAAGAGTCGCTTCCAGCCAGCATCCGGATACCAAACTTCCATGGCACATATGCCGACTATGTCATCACAGTATGTAGCCCGACCAACAACCGCAATATGTCTACTAACCATACCAGTCAATCTATACACTTCTCACTACCAGCAAAGGCAAGCTTGATGCGATATACCCTGCACTGCTTGCGATACTCAACAACATTGCCGCCTACGTTCAGAATCTTGGGCGCGCAACTAGCTCAAAGCTATTGCAGCTCTTTGCATCCATGTCTTCACCTAGCTTCTTGCTTGCCAATGAAAACAATCACACACTTCTGCACTCGCTCTTGGAGGTCCTAAATGCCATAATAGAGCACCAGTATCCGCGTAAGTGTAATCAGCACAATCACCATTTGCCAGTTACTGAACTATCAACAGACAACCCAAATCTCGTCTACGCAATTGTGCGGTCACGGAAGCGGTTCCAAGCACTCCGAGACTTCACACTCGAAAGCGGCCAAGAGGAGCTCGAGCGCCAGAATCAACTACGGAAGGAGGGCGGAGAAGATATGACACGCACAAACTCTATAGATAGTCTAAGAAGCCCGACAGTCGCGCGGACACCAACCCTGGGCAATGTGCCGGAAGAAGACAGTGCTTTTGCAATTGGCGACGACGATGATTCGGACGAGGAAGCAGATGCGTCGCGCACATCCGGGCCAATCAGATCCCCTCCACAGTCACCCTCAGGCGCTTCAAGAAGTGCATCAATAGCCTCGTCCGTGGATGATTCAGTACCTTTGCAACTAAGGGGCATGTCAGAAAAGGCACGAGGCAAGCGACCAGTGGGCCAGCCAGCGTTTTCTAGGCAAAACAGCATGACGAGCTTGCACAGCGCAGCCGGTCCGGCAATGGCTTCCAATGAGTTCTTTACACCGTCTGTTCCATGGGTAAGTCATCTTATTTCAACCATACACATTTACTAACGTGTTCTTTAGTTGGAAGGGTGGCTTTCGGAGCTGCCGCTGCATACTATCCTGATGTTGATATCGGAGCTTGGGCCTAAATTGCCCGCTTCAGGAAACTCCAATGATACAGCAGAAGCTCTGAAGATTATTCGCGAGACGGAAGTGCGCGGCATCGAGCCATCCCCTATCAGGGTGCACCTATTCGAATGGTCCCCGCTGTCGCTTGGTTGGTACGAGTCGCTACTCTGGGGGTTCGTCTTTGCAGCGGAGATGCTTGTAGCAAAGGGCACGGCTGGGGTATGGAACAACACTAGCATCCGGCTATTCAAGGTGCAAGAAGCAGCGGCTACCGCCCCTTCGCTCCTCCAACCGCGAGGCGCTGTAGATGCCGTGGGCAGTAATCTAGTGCAGCGAATTGGCTCGCTCAACCTGCGCGGCGTGGCTGCTCAAGCCGCGCAACGCTCTCCCTCGTCGACCACCAGCGGTCACCCCGGCGGCGCTGCGAGCGTGAGAGACGTATAAGCCTCACTCTCGCTCTCGCGTGCCTTGTGGTTTTTTTTATCAAAGTAACAATCTGTTAGACACATCTTTCAAAATTAAAACACACATGCATTATTACTTGCGAAGCCCTTTCTGCAGGTTCGAACGCGAACGGGGACGAGGCGGCGAATGAAGCATTTTGCCACTAGTTTCTTTACTGTAGGTTTCGGGGACAATAGCAACTGCAGTATTTGACCCTGTGATTGGTGTGCCTTGTTTTCATGGGTGTGCCTTTACACTTAAGCCCTACAATCCGTATTCTGAAGTTGCTTTGCCGATCACTTCTGGTACTTTTGCACAGCCACAGTCCTGTGGGTTTAAAGTATACTACTATGTTCCGTTTGCCACACCAACGCCCCCAACGAAGTAGTAGCTGTGGATTTAGCACTTTACCCCCGACGAAGCCCGTCCGGTTTCTAGACCGTCTCGGCGGAGAGGGCCCTTTTGGTGGCTTGAAGCCTTATTATGCGGAGACGCGCAAGCTGGTGTGCTTATTGTGCCGTGTGGGTGACGAGGGGGATTGAGGCGGGATGATCTCTTGCTTGACGGATGGGAAGGAGGGGGATAATACATAGAGTGGTGTACTGGGCCACACCTTGTACTTACATGGACCCTTTTTTTTCGTCTTACCCTTTTTTTGCCCTCCGACTTGGTAGTGCATTCTTGTTGTTGTTTTGGTTGAGTTAGTTACTAGTGTTGCATTCAACGTTGATATAGTTGCTCACACTGTTACGTGGAGCGTATTTGTTTCTTTGACGATTTCTTCTACTGAACAACTACCCAACCCCTTGGGTATGATAGACAGCATGGGATCTGTGGCACATGGCGATGAAGCCATAACTACGTATAGTATGCATGTATTGTATCCCACATTTTTCTCTCTACAGTACAAATCCTGCTAATACACAAGGACTAGGTATCTTCCAAATACCTTGAGCTCACAAGAAAGAAGCTCGAATTAACGCGTCTGCCACGGGAACTGGAATTGCCCGAAGAGCGGATGTGGGAGCATGGTACTCCGAAGCGTGTTCTTGAACCTTTGTTAGATTTCTGGTACCATGATCTACGCTTTCCTTCCTCCCTTTCTCCCTTCCCTTCTTTCTCTCCACCGACAACTATCGTCTTTTTCGAATGGACTAACACACCTATAGGCTAGAAACCTACGACTGGCGCGCCGCCGAATCCCGCTTCAATTCTCTCCTCCCCCAATTCCGCACAACAATCCGTACCAAATCACCGTCAGGAACGCAATCTCTCCGCGTGCACTTTGTACATAAGCGGTCGACGAGACCGGGCGCTATTCCGCTGCTACTAGCACATACGTGGCCCTCGTCGTTTATAGAGGTCCAACGCATCATTAATGCACTAACGGAACCGCAGTACGTACCCGATATTGGCGGTGAGGTACCTCAGGCATTCCATGTTGTGGCGCCGAGTATACCTGGTTTTGGGTTTAGCGATGCGAGTATGCAGGAAGGGTTTGGACTAGAGGGGACGGTGGAGGTGTTTTCAGAGTTGATGGGACGATTGGGATATAGCGAGTTTGTTGCGCATGGAACGGGATGGTAAGTTTTGATGTGTGCACGGATGGTAGACCAGTATTGACATTTTATCAGGGGCTTTAGTATTTGCCGGGTACTGGCAATACGGTATCCAAAAGCTTGTCTCGCGGTTCATACTGTCAATCCGGCGTTCAAGGCGCCAACGTGTAGACGTAGTCCGTTGCAGTACGTCAAGTGGCGGATTGCGGAATTGACGCAGGCAAAGGTACCGTTGTTGAGTTTTGGATATGTTGGTAGTGATGTCGAACCACGATCTGGACAGCGGAGGGAGGACTTGGGGACGCAGAATGTGATGGGTAATAGTCAACCACTGGGACCGGCATTGCATCGTCTCTACTCGCTTCGACCGCAGACACTGGCGTTTTCCCTATGTGACTCGCCTGTTGGTTTGCTTGCAGCACTTTTGGACGTCATACATACGCGAGATGTTGCTCCACGTCCATTTTCGGGCAGACCAAGGAGTCCATTCCTTTCGCCGGTTGAGCTGGAGATGCAGCAGAGTGATGAGGAGCAGGTTGAAGTTGGTCAAGTACCATCGGGGCTCACGCCACAGTCTCCAAACTATACTGCAAAAGAGGAGGAGAGCGATGGCAAGAGATATACATGGAGTCCGACAGAGGTGTTAAATTTTACAATGTTGCAGTGGCTGCCGGGACCTGAAGCGGTAAGTGAACATCCAATTCGGCCCCCAATTCGTATGACAGCTGATAAACAATCCTAGGCCCTTCGCTGGCTGCGCCGTGCATACATGGACACAATGGCTCCATGGTATTCCAATTATATACCGACACCGCTTGGAGTATCGGCATTTCTTCCGCACAATAGCAATTCGTCTGCACCTCTGATGTGGGGGACTAGCTTCTGGGACATGTCGTGGGTCAAGCGACACAACGGACGATCCGCGATGCTACCAGGATTCGAGACGCCCGACACGCTAGTTATTGATTTGCGGGAGTGTTTCAGCAGCATGGTGGAGAAGGGACGGATCATATTCAAAGTACCAGAAGGGGTAGGTGAGGTAGTAAGAGGTGTGGATTGAGGCTATAGGTATATGATGGCTGCAGTATGTTGCTATAGCTAGGAAAAGACTAAGGTGGAGGCTGTGAGGGGCTGTAAAAGGTATAGCGGTACCATGGCGTATGTAAGTGTAGGGATGCGTGTTCCTGGTCGCCGGGAGTATGCCGGTCGTTTAGGGCGGTGGCACTGCGGCACAAGAGGCTGGCATATCCTGGAGCCGATGATACCGATGATACCGCGGCGGAGCAGAGCAGAGCAGAGCAGAGGCGGTGGACGGTTTTGTCGGATAGTCGACAAGGGGATACGGGGATATGGGGATATGGGGATCTAGCATGGTTATGTTCTGGGGGTGTGGATTTTTTACATTATTGCATGTGATATGACATGACATGACATTGGGCTAGTACGTCTGGTGCGAGATGAGATGAGAGGGTTATAATGATGGCAATGATAATGGGGAGAGTGGGATGGGAGGTGGATAGATGTTAATAGAGGGATGGATAGATGAATGGACGAGGGATAAATCGAGTAGGTAAATGGTAAAGAAGAAAAGAATGTACCTGAATGATGACGTCGCCTGGCTAAGTTTAGGCAGCGTCGGGCCCCAAGCGGCCGTTTGGCGCGAACGCTCCAGCCACTTTGGAATGGGCGGTGACGTCCTGCTGCAAAAACACCGCACTCGTCAAAAAATGCCTGTCGCGTGAAGGCCCAAAGCTTCCACAACGTCGCCCCAACAACTGCTGCCACGTAGAATTTTACTTCCTCAGCCCACTCCATAATACCGTCCGCTGTACGTATATTCCTGCTTCTGCCTCTTCCTCTACCTAGTCACACATCGCTTTGTTGCTTCTCTCCCATCTGCGCCTGCATCCGACTCCCCGCACTTTTGATTGCAAGAGTTTGGCGACTGATTGCTCACAGTCGGTCGTCAGCGCCCAACGTCGTGGTCGCCCATTGTTTAATCTCTTTGCTCTACGCCCCTATCAAAACACCGTCGTCACGCTGGCAGACGCGCTGTTTTCTCCAGCTTCTGCTGTTGCATAGGCCTTTGTAGCCAGCAGTCCATCTGTCGTCGCCTGCTTCGGCTATTCTATGCGTCGCGAGGACCTGGTACGCTTTCTGTCCAAGCCTGCGAAGTGAGTTCTGCCTCCTCCAAAAGCAGTTTTGTGTAAACACAACATTCACTGCGAACACGGCGCTGACCTCGATACCCACAGGCCTCGATAACACCAACTACACCACCCACTTCCACCTTACTACCCTACCTTCTTAGTCTTTGAAGCAGATCTCCTCGTCTGCTGGACCCGATACTTGCCCAGGGTATCGGAATCTGGTATTGCGAGGACCCCATCGGCTGCCACCATTTCCCGGCGAAAGGCCTCGTTTATCCCCCTCAACGCGCGCCCTCCCTAACATCGACTACGGTCGCTCTTACACTTCCACGTCCACTGCTGCTGGCACACGCCAGCCTCGCCTAATCCTCACGACCCGTGGGCCAATTCTTCTCAGGCGAGCACCGCATTGCTTGTCTGAGCGAGGTTGTGCTGCACATAGCTTCACAGCTAGCCTACCCTCCCAGTTTGCTCCATTCAACACCAGCAAGCCGCTTCCGAACTATATAAATCCCGAGGCTGTGCCAGTTGCACAGTAAAAGAAATGGTCGCTACCGAGATCCCGCAGCACTACACTGCCTCGCCTTCGTCGCACATTGGCACCCCTCACTTGACCATCAACAAGGAGGCCACTATCGACCTCGATTCCACAAACTCTTTCGAAGGTCCCGAGAAGCTCCTCGAAGTATGGTTCAGCCCCTCTGCTACTGAGCTGCCTGGCCAAGCCGGCCCCCTCGGCTTGAAGAAGGTGTCAGCGGAAGTATGGAAGGACATGCTCGATCTGGTCAACTGCAAGGTTCTCTCCGTTATTGAATCTGAACATGTCGATGCCTATCTTCTCTCTGAGTCGAGCATGTTCGTCTTCCCCCACAAGGTTGTACTCAAGACCTGCGGCACTACGACTCTGCTCTGGGGCTTGACCCGCATGCTGGAAATCGCTGCTAATGCCGGTTTTCCCTATGTCACTCCCAAGGCGTCCGGCGTCGCTCCAGCTGCCACGCCATACCGCGTTTTCTACAGCAGGAAGAACTTCCTCTACCCCGACCAGCAGCGCGGCCCCCACCGCAGCTGGCGCGACGAAGTCCGCTACCTTGACGATCGCTTCAAAGGCGGCAGCGCCTACATGATTGGCAAGATGAACGGCGAGCACTGGTATCTCTACATCACGGGCCCTGACACCAGCCTCACTCCTCCTCCCAGCCCAGGGGAGGAGAGGTCGGAGCCAGACACTGAGACCAAATTTGTGAGCCACCCTCAGCGCCTCTTGCGCGAGCAGGCCACTGATGAGGAGGAGGATGAGACTCTGGAGGTTCTGATGACCGACCTCGACGAGAAGAACGCCCGTCAGTTCTATCTAGAGGACGCAAGTGCGGTTGCGGAAGGTCGCTACCTCCAGAGAGTCCGTGAGGCTCGTAAAAACGCTATCCAATCCCTGGGTACCATTTCGGAAGAGAATGGCCACACCGAGAGTCTGGGTGGCTCTACTGTCCTCGACTCGGCTGCCAACACCCACACCTCGGATGACAGCTTCGATGTCTTCGAGCAGACATCTTCTGACCACTCTGGCTTTAACTCGGACGAGGAGCTTACCTTCCCTGAGGAGTTGACTACCGAAGGTCACACGCTTGGTACGGTCGTTTCCGAACACTGCGGTCTAGCCGACGTCTATCCTACCACCAAGTATCCCGATGCCCGTATCGATGCTTATCTGTTCACCCCATGCGGCTTCTCTGCTAATGGCGTCGTCCCTGCTCCTGGCGGTGCTCCCAATGGTTCCAAGAAGGGCTCTGACGCTACGCACTACTTTACTGTGCACGTCACTCCGGAGCCGCAATGCTCTTACGCTTCCTTTGAGACCAACGTGCCTGCTCGCCAGAGTGGTCGCGAGACTGCCGACATTGTCGAGCATGTTGTCGGTATCTTCAAGCCTGGCAGGTTCAGCGTCACTCTTTTCGAGGCCAAGCCTACTGCTGATGAGCTGCCCTTGAAGAACGCCGACAAGGGCAAGAGAATGGAAGTTATTCCTGGCTACCGTCGTGTTGATCGTATCGTCCATGACTTGGATGGATACGATCTTGTCTTCCGTTACTACGAGAGGGATGACTGGAAGGGCGGCAAGCCCAGGCTCGGAGAGGAATTTTAAGTGCTGTTGCTGAAGGAGGATGTTGCTATTCAGTAAGCTGGACAAATTGATATGTATCTTGGGAGACAGTCATTACAGTGTCTTGCAATCGTTTTGTAGTTATTCTAGCCAATTCCACTCATTCTTTTCTCATAATCTTGACCATATCATCTTTGAAGAGTAAGCCTAGCTTGCAATGAAGTATTGCATACTGCTGACAATCGTTTGTCGTGAATGTGAATCGCGGTGCACGGCATCTTCCTTGACTGTTGTTCCGAACTCGAGACTCGGCACTCCGTCTTTAAACCACAGGCATTGCTCAAGAGAATCTTCTTCTTAACCCTAAAGACCTACACCTCACTTCTCCCCCCACATCTGAGCTCTAATTTCACATCTGTCGACCCCCACTCTTCTTCCTAGCAGTATGAAATACACGATATCAAGCGTAAGTACTACATATATACTCACTATCCCATCACTGCACGTATGCCTCGGTCTAGTATCTCATCTAGTCCGAGCGAGACGTTGCATATCACCACACAAAACCCCCTCAATAAAATCATAAGAGCAGTCAAGCATGTGAATTCTATGTTACACTATCATACACCTTCTCCCCCTCCCCTCCCCTTATCCTCCCCCATACCCCCCATCTTCCCCAAAACCTCCCTCACCCTCCTCACCGCTTCCCGCACCTCTCTTCTCTCCCTCACATCCTCCTCTCCAGGCACTGCCTTCTTCTCCTTATTCTCAATAATGAATCTCACAGACTCCTCTGTACTCTTAAGCGTGCGTCTCCCTTCTTCCGTAACAGTAGCCTGCCACGATTCACGTGCGCCCTCCCACAATTTCTGGGTGCGGCGCAGCGAAAAGGTGAGGCCGAGGGCTGCGACGGCGGAGGCTTCGAAGACGGAAAAGGAAGATATGGAGAGGTAGAGGAGGGCGGATGCGGCGGTGGAGAGGGAGGTTGTGGTGAAGGTTTGGAGGAGGAGGCGTTGGGCGAGGGCTTGGAGGGGAGGGACGGTGTCGGCGATGAGGGAGGTGCGGGCGGTGGAGATTTGCTCGTGCCAGGGTATGGGTTTGCGGACCGTGGTTGAGAGGTCTAGTCGTTGGTTTTCGGCTGTGGGCGCGGTGTCTTGGGTTGTGGCCTCGGGGATGCTGGATGCAATGGGACGTTGGATCCCGTCGGGGTACCCGGCTTGATTCATGCGGCCGGCAAGATAGACGCTGTTTTTCTCGGCAGAGACGAGCCAGCGTCGTTCGAGAATCTCAGAGCTGATCATTGTGACATCGTCGACACGCCAGAGCAGCTTCCACCAGGCCAGTTTGTGCCAGTTCTTTGCTGCAAACGCTTCATCGAGCTGGTCACGGAGCTCGGCGTGCGACTTCTCAGCCCAGGTCTCGAGATGGCCAAGAATCGATGCAGTGACCTCGTCGTCAGTTTGGACAGTTGCAAGTCTCTGCAGGTGAGCAGCCTCTTCTTTAGCAACACTTGCTTCTACGCCATTTGCAACAGAGACTATGAGCGTCCTCAATGGAGGTTTGATACCATTCGAAGTTTTGAGATCTTGAACCAGCCATTGAGACAATGTTGGCAGGCCGCTCTGGAACCAAGCTCGCTCGTAAATAGTCGCATTTTTGATAG
>Ga0073774_1000036_pt1 | contig 22176 bp, 21 predicted proteins | sample InSIn5gowninarea_FD_77487 | JGI IMG/M metagenome (GOLD analysis project Ga0073774, IMG submission 77487) | Clean room microbial communities from NASA Spacecraft Assembly Facility at Jet Propulsion Laboratory, Pasadena, California, USA -... ... | reverse complement strand
ATACATGACCCAAAGTACTCTGAACTATATTCATACACCTGCGAATGATCTGATAGAGTCTATACCATGTACTCATTCACCTGCCGATTTCACGCTGCTCTTTTTAACTCTCCGTTCCGGGTCGTGTAACGCTAAACGGTGATAGTAAGCTTAAGGTGAGGATGTGGCTTTGCTGTGAGGTGGAGTTCGAGTTGGGGTTTAGGCTTAGGATTAGGATGAGGTCTGGGGTTAGAGTAGAGTAAAGGATCGGAACAGCGAGATGTGAGCTGTGGGACTTGGCTGACTGGCTACCTGACTGACTTATGTTTATTCATGAGCAAGAATGTCACCTACCCGCAGTATGTCAAATGAGTTGGTGGTGTACAAGGACACTGCAAGCGATGGATTGAGAGGGATAGGTTGGACTGTTCATGACGGACAATGTCATATATGCTGACATACTAGTCCCTACATACAGTACACTTGGCGGTTGTTCTACTCTGTTGTATTTTATATTATTCTATATTACTCTATTCTATTTTTGTTTCTTCTTTGTCTTCATTCAGCTCCAGTCCTAAACCCTCTTAACACACTACCCAATTTCCCCATCATCTCAGCCCATTCACCCTCAACATCACTAAGCACCGTTACCGCGCCTCCAGCGCCGACATGCCACTTCTTCCTCTCCCCACCATTCTCCCCCACATAATCCTCCACCCCCGAACTCCAAGCCGTCCTGATCGCAACACTCCAGCATCCACCGCCGCCAACGTCCATGTATCCGATCACACCACTGTAAACACCACGATTCCGTCGTTCGAGGGTGCGCAGGATCTCGCACGACCGCTTTTTGGGAGCGCCGGTCATGCTGCCTGGTGGTAGGACGTGGGGGAGGGAGGAGTGGTTGTGGGTTATTATTGCGTTTGTGTTGTGCGGGTCTAGGGATGGGGGCGGGTTGGCGCGGATGTGGGATGTTAGTTGGTAGACTGTTGCGTAGGGGGTTACTTCGTTGAGTTTGATTATTGAGACTGGAGAGTTTGTGGTGCTGGTGGTGTTTGAGTTGGGTTTGGATGCGTATGGCTTGCAGCCGACTACTGAGTAAAGGTCGTGGCGGATCAAGTCTGCTATCATGAGGTTTTCGGCGGATTCTTTGGGCGTTTGGAGGATTGATGTTGCGTGTTCGAGGGTTGTTGTGGGAGTGCGTTGGACGGTGCCTTTCATGGGGATCATGTCTAGGGTGCCGGTGCGGGACCAGGAGAGGAATTGTTCGGGGGAGGTGGAGAGGATTGTTGTGCATGGTGTGACGCGTGTACGCGGGAAGTGTAGGTATGAGGCGAATGGGACGGGGTTGTGTTTGTTGAGGTTACGGTAGAGGAGGTAGGATGTGTTGGTATGCGTGGCTGGTGTGGTAATTGTGGCTTCGGTCGTCAGACAGAGTTCGTAAGAGTTACCAGCGTGGAGTTGTGATTGGCAGTCGAGGATTTGGGTGGTGTAATGCTTATGATCGGGTAGATTGATGGTTGTTGTAGAGAGGAGCTGTTGGAGTTGGTGAGAGGACGCTGATGATGGTGAAGGCTTTTTGGTAGAGGCAAGGCTGGCCAGTTGGGCTTGCGTTGAGTCGATCCAAGATTGGTCGTTCTGACGAATAGACTGAATGTAGATTTTACCAGTGTCCTTGTCAAGTACAATACTTCTTTCCACAAATACGAAGTTGAAATCTGGAACGATTCGTTGTTCCTTGATTGACTGTCCCGATGAATTGAGCTTCAGAAGCTCCAAACCCATCTCGTACGATATATACCCTATGAAACCACCCCAAAAGGGTATGTCTGCACATCCACTGTCTGTACTGAATGCTTTGGTTGTCTCTTCCAGGGCGTTAAGAGCTTGTTCAGGTGAGCACGGCAGAGCTGCTATGTCCTCAGCTCCATGTTGGCGTATCAGCTGTCCATTCATGTAACTGACTGTTTCGGACAAATCATCAATGAAAGCATAAATACAGTATCGACCTTTCGCAGATGATTCGAGCATGGCAATTGTTCCCGAGCCTGCCTTGTCGTAACAGAAGGAAGATAGATGTTCTATTGAAAGACAGCTATTCTGGAGCTCTACCCACCGCGGCTGAGAATTGCCCTTGTTTGCGAATTGTGGTTGGTGGATCGATTCATGTTGACGTTGAGAGCAAAGGAATGGCTGTTGGTGGTCTACCGATCGTGGCGATGACGAATGTGACATTGATGAATATGTCTGATGAGTCCTGCCCCTCTTGACTACATTGTGTGAAGCTACTTTCACCCACCAATTTCGAATCAGTTCATGGCAAGAAGTATTGGACATACATGATTCGGGATGGAATTGAAGACCCCAAAAAGGTAAGTCTGCATGTCTCACAGCCATGACATAGCCATCATCGTCCCATGCCAGAAGCTGCAATTCATGTTTGCGTGTAGCTCGGTAGCCTTCACCTGAGTGACGTCTCGAGCTATCTGATGCATAGCCCGAATCTACACCCGAATCTCTTGGGTTGAATCCTTCATTTCCCGAAGCAAAGGCTGACTTACTGACAGCTAGGCTGTTGTAGTTCATAGCGACCACGTCTGAGATGCTCCCAAAGATGTCTATACCTAGTGACCTGATCTGCTTCGTTTGACCATGACATGGCTCCCTCATCCGTGAGATGGGAAGATCATACCGTAGACACAAAGTCTGAAAACCTAAACAAACACCAAGGACAGGTATGTTGTGGCATTCTGCGTTGGTCCAAACATCTTCGAAGAAACCAACGTCGGTTTTATGTCGAGGATCGCCAGGACCAGGGCCAAGCACTACAGCGTCGAAGCTGAGGAGGAATTGTCCAATATCAATACCGAAGTCTTGCTTAATGTCTGTATCGATACTGACGATAGTAATATGCGCAGATTCAATACAGCTGTAGAGCAGGGCGATGATGTTCCGGGAGAAGGAATCGTAAGCATCAACGAATAAAATTGACATATCTTCAGTGACCAATTCAAGCAGAGTGGTTAGTGGCAATCAACAGCTTGTCTACCTGGCATTTGAAAGTTCGGCGCAGCATTGAAACAATAACGAAATTGAACAGGAAGTATATGTTCCTTGTGCATAATACTTGATCTTTTGATTGAGAAAGCATGTGAATAAATTTTCGTGATCCAGAGTCTTATCAGAAACTCGTGGACCGGTCAAGGTTCGGCCCATCATGGCTCTTCCCGTGGCCGGGCGTTTTGCTCGTCTGTAAATGTTCCTTTTCGTGAAACACCTCGCGTCGATGGGAATCTCACGAATGAATCATATACGTGCTGTGTAAGGCTCAGATCTCTCTCCATTTCGAGAATGTCATAGGTCGCAGTTGCAGTGGTGGAAGTGATGACTTTGCCGACAGAAGAGAAAGAGCTGAAGAATGCAGGTCATGTAAACTGAAAGTGGCAGCGATACCTTAGAGAATACAGCAGTGCCAAGGCTCTAATTCAAACCAAGCCTAAGCGGGATTTATCAAAGTGGCCGTACAAGCCAATGCTTGTAGAAGCTAAAACATCCACTAGAAGCCCACGACAAGTGTATAACTAAACGGCCATCTGAGTCGATTTTACTGCACTAGGACAACCTCTTGCACCGTGTGCCTCCTTCACTCGCTACACATGATAGTCCCAAACTTCTACGTTGGAACCCTTCGTCCCTTGGCTATCGTCTCAGTATCGCTGATCGCTGAGATAGCCATAATAGTATGCGCCCAGTAGTGGCTGATTCTGCGACACATCGTATTCTACGAGAAGGTGTTGCTTCACACTATGGCAGCTCAAGAAGTTGATCCTGCCACTCAATTTCACCACGACCCCTGGTGGTTCGGTCCTCAAAATGGAGCATATCTGCATAGCAACAACGGTACGCAAGTCGTCTCTGATATTGAAGCAGACTGACGTTCTAGCACAGTCCTCTTTTATTTCAATGATTCCATCTTCGCGGATCCAATGTCGAACAACAACACAATCATAGATCAGTCGAGAGGCTTTCCAGATCGAGAGCTCAAGAACATGAGCACTCGGGAAAGATTCGAAAAAGTTCTCGAGCAGTACACTGGAATACAGTATGTTGTCGTGCATGATCCCATGGCCAGCCAAACTTTCGTCGATGGTCAACAGAACCCCATATGGATCATTCGAAAGCAACGCCGGCTCGAAACAGGTCCACAAGGTAGAATCGAAATTCTAGACTACTACTACATCTTGGATCAGGCTATTTATCAGGCCCCGAGACTTGACAGCATCTTGAGCTACCGCATGTCCAACACCACCCTTGCCATTGACAAAATGGTCAATACTGCCTCTACCCTTCCGAGATTCTCCGCCACATATGGACACACTTATCTCGAACCTAAACAAAAATCCGCACCTATTAATGGTGATGTGGAGATGTCGCAGAGCAAAATTGGGACACCAATCCCTGACACCACGAATCAGGCGAGTGTAAATGTACGTGAGCAGGGCTTGAACACTCAATCAGACCTTGAGTCATCCGACGAACGCACTCTGAGAGCGGCACTGCAAATGACGCTTCGGCACGGTAAGCACTACGGAGACGATGCACCATTGATTGGAGAGCCTGGAAATTTTAGATATTCTACAGCTAAGGAAACCGCTCCTCAAGCTCGACTGAAGGACTCTTTCTCAAAGTCTGTTGTACCTGCAAAAGCCGGGACACCTGCTCCCACACACAATGTTTTGGCGAAGCTTGCATCTGCACCTCCAACACCAAAGCCAAACGTGGTTGCAGAAGTACCGAAACCGAGGCGGAAGAAAAGCAGAGCCGCCAATGATCCTGTTTGAGATGTAAGAAAGCAGACATGCCTAGATACAAGTCTAGTCCTCAGTACGAAAAAATCTAAGCACTAGGGCCGAAGATGATATTCGTGCAGCAGGGCTTTGGAGATTGGTCACGCTCAGAACCACAGGAAGCTTTGTGCTCCCAAGGTCTATGGATCGTGGTTCTATGTCTTACGCCCAGGTAGCAGGTGATATTGGACAAGCCGCTGGCAACTACATGAGTGTGCCTATTAATCCTTTGCAGAAGCATCCTGCTTCCACACGAGGCACTTCCCACCTCAGCAACGAGACGATGTTTCTCCCCGTGGAATGGGCATGAAAGCCCATCCAACAGCAAAGAGTAGTTGAAGAAAGTAGCACCCAATTTTGTTCCATGCTTGTTGCCGAACGACGGCTAGCCATCCTCTGCTCGAGGTTGCGAGGCATGCTCAGACGACATGCGCGCAGCGAGAAATGGAATAGGCATTGTGGTTGTCGCAGATAACTTTGATGTCTTTCAGAAGACAAACAAATACTTAGGTAGGTGATGAGACAATTGTCATCTCTGGGCAACATAATCAATTTGAATGTGTTTACTGAACTTTACTCCATCGTTTTTACATCAGTAGCAATCATATCTTTATCATTCCATTGCAACTGCTTTGCCTCTTAACGCGGACTTCTTGGCAAGGGTTCTGTGGAGACATCAGTTGGAAGTTCGTCACTCGGTCTGCCTGCAAGGTCAATCACTAGAAGCCTCAAGTTTGAAAACATTCACCAAGCCTGACTCGATATCTTGCCTAGTACATATACTACTACATATCGACTGTCAAATTAGATTAATCAGACTGTTCGCCACCTTGATATTCACCACATTCATTGCATACACATCTACTACATCCTTCAAGGCGGGGTCAAGATGAAGCTCAACTTCAGAGTAAGATGGCCACTCATGCAGAGGCAGAGAACAGAACATTGACAGTGGCCAAAGGATCTCAAGCAGCAGAAGTTCACAATCGATGCCGAACCTTCAGACACAGTAAGAACTCTGAATACCCACCAAGAAAATCGCGCAGTAAGGAATGATGCTAACCAGCCTCAGGTCCTTCAAGTCAAAGAGCGAATAGCTGAAGAGAAAGGGTGGGAGGCGTCTTCGCAGAAACTCATCTACTCTGGTCAGTACAGTCTACCAACGATTTTCACTCAGGCTTACAATTCATAGGTAAGATTCTCGCCGACGCCAATACCGTCGAATCGTACAAGATTGAAGAGAAGGGTTTCATAGTATGCATGGTTTCAAAGGTATAGTGAAGAATGCAACGATACAGACCTGAACCTGACAATCAGATAGCCTAAGACTGCGCCTGCGCCTAAGCCTGTGCCGGCCACTCCTCAAGCCGCCACTTCTACACCTGCACAGCCTCCCGCACCACAGCAGCCGCAGAGTACGACTCCTTCCGCTGCACAAAACCCTCCAGCGACGCCCTCACCAGCTCAAACCGCGCAAGTACCTACTCAACCGGGATTCGGCGACTCCTCCGCTATGTTGGTCGGAAACCGAAGCGAATCAGCAATCAGAGAGATGGAAGCAATGGGTTTTGAAAGAACAGACATTGAGGCAGCACTAAGAGCGGCTTTCTACAATCCCGACCGAGCGATCGACTATCTTCTGAATGGTATCCCAGAGAGCGTTCAAACTCAACAAAGACAAGCCCAGCAGCAACAGCAAGCTCAAGGTGCACCTGCCGGACAGACACCTGCTTCTCCGCCTGTCGCAACGACTGGTACAACACCGGCCGCGCCGGCTGCACAACCAGATCCGGCTAGCGAGGTCAATCTTTTTGAAGCAGCAGCCCAGGCAGGACGAGGCGGCGCAACAGGAGGAGCTGGTACGCGAGGACTAGGAGCTGGTCTCGGAGCAGGCGCTGGTGCAGGCCAGGGTGGTGAACAAGTTAACATCGACTTCCTCCGTAACAGCCAGCACTTCCAACAACTACGAAGACTTGTTCAACAGCAACCTGCTATGCTTGAGCCGATACTTCAGCAGGTGGCCGAAGGCAATCCTCAGCTCGCTCAACTGATTGGTCAGAACCCAGAAACATTTCTACAACTGTTGTCCGAGGACCTGACAGGTGAAGGAGGTGGTGAAGGTGGCCTCGGCAGTGCCCAGATTCAAGTCACACAAGAAGAATCAGATGCCATCGACAGATTGTGCGGTCTTGGATTCCCTAGAGGACGCGTCATTCAGGCCTACTTTGCTTGCGATAAGAACGAAGAGCTTGCTGCGAACTTCTTGTTCGAGCAGCCGGATGACGACGAATAGAGCGACTAGAGCATCAGGACGTTTACTCAGCGAAGTTAAGATATATTCATGATTGATGCAAGCATGACAAATGATCAGAGCATGAAGACCTGAAGCAAGCCATGAGCCCACACAAGCCTGGGAACATATCACTCCGGACCAGCCCTAGATATTGAAGAGTTATTGTCTGCGGACATCACGCTTCCGATTTCTTACAATCAAAAGGTTCTTTCGAGACGTGCTCATTTTGAGGTGTAAGGCTGGTGATGTTCGTCTTTCCTTGTGTCACTGTCCACACTTGTTACTAACCGGCCAACATACTAGCCCACTCCTATGAATAACCGTACTTACTTTAGATTTAGGAACTTGGGTGATAGTAGTTACAAGACTCACATGCGTTGTACGTTCTACAGTATAGCTACACCATTCGGCGGACTTGCAACTCCACCCGGGACTTTCAGAGGCATACTGCTGAAGAAGAAGGACCATTTCTTCAGTTTCTTACACTCGACAGCCAAAGTTTCCAAATCGAACAGTTCTCCAATCGGTACTCCCCAACCTGCGAGCAACCACTCGTGCAAAAAGTACGTTGTATCCTGACACGGCCATGCCTCGAGAGACGGCTGATCTCCCACCACTGCAGCGAACTGGTTATCCCAAACCCAGCGCAAGATTTCCTCCGAGGACTTCAGACCAATCGCTGGTGGATTTGGAGTAGCGACCAATTTTGCGGCGTCTGCCTCAGAAAGTGAATTGAAGGCTTTGATATAACCGCTGCGGACGAACAGGATGTCGCTGGGCTGGAACGAAACATTCTGCGAAGCAGCTACAGCGTGCAGATCGGCGAGGCTGATCGAATGCGTCGTCAAGGCAAAGTTGTTTGTCGTCATTCCCTGCGATTCCGCCCAAGATTGATAGTCGAGAAGGACGCCACGCCCGACAATGCCTCCGTTCTCAACCCAGACGTGGATACCGTTTTGTGTCGAGGTTTGAAAATCCTCTTGCCTCCGGCCATTGAAAAACTGTTGTTGCTTCTGGTATCCGAAATGTCTGAAGCCATCCCACTGCGAACTAGATTGAGTGTTGAAGGTCAGGATGTCGTCGTTCACTGCGCGGGGTGCTTTATGGTGGAGTTTCTGTTCGAAGCTCTGACGACTGAATGCTGGGACCTTCATCCTGTCCAAGGGCCAGTCCGTGGACACTCGAACACCGTGAATGATCTCTTTTGCTGCACCGATTGTGGTCTCGGGTGTGAGGAGGTTAAGCATGCCGAGTTGGTCGTCCTGGCCGAAAAGGCCCCAAGCATTTCCTGGTGGCCCATCTTTTTTGAGTGCCAGACTGTCAAACGATGGTCGTGAAACACCCATGGTGGCCTATATGCTTGTCATACAGCTCTTGTTTGGGAAGAAGAACTGATTCATGAATTCCGGGGTTACATCTTCTCAGAACGGCGACGAATGTTGTACTGCGAAAGTGATAACATCTCGTTCAATACCCAACTTGAGCTAGACTTGGAATAAAGTTCGTACCGTGTTCCGACGGAAACTAGCTCGCAATTAGGCGGTTATCTGGATTCCGCTCCGCTTGTGCCGAGCACTCACTCTACTATTAGGTCCAACCCCGCAAGTATGTCGAGCACTCACTCTACACTTGCACATTGTACGTGCCTGAGTAGTCATCTTCGGTGCTCTCAGATACTGTCTTTGCACACTACTTTACATAACGTCAATGACTCTGTTGGAGTGTGGATCTCACCGCCTTCCACCTTCACTCTGCGTTATTTAAACCGTGGATTGGGAAATGCGAAACTGAAGACACTTGTGCTTCCGGGAAGCGGAGTGGCTCGACCCACAATCGACTATCCGGAGAGTGATGACCTCGGCTTTGTCGGACCAGCTTCATGGTGGAAAGCACATTGAAGGATAAAAGGACACACTGGTTCCTCTTCTACATGGAATAGATCTAAACCCTTCGCCTCTTTCGATTTCACCATGTCTCACGATACCAAGTACATCGAGCCACACACTGAAAGTGATGCTCAGCACTTTGAGAAGACAGTCACTGCTGGTACCAACAACGATGATGTCGCATTGAAGGTCTTCACCGACGTACATGCTCTTGCGGACGAAATAGATCCGCATGCTGAGAAGAAGCTTGTCAGAAAGATTGACTTCTATGTCATCCCGTTCATTTGCATCACCTATCTGATCACTTACATTGATAAGGCGACTCTCGGTTATGGTAACGACAACCTTCTCCGGCCTTTCTGGGTATAACACTGACTCGAGCAGCTGCACTCTTCGGACTCCAGAAGGACCTCAAACTCCATGGCACTCAGTACAGCTGGCTCGGTTCCATTTTCTACTTCGGCTACTTAGTCGTACGTTCAACCTCTGACCTCTACTATCGAATAATTCTGACGACCGAGCTAGTTTGAATATCCTACCAGCTTCGCCATGCAAAAGGTGTCAGTCGCCAAGTGGCTCTCGGCCAATATATTTGTATGGGGAGGGATATGTATGGCCCTTGGTGGAGGCAACGACTTTACCGCACTCGCAGCACTTCGCTTCGTTCTCGGAATGCTCGAATCTTGTTCTACTCCAGCCTTCCTCTTACTCACCGCTATGTGGTATAAAGTGGAAGAACAGCCAATCCGTATTGGATATTGGTCGGTCTTTCTAGGCCTGGCGAACGCCTTTGGTGGCTTGCTTGCTTACGGTATCGGACACATTCATGGTAGTCTCACGTCCTGGAGGTACCAGTTCATTATTGTGGGTGCTTTTTCGGCTGCTTGGGGCGCCATAATGTTTTTTACTCTAGCTGAAAATCCCTCTACCGCGTGAGTCTGCACAAACTCCATAGATATGGTCGAGATACTGATGATTGCGCAGACGCTGGCTCTCGACAGAAGAGAAAAAACTCGCCATTGAAAGACTTCGGGATAACAACACCGGTATCAAGAATACCCACTTCAAACGGTACCAAGTCATCGAAGCCCTCGTCGACCCCAAGACCTGGTTTCTTTTCCTCTTCGGCCTGTCAACACAAGTCGTCAACGGCTCAGTGAGCAATTTTGGTTCCCTTATCGTCAAAGGCTTCGGATACTCCTCGCTCAAGACGACACTCCTTCAGATCCCGTACGGCTTCATCATCTGCTTCTCCGTTCTCTCGGCAATGTACCTTCAAAAATACATCAAAGGCCAGCAAAGATGTAACGTTGCGTTGCTCTACGTCCTTCCGGCCCTTGCCGGCGTTGTCGGCATCCATGTGCTTCCTAGCACTAGTCGACATTCGCTTCTAGCATGCTACTACGTACGATTCGACCCTTTTTCTCTACCTTGATTTCTACTTTACTAACACTTCATCATAGCTCACAGCATTTTACACTGCTTCCTTCTCCATGTGCATGTCGTTGATCACAGCTAACACCGCTGGCTCCACCAAACGCACAACCGTCAACGCCATCTTCTTCATCTCCTACTGCGTCGGCAACATCATCGGGCCCTTCGCCTTCAAATCCTCCGAAGCACCCCGCTACCCATCCGGCATCATTGCAATCATGGTCTCTTACTGTGTTGAGATTGTGGTGTTGCTGCTATTCGCACGCTATCTCAGCTGGTGCAACAAGGTCAAAGCGAGGAATGCGGCTGAGCAGGGACTTGACGCGACGAGCGAGGAGGAGAAGGCGTTGATGGGATTCCGGGATTTGACGGATACGGAGAATCCGTTTTTTAGGTATACTTACTAGGACGAAGGCTGGAGACGGTGGATCTACCACTGATGTGGCGCATACAACCTGCTGCCCTCAACTACCGACCTACTGTAATTCGGCAGCGTCAGATTTCCTAAATTTCCTTTTATTTAAATGCCGTTCTTGCCCACACTTTACATACGAGATCGTAATCATTCCCTAACCAACACTCGAGGACATGAAGTATGGTAAGTAGTGGATCTAATTCGCGGAAGACGAGAGTGAAAGACGACGGGACTATGCTGGAGAAGCCGGCGGAAGATTGAAATACGAGTCAGTCGTCTGTAATGCATGTTCCGCCGGTACAGTGTAGACTATTCCGATGGAAACGAGAGATTAGGCAGGTATGGGAACGTGAACTGTCCACTAGCTCTTTTACTCTATTAGGCAGGTGGTGTTTTTGGTAGCCTTTCCGTACATTACATGTACTGTATATGTGCATAGGTAAATCTACTACTTCAATACTAGTACACGATGCCTTGGCTGTCTTCAATGTTTTCGCTCCTGTGTCTATTCCATGCTTTCAATTCGTGAAACAGGTACAGACATACCTGCACCTACCTTGAATCGGATTAACGGTACATAAGCGTGTCAGCGTCTGTTCAAGATCAGACTGCCATCATGACTCTACATGTACATTGCATGAATGTTTATATTGTCATCCTGGCAATCCCTCTCTCTCCAACTTTTCCCCAGATTCGGTAAGATTACAAATGTGCATGGATCCAAGTCTAAAAATCACACCTGCCGACCTATTGGAGAACACTGGTTGGTCTTGCATCACACTGCATCTCCGCCAAATGCTAAAGTTCACATCAACCGTTCCAGACAACAAGTTTACAAACCCCCCGCTTGCGGGGAAGAAGTCTATTCGAGGGATTGTAAAGGGACAGATGGAAGACCATGAACCCCGTCACAAAACAGCCAGAACGATGCGAGCCAGTCTTCAGCAAATAATCATACCACCACCACCACCACCACCACCACCACCATGACTGCCTCAATCCGAAAGTACACAATCAACGTCCCCCAATCAAAACTCGACAAGTTAAAGCGTCGACTCGACGACTATGAATGGCCGACTCCCCTCTCCGACGAACCAGGCTGGGACTACGGCACTCCCCAGTCAGACATCAAGCGCTTCCACACGCACTGGAAAGATAAATTCGACTGGCGCGCGCACGAACGCAAATTGAACGAACTGCCGAATTTCGAAACAACTGTTAACGTTGATGGCTTTGGTGATATCGACATGCATTTCTTGCATTACCGCTGCGATAATGTCAAGGGTGCTATTCCGCTGCTGTTTGTGCATGGCTGGCCTGGCTCTGTGCTTGAGGGCGTGAAGATGGTGCCTATGCTACAAGGAGATGGTGGTGAGAAACCGGCGTTCCATATCGTGGCGCCATCGTTGCCGAATTACGTGTGGTCGGGCCCGGCGCTGAAGCGCGGGTTTGGAATCGCGAAGTATGCGGAGGCTTGTCATAAGGTTATGATGAACTTGGGTTATGAGCAGTATGTCGTGCAGGGTGGCGATTGGGGATTTCTGATTTGTCGCACTTTGACGCACAATTACCCTAAGCATGTGAAGGGGATTCATACGAATTGGTCTTGGGCCGCAGAACCGAAGTGGACGACTGAAAATCCGAAGCCGGAGAAGTACTCGGAGCGCGAGATGGATCAGCTGAAGCAGGGCGAACGATGGTATCCTTTTGGTCAAGGTATGCAAAAAGACAACAAATCTAATCCGATCCGACCCACCCCCAGCTCCATATTCCAAATACCTAGGCACATACTAACTCCACTACTCACCGTGCAGGCGAAGGTCGAGGCTACATAGCAATTCAATCCACCCGCCCCGCAACAATAAACCACATGATATCCGACTCCCCCATGGGCCTCCTAGCCTGGATCTGGGACAAACTAGTCGACTGGTCCGACCGGTACCCCTGGACCGAAGACGAAGTCTGTCTTTGGGTCAGTCTATACGTATTCTCGCGTGCTGGCCCCGACGCAGCGAGTTACATTTATTATGAGGCCCTGCATGATCCGGCGAATATTGAATTGGTACAGGGGTATATTGATTGTCCGTTGGGGTTGGCGGATTTTCCGGTCGAGATTTGTAATAATCCGAGGAGTTGGAGACATACTATGGGACCTATTGTGTATACGGAGGAATTTGACAAGGGAGGGCATTTTAGTGGGTATGAGAGACCGGATGCTGTGGCGAAGGGGTTGTGTGAGATGTTTGGAAGAGGAGGGGGTGCGTACGGTGTTGTTGAGGGTAAGGATGGATATTGATTCGCTGACTGACTGACTGACTGACTGACTGACTGACCGGCTGGTTGATTAGTACTTGGTGAGTTTACTGCGTTGATTAGTTTGAGGCTTTCTGAATAGATGTATTATTAGGTAGTCGCTACCATTCACTTAGCTTGAATTATCAAACATAAAGCACGTAGGTACTGATAATCATAGCTCTCATCTATTCCATGCTTAGACCTCGCCATTCATGAACTCGAAATATCCAATCACGAACAAGAGCTTCAAAGATAATAGCCTCGTTATGGTCGACAGGAAGACCATGCGTACCACGATCAAGAACAACGTACGTTGACCGTGGATAACACTCCAACAAGCGCAGACTGTCTCGATATCCGACACTCTCGTCTTGTCGACCACATACGATGAGTGTGGGTGCAAAGAACTTGGCCTCGTTTTTCACGTCCAAGATGGATTCTGACAACCGGTATCGTTGCGGATCTGCGCGGATGGGATCTAGCACTTCATTGTCGGCTGCTTTCTCCGCCGGAAACCAAACATCTAGGATTCGTGCTTTCAAAGCTGTGATGTAAGTAGGAGTCTGAACGAGAACGTTGCCTAGAAGATCCCTGTCTTCGGACGATAGACTTGCCATGAGCTGCCCGTTGCTGACTACTGGTGCGAACGGATCGAGATCACGTATTCGATCATCCGGCTCCATCAGCGGTACATGAAGCAGTAAGCCATCGACTTGGTTGATATATCGCTGAGCCAACGCGCGAGCAAGGTAGCCGCCGCACGATGAGCCGACCAGTAAGAATTTTGTATTCTGGAGTCGAGCGTCGATGAAGTGCACTATACTCGCGTATATGTCGTCCAGGTTTCTGATGTTGTTTGCTGGGGTTGTGCCCATGCCCGGGAGATCGATGTATATCCGATGGAGGCCGGATGTTTTGGTGAAGATTGGTTCGAAATCAAACTGTTCAGCTTTTGCTGACATCTGCCAGCCGTGGATGATTAGGACGGGAAGGCCGGAGCCGATTTCGTGGGCTGATAGGGTTGGATCCATGGCGTTGTTGGGTTAGTGATTTGATGCGTGTGTGTCATGGAAGAGGAGGCGGAGTGGTTGGTTGCAAAAGTACACACTTAACTTTCGGTTATAGATATGGCGTGTTATAGTGCTGACAAAGCATTGGACGAAGTAGTGAGTTTGAATACACGTACCTGATCAACGTAATTTCACCAAGGTACGTACTTCACTCTAACCCAAGGTCGCGGAGCTAATTTCAATACTTCTCTCTGCTTCATTCCTTGCACCAATATACTAGATGATGTACTGTCTGAGTACTTCTGTCACGGAGAAGGAACTAGCGCAGAGACCCGATTCGTCAGTTGAAATCATCTGCATCGGTCAGCGAAGTTTACGAAGACCTGAGCGCTACTGTGTACGAAAGATTTGATGAAATCTTTAAGCATGTCATGTAAGTAGGTAGTTTGGAAGGCAGGCTGACAGCGAAAGGAGATTTGAAAGCTTGATGTTCTTGTTTCGTTGACAGATGTCCAGCGGCAGGTACGGATGGCACGTGTACCGCGTGTATTGATCTCGCTTATCGCTGCATGACTACCTAGGTACCTACCTACCTACCTAGGTAGGTATAGTACAAATCCTTCGTACCAAAGCTGTTCGTTGTTTTCCGCCATCAGCCCGAAACCAGTGCTTTCGACGTAGTGGGAATGGCCGACACCTTCACAACCAATAACGGAGGGCCGGCCCCGCGCGCTATTCCTCGACTACCCCCTGCTCACAGTTGAGCTATCACAATCATGCAGAAAGCCACCATCCTCAATTGGTTACGGCGTCTTTAGCATACTCTAGTAATGCAACTAACACGTCGGCTTTCATTCAAGCATGATCAACAGAGGTGTGGTGTGGTTGATGGTTCGACTTGCGCCTTTGGTTCTTGTCAACCTCATCCATTCACATCTACCTTTATTCAATACAAATCAGAGGTTGCTACATATCTGAATCACACGCTATCCATACTCATTTGAGACTAACTACCTTTGCTGGAGCTTGGTTGTTCTCTATTCGAGGTCATCATCACCATGCTGCTGCTGCGCGATGTTTTTCAGCCTTACGCTTGGTTGTATCGCGATTTCTTGGGAATTACTAAAAGACAAAGTGAAGTGATTATCGCAGGCCCGCAATGTTATGAGTTGTGCAGTGAGTCATTCATATAGGCCTCAGCGACCTTTTCATCAGAGCTAATCAACATGCCATTCAGACCAAGCGAACTACGTTTTCCAGAGTATTGGGTTTACGTCCCAACTTTGTGCCACTGATGGCTCATTCGCAACTGCGATGGCATACGTCTATTCTTGTATCAGGCAAGACACCACTGATACCACGTCCATGCAAATCGACGATTTAAATGGAGCTCTCAACTTCTGCAACGGTCTAAACATCAACTTGGGTACCATTTCGAACATCATTACAGCAACGACTCGGAGCGACACCCTTAACGCCTTAGTCGTGTCATTGTGCTCTGAAGCCAGAGCGGGCCAGACGACGCTGACCCTGATTAGCTGTCTGCCTAGTAAGTTCTATAGAAGGTTCCGCACTACTTTTGTTTACTATGCTCAGCTACGTCTTCAAATGGTACACTCGCGTCCATGACTCCGACTCCGACTCTTACTCCGACTCTATCAACAAGCACGATAGCGCCTGCAGACACTAGTGCCGCTATAACAGAAAGCCCTGTAACGACGAGCACAGAAGTAATAGCAGGAATTGCAGTTGGTGCTGCTCTCGGCGGCATGCTTGTCCTTGGCTTCATTCTATTCTTCATTCGTCGGCACCGACGACGCCGTCAGAGCAAGACCTCGACAGAGCCTTCCGAAGAAGCTCAAGGCCCTGAGGAGAAAGCCCAACTTCACAGTGATGAGTACGTACCACCTCGGTGGGAGCTACACGGTACCAGGGCGCCTCCACAAGTACGTGTCGTTGGAGGACTTGAGGAAATGGAGTTTGATCCCTCAATTGCGCGGGATAGAGCAGAATTCGCCGCGAATGACCCGGTTGGAGCTGAATTGAATGGTGGGAAGAGTCGAAGTGAGCCAATAGGTGAAGCATCGACACTGGTGGCATCGAGTGCGAGCACTGAAGACCATCCATCTGCGGATCGAAGGAATGCTCCCCTGATCAAAAGAAAGCCGCTCAATCGACCGATGAGTAAGACATGAATAGAATCGTTTCTTGGACGAATAATCATATCGATTCTTGTCCCCGCTGCCGTTCCCGGCGCGTATCATCTGCAAAGTCAAATCGCAGATATCTGGAACAGTCCACACCTAAATGATAAGGTCTTCTTGGGAACAACGCCAGTCACAATCGTTCTCATACCCACTAAGTTCGGTACTGGAATCGTCCACCTTGGTCCGAAGTTCTTGCTCATACTCGTTATGGTCCAGCTCGAGGCCGACAAAGAGGAGAAGCAAACATAAGTTCTGTGAGGATAGAAGAGGTGTTACATACCACGCGAGTGCCTAAAAAGTACACCACACCAAAACACTCGTTCGGACTTTTCACAACAGGCATGTTATGTTGCCTATAATCAACTTTTTCTGGTCGGAACGACACACATCATCATATGAACCCGAGCTCGGTTCCTGTCTGACGCTTCCCAGGCCTCTGACGAAAGTGTTCATAGCAGCTTTGGCACGTCATGATGCTCGCAGATTTCCAACTAGCGCTGCGAACCTGGTTCGCTCATGCCTTGACCGGAATTCTCGAAAAAAGGGAGTGCTGTACCCAGGTCAGCCACCAAGAATGACGTTGTGCACTTGTTTCTGTTATTATCCAACCGAATCGAAGCGAACCGTTCCGGCCTCGTGGAATCTATGCACGAAACTCAGCGATCATTAAGTTGCGATTCTGAGTATGGTACTTGGCATTTGGCATTCGACGCAGCCGTGTGTGCATCCGTCTTGCGTGGTATGCAGATCTGGAGCTGTAGTATTGAGACGTGAAAGAAGACACTAACCGCCCAAGATTGGGGGCAGGAGGAGGAGAAGGAGAAGAAGAAGAAGAAGAAGAAGAAGAAGAAGAAGAAGAAGAGGGAGAAGCATAGAGCAAAAGCAATATCAGTCTATCCAAAAGGGGTATCACGGTCGAAATGAAAGAGCGCCTTGTACTCGATCCCCCCGCATCAACCATGCCTATCCTCGCTACACGAAACCATCTAATCATCATCGACGCATTCTCTCTCGACTCTCCAGACACCTAATCCTCTTCTACCCACGACACGACTGAGAGTCGGAACAACGCCATCATCGCCGAAATCCATATCGTCTAGGTTGATGTGTTTGCTGTAGGTTTTCAGATGCGTTAGTCGCAGTGGAGTTTGCGAGGCGATATCTATGGTTGATGGTGCAGGCAAAAACAAGGTGAAATTTGACATTGGTGGGATGATTTGTCCCGGATCAAACCGCCAGGCTGAGAGCGGCGCAACGAGGAAAACCTGTGGCGGACCCTGGGAGCTTACGATGGCGTTGGAAAGGCGGCTCAGGAGGCTGTTTTTGGTGTCGCATGTTGGAAGATTCGCGGTTAGACTATTGAAGAGAGTTGTTTTATTTGCGCCGAGTAATGGCGTAGTCAGGATGCTAATTGTGTCATTGGTGATGGAGTTGCTGGTCGGTGGTCCAAGCATGTACAAGGATGGAGGATATGTTTTCCACCAGTGCACTTCGACTGTTTTCGATATGCTTTGTGTGTTGTACATGGATGAGCGGATGGTGTCTGGCATGGCAAGCTGTATGGGGACGATTCCGCCTTGGTGGTACACGCCCATCAGGATACTCATTGCGCCATTGAAGAGTGCCCATGCTATCCAGAAGCGTTTGCGCCATACACGTGATTCGGGTATGGTAACACAGGTGAGGATGAGTGGTATACATGGGAGAAGAAATCGTGGTTCTTGATGTGGTATGGCGCTCAGGATCACAGCTCCAGTGATTGCTGCTGTCAGTCGCGGATTGTGGAGCATGCGGTCAATGTTGAAATCTGAGACTCTTAGCGGAAAAGGGAAAAGCAGGAAGAGGGCCGGCCCGAGAAGTTGTGGTAAATTGATGAGGAGATGCTGGTAGTGCGGATGGAGCCCGTGTGCTTTGAGATTGGAAGCTTTCGTGTTGTACAAAACGTTGTTGATTGGGGTTATAATAGGAGTCGTGTGTAGATGTTTGAAAAGTGCTTGAAAAGAGGTTGTTGATGCTGGGCCTGTATAGAAGGCCGTGTCGGTTGCTATCGCCATAAAAATCCAGAAAGACGCTGAAATCACAAGACCTACTAACGCCAAAGGTCTGCATACTGTTAGCAAGGTTCTCGCGAAGAGCAAGTCTGGCGCACCTATTCCAAAGATGTGGCAGCAGTTGAATGCCGGGTATCAATAAGAAAGCAGGAAAAGTAATGCGGTTGAAAAGTCCAAACACCAACAAGAATCCGAGCAGTAGACTTGACGTGATATATGAACGTCTCCAGATAGGTTGTGGTGTACGTCCCTTCTCATCTGGCTCAGGAGGGCTCGTGTAAGCAATGCGCTGCATCAAAACCAGGCACCACAACACCAGTATTGTCTCGACGGAGTTTGAAAATGTGTGTGTTTGGAACGTCCAGGTAACATACGAGGATGCGACCAATGTGACAGCTTCGGAGCGCCTTCTCGGAGAGTGTACCAGTTCATGGATAGCCCAATCTTCAAGGACAAAACTGAGAACAAACATAACGATTCGCGTTGTATAGTATATCGCACTCGCTGAGACCAAGCCATCTCCTTCTCTTGCCCAAAGTGCCTTCAGCAGCGACATTGGCAGGCCATAGACCGGCCATAGCGGGAATACGCTTCGAATCGGTTTCGCGACAGTCCATTCCCAGGTTCGAACATTGGTGAAGCCAAACAATTCTCCTGTGGTATGTCAGTATCCTAACCTTGGTAATGAGGTATTCTCTATGCACCTGCAATCACCTCGGGACCTTGAAAGACTTCATCTGGGTGGAGATAGCTTGGAGAAAGCGCGAAGTAAACACGAAGTAACAGGAGGAGTAGATATGTGCGCCTCCACATTGCAACGTCTCATGGACAAGTAATGGTTATGAACAGGTGCATGACACTTGAGAAAGAATACGAAACATGCAAAGATGACATGCTTGCACAATGAAAACGAGAAGTTGACAATGGTTCTGATGGAAGTGGTACAGATGACCACGTTGCAAGCCAGATCTGTGTTCCTGGAAGATCCTGTGTTTGTTATGTTGTTATCCTGTGCCTAGGTATTTTAGTCTCCTGATTCGATGTCAATTTCACAATCCAATTTTTTAATCTACCGAACTCGTAGCTACAAGATACACATTTCTAGGAAAGACAATCTTTTGAATCCCTCACAAGGAGGTGCTTAGATGATAGATATCCCCCCTAGAGGATGTTATGTCTACAGCATCGGGTCGTTGGCTACAGGGCAATCTAAAGATATGCATGCCTGGTGCCGAATGCCTATCAGCCCTGTTTGCACGCTACTAGGCAAAGCTATTCTCGTTACATCTTAGGCTCTTCTGCCTTGCAGGCTTCCACTTATGGGCACAGCCAGGCGCTTGTTTCGAAGAAGCCGAGCCGAGCGCAAGAACGAATATTGAAGTGATGCCCCACACTGGTTAGCGCAGGTTGATCGAGTACTGCCTGTGAGTAACAGGTCCTCCAAAGTCGTTTGCCAATATAACCTCAAACCATCATTTAAATATTCTTTTGCCATTGCCTGATTTCTCTAGAAGTCAGCAAGCTCAATCTGCCACTCACAAAACCGCCATCCAATCCCATCTTCTTCGACTTGACAGTCTCCTACAGAAAGGCATCCCCGCAGAACACCTCACTTCGCCATCCGTCCACACCTAATCATCGACTAACTGCCTCCGGATCCTCTACATAACCTGCGTATGTGACCCTAATTGCTGCTTCACTAGCACTCTCCTTCTGCAGAACTTGTAAGAATCGGTAGTTCCGACTATCAGCCTGGGATCAGCACTATCGTCCCACTCTTCTTTGTCACCACTGTTTCACTTGCAGTCATTCCGTTTGCGCGCAATCGCGACCATAAATTCTCTTTCTTTCTCTGCCAACCATCCTACCTCTCATTGCTCTTCAACCGATCTACACGATCACACCTGCTGATAACTTCGTGACTAGACATTTTCTAAACAAGATCGATTAACCTATACAACCACAATGGCTACCAAAGTCGAAGAGACGTCCCAGCTCATCCTCCAGTCCTCTGACAACGAAGACATCTCTGTTGACAAGAATGTCGCAGAGCGATCTGTCCTCATCAAGAACATGGTCTCCGATCTTGGTGAAGAAGCCATGACCGAACCCATCCCTATTCCCAATGTCAATGCCGCAGTCCTCAAGAAAGTTATCGAATGGTGCACTCATCACAAAGACGAGCCAGTCCCTGCGACCGAGGATGACTCAGACTCCCGAAAGAAGACTACAGAAATCGAAGAATGGGACCAGAAATTCATGCAGGTCGACCAAGAGATGCTCTTCGAAATCATTCTTGCTGCCAACTACCTCGACATCAAGCAGCTCCTCGATGTTGGATGCAAGACTGTCGCCAACATGATCAAGGGCAAGTCGCCAGAAGAGATCCGAAAGACCTTCAACATTCAGAACGACTTCACTCCAGAAGAGGAGGACCAGATCCGACGAGAGAACGAATGGGCCGAAGAGTAAGTTATCCTGATCCTTGATATTCGCGAGCCTCGCTAACACATTTCAGCCGGTAAATGGTTACCACTAGGGAGGTTCATGGATGTTACAGTTGGAAATGCGAATGATAAATGCCAGGCGTTATAGGACCACAATTCATGCATCGCGATACGTTGACAGATTGAAGTGGTTAGCATGATAGAAGGTTAAAGTGACTTTCACCAAATGATGGCACATGCCACAATGAGCTTTGCAGTCTTAGCTACTACCTATAGCCGGCGCTGATTATTGCGCTGGCACTTGAAGAACAGAAAATCATGCTATGAAGTTTATACACCCAATCGATTACGTTCTCCAGTTGTGAACTCTCACCTGTCAATCTGTCTCACTGTGTCCGTGATGCTCATTGATTTCGCGTCGTTGTTCCTCGTCTTGGGCACATGCAAAGTTATTGGCTAAGGATGTGTCCATTTTGACCAGGCCTGGTAGCTAGACGACTTCAGAACGACAAATTCAGCATACTTACAACTACATAACAATTTGTATGAAGCGGTCACAGCGGGAACAGAAGCACGAAATCAAAGTGCACGATGAAAGAGGATTTGCTAGAGATGCTCGTGTGACAACGCTCATAACTCCATTTGTTCGTATGTGGTCAAGCGATGGGCGTGATAGATCTCGTTCATGCTCTAGCATCCTCGATCCGACCTCCTTCCCCAATCATCCCCTTTTCGCAGTTCGAGTCTGAAACCAGCATCTACAATCTCAAATAGATGTTGAGCTATTCCGTATTTCGCATATCCAGCATCATGCCCACCATACTGCAACCACCTTGTGCAATCGGACTTGAAACATAAGCGTAGAGAAATGGGCGAGTCATCTAGATTCCGATTCTAGTCTTTCGCCAATGTCGTCGCTTTGAGTTGTATCTGTAGCAGAATCATTGTTAGCCTTCTGCCTTTGACTCTACAACCACATTCTCCATTCACACTATTTGATCTTCCCATCCTTCAAATTGCGCTGGGTAATCGTACCTGATAGTGTTACCGGTTCTCAATCGAATCCATTGAGGAAGTGGTCTGTTTTGTTTCTGCGCTTTGGCGAGCTTAACCTTCGTACGGAAAGTCTTGTGGCTCTGTGAAATGTCGGATTAGTCTTGATTCTTCTCTTCATAGATGTTTGTGCCTAAGTGTTTGAGACCCAGGCGAGAAGTAACGATCGTAGAAAGTGAAGGAGCGGGCATACCGGCATCTTGACTGATTTGTCGTAGATATCGATTGGGTGTATAAACTTCATAGCATGATTTTCTGT
>Ga0073774_1000034_pt1 | contig 22468 bp, 17 predicted proteins | sample InSIn5gowninarea_FD_77487 | JGI IMG/M metagenome (GOLD analysis project Ga0073774, IMG submission 77487) | Clean room microbial communities from NASA Spacecraft Assembly Facility at Jet Propulsion Laboratory, Pasadena, California, USA -... ... | reverse complement strand
GAACAGTGTACATGCCGGTGCTGCCAAAGCAGCCCAAGAGCTGGGTGTACAAATCTACTGGCAAGGCCCTTTAAAAGAAGATGACCGCCAGGTGCAGATCCAGACGATTCAGAATTTTATCAGCCGGGGCGTAGATGCCATAGCACTGGCTCCCCTGGATGCACGAGCCTTGATTCCTTCTGTAAAAACAGCCAGAAGCCGCAATATTCCGGTAGTGATTTTCGATTCTGACCTGGCCTCTGAAGACTACGAGAGTTTTGTGGCAACTGATAATAAGGAAGGCGGCCGGCTAAGCGCCAGGCGGCTCTTAGAAGTGCTTAATGGAAAAGGCAAAGTAATTTTGCTGCGTTACCTGGAAGGTTCTGCCAGTAATACCCACCGGGAAGAAGGTTTTCTGGAAGAAATGAAGAAATCAGGAAAAGGAATAGAAGTGATCTCTTCTAATCAGTTTGCAGGCGTTACCATTGAGAAAGCGTTTCAGGCTTCCCAGAATCTACTCAATCGCTTCCCAGATGTGGATGGTGTATTTTGCCCGAATGAGATTGTGACACAAGGGATGCTACGTGCGCTACAAACGGCGAATAAAGCTGGCAAAGTGAAACTCATCGGTTTTGATGCCAATGAATCCTTTATCACGGCCCTCGAGAAAGATCATATTCACGGAATAGCGCTGCAAGATCCCTTTAAAATGGGCTATATGACGGTAAAAACAGCTACGCAACTCATCAAAGGCGAAAAAGTAGACAAAAGAATTGATACCGGTGTGCAGATGGTAACAAAAGAAAATATGAATACACCAGAAATGCAATTGTTGCTCCGCCCGGAAATTGATAAATGGTTGCAGTAGTTATCTATACGTTACTAAAATTAAAAATCAAGCTATGAAAAGGTTAGCAAAATATAAATATGTGCTTGCTATAGAAGGGATTATCCTGTTCTTTATCATTCTCAACTCACTTCTATAAAAGAGCGTTGATGCAGCTACTGGCAACTTTCCCTTTACTGTTTGGGTGTTTTTTAGTACAGAGAGCATTTGTTTACTGCTGGTAAGACAGCATATGTAATAATATATAGTATTTTATAACCGCTGACGCTCATGTTAACCATCGTCTGAGTTAGCTTTATTTAGCATCAACTCCATTCAAATAATTATTCTACTCAAAAAATCCAGAAGTCGTAACTTGCTGCCCCGTTCTCTTCCGGCTCACATGAGAAAACTTATACTTCTGGCCATACACTTAGCAAGCTGTTTCTGGTGCATAGTAGCGTATGGACAAACAGATACCCGTACGCTGGAAAACCGCTTACAGCAAGCTTCAGACCCTGAAAAAGTGCAGTTGCTCAACCAGATAGCAGCCCAGCAGCTTGGCACTAATCCGGACCAGACTATTGCTTACAGTGAACAGGCAATTATGCTTGCCAGGCAATTTCTGGATGATGAGGTGAAAATTTCCCGTCATAAATTATCAATGGAGGCAGAAAAGCAGGTGCCGATTGTACTGGAACTGGAAGAAGCCATTGCCTATAATAATCTGGGTAAAGCTTATTATGCCAAAGCTCAGTATGCAAAGTCCATTAAGAATTTCAACCATGCACTGGATATTAGCGAGTTTAAAAAATTCGAAGCGGAGAAAAAAACGGCACTTGAAAACCTGGTGATCGTAAATGAAACGTTAAAAGCCGAAACAGCAGATGGCAAGGTAAAATGGGATAAACTGATCAAAAACAAACTGGAATCCCTGCGGATCGGGAAAAAGATAGATGAAGCCACCCAGCACCTGAGTTTACAAGCCCTGGAAAAAGTAGCTGCCATCCACGAAAAAAAGAAGAACTACACTTCCGCCATTAACTTCCACCTCAAAACTATTCCAGGCTATGAAGCCTCCGGCGACAAACAAAAAGTGGCTGGCAAACTCAATCATATTGCAGACTTGTACAAAGCGATGGGCAATTATAAAGATGCCCTGGCTTATTATGATCAGGCTATCCAGGCAAGAGGAAAAATGGGCGATACCCTGGGCGTAACTCATTCTATTGACAGCATCCGCTCTATTTACAAAGATCTGAATGAATTCAATAAAAAGCTTCCGGTGGCAGCTGAGGTAAAAATACCAGATAAGGCAGCTGTTCCTAACGCAGCAGATAAAGAGACTTCCTATATTTCTTTGTCGGAAGATTATGCCCAGAAAGGAGATTACAAAAAGTCACTGGAATATTTTAAGCTGTATGTGGCCCTAAAAGAGCAGATGATGAGCCAGGAAAAAGACCGTCAGCTGGAGATCATGCAGGCCGAATTCCTGCTTAAAAATAAATCACAGGAGATCTCCTCCTTACAGCAACAGCGGCAAATGCAAAAACTGGCATTGGATAAGAAAGAGCTGGAACTGACACAGCAGAAAAATTTCCGCAATACATTACTGGCTGGCCTTGGCATGATTCTATGCATTTCTTTTATGCTGTATCTCCAGTTCCGCATGAAACGGGAAGCACACCAGCAATTACAGGATACCTACCGGAAACTGGAAACTACGCATAAACAATTACAATCGGCTCAGTTGCAGCTGGTGCAGGCGGAGAAAATGGCTTCATTGGGCCAACTTACGGCAGGTATTGCCCATGAAATCAACAACCCAATCAACTTTGTGTCGGCCAATATTGAACCGCTTAAACATGATGTAAGCGACGTGCTGGAAGTATTGAATCAGTACGAACAAATTATTCATCAGAAAGAGCTGGCTACTCATTTTGAGCCCGTACAAAAACTCAAGCAGCAACTGGAAATTGATTACATCCGGGGCGAAATACCCTTGCTGCTTAACGGAATTGAAGAAGGCGCCGTGCGGACGAAAGAAATAGTAAAAGGTCTGCGTATTTTCTCCCGCCTTGATGAAAACGACTGTAAGCTATTTGATATTCACGAAAGCCTGGAATCTACCATTACGCTGCTGCGATCCCAGTTAATAAATAGAATAGAAGTAGTTAAGCTGTATGAAGAGATCCCTCACATTGAAGGCTTCCCCGGAAAGATCAACCAGGTGCTGATGAATATTCTCAACAATGCCATTTACGCCATTCCCAATAAAGGTACCATCACGATTAAAACCTGGCTGCAACAACAGCAGGTACACATTAGCATTCAGGATACCGGAGTAGGGATAGCGGCCAAGGTAAAAAACCGGATTTTTGAGCCCTTTTTTACCACCAAAGATGTAGGCATAGGCACTGGCCTAGGACTAGCTATCAGCTATGGCATTATTGAGCAACACCATGGCAAAATCCTGGTTGATAGTGAGCCTGGAAAAGGGACAGTATTTACGATTGTCCTGCCTGTAAAGCAGCCAGTAGTGTAGGGCTTTGCTGATTCAATCCAGAAATTCTTTTGGTACATAAATCTGAACTGCTTTCATAGACCGTATTAGCATGGTAAAAAAAGATTTGCGGGATAATAATGTTTTTAACACCATTCTATGCATAAATTCTTGCTGAGCATCTCCTTTTGCTTTCGCATCTTTCCAGGCAATGATTGCATGCAACACTTCATCATACTTCTTTCTGATAAGAAATCGCAAATGTTTTGTTCGTTCGATGGAGTCTTTGTCCTTACCATTATGCAACAGATCCAGTAACTGGGCAGAATTAACAGCCTTTATGTTTGTAGGATCTGCTGCTTCAAATTGAGGTCTCTCAGCACCAATAGGCAGGTAATACAAAATCTCCTTCTCTACATCATCTTGGCATGGATCTAAATAGCCACCAGCAGGCGTTTTCCGTGGACGTGCCATATTCGCATGATGTTCGCAAGGATATAGATTTGACCATTCATAACGGAGATCAGGCCTTTCATTTTTGGGAATGAAGTGATCAATGTCCATAATCCAAGAATTGGCAAACTTTTCTTCCGTAAGGTAGCATTTACCATAAAAACATTCATCAAATGCTTCCAGTACATCACTACTTCTATAGGAAGCAGGCGGTTCTGGCTTTGGTAAAGAAGAATTTTGTTTATAAGCAGCTATATCATCTAAATATTGTTGAATGTCAGGACTTTGTAAGGAAGAAGGAATCTGAGTAGTTCGCTTGATATTGATCATTGTTCCAGTTGCAAAATAGCCGCTTCAATTTCTAGTTTCAAGGAAGGAGTTAATACTTCTTTATTTTCTGTAAGGATATGTTGTAATTTTTCCCTGGCTTCATTAGGATTTTTACTAGTGCGGGCTTCATTTAATACTTGATTTACATCTGCAATCAATTTATCAGCTACTGGCGAAAACTCATTATCAAGGCCAAAATGTGTTACCATCAACTCTGAGAAACTGCTGCCAGCTACTTCATCTTTCTTGGTCATTTGTGTGCTCAGATCATATACGGTTGCATTCGTGATACTGGAAATAACAGCCGGAGAATGAGTAGCCGCAATAAACTGAATATTGGGAAAAAGTTTAGTGAGCAAGGGTAATACCTGGTATTGCATTTCCAGGTGTAAGTGTGTTTCAGGTTCATCTATCAATACAATGCCTGGCGGATCGAAGGTATAATCATTTTTAAGTTTACGGATTAAATCTACCCGCATCAAAATATCCATGATAACGCTCAATAAAGCTGAAAAACCTTCTGAAAGGACGTTAAATGTAATCTCTCTTCCATCCGAAAGTACTATAAAAAATTCAAACTGCTCTCTTACAAATTTTAACTCTAGATTCTTATCGTTAAAGATATTCTGAAGAATAGAAGTGAAGGTTCTAAAAAATTCTTCTATCCGATTTAAGCTTTCTTTATTATTTTCAATTACATCGAAAGCCTGATATACTTTTTTATTTACTAGATACTGTTTGAACTGCTGAGTAAAACCTTCACTATTTGTTTTTTGCAACTTATCTACAAACTCTGTTTCTTTTGTTACGCTGGAAACATCGCTTAACTGTACTTTTCTATATGCCTTAAAGTGAGAGAATACAAAGCTGTTTTTATTGTTTAATGAATCTTGAGAGATCTGATTAGTTAGTTTTATTTCCGAAACATTGTATTCAAAGTCATGAACCATTTTTTTCCAGGCATCGGCACTAGGACTCGTGGGATCAACTTTTAATGCATTTTTAAAACTATTGAATTGATTTCTGATGTCTTTATTGGCTAGTAAATTAATTTGTGCAGCTATTCCATTCAAAATCGTGGTTTTCCCTGAGCCGTTTTTTCCTGTCAGTATCAGATGCCGCCATTCATCGTTTTCTGAAATTACGATATCAAAGTTTTTGTACGTATAGCAATCATTCACGTGAATGGTTTTTATATATGGAAAGTCCTGAGTAGTCATAGTAAGTAATAAGCTTATTTCAAAGTTACCATTTGTTGCCTGAAGAAGCAAAACCAATAAATTACAATACAAACCTGTAACTTGTACGTTATTAAATTTTTCTTCCTGCTTAACAGCTAGTTAGCTTCTCTTTAAAAATCCTTCTTTCCTGCGAGTTCCAAAATCGGTAACTTTACTCATCTATTCCTCGCTGCCAGCGAACCAATTTTCGTAATTCGTCATTACTCATTCGTAATTAAAACCCTATGCCTACATTCAGCCACTTGCATTGCCATACCCAGTTTTCCCTGCTCGACGGAGCCGCCAATATTTCGGATTTGATGAAAAAAGCCCAGAAAGATGGGATGCCAGCGGTTGCCCTTACCGATCATGGGAATATGTTTGGTGCCTTTAAATTTGTAGCAGAAGCTAATAAGTACAATGTAAAACCCATTGTAGGCTGCGAATTTTACCTGGTGGATGACCGGCATAAAAAAAACTTCAACAAAGATTCCAAAGATAACCGCCATCACCAGTTACTGCTGGCCAAAGACCAGAATGGCTATAAAAACCTGGCTAAACTTTGTTCGCTGGGTTACATTGAAGGTATGTACAGCAAGTGGCCCAGGATTGATAAAGAAATTCTGTTAAAATACAAGGAAGGCTTGATTGCTACTACCTGCTGTATTGGGGCAGAAGTGCCACAAGCGATTCTGAACCAGGGGGAAGAAGAAGCAGAAAAATTATTTCAGTGGTGGCTGGATCTGTTTGGGGAGGATTATTATGTAGAGTTGCAGCGCCATAAAATGGAGCAGCAGGAGAAAGTAAATGCCGTTCTGCTCAAGTTTGCCAAGAAATACAATGTAAAAGTAATTGCTTCCAATGATTCACATTACGTTAACCAGGATGATTACAATGCCCATGATATTCTACTGTGTGTGAATACCGGTGAGTTACAGAGTAAGCCGGTCTGGAAGGGAGATGGCTTTGGCGGTCGGGATTACCGCTTTGGTTTCCCAAATGACCAGTTCTACTTCAAAACTACCGATGAAATGGCTAAGCTGTTTCATGACCTACCCCAAGCGTTGGATAATACCAACGAAATTGTAGACAAGATCACACCGCCCAAACTCAAGCGGGATATTCTGCTGCCTAACTTTCCACTTCCACCCCAGTTTGCTACCGCCGACGATTATTTATATCACCTGACTTTTGAAGGAGCCAAAAAGCGTTACAATGGATTGCCTTTAACCCATGAAGATACGTCTGGTTTAACCTTGCCTTCTCAAGTGGTAGAACGGCTGGAACATGAACTGCGCATTATTAAAACGATGGGCTTTGCTGGCTACTTCCTGATTGTGCAGGATTTTATTGCTGCCGGACGGAGATTAGGCGTAGCTGTTGGTCCGGGCAGGGGCTCAGCTGCCGGTTCAGCCGCTGCCTATTGCATAGGTATTACTAACATTGATCCTATCAAATACAGTCTGCTTTTCGAGCGTTTCCTGAATCCGGAAAGGGTATCGATGCCCGATATTGATATTGACTTTGACGACCAGGGACGGCAGCAGGTAATTGATTATGTAGTAGATAAATATGGCAAAAACCAGGTAGCCCAGATTGTAACCTTTGGTACGATGGCTGCCAAATCTTCTATTAAAGATGTAGCCAGAGTACTGGATCTGCCTTTGCCGCAATCCAATAAATTAGCCAACCTCGTTCCTACGGTGGTGGGTATGACTTTGCCCAAAGCCTTTTCTGAAGTGCCTGAATTACAGGAATTAAGGCGAATGAAGGACATAAATGGGCAGGTACTGGAACTGGCCGAAAAACTGGAAGGTTCCGTACGGAATACCGGTATCCATGCGGCCGGCGTAATTATAGCGCCCGATGATATTACGGATTATATTCCCGTATTCACCTCCAAAGACTCTGAACTGTTTGTAACCCAGTTCGATGGGAAACATATCGAAGATGCTGGTATGCTGAAGATGGACTTTCTGGGCCTGAAAACGCTTACCATCATCAAAGATGCCCTGGCTATGATTAAAAAGAACCACGGCGTGGATATTGACATTGATGCCATTCCGATGGATGATCCCAAAACGTATGAGCTATACCAAAAAGGCGATACGGTGGGTACGTTCCAGTTCGAGTCCGAGGGAATGCGCATGTACCTGAAAGATTTGAAGCCTAATAATATTGAAGACCTGATTGCCATGAATGCTTTGTACCGCCCAGGTCCGATGCAGTTCATTCCTAATTTTATCAACCGGAAACATGGCAAAGAAGAGGTAATTTATCCGCACGCCTTACTTGAACCCATCCTGAATTATACCTATGGCATTATGGTGTATCAGGAACAGATCATGCAGACGGCGCAGATTCTGGCTGGCTATACGCTCGGTGGTGCTGATTTGCTTCGCCGGGCGATGGGAAAGAAGGATAAGGAGAAGATGGCCAAAGAACGGGTTAAGTTTGTAAAGGGTGCCAAAGAAATACATGGGATTCCCGAGAAGAAAGCCGAAGAAGTATTCGATGTGATGGAGAAATTCGCGGAATACGGCTTCAACCGTTCCCACTCAGCAGCTTATTCGGTGGTGGCCTATCAAACGGCGTATCTGAAAGCCAATTACCCGGCAGAATACATGGCTTCGGTACTCACACACTGGATGGGCAATATCGAAAAGATCACTTTTTTTATGGATGAATGCCGCCGGCAAAACATTCCCGTATTAGGTCCTGATATCAACGAAAGTTCCCGTTTCTTCGATGTAAACAAGCAAGGCAAAATCCGTTTCGGACTGGGTGCAATTAAAGGAACCGGCGATGCAGCAGTAGATAACATTATTGAAGAACGGCAAAAGAGCGGCTTTTTTAAAGACATATTTGAGGTAGCCAGACGGGTGAATCTACGGGCCGTTAACAAACGGACTTTTGAGAGTTTAGCCTATTCTGGAGCCTTTGATAGCTTCGAGAACATTCACCGGGCACAGTATTTTTATGATGCCGACGGAGCCAACCTGATCGAAAAACTCATTAAATATGGCAACAGTTATTTGCAGGCCAAAGGCGCTTCGCAGGTTTCCTTATTTGCCAGTGCTGGCAATGTAGATGTACCTGTTCCCAGAATTCCGGTATGTGAACCCTGGAGCGAGATCGAAAAACTGAAGTATGAGAAAGATGTAGTAGGCTTTTATATTTCCGGTCATCCGCTGGATCAGTTCCGGTTGGAGATTGAAAACTTCTGTTCAGATACCATTGATAACCTGGAAAATTACAAAAACAAGGAAGTGTGTATTGCCGGCATTGTTACTAAAAGTATTGTGCGGCAGGGGAAAAACGGCAATCCATTTGCCCTGTTCACCATCGAAGATTATAATGCTTCCCTGGATATGGCGCTATTCGGCGAAGATTACATGAGCATGTCTAAGTACATTACCGAAGGGCAGTTTATTTACATCAAAGGCAAATACGAACTCCGCTATAACTCTACTGATCAGTGGGAACTACGGCCTAAGCAGATTCAGTTACTCGGCGAAATGCGCAAAAAACTCTGTAAGGGTCTGCATGTTAATCTGGATCTGGCCAGGGTAAATGCAAAAGTAGTAGAAGAACTGGCCAAAATTGCACAGTCGCAGCCGGGAGATTGTTTTTTAAAGATTGTACTGCATGATGTGGAAGATAAGCTCCAGGTAGAAACTACTTCCCGCAAGTTCCGGATACAACCCAGCAATGAACTCATTAGTCAACTGGCAGCATTGGATGGGCTTTCGTATAAGCTGATCTGGTAAGAAAAGTAACGAAAAGTTGACGCTGGATGATGGAAGTTTGGTATGTCACACCTAGATTATTTTCTTTCTAAGTCAATAAAATAGGATTCATTTTCATTTTTCCTAAGATATATTACTCCCGGAACTATTTTTAAATAAAATATCTTTTCCTCTTGAATGGCCATCAGCTTTGAACATTCAGCAAAACAATACATTCACTCCTGACGGCTTAGAGCAAAATATTAAAATTTAAACACAAAACAATCATGGGAAAAGCAATCGAAATTACAGATGCCAATTTTGAAAAAATTATAGCCAGCGATAAGCCGGTACTTGTAGACTTCTGGGCAGAATGGTGCGGACCTTGTAAGATGATAGGCCCAATTGTAGAAGAATTAGCCGGTGATTTTGAAGGCAAAGCAGTAGTAGGCAAGCTGGATGTTCAGGAGAATGCACAAATTCCAATGAAATTCGGTGTCAGAAATATTCCTACTCTTCTGGTTTTCAAAAATGGCCAACTGGTAGACAAACAAGTAGGCGTTGTTCCCAAAAATGTACTGGCCCAGAAACTGAATAATGCCATTGCCAAAGAAGTTGTATAACTATCCTTATTATTAATTTCTCAAAAAACCTGCTCATGATAGCAGGTTTTTTGTTTTAAATGGTAGGTATACTTACAGGCGCTTCTAAATAGAATATGGAATTTCAGGAAATTGTGTAACTTGTACATCCTATTTCATATAAACAGGCATTGAAATTGTCTGATACTATATAATTTCTAGAATTTCGAATGTTAGCGTTAGTGTTATCTGTGCTGCTGAATATGTTGCCCGGCTCTGCTATTGCCACCAATGATACAACGGCTGCGCCTTATGTAATCGTAAATCATATCATTATTGAAGGCAACCTGAAAACCAAAGAACAGATGATTCTGCGGGAGCTTGATATTACGGCAGGAGATACCCTCAAATCTTTGCAGAAAGAAGCGGTTTTATTGCGGAACCGGAATAAAATATTCAATACCCATCTGTTTGTTACTGTCGACCTCAGCATCCAGACTATTGATAAAACCAGTGCCTATCTGCTGATCCGGGTTACCGAACGGTGGTATATTTTTCCGATGATCATTTTTGAGCTCGCCGACCGTAATTTTAATGAATGGTGGTTTGAGCGGGGCAGAAGTCTGAGCCGCACCCAGTATGGTGTACGTATTGCACATAAAAACTTTAGGGGACGGGGCGAACAACTCCGGGCTACGGCACAATTTGGGTTTACCAAACGCTTTGATCTGGCCTATAGCATTCCCTATCTGGATCTTGCTCAGAAACATGGAATGGGTTTCGATATTTCTTATGCCCAGAACAAATCTGTAGCTTTTGAGACCAGAGGACACAAACTCCAGTACACAGATTCAGAGTCGGTGTTGCGTACGCGCTTTAGTACCAGTCTGCGGTTTACCAGGCGGAACAGGTATTATTCCTTTCATACCATAGAAGCAAAATATAACTATAATACCGTTGCTGATACCATTGCCTTTCTTAATCCCAGTTATTTTCTGGATGGGCGCACCAAACAACAATATTTTCGTCTGGGATATAACCTTTCCATCGACCGCAGAGATATTGCAGCATATCCGTTGAAAGGCCATTTATTTAACGTGAATATTTCCAGAGCTGGGTTTACAAAAAAGGAAGATGTACACCTGACTGCATTGTATGCCGATATTTCTATGTACAGACCTATTGCTAAAAAGTTCTATTGGACAGCCAGTCTCCGGGCAAAAACCTCTTCTCCAGGCAAACAACCCTATTTTAACTACCGGGGATTCGGCTATGGGCAGGATTATGTGCGCGGATATGAATATTATGTAGTAGATGGGCAGCATTATGGCCTGGCAAAGCTCACGCTTAAGCGTGAATTACTCAACGTGCAAAAGCATATTCCCCACCTGATGCCCCTCCGGCAATTCCAGACTATACCTATTGCCATCTACTTGAAAGTGTACGGCGATGCAGGGTATGTAGTAGATAATACGTATAATGTTGAAAATAACAGATTATCCAATACTATGCTGTATGGAGGTGGCGTAGGCCTGGATATTGTTACGTTCTACAATACTGTCTTCCGGATAGATGCTTCGGTTAATAAACAGATGGAGAAGGGTTTGTTTTTCCATTTTGTGAAGGATATTTAAAATCAGTTTCCCAGTAGATTTTTCTGCGCTCCATTTTTGTTCTATCTGCCGCCTGCTTAATTTGCCTGCCAAACACTATCACTTCCCGGCATTGCACAGAGTAATTCTATATTGGTGCATTCCTGGCTGCAAAAGAACCTGTGAAAACATACCAGCTTGTCATTGTATTGCTCTTGTTAACAGTAGGCATCGGACTGACAGGTTTGTTTGTGGGAAGTTTTGAAACCAGCTGGACTACCATCTACCGGATGATTACCCAGTATGAACCTGCTGACACATCACAGTATGTGATTCTTCAGTTACGCTTACCCAGGTTACTACTGGCTTTTCTGGCTGGTGGCGCTCTGGCCAGTGTCGGGTACCTGATTCAGGCACTGGTAAATAATCCATTGGCAGATCCTTACATTCTGGGTACAGCTTCCGGAGCGGCATTAGGAGCCAATATTGTATTTTTTGGATTGCTTCCCATTCAGGTAGCTGGTATCTATTTGCCTCCGGTATTTGCATTTTTGGGTGCATTATTGGTAACCTTTCTGGCTATCAGCATAGCCTATAAAAAAGGGCAAATTATTTCTACACAACTACTCCTGGGTGGAGTAGCACTATCATCCTTACTTACAGCCATCACTAGCCTGGTCACCTTCCTGTCTGATTCGGAGGATAAACTCCGCAGCATCATCTTCTGGACACTAGGGAGCTTTGAGCGGGCACAATGGTCGGATATTCCGCTGCTGTTGATCGTAGTAATACTGTTTACGCTATTCTTTTCATTTTTGCACAAACAAATCAATATATTGTTGCTGGGCGAAAACCGGGCTTCTCAACTAGGCGTGAATACCAGTTTATTGAAATGGATTATTCTCGGCTCTACCTCCCTGCTTACCGGAATTGCAGTAGCCACCTGCGGCACTATCGGATTTGTAGGCCTGATTATTCCACATTTGGTGAGGGGTATGTGTGGCGCTACCGGGAGATATAATACGCTGTTTTCTGTATGGGTTGGCGGTTTATTTATGCAAGCCTGCGACCTGCTCTCCAGAATGGTGTATCCGCCTGCCGGCCTGCCAATTGGGATTGTTACCTCTTTTGTAGGTGTTCCTTTTTTCCTCTACCTGTTATTGAGTAAAAATTACCGCTTTGAATAACTGGGTAATAATTTTATGAAAAACAGTATTATAACGGATCTAGAAAAAATCAATATATAAGCGAGCGTAGTGCTTTTGCAAGCTGATCAATGGCTGCGGTTAAAGTATCATGGTCAAAGGAAGTGTATCCTAGCAGCAGTCCGGATTTAGTCTGGTGTTGAATAGCATAATCAGAAATGCGATGCGTAATCAGGCCATATTCAGCGGTTCTTGTTACTACCGCCTTTTCATCTACACCTTCTGGAAGCCAGCCTGCTACATGCATACCAGCCGCTGCTGGTTCTACTTCCAGCAAACCTGCCAGTTTAGTGTGGGCAGCGTTTAACAGGATTTCCTGCCGTTCCTGGTATAAGACCCGCATCCTTCGCAGGTGCCTGGCAAAATGCCCTTCTGCAATAAATTCAGCCAGGATCGCTTGTTCAGTTACCGGATTTTGACGGTCGGCCATGGCTTTGGCAGAGGTAAAAGCATCCATCAATCGAGCAGAAGGAACAACCAAATAAGCCAGGCGTAATGCCGGAAATAATACCTTGCTGAAAGTGCCTACATAAATTACCCGTCTGGCCTGATCAAGTCCTTGTAAGGAAGCCAGCGGCCGGCCCACAAAGCGGAGTTCACTATCATAATCATCTTCCAGAATCCACATGTTTTCTTTCCGGGCATATTCCAGCAAACGCAGGCGTTGGGGAAGGGGCATGGTACCACCCAAAGGATACTGATGGGATGGAGTAAGATAAACTAATTTTGCCTGCGGATGATGTGCTATGGCATAATCCAGTTGTAAGCCCTCTTTTCCTACCGGAATGGGACAAATCACTGAACCGGCTTCCTGCAAAGCGGCTCTTGCTCCATGGTAACCCGGGTCTTCCATCCAGACTTGAGAACCAGGTTGCAATAATAGTTTAGCCGCCAGTTGTAATCCTTGTTGAGACCCATTTACAATCAGAATATTATCTGCCTGACAATTGACGGCCCTGGCAGCCCTCAGATACCCTGCAATAGCTTCCCGCAAAGGCCAATATCCGGCAGCATCCCCATATCCTAAGGGAAGAGAAGCCAGGTTCTGGTATACTTTTGCCGCAATCTTAGACCATATCTGGAAGGGAAAAGCATCGAAGGCAGGAATGGCTGTTTGAAAAGGAATAATGCGCTCATAAAATTTATTCCGGTCCAGCAAGTGCTGGCTCAGGCCATACCGCGCATGAACAGGCTGAATGCCGGTATTATCTATATTCTGTTTGTGCACAGACGCTTTCTTACTATACAGGAGTTTTTCAGGAATGGGAGTTGCTACAAATGTACCCGCTCCGGTTTTGGCTGTTAAATACCCTTCAATAGTAAGTTGCTCAAAAGCCAGGGTAACGGTATTCCGTGAAATAACTAATTCATCGGCCAATGCACGGCTGGCCGGTAATTTTTGTCCTGGACTCAATCGCCCGGTTAATATGGCCTCCCGGATGTTTTCATAGAGTTGTATATGCAGTGACGAAGCAGCTTGCTTGTCTATTTTTAAACCTGCCAAAGATATATCAGATGCGATTTTTGCCATTTTTCTGGAAGTTGGAAGATTGAGGTTGGAGGTTAGAAAGAGGAATTTCGGATGATGACTAAGGAATGAATAATAACCAAGTACTTTACTTGCCTTTTTAGGCTTATTGATATCTGTCTTCCAACATATATCCTCCAACCTTCAATAATAAATTGGTATGGTAAAAATAGTATAAAATGGATCTTTTATACCATCCAATCTATGAATAATTTTGGGTATTCAATAAAGTAATTATTAACTATATGGAAACACACATCGAAACCAAACCAAGTCAAGCTAATAGCCAGAAACCAGTTTCCAAGGTATTGCGCTATTTGCCGGGTGATACGGCGGCAGCCCTTTCTCACTTCTACACTAAATTATCGTTCGAAACCGATGCCTACGATGTATATGCTGACATGCAGGAGGGCATTACAGATTTTATAGTGATTGATGCCCGTTCGGCTGAAAGTTATGCTCTGGAGCATATTCCCAGTGCCATTAATTTGCCCCATCGCCAGATGAATGATCTTACCACTGCTTCGCTTCCAAAAGATAAAGTAATGGTGGTGTACTGTGATGGCATTGGCTGTAATGCGTCTACCAAAGGTGCTTTTAAGCTGGCTTCCCTTGGCTTCAAGACTAAGGAACTACTGGGAGGGATAGACTGGTGGAAACGGGATGGCTATCCGGTAGAAGGCGGACAGACGTCTGCAAATGGAATTATGTGTGGATGTGAGTAAATAATTAGTCATTGGACATTAGCCAATGGGCATTAATAAAGTATGGTTTTATGTGCAAGCACTTACCTGATACATATATGCGCGAAATAGCTTTTGTTACGTATTCAGATTCCCCAAAACTAACAGCAGATGATACCAGGGTTGCCAGCCTTTTGTCTCAGCGGAATATACAGGTAGAGGCGGTTTGCTGGGATACGCCTCACACAGACTGGGAACAGTTTGAAGGAATTGTGTTACGTTCGTGCTGGAATTATCACCTGTATGTAAGTGAGTTTAAATCCTGGATCGAGCAGATGGCAAAGCAAAACCGGCGTTTGTTTAATTCTTCCCAGGTAATTGCCTGGAATATGGACAAAACCTACCTGGAAGTGCTTTCATTAGCTGGTATTCCTATCCCACCTACGCATTGGTTAAAAAAAGGAGAGGTAGTAAATCTGCAAAGCCTTTTAGCTGAAAAAAACTGGCAAAAAGTGGTAGTAAAACCAACGGTATCTGCGTCGGCTTACCAAACCTGGCTTACTTCCATCGAAACGGCTTTACAAGACCAGCCCAGGCTGGATGTGATGCTCAACGCTGGTGGCGTAATGATCCAGGCGTTTATCGAAGAAGTGCAAACTAAAGGCGAATGGTCACTCATATTTTTCAATAACCGGTTCAGCCATGCCGTACTGAAGCGTACCAGAACGAATGATTTCAGGGTGCAACAGGAATATGGCGGTACTGCTGCCGCTTGTACACCTCCGGATTTCATACGAAAACAGGCGCAACACATCATTGATACGATTGGCCAGCCACTTCTGTATGCACGCGTCGATGGCATTGAAGTGAATGGTGCTTTTCTTCTGATGGAGCTTGAACTGGTAGAGCCCGCTTTGTTTCTGGGCGAGACTACAGAAAATGTAATGGCTTTTGCTGAAGCAATTGCCAGCGTTGTTTGAAACTATTAAAAATGCGGCTAGGCACTGTTTTATGTGGAAATTTTCCGGCCTGTGCCGCCCATACCTTTATTTTTAGCCTCCACATAAATATCATGGCGGTCCAGATAATATCCCTATAGAATTACCGGATAGCCTTTCATATTTACCCGATTTATTGTTTACACAAGCTATGTTAAAGAGAGAATATATTAAAGTAACCCTGGTTGAATGCGAGCGAACCGCCAGGGAAGGATTTGCTGCCATGATTAACAGTACCTTTGGCTACCATGTGATCAGTACGTACGCTACCTGCACAGAATTAATGCTCAAGGTTTCCCATGAAATGCCCCATGTGATATTGATCGGAACTGATTGTTTGCAAGAGGCAGATGTAGAAACTGCTTGCATAAAAAATATAAGCAAGATTAAAACCTTGTCGCCCAGGTCAAAAATTATCGTATTTACGCATACCGAAAATACGGATGTCGTATTTGAAGTGTTAAAAGCTGGGGCAGATGGTTATCTAACCAAAGGTATTCCCCCGGTGAAATTACTGGAAGCTATCCAGGAAGTATACGAAGGAGGAGCGCCTCTGAGTCCGGCCATTGCCAGAAGTGTAGTCGCTTCTTTCCATAAAAATACGTCTTCCGGCTTAACTGCCCGTGAGGTTCAGGTACTGGCCTTGTTAGCCAAAGGCAAAACGTATCATTCCATTGCAGATCAATTATTCATCGACAAAGAAACCGTACGGACACACATTAAAAATATTTACTACAAGCTGGAAGTTCATTCTAAATCAGAAGCCATAGAAAAAGCGCTGTACGAAAAAATAATCTGATCAATAGACAGCCTCAACGTATACTCAATCGTTTTTAGTTGTTCGTTGCTGATTATGAGTAAGCTATTGCGTATTTGCTTGTGTGTAATAAGCAAATACGCAATACCAAACTAAAAATAGACTTATAATATAAATTGAATTAGTCTACTGGATACCAGTGATCTGTTTGTCTTTGGGATATTTAACCATGTACCTAATGTCTATAGTTTGGCTTTGGGCAGGTGCCAGGGTTAATTCCCAGCTGAGCTTTCCGGTTTCCTTAGTAAAAGCGGCATTTTTAGCCTCCTGTAATTCTACTTCAATCTGGCTATCCGTGGAAACAGGAATCTGGTCTTGCAGGGTTAAACGGACGGTTTCTTTTTTGGTATTCCTAAGTGTAATGCGGTACGTAAGTGTTTCCCGTACGTTGGAACCTATGGTTTTTTTGCTGCTGAACTCATTTATCTTTTCACGCTTGATCAGTACCTTTTTATCACGGCCCAGGGAAAGGCGCAAGGTATCGCCAGTCTGGCTGGCATCCAGGAAAGATTCTCCCACAAAGGTTCCGCCGAAATAAATATTGGCATTGCCGGAGATCAGGTTATACTTTTCCCATCCGCTGACCAGAGCAGTCAAGAAGGCATCTCCATCTAGTTTGGGAACAGCCAGGTACGAATAACTTGCCGGCAATTCATAGGCTTGGATATCAACCAACTGTGGACTACCCCCGGAAATAATGGTATAGGGCAAGGCAATATCAAATTCAACGGATAAGCCAGTTTCAGCTACCTGTACATATTCAGCTAGGGTTTCCGATTCTTCTATAGCTATTCCGGGCGTCTGTCCTTGCAGTGCATCTTGTACTGAAGGCGCTGCAGCTGCCTTGTCTTGTCTTTTTCTTGCATTCGTTGCATCATATACAGGCTGTGGTTGATACAGGCTTACAAACATGGGATTGAGTGTAGGCTGTGTGCCGCCTTGTGAAGGGTTAGCAGTAGATAAGGTGATACGGGTATTATTCCAGTCTACGCCAGTACGCTGAAATACATTGGCCTTATAACTAAGCTGCACCTGGTTTTTTCCTTCACTTGCCCTCAGATCATAAACCGGCACCCATCCGGCATTCGGAACGATATAATCCAGTTCGAGCTCGGCCGGAGTATTGTTGTTTTTAGCAGATACCGAAACGATTATTTCGCTGCTGGGCTGGTTCCGTTTGTTGGTAAGCTCATTCAACTGATTTTGTATCCTGGAAACCTGTGTTTGCGCCTCCCGGAGATTACGCTCATTTTCCATCAGTTTTTCGTTGATCTCGGTGAGCCTGGTTCTGAAAAAATCAGCCATTTGTTTGAGTTTTTCTACCGACACGCCGGTTTGTGTGCCGCCAATGGCCTGATTGCTCATCAGCATTTGTTGTTCTTTGGTCAATACATCTTTGGTATAGGTATATCTTTCCAGCCGGGAAGTATATAAGGTGAGGGAATCTTCCAGTTGAATAAGCCTGACTGATTTCTTCTGTGGCCTGGTATAGTTCACCTGATGTTTTACACCCAGAATAATAATATTGCCTTTGGCTGTTACATTAATGCTTTGTTTATCAATCTGCGCCGGCAATCCTTCCATCTGCAACTGCGTAACTCCTTCCGGCAGACTGGCCGTAGCAGAACTGGTAATCTGGGCTTTGTCTCGAAAAACGGTAACGTGTTTGAGTTGCACCGAAAGCGGTTGATTATTCTGAGCCAGTAGAGAAAGAGAACTGGCCGTCCAAAGGGCAAAACACAAGATTATCTGGTAAGCATTTTTCATAATAGTAACATTTAATATCTCCGATAGGCAAACCCTGTGCCATGGCAGGAATCAGTACTGGTGGCACAAGGTATTTATATATATGAAGTTATAAAAGAGAGGGCAAGCATCTTGCCGGGAACGGCAGCATTCTTCTGGCAGATAAGAAATCTATACCAAGACAAGTAAAAAGTCGCCGTAGCGCTTATTTATCTATACAAATGGTAAATGATAGTACATAAGCAACTATTTTCCAGCTGCATACCTTTTTTGATAGGATTGCCAGGTACGGACAGATTTTTTGAGGTGATCGGTTTTATCCTGTTTGATATTATAACATTGCAGGCCTACCGGACCGGTAAATCCCATGTCCCAGAAAGTTTTCAGGTATTGGTAGGTATCATAATTTCCTTCACCCAGTGGTTTAATGAGGCTGTCCCAGAGTTTGCTGCGGTCGGCAGTGGCAGGCGGATAATCGGCTCCGTTTACACTAACGGCAAACAAATAAGGTCTGGCTTTTTCTGCCCAGGTCTGGAAATTATGTATCGGACTTTCTCCGGCATAATACTGCGTAGAAAGGAAATGCGGCAGGTTAAAAGAAATTCCAAAGTTAGGCCGGTTTACTTTTTTGGCCACCCGGATGGCATCACCTACTGTTTCCAGCCAGAACCAGGTATGCGGATATAAGGCTACTTTGAGGTTATATTGTTTTGCCATATCTGCCATTTTCTGCAAAATGGGAACAGCGATAGCATCCTGTTCAACCGACGACGGTTTGTATTTTTTACTGGTAATATAAAGCCAGGGCATGGCTTCTGTTCCCTGCACTTTCCGGAACACCTCTTCCAGGCGGGTATCAAAGGGTTGCTGCTCATTGTCCAGATTTACTTCTACATACATTGTATAGAGCTTCAGGTTATTTTCCTTAACGGCCTGGTAAAAGGCATCAAAATCATCCAGGCCATTTTTCTCTACACCCTCAAAACCCATTTGGGCCGCCAGTTGTACTTGTGCAGCGGGAGTTTTGTAGGCATCCGTATCACTGATTCCATTATTGAATACAAAAAACGGACTGCTTCCTTTTTGCTGCACCTGGGCATTACCAATACTGCTTAAGCAAAGCAAAAGACATAGGTGAAGGAAAGTTTTCATATAATAGATTATAACCAGTTTAGAGATGGGCAAGCTATCCCTTAAGTAACAAAAACTCTTTCAATTTTCTACTATATTACACCTTTCAGCTTATATTCTCCAATGCGTATGGATTTTCATATACAACCCAATTCCGGGCAAGCCAATCCTGTAGATAAAATGCCATTATTGCCAACACAACGTCATTTATTTGATATTCCGGAAGATATTGCCTATTTCAATTGTGCGTCCAACTCCCCTTTATTAATTGAATCCCAGAAGCGGTTGATAGGTGGCATTGCCTTAAAATCCCATCCCTGGCAAATTAAACCAATAAATTTTTTCAAAGATGCTGAAACCATCCGTACACTGGCAGCCGGGATTTTTGGAAGTGATGCGGACGGATATGCTGTGATACCGGCAGCCAGCTATGGGTTTAGTGCCGCCGCCCGTGCCATCGAACCGCACTTGCAGAAAGGAGATGTGATTGTATTGATGGCCGAGGAATTTCCCAGTAATGTACTAACCTGGAAACGCATTGCCCAGGAGAAAGGCATACTCATTCGCACCGTACCGGTTCCCCCGGATGGCAACTGGACGCAGGCCATTATTGATCATCTGGATGAGAAGGTAAAAGTACTGAGTTTATCTACCTGCCACTGGATGTATAGCGCATATGTGGATATAGCCACCATCCGGAAAGCAGCTCATGCTAACTGTATTTGTATGGTGGATGCCACTCAAACGTTGGGAGCGATGCCTTTTCCGCTGGAAGAGAGTAAACCAGATTTTCTGATTGCTGCCGGGTATAAATGGCTGATGAGTCCGTATGGATTTGGGTTGATGTATGTGGCGCCAGAGTGGCGGAATGCCCGTCCGCTGGAGGAAACGTGGCTGGCGCGCGAAAATGCAGAAAACTTTTCTACGCTTGCCGATTACTCAGATACATACCTGCCTGGTGCCAGGCGCTTTGATATGGGTGAAAAATGTATTTCTACTATTTTGCCCGGGGCTATTGCCGCTTTAGAACAAATACAGGCCTGGGGTGTGCAGCGGATTTCGAATACTCTTGCCCGCATTAATCAACAGATGGCTGTAAGGCTTGCTTCATTGGGTTTTAGGCTGGCTGATGTTCAGCTACGGTGTCCGCATTTGTTTGGAGCAAATTTACCAGTTCATTATAAAGGGAATCTGGTAAATGAATTATCAGAACGTAACATTTATGTAAGCCAGCGTGGAAGAGGAATACGGTTTGCGCCTCATCTGCACGTAAATGAGCAGGATATAAACCGGCTTTTAGAGACAATAGAAGAGTTAGTAAAACATAATCTATCTGTAAACATTCGATAGAATGCAGTGGGAATAGGCGCAAAAACAAAAAATGGCCGATAGACAAGCTACCGGCCATTTTTTATGAATATTTAATGGAAGGATTTATTCCTCGTGAGCACTTTTATCCTTACGGGAAATCAAAGCAACTACTGCCGTAGTGACCAGTACACCGACTACTACTTTGGTAATTAACCCTTTCCGGTTATGCTGCCATTCGGCTTTCCATCCTTTTTCTGCGAATATATTAGGAATATGGCCTTTGCTCAGGTCATCTACAATTCCTTCCACTACATTCACCCGGTCGGCTAGCAGCAGCGGCAACCAGTGTCCATAACTGGATTCGCTGTAGCGGAAAGCAAAGCGGCGGATCATGCCGCTTAAGCCGGAAGGCGGGGTGGAGGTGCCAAACACGGCCGTTACGTTCGGACGTTCATTCGAGTGAAGCACTTCTACACTAGCTGCCTGCTGGGTTGGCCGTTCCCAGCTATAGCCTTTCTGTTCTTCGTCGGTGCGGTGCTTGAGGGGATACGTAGGATCGTTTTTAGGATCTATGTCTACGCCCCAGCCTTTAATATGAGAATATTGATGTTCTGCGTTTTGCATGACTGTATTAAGTTTAAGATCTGGCTGATGGTGGAATAAGAACTGGTTTGATACAATTGTCCAGCTTGTCTGAAAATATGCGGTAAGCATCAGATACTTCTTCCAAAGGCACCCGGTGGGTAATTAAGGCTTTGGGATTGAGGATGCCATTCTGCACATGCGAAATCAGCCGGGGCAATAAGCGTTTCACAGAAGCCTGGTTAGCCCGGATGGTAAGTCCTTTGTTCACGACATTTCCGATGGGAACCAGGTTATCTGTTGGCCCATATACGCCCACTATTGATACAATGCCACCTTTTTTTACGGAATTAATTGCCCAATGTACAGCAGTGGCTGAACCAGCCTGTAACAGCATTTTCCGGCCGGTAATGGTTTGCATGGCATTTCCGGCTGCTTCTGCACCAACAGCATCAATACAAACATCGGCTCCCATCCAGTCGGTAGTTTTCTTAATAAACACAACCGGGTCATCCATATCCTCTTTGAAGTTATAGGCTTCGCAGTTGGCATAGTTCTTCACGAATTCCAGCCTATAATCGATATGGTCGAGTACAATGACACGCCCGGCTCCGAACAGCCAGGAACATCTGGCGGCCATAATCCCGACAGGTCCGGCGCCGAACACTACGACTGTATCTCCCGGTTGAATACCTCCCATTTCTGCGGCCTGGTAACCAGTAGGCACCACATCGGTTAACAATACGGCATCATCCAGATCCATACCTGGAGGAATTACAGTTGGCCCTACATCAGCATACGGCACACGCACATATTCTGCCTGGCCGCCATCGTAGCCACCGGCAGTATGGGAATATCCAAAAATGCCGCCTACGGCTGTAGCCTGCGAATTAGATTCATGGCAGTTTCCATACAAGCCTTGTTTACAAAAGTGGCATTTTCCGCACGAAATATTAAACGGGACAATTACATGATCGCCTACTTTCAGCTTGTATACCTCTGAACCTATCTCTTCTACGGTTCCAATAAATTCATGCCCGAATGTCATTCCAACACGCGTATCAGGCACATTCCCATTGTACAAATGCAAATCAGATCCGCAGATACACGAACGGGTAACCCGCACAATGGCATCCTGCGGATGCAGGATTTCAGGCATGGGTTTGTGGTCAATCCGGACGCGTTGCGGCCCCCGGTAATTCATAGCTAGCATAAAAATCCTTTCTATTTAGGTTTTACTTTTAATTTCTCCTGT
>Ga0073774_1000033_pt1 | contig 22555 bp, 24 predicted proteins | sample InSIn5gowninarea_FD_77487 | JGI IMG/M metagenome (GOLD analysis project Ga0073774, IMG submission 77487) | Clean room microbial communities from NASA Spacecraft Assembly Facility at Jet Propulsion Laboratory, Pasadena, California, USA -... ... | reverse complement strand
TGGATGTGACAACCATCATAACAGTGGCTGCCTCTACGTCAAGTATCACTCAATACCGCAACACTGCCTCGGTCTTCTCCGAACCCAGCACGACCATTAAAACCAAGAGCGGCGTCGCCAACCACGATTATCACCACTCCCTCGCTAACAACACACTACTTTTCAAAACGATGTCGTCGGCTGGGGTACTTCAGGCAACAGTCCACACAAATTCCGCTACGTTTCCTCCATAACCGTAATAATTTCCATGACCTTTTCTGCCGACGATCACATGGTTCTGCCTCTCTACCCAGGCGAATTATGGAGCGAACAGAGCACAACTGCGGGATAATAATATCGTGTATTTTAAGCTGTAGAAGTGAGTTGGACAGTATCCAAGTGCTTATTTTGAGAGGATCAAGGTGTAGGGACGGCGCTTATAGGCTGAATGAGATGGCATCGTTGTATATGGTGGCATGGAACGAGAGAACATCGCATCGCATCATAAATCACTGCTTCATGGCCAACCACCACTTAGGTGTATATGACACACGGACATTGATATACCTCTCCTGTCTTGGCAGTCGGGCTGCAATGGCCCGAAGCCATGCTCAACATGGACCGCGCTACCATCAATCAATCCTCTCCTTTCACCAGACTTTTCGTATTGACTGCGACAATATTTTACACTCATTTGTCTTCTCGTGATCTGGTAGCGCAAAGAGCCCAAATTCACTTACTGTCCTATCGCTCCAATCCTTAGAGCCCATTTCCCGGCTACGAGCTGTGGTCAAGCAGCATGGCACCACAAGAAATCGTCGTCGATGCCATTTTGTTCGATATGGATGGAACGTTGATTGATTCCACGCCAGTAGCAGATCTGACGTACCAACAGTTTGTCGAGAGGCATACTCTGGAGAATACTGGACATCTTCATGTACGCTACGCTCTTTTCGCGTCTTTTGGTTTTTCTCACACCCGCGTCGGACTATATCTAATCTGAGTCTGTGATGGGTCGCTCGGACAACCTATGTGCTGACTACAGATCTGCAGGGTGTTAGAATGGTCGACAGTATTCGCCAATGGTTTCCAAAAGCTCAGCAGGTATGTTGTGCTGTAAATCAATTACGACCGCCAGTATGCCGCCTATGTTGACGAAATATGTCTTAGAGTGAAGTCACAGAAATGGCTGTAAAGTTTGAGATGGATTTACTTGAGAGTATGTGTGATTGTTTCTATTCCTAAAAATCCGTGTTTCCCCCAACGAGTGGCCTATGCTCGGCACTTAGGGCAACACCATCGAAGCTAATCATACTGCGTAACCAGACGCAAAACTCCTCGCATCCCAGGGCAAACAAGGCCTCGTCATCCTACCAGGCGTCCAAAACCTCCTCGAGCAGATCAGAAGCAATCCAAAAGCCGAAAACCACTACGCAATATGCACCTCAGCCTCTCGCGTCTTTGCCACAACAGCGCTTTCAACCGCAGGCATAAAACCTCCGACGCACCTTTTAACAGCGGACGATTGCACATTTGGCAAACCTGATCCAGAGCCATACCTCAAAGGCGCCGGTCTTCTCTCTGCTGACATCAGAAGTTGTCTTGTTATCGAAGACGCACCAGCTGGTATTCGCAGCGGGGTTGCTGCGGGTGCGAGAGTTATGGCTGTTTGTACAAGCCATGAGAGATCGCAAATTGATCAGTTTGGTGCGAGTTTTGTTGTTGATAGGTTGTCGGAGGTTGCTGTGAAGTGGAACGAGGATGGGAGGATGGTAGTAAGTGTAGGTGTATAGTAACAGCCAAGATATGTTGACCAGGAGGTGTGACTAGAGAGCTGAGATCTCCAGTGGGTTTCGAAGGAGCCGGCTTGGTTGGAATAAGTGTGATGACTTAATCGAGACTTAGTGTGTGACCACAGTAGCTCGTAAGTCGATTACCGAAGACGTAAAACTTGGTTCACGTTTGTAGCTCCGTCTTCATCGCCCTCATCCTATCCTCCCTATCCCATCGTCGTTCCACACAAAACCTCGACCCCCTCATTTTAGCCCCTAATCCAGCTACGACACACACATCTCTCCAGCAGCCCTCCACTTCCGCTTCCAATTGTCGTTCCCTTTCCTTGAACGACATTGGCGTGCTCACACTACTGTCACTATCCTCACTGGAGTCGCTGTCATTCTCACTAGCCGCGTCATTCCACACTCTCATGTACCACTTTGCACGCACTTTCTGTAACGCTTTAGTAGCGGCAAGCCATCTCGCGTGAACGTGTGCAGAAATGGGATCCAAGAGTGCGGAGAGCTCGAAGAGAAAGAGTGTGGATGTGCGCGCGAGGCGGAGGGTGGTGTGTGCGAATAGAGGGATGTTTGTGTGGATATCTGCTGTCGTTTTTAGGCTGGTGTTGGTTATTGGAGAAGTTGGGGACGATGTTGTTTCAGGAGAAGACGTCACAGTGTCGATATATGTCTGCTCCACGTGGTGTGACAAGATGGTAAGGATGAGTTCGGTGGGTAGTGTAGGAAGGCTGGGTGTGGCGCTGAAGGTGTTGATGTCTGGCATATTTCTTGCGTAGTAGTGAAGGTGATATTAGAGGAGTAGAGCAAGAGGGAAGCAGAAAGCACAGCCGTATACACAACCTGACAACAGACGGAAGTCGAAAACGGGAGATTTGTGAGGCACCTTATATGTGATGCTTCAATCAATCATCATGCTAAAGGGGTGGTAATAGATAAGATGGTGTAAACACTGTATCATTGTATCTCTGCAAACTCCGACACACCATCACAATGCGCCGTCTTGGCGGGGACTCAGCTCCAAGCAAACCTTAATTTAGGATGAATTAGAGTTGAATCTCGGTATGCAACGGCCTGTGACTGATGATCACATCATTTTAGCTGGCGGTGTGGGGAGGCCTTGATAACGGGGATGAAGATTGTTAATATTGCAGCGTGATGTGAGGTAGACAATAGTAGAGAGATACAACAATTGTAGTGATGCAGTGTGTGATTGTTGGGGCGCCGAGAGAGCTAAGACTGACAGGAGTTGAAATTGGCTCAGACTTGGAACGCACTTGAAACACGAGCATATCACGAGTATACAACAATGTCTCAGCTGCAGATCCTTGTAAGTCCATTATCTGACCTCGATAACACGTCTATCTGTACTTTTTCCTTCAGTCCAGTCAGTCCAAACGCCACTACTCTTATCCCTTCATCTATTCTTCTTCAACACACCATCCTTCAGCATCACCTTCCCAATCACCATCTCCTTTTCTGCTGCATTATTGCCACTACCTTCACCTTCATCTTCACCCTCATCACCATCCCATTTCGCCAACAGAAACTTGACCCCAATAACCGTAAATGTCTGAAAACTCGCTCCATCATTGCTCACCCCAAAATTAATCGCCTCAAAATCGCTAACAAAAAACTCATACTCGCCAAACGAATACAGCGCTGCCCACTCCCTCTCCTCACTGTTGCGGTATTCATACACCCAGCTTTTCAGCTATCCCTCTGCATCCCTATGTTCATTCAAATGCCTATTCACCAGCCGCACCTCCTGAGCACCTAGATTGCGTACAATTTTGCCACTTTCGAGAGGCATTGGCTTTGTAGGACCATCACCTCCGAAGCAGACGTCGAGTGCGTAGCGAGTGTTGTCGGGCAGTGTGACAATCTGGACTAAGTGCGAGATGCCGCGAAAGGGACCGATTGGGACATTGTTAACATCGCGTATTCGACTGCGGGCGGGCGCCATGTAGGTGCGGAGGTTGAGGGAACGGAGGAGAGTGTGGAAGAGGATGCCGGTTTCAATACAGTAGCCTCCTGAGGATTGTTAACAGAGAATCTTGAAGCTTCACCTTAATCTGTTGAACAAGGTTTCATGTTGATAGTGAAGTGAGGCGTAGATTAGACTCACCACGACCGCGTCTTGCTGTGATGATCTTGTCGAAATTCTGTCTCGATATTCACATTATGCGTTTTGGAGTAGTGAATACTCAGATTCTCGTATGGGATGCTTGTTATATGGTACATCTGAAGGGCAGTAAGGTATGCAAGGTCAATCACTGGATTGTTTTCGGGATAGTATTTTTTGGGGATGTCTATTCGGTCAAGATAGGCTGTGACCTGCGCTGGTGTGAGGGACTTTGTCATAGTGATAGCTTCCAGGTGAAATGTATTTTCGAATTGGACAATACAGTTGTGAAAAGGAGTGCATCATGTGCACAAGACACGATATCAGATCTCAGAGCTGGATCATGAATATTGAATTTCACTTGTCTATCGACTACTTTGTTGTTCCACTAGATGATGAGTCTTTCTGCATACATGTCAGCGAAAGTAAGTCAAGGCCGAATGTCTTGGAATCTCCAGACGAAGTCTTCGGAGATGTGACTCGACATCTTAGTGAACGTTCGGCTTTCTGGCTCGTGCAAAAGGACGAGAGATGTTGGTTCACTTCGTGACTACTACTTGCATTATTACGCGTCACACCACAGTCAAAAGTTTGAGGCGTACCATGACGGTCTCGGCGCGAGTACAATCTGCGTCTTATATATACATTTCCCTTGTGCCAATCGTTTCTCATAACGGTCATGTGTTTCTATACTTCCTCTGCAATAGCTCTGCCTTACACGCTCGCAGAGCTTTCAACCACATCAAACATCATCATCTTCTGCACACACCCATGTACTTGGACGCTTCCTGCTCAACCGATTTTCGCTTTCGAAAAGTCCATTTCTGGGTGCTGTTCTTGAAATTTGCGAAGGATGCTGAGGCATTGTCAATACTGTGGTGCTGTCAAGTGGACGACCATGCAACCTACTCTGCTTTCTTGCTCTCATCACTTGTCGGTAGTCCCTTTTCCTTCTGCCTTTGATCGAACCTGTGATTCAATGTCAACACAATCCTTCTTCATCGTCATTCAGCTTGAAGTCCTTCTCCCGACGCCCGTCACTTTGATGCTCTTCGAGTCATCACTCTGAACATCCACTAGATACGCTCCCAGCTCGGGAAAGGACTTACATCATCTTCTCCACCATTCCCCTCGTCTCCCCATCCAACTCACTCAACTTGCTGTTTTCCGGTACAATCTTCGTCGTGTCAATTTGCGGCGCCCCCTTGACCACACAAGCCCACCACTCCATGCCCCCCGCCTTCTCCAAATGCACGCTGACCTCCTTCCCACTCTTGACTGTTTCCAGCGTCCACGTGCTATCGTCGACTTTTATGCCTTTGAACAGCTCGCCGTCGATGATGGGATGTTGGCCGCGGATGGCGACGCGCAGATGCGTTTTTTGGAGGGAGATGTCAAGATCGCGTCCTTTTATCGAGGACGAAATGGGAATGGTTAGGTCGAGGTCGCGGATTGTTTGCGTCCAGGTGTATGGGAGAGTGGCTTGTTCAGCGGCTTCGCGCGCGTGGAGGGCAGCGTCGGCGGCCTTTTGATCAGAAGGAGACAGCTCGGGCTGGTCGGCCATTGTGGTGGTGGTAGGGTGAAGCTGCGATGGGGTGGGTATGTTCTATGTGTTTGTTTGTTGTCAGTTTCTGATAACCTAAGCTACGAAGTCACGTGTGCCCCGATCGCGGCGACAAATTGTCTAGCCATTGGAAACTTGAGATGCTCCAGGTATATTTGTGACAACAAGACCAATTGTTACAAGATTTCTAGTGCAATGGCTGCTGCAAGACATCTCCGCATAGGCTAGTCCAGTACTGCTACTATATGTTTGCTCCCAGCTAACCCCCGCTCCTAGGCCTTATTCCTGGTGATGGAATTGGCCGTGAAGTTATTCCCGCTGGTCGTCGCATACTCGAAGCTCTCCCAAGCAGTTTAGGTCTCAAGTTCTCCTTTGTCGACCTTGACGCAGGATTCGACTGCTTCAAAAGAACTGGAAATGCTCTGCCAGACTCTACTGTAGAAACATTGAAGAAAGAATGTGATGGTGCTCTTTTCGGTGCTGTGAGGTAAGTGCCCAGGAGCTGAATCTTCCACCACTAGGTCCTGCGCCCCGGTCACTCCTTGCATACTAACAATGTTATGCTATTCTAGTTCGCCAACCACAGCAACACCAGGCTACACCTCTCCCATTGTCAAACTCCGCAAACAACTCGACCTCTACGCCAATGTTCGCCCGGTCAAGACCGTCTCCACTGCTGCCAAACCAATCGACCTTGTAATCGTCCGCGAAAACACGGAAGACCTCTATGTCAAGCAAGAAACCACGCGCGAAGATCCCGAACTAGGCAAGGTCGCCGAAGCAATCAAGCGAATCTCATACCGCGCATCAAACCGCATTGCGACTATGGCTGCCGAGATTGCTTTGAGAAGACAGAGACAGAGGGATGCAGGATTCGAGAGCATTCATAGTCGTCCTATGGTTACAGTTACGCATAAGAGCAATGTGCTACCTGCGACGGACGGACTCTTTAGGAGCACGTGTAATGAAGTGTTGGCGCAGGGAAAGTACGCCGCGATCAAGAATGAAGAACAAATTATCGATTCGATGGTCTACAAGATCTTCAGACAGCCGGAGGTGTATGATGTTATTGTTGCGCCGAACTTGTATGGCGATATCCTGAGTGATGGAGCTGCAGCGTTAGTAGGAAGTCTTGGACTGGTACCGAGCGCGAATGTAGGAGATGGATTCGCTATTGGTGAGCCGTGTCATGGAAGTGCACCGGACATTCAGGGTATGGGTATTGCAAACCCCATTGCTACGTTGAGGAGTGTAGGATGTATGTTGGAGTTTTTGGGCGAGGAGAAAGCTGCGGCTGTTATCTACAAGGCTGTAGATGGCAACTTGGAGGAAGGAAAGTTGTTGACGCCTGATATGGGCGGCAGCGCGAAGACGGAAGAGGTTGTTGAGGACGTGTTGAGGAGATTATAGTAACAGAGCAGAAGTAAGATAAACTTTTGTATAGATCTGAAACACATATGAAATACTGCAGTTGGTTCCATTTGTTTACGGTAATCCCCGCCTACGTCATGTAAACTCGAGCATCTCGCGTTTGCACTTCTATGTAACACATCCATCATCGTTTGCAACACCTCGACTACTTCCTTCACCATGACAGAAAAGCGCCTGCATCTCCGCGTCACAGCCGGTCCAACGTACTCCCCTTCAACCCACCACCTCCTCCCTGTCAATACCTCCTCACCTCTCCAAATCACCTCCCGGCACATCACTGCCTCAATCTCCGTACGCATCCAAAACTACCGTGGTCTACCATCAACGTCACCCTCCACCTCCCCCTACTTCTCCTCACCCCAGCACAAATCAGATCTCTACTCTATCGCCTTCTCCTTTACGCTCAAAGACGAGGACATCCCCGGCACAGATCTGCAATTCGGAAATGATTTCGAGAAACCGATACGGGATAAGCTGCCTACTGGCTTCGGAACGGCGTACAGATTGTTGAGATGGGCTATCGATCCAGGGCTTGACGGGGACGTGTATTCCGAGCATCCGTATTTATATGGGCCGTTGTTGAGTTCGATCAACGTGTTGAGGATTGGCGGAAAAGGTCAGCAGAAGGAGTCTACGCACAAGAAGGAGAAAGCAGAGTCGGAAGATGATGTGATATTGGAAGGTGCAGATGGCGAGGAAGCAGAAGAAGTCAGACACCATCTGAACATTCCAGACGACGGCGCCAAACGAATGAAGCATTTCTTGAATAAATCGCATAAAGAGGCATTCGTGTTTGAGAAAGGCTGGAAGTATGAGTGTGACTTCTTCAATGGGTATTTGGATTTCAATGGTGAGCCGGCTCCAGCTTTTCAAACACTTTTGGGAAAACCGTGAATGAGACTTACGATGTTGTAGATTTGGCATTGAAACTCCCTGGTGTCACGATGAAGTTGGTCGACTTCTGGGATGGACAACCCCTTAGATATGTGCTCAAGCATAGGAATGCCGCAAAGGAGATTGATCAGGAGTTGTTTGTGATTACATTTACGCTGATACCGGAGGAGGAGCTGGAGGCGGAGAAAGAAAAGTGGGAGGGTGGTCACGCGGATGGCAAGCGCAAAGAAGAGAGTCAGAAGACGCCCGATAAGAAGGAGCAGCAATTTCAAGACGATGATGTTGACTGAGAATAGTATGGATTGATGTAAGGGCTTGTATAATTAGAACCTAATAGTGCAGATCATGAAAATTCCTCCAGACCAAGTCAGCAATCGACATCATCCAATAGCTGTGCACTATGATTCAGATGTGAAGTGTACAGAATAGCTTACCCCTTGACCCATGAGTCTGACCATCTCAACTTCAGCCCATAAGTCTGCAACTGCTCTTCAGTAATCTTACTCGGACTTCTCACCAGCAAGTCTCTGCCTTGCGTTTTCGGAAACGCAATAACGTCCTTGATAGTCTCCTTTTCAAGCATGACAGCCATTAATCTGTCAAACCCAATCGCCAGTCCTGCATGTGGTGGACATCCCATCCTCAATACCTCAATCAGATGCTCGAAATCCTTCATTCTTTCCTCGCTGACCTTCAAGATTTTTCTCAGGATGTACTCCTGAAATTTTGCAGAGTGAATACGACGTGAGCCACCTCCTAACTCGATGCCATTAAGTACCAGGTCGTAGTGATCAGCGCGAACGGATAGGGGAGAATGAGGAAGCAGGTCAATGTCGTCAAAGCTAGCGGGAGCCGTGAAGGGATGATGCGTTGATGATAACCCAGCGGATCCACCTTGTCCGGGATCTGTGGTATTGGTAGGTGTGAAAAGAGGGAATTGGTTAATCCAAAGAAAGTGCCAACCAGTCGCAGGTGGCATAAGTGATTTGGCGACAGCAAAGCGGTGTAGCGCAAGTCGAAGATTGCCTATTGGTGTCGAACCACCAGAGAAAGGTTCGTTCTTGCGGGCTTGCAATATGAGAAGATCGCCATCCTGTAATGAAAGGCTTTCTTCAAGGTACTCTGCTGCTTCGAAGCCAAAGGGCTGTAGGCCGGAAAGCGGCTTGCGAGAATCGTACATGAATATGCCGGGTTGACCATCTGGATTAGCTATGAAAGGTTGTGCTCCGTCAGAATCCATAAAGTCAAAGATGAACTTGCGGGTAATTGCTGGGTCGTCAGAAACGCTAAACTTGAAACACTCGACGACAGGATCTGAAAGTGGTCCGATCTTGCTAACCAGATCTACCGGAATGAGGTGACCAATTCTTGTTATCTTGTGCATTAGTTAGTTCATGCTGTATGCGACCATCATGACTTTTAACCAACCTCCATGCCAAGCCTGGTGTCTGGCTTGTCACTACCGTATCTAGCCATAGCATCTTCGTATGACATGATAGCAAATGGAGTAGTCGGAAGCTCTGTTTCCAACATAGTCTTCCATAATTGCCTTATTAGACCTTCCACGCAGCTCATAACATCTGTACCAGTTGCAAAGGACATTTCAAGATCGAGCTGAGTGAATTCGGGTTGCCTATCTGCACGTTGATCTTCATCACGGAAGCATTTGGCAACTTGGAAATACCTTGGAATTCCACTGGCCATCAGAATTTGTTTATATTGTTGAGGACTTTGTGGCAGAGCGTATACCATTCCCTTCGTTCTCGTTGGCACAAGGAATTCCCGAGCTCCTTCTGGGGTCGATTTAAATAGTAGAGGAGTCTCAATCTCGGTGAAGGCGTATTCATCCGCAAGGTACTCTCGACATACTTTTGTCGCACGGGCTCGGAAGCGCAGGGCATGACGGAGTTCTGCACTTTGCCTCAATTGGAGATGTCGTTGCTCGAGTGGTAACTTTGTGTCCTCCTGGAATGTCACATCGCTAGGAAACTCGTTTAAAACATAAAGCTCAGTCATGCTGATCTCCAGATCTTCATTACGCTGAATATCTGTGTTGCGCTGTTGCTGACTCTTCGGCTTCTGCTTCAATTTGACCGAGCCCCGAATCGCGACAGGAGAGTGCTGGACTAGACTCTTGAGCCTCATATGATGTACAAGTGTGGCATCTTCTCCTTTGGAGGCTGACACAATTTGTATACTGTCCTTAAGGTCTTTGCTAAGCAAAGGGACGAAAGAGATATTCTTGGATAAATCTGATCTCGCTCCTAGATAACCGTGTAACAAGACATCCTGGCCAACAAGGTCGGCACTAATGTCCACGATCTGATGAGTAGCTTGAGGCAATGCAACTGAATGATCAATCAATGATGTGTCCAGCATGAAATCATCGTCTCTAATGTCACTCACAGCTCTGCTTGAATTGGCTCAAATCTTCGTGATTTTGGTCTTGCTCGCACACTTTCTCGCGGCGCCCATAATATACACTGAATGCGCGGCAATGACTAAAGCAAGACTTACTCGGCGACCACGCCAAACGTGAGTACCTGCCAGTCACAATGCTCGGCCTTTTGAGTAGGCCTATCCGGCCAGAAACAGTAGGTGAGGAATGCGCTGCATATCGCAGTACCAGGCGCATCAGCAATGGTCTGATGTTGTAACCACGAAAGCCGCTTTGATTTGAGTGCAATAATTGCCATGGCAAACTGTCTTCGGGAAAGTGCTCAGGAGCAACTCCGTGACTTCCAACTCCAGTGCCAAGACCACCCCCAGTTCACCACCTTCATTCGAGCAACTTCACTGCCGCCGGCGTTACGCGACTTCGCCATCCTTTGCTACTGCTCGCCTCTGGTTCACTATGGACGCGTGACACGCAATTATACCCTCAGACTACACCAGTTTCCTTCCACCTTCGTTACGACCCATCAGATCATGTGCTGCACATAAAGTTCTACCCAATCGATTCGCGCGTGCAGTAATAATTCTGGAGTGCTCCTCCTCACACGACCACAGGCGGCGGCTTGTTGAGGCTGTGTGTTACTGAGCCATTTGACATTGTCAAAAGACTGCTCGGAAAATCGTCTGGCTGTGGCTCAAGTGCTCACTCATCATACATATCGTATTCGTCTCCGGCTTGCTTTGGACTCTCAAGAACAAGATAGACTTGCTGGAATGGATGATGAGATCGAGCCCATGGATGTGGAAGGGCTTTCATCGGATTACAGTCTTGCGCAGCTCACATATGCACCAACGATCACAGAGACTGTGGTAACAACAAGAACAATAACAACCACCTCGTACCCACCATTCGTCCTGCAAGGACCACGGAATCTGCAAGAGCGGGATCCTGAGGTATATCCGCTGTTGAAAGGCCCGACACCTGCCCTGCTTCGGAAGGTTCGCCTAGAGATAGGTGGAAAGACTGCTTTCTTCGAAGAGACCGAACGTCCACAAGAGCAGCTTGATCAGGTATACTTACGATGGTTCGAGTGGTAGACAACATAATAAGCTAACACTGGGTGCTAGTATCATGCTACACGTGCTACACTCGAAGCCAACAATGGCGTTGTCCGTACTACAACAACCACAACAGTAAAGCCAGCAGTCTACCAACCACGTTCCACTACTTTGCAGGCACAACTGCAAGGCACCACTGGCAAGAAGTCCTCGTTGTCTACACCTCCACTGAGCAGTGATGCTACCGAGCTTGCTTCGCTCCAGCGAGGGCGGAAACGGCCACGGTTACTGCCGCCAACCCTTCAGTTAAAGGACAAGACACAAGCTGATCAAGCTGCGACGTCCGAAAGATATCAGTCGATGCAAAAGCATAGTGAAGAAGTGCAAGATAGCGAAGATGAGGGCAATATGGCGAGTGTCACACTCCAGGACCACCGGCCTTCGACGTCTGGACATACGCAGAAGCATCCAGCGAGCCTTCGCAGGGGAGAGCCGCGAGGACCACCTCCACCGATAGCAGGCTCGGCAACACCACCAGGTGACGAGTCGGAGTTTGAGGTTTTTGATGCTGCTCAGACATATAGACAGAGTCAACGCCATTCAGCACTGAACGCCACGGACGCTAGTCTGCCAAGTCCGCGGTTGTCGCCAATCACTGCTGCCGCGAATCTCAATCGAGACCATCCTCCTCTATTTCCTGATCTTCACCACACACCTAGTCCAGAGCTTCCTCCAAAGCCGTCTCAGCTGAATAAAAGTCACCATCCTGTACCTCTTCAGCCTAGCAGTGTGAATCCAGGGTCGACGGAATCTACTGCTCGCACCCAGGTCTCTTCGTTGACAGATGTTCCCAGCATGATCGACTCTTTCGATAGCATGCCGGAACAGCTAAAAGCTTATGTCCTGTTCCAGATGCTGCGTAGATGCGAGAAAACTACTCTTCATCTTGTCTCTGAAGCGATTGCCCCAGCGCTTCGGTGCGATTTTCTGGGTCGTCTACCAACTGAGCTGAGTCTTCACGTCATCAGGAAGCTTGATGCACAGAGCTTATGCCGAGCAACACAGGTCTGCAAGAAGTGGCGTCGACTCATCGACAACGACGAAAGGACGTGGTATCTAAGGCATCAGAAAGACGGCTACACGTTCAAGGCAGATGAGCTTGAAAGAGCTGTGGCCGAGGGGTGGGGTTGGCAAGCTCCATATGGTCCTGATGGCTATGAAGAGGACCTTAGTGAATATGCTGCACTCACATCACCCAGGCGATTTAGCATAGCTTCCGACGTTACTTGCAGTGGAGACGTGGTGGAACCGAACACTGAAGCTACATCGCCACCAAGAAAGAAACGAAAAGCTGCGACCAGATCATCTTATAGAAGGCACAGGAAACGATCAAAGGTGGAAAAGCCATTGGCACTTCTTTCAACCAATGCAATCGACGTGTACTTGTCTTCCGATCCAAAATTAGGTCCACAAGCCGTTGGCGATGCAGCTAGAATGACAATACCGAATCCGCCTCTTGGTCTGGAAAGTATTCGAGGCCATCACTTCTTCAAATCAATGTATGAGAGGCAACATTCGATACGTTACAGCTGGATGGATCCGCGATCGAAGCCGAGACATCTTGCATTTCGAGCACATCAGAGGCACGTCGTGACGTGTTTACAATTCGATTCTCAACGCATAATAACTGGAAGTGATGATGCCAATATCGATATCTATAATACTCAGACTGGTGAATCTGTCATGAGGCTGGTTGGCCACGAAGGTGGTGTTTGGGCTCTTTGCGCGAGAGGCAGTATGCTTGTATCAGGCTCCACTGATAGGACCGTGCGTATCTGGAACATCAGAAGTGGAGAGGAGCTACACGTCTTTCAAGGTCATACGTCTACTGTTCGATGTCTCGTAGTTGTGGAACCTCATCTGGTTGGTTATACTGCTGATGGTAGACCACTTCACATGCCACGCTACCCTCTTATCATCACTGGTTCACGAGACTCCACCTGTAGAGTCTGGAGACTGCCCAGAAGTGACGAACCGAAGATAAGGATGAGAGGGCTACCACAAACCGAGACCGATAACCCATACCATATCCGTGTCCTTCAAGGTCACATGCATTCGGTGCGAGCTATAGCTGCGTTCTGCGATACTCTGGTGAGTGGCAGCTACGACACGACCGTTCGAGTCTGGAAAATCTCAACCGGTGAGCTCGTTCATCGTCTCCAAGGTCATACTCAAAAGGTGTACAGTGTTGTACTGGACTACGACCGCAAACGCTGCATGAGTGGCTCGATGGACAACCTTGTCAAAGTCTGGTCCCTCGAGACAGGTAATTGCCTTTTCAATCTCGAAGGTCACTCCTCGCTGGTGGGGCTACTGGATCTGAGAGACGATCGCCTCGTATCCGCTGCTGCTGACTCGACTCTACGCGTCTGGGATCCGCAAACCGGTCGTTGTGTCCACGAAATGAGTGCTCACACAGGTGCTATTACTTGTTTCGCTCATGATGGCGACAAAGTCATTTCTGGCTCAGACCGCACGCTCAAGATGTGGAATACTCAAACAGGAGAGTGCGTACGCGATTTGCTGACAGATCTGAGTGGTGTCTGGCAGGTCTCATTCGATGCTCGGCGTTGTGTTGCGGCTGTGCAGCGGAGTGACTATACTTATATTGAGGTAAATCTTCGTTCTTACCCGAAAGCCATAATCTAGCTACTGACAATCATTTAGGTTCTGGACTTTGGGGCTGCTCGAGATGGTGTGCCTGAATCACAACGAGGTCGTCGTATTGTTGTCGACGGTAATGGTGTTGAGATTGAGGATGAATGGCTCATGGGCAGGGAGGTCATCGAGGTCGCAGATGACGGAGCGTGATACCTGGAACAAACAGAAACGCATGATTTGGAAGAAACAAAAGCGATGGATTTCCTGCACATTATCTTAACTGGCTAAACTTGGTAGGACTGTGATCATTCTGCATACTGTACGAATAGGGCCGTTTCGCATTGCGTTACACAGAGTCGGAAAGCATCACGACTGGACTGCAAGCAACAAGCAAATTTATCACCGAGCGTTGGGTCTGGCGTAGCATAAACATAGCATGACTTCTACGTTCAGAAGAACTACAATCTAGTATTATTTCACGCATGCATTTTTCTGAGCATGACAGCGAGCATCATTGCCTCTTTACTTCTCGAATCGAGCATCTTTTCTCCTTACCTCTGACAGCAGTGCTTCCACGGATCAAGGTATACTGAAGCAAATGTAGACCACTCTTGAGGCAGTGTAGGATCTGCACTGACGAGGCAGATCGACAACCCCGCCCCTCACTGAACCTCGACTCCAATCGGGACAATCTGCACCACGAATTCAATGATCAGAAGGATGACAAACAGCATACTACAGCTAGTCACGGAATACCCTCTTGTGTCATTGGCATAGGTGCACCACTCTCGGAGGTGAAGCTACGTCGATATCCCATGACGATCTGCTGATCCGAGGCTGCTAATGTCAATGCAAGGCTGCACTGTACAACGGAGATGATCAATGCCTTGTCAACCGTGCTAACAATATCTTGGACTGGGCGGTGCTTGTCAGACCATTGCTTGCACACTTCGAGGCTGCACTGCACTATTCTACGCGCGCTGTTTTCATCTACTGTGAATACAGGTGAAACCTTCGTCGACGCCTTTAGTATGACTGTGATGACCCTGCAAATCCAAGGCTGGCACTGTGTTGTTCGGTGCTGATCGTGCGTCTGTGTCGAGCAATACTAAGAATATCTTTACACGAGGCTAGCTGAGCTGTCTTAGTCGTGTATAAAGAGGGCATGCTCGCACTGTACAGCTAGTGGCATTCTTCTCATCTGAACAACATCTTTACAGCACTTTCGTACAAGTCACTACACCGCAACAGATACCAATACCACCACAACCAAAACATCCACGACACGAATCCCACACACATTACTACACAATGCACTCCAACACCATCATCGCTCTCCTCGCCACCATGAGCAGCCTCGCCCTCGCTGCGCCAACTCCCTGCGACACCACCACCACCACCACGACCTCTCCTTCACCAACATCTATCGTCCCTGCTACCTTGCACTACACTTACTATCCCGGCAGCACCAGCTGTTCCGGCAGCGCAGTCGTCAACGGCACCGTCACTGGTACTCCCGACAGTGACCCGTGCACGTTTGTACAATTCAGCGATGGGACTGGTTCTATTTCTTGTATGATTTTCCCCCCGAACGAGAGGCAATGAATGAAAGCTGATATTATGATACAGATGGACCGTACACCCTTGGCGACGACGAAGCGCAAGAATGCTACTTGCGCAGCTACCAGGCTGAAACTTGTGATGGGACGCTCACATCCAGCAATGGGACGACGCAGGAGGATGCTGAAGTTGCGGTCAGTCAGGGCTGTAGACCTGTCATTTATGGGTTGGCTCTTCAGTTGATTTGCGTGCCGGTTTGAAGTAGTGGGTAGATGGTAGAAAGTGGATTAAGCCAGAGGCTGCACTCTTGAGAGGATCGAAGGGGTTTCTGTTGGGAGGGACGATACAGCGAACCGAATTGAAGCAAGCTGGGCTAAGGTGGGACAAAAGGATGTGCATAGTCAGACCAGACATACCTTCTTCATCTTGTCATCAACATATTTTCAGAACATGTTCGACGAGAGAACTATCTTGTGTCTATATAAGCTACAAAGAGTATAAATGAAACGCAAAGTCGTTCTTGACTCGCAAACGCCAGCATCCAGAAATGCTTCCTCCAGACAAAGTTTCGCCCTGTTGCAAGACACTGCCTTCCTACCTTCGCCACTGAGATTCGCATCTCCTGCACCACCGCAAAGTCAAAAATGTTCTATGCATTCAACAAAGTCCACTGCTTCAACCAGTTGAACATCGTCGTTCCCGTGTTAAAACCCTGTCCATTTGCCACACTTCCATCATCCCAGGGATGATCTGACCAAGGTATCATGTAATGTACCACCTGACCAAGTGTCGACCCTGTACCGAACTGGTACTGGTAAGCCATAATCTGGTTACTCGAATTATATAGCGCAGTCGTCACGTTCGTTATGCCTGAGGTGTAGTTCTCCCTACCGACGAAGTCGTGGACCCAATCGGTCACTGCTCCAATGCACTCGCCGTTGTGATTTCCACCATAGTAAGGAATTGTCCCGTCGAGCAGACCGTGCACTTCCATGAAAGGCATCCGCTTGCGATATGGGGCGCATGGGTAATAAAGGGATGCAACGTAAGGATCGCCTGCGGGAGCACCAGCGGTCGACGCGGGACAGCTGGAGTTGTAGGCAATGTGGTTGTAGAGTGCAGCGGATGAGGCACCATAGGCCGCGAACATTTGTGATGCAACTGGATCACAAGCAAGAGTACCAACGAAACCACCACCATTGGACTCTGGGAGGGAGAGAGGAGGTGTTAGTTGAATCGTCAAAAGAGCAACGGCAGCTTGAAACCTACGGCCTGTAGCGTAAAGTCGGGTCGGGTCGACGCAGAAGTTCTGGCTAATGTAATTGATAAGCTGCTTCATGAAGGAAATATCATCGATGCCAACAGTCGAGTAGGGCGCACCCTGGGAACCGTTGTTAGCTTTGTAGACAAAGAGCTGCAACGCGAAAAGCGCTTACCTGCCACTTCTGGCCTACTCCCGCGGGGTAGACAGTGATGGTGTTGGTATTCAAGGTATTGTTTTGCCAACCGGTGACTGAAGATAACGAGCCTGGGGAATTGCCATTGCCGTGGAAGCCAAATATGACAGGTGACGGTTTGCTGATGCTGTATTGAATGGGCAGGAACATGGTGTAATAGCGAATCTCTCCATCAGCCAAGGTGATTGGAATGGACGACGTCAGTGAACCAGCATTACCAGGCGTGAACATGCTTGGATATGCTTTGCCACAGCCAGAGCTACCACTTATGAAAGAGGTTGCGCACTGTGCATAGTCACTGTACGCTGTTGGCGTGAGAGTCTCATTGGCAACAAGTCGGGCGCCCCAGACTGCAGAGTTCAACACGGATGAGAGCTGAGAAGTTTTCAGGTAACATTTTCCGCTCAACCCGGGTACCCAGGAGACATCAACGCAGGCGACTTGGTTCGAACATGCTGACATGCAAGCTATGAGGCTGGAGTACACATTAGCGAACCAGCCTTGTTCCAAACATCATAGAGTGAACCTACGAGCCGACATTGATTTGCTGATAGTCTCCACCAGGTCGATCCATCCCACACTCGACAACGAAACTTGCGCCATTGTTGTCTAAGACAGTCGTACCGTTGCTCTGCGGGCACCCGGGAGTAAAACTTGTGGTAATGGCCGTAGTGCTATTCGAAGTGATCCTAGCGCCCCACACACCATAGTTCATCACAGCCGTATTCAGTGTGTTTTTCAAGTAGCAGAATCCGCCAGATCCTGGGGCGTACGACACAGCGACACAACCATTCGTGTTTCCGCAAAGTATTATGCATGCCTCCATAGTGGATGTGATAGTCATTGACGCATCGCCGCCATTGTGATCTTGAAAGCACTCCATGACAGCCTGCGCTCCGTTTGTAAGGTCGTAAGTTTGGGTATCTGTGCCCGGACATGACAGCGCGGGTAAGGTGCTTGAGTAGGAAGCACTGTTGACATTGGCAGTGGCAGAAGCGGCAGAAATTGGAAGCCCCGACTTCATGTAGCAAGTGCCACTTCCAGCGCCGCCACTGGCACCAGTAAACGTTGCTGCAGTACAACTAGATGTGTTGTCGCAAAGCTCAATGCATGCTTGGAAAGTGCTCGTAGTGGCTGATGTCAGGTCGCTGTTGGTGTGGTCGACACCACACGTAATGTTGTATATTCTCCGTCCATAGGATCTGTACTGTGTTGAGTTGGAAGCTGGGCATATCGGTCCTGTGAGTACAGCTGATGCTAATTGGATTGTCGCTAAACCGAGAACGAAAAGAGTGAACGACCTCGACATCGCGCGCATCGCTCGGTATTATTACAGAATTGAACAGAGTGACTGAGCATGAGGCCATCGTTGTTATTTTGTGAGAGTGGCCAAGCATATTCGCGTGTGAGAAATGAGGAATGAGCCAAGAGACTTGTAGTTTCTTGGAGGAATGCAGACATATTCCCACATACTTCGACATTGCATTCGAACACTTGTCCGTGCGTATCAGCAGTCATCAAAAGCACAAATCGTATGAGCGTAGTCAGACATGATGCCGCTCATGATGCATAAACGAGGGGTTGTGAGAAGATTACCAGTCGAATCTCATATCAGCGAAGAAGGAAGGAGCATTTGGGCTGCGCATTGCTCATCATCTTTATCACTAGGGTCTTTGCCCTAGTGTTGGAGCGTGCCTACCCTGCATGCTGCAAAACACGGCTTCGATTATCTTCACAATAGATTACGGTAGACTACAGTAGACTTTGATTCATCTATACAAAATCCACATGGTGACATCGTGTTGCCATTGTTGCGTTGAAGTGACTTTAAAAGAGAAGTAATGCCTGATCTAGTCGTAAGTGACTGCGCCAACAGTCCCCATAAAGCTTGCAAAATCCTCGTGCACCAATCAGAAGATAAAAATCCTCACAAGATGAAATCCCTACAAAATGAAGTTGTGCCGATAAAGATACTGTAGAGATGAATGATAGAGCATGATTATATCATTGTACTCTCCATTCACTATCTTTTTTCACTGGCCTTACAAAACCACTAACGCTATAAGCTGAAACACAATCTCCATCATCTCAGAACCAGCAGCTCAGGCTCCCCTAATACTTCCCCATCATCTCACGACCAGCATCTGTTCCACCACCATCAACCTTGCCATCCTTGTACGCATCATACTGTCCCTTCAATACTCTGAACAGCATAGCAACCAATCCACTACGTCTCCTCCCACCACATCCAGCGATAGCATCAGCCTTTCTGGCACAGCATCCTCCACGTCCACCTCGACAGTTCCCATCCCGACGTTCCCGCACAGCAAAGCCATCAACAGCTTCCCCCAACATGGCGATTTCCGCACTCTCCATCTCGTGCTCAACTGACTGTTTCTCCACAACAGCACGATAGCTAGGCGGTCGACCGAGCACGTTCTCAGACGAGTCAAGCATGTCGTCCAGAACAAGGTTCTTTTCGTTGCCTGACATTGCGCCAGTAGTCTGCTGTACGACTACGACAGTGACGGTGCTGTTTTGCATGTCATGACGGCGCTCGTAGCGCTCGCGCTCGCGCTGGGCTTTTTGCGCGCGAGCTTCGGGTGAGCAGCACATGGTACTGTGGAGACGAGGGAGTCACAGTTTTGTTGTTGAGGGGTTGGGTATTGGTGTAATGGTGCAGTACGGTATGTGCTTGCTTGTTTGCTTGGCTGGTTGGTTTGAATGCTGGATTTGTTGGTGTTATTTCGAAGATGGGCTTGGGATGACTTGCACAGAAGTGGTGGTGTGGTAAGGTAAGATATTGACGGTATATGTAGATGCAGATTGAGGGTGGAAGTTTTGTAGTGATTCGATCTAGCATCTAATTGGAGGGTAGACTAGACCTGTTATGTAGAAGACACATCCATTTCAGATCGACATGATTGGCTATCTCTTCAGTCCATTTTCGCGGCTCTATATACTGGCGTATGTCCATGTTAATACGGCTATAGTGAAGGAGAAGGTGGTTATCGTTGTGCTACGGCCGAGAGGTCAATACCCGATTATTAATCATGCTCTCCTTGATAAGTTCTGTTTCTATGGACACAGTAGGGATAATAGCATAGGAGAGCAAGTTCATTGTAGTTGAGCCCCAAGTTCAAGACCCTGTTCTCTGCTATGGCGCTACTCAATGCTCCGGCACATTCATTACGCCCAAGCGCAGGTCGAAAAATCGTTACCAAAAGCCAATTTCCATACAATGCCCATTCACAAACCAAAGCTCTTCCATCTCACAACCACAACCAACAGCCGACCTCAACCTCATTACCCCACCCTACAAAATACTCTCCCTCCTTCCACGCCCTCGCCACATCAACCTCCAGCACAACACCCTGTCCTCCCTCACCCGTGCCATCCATCCCCTTTCCACTCGTCAATCTAACACATTCTATCGGTACAATACGTCCGTTCAGCAAGATCAGCAGATCATCAGCGACATTGATGCTGTGATCTTTAGGTGGCAATAGATAGAGACCCCAAGTTCCAAGAGCTTTGAGTGTGCTTTTGACGATGAGATGGGACTTCGACTCTGGCGACCGGTGTGACGACAGTTTTGCGGAGATTGCTGCATCGACCTCCTCGTTTTTCGAGATGTTGTCGATGCTCTCGGTACTAGATTGAATCCTGAATTCCGTACGCACAATAGCTGCACCTCCAGTCATCTTCCCAACCAGCCCCAGGTCGGCAGCATACAACCCTTTCATTTCTTTCGCATAGAAGACAGGTGAAGCGGAGAGAACTTCATAGCCTTTCCCCTCGACTTGCATAGCAAACACGTCGTGATCCGCCACAGATAGCACAGGGCTACAGGCACCAGTACAGTGACTTCTGACAACAACACCGTCTTTCATACTCTCTGCTCCAATGAACTCCCCAACAGCTACGACTTCGGTGATTCCTTCGTTACGGCAATTGAAGAAGCCCAAGAAGGCTGTACCAGTGCCTGAGCTGCCGTTGTATGCGCCTACTTTGACGAGTCGTTCTTCTTCGAATCCAATGTATGTCTGTGTGCTTCGGCCAATGACACTGGGACGAAGGATGACTGTTTGGTTGCGGATTGTCTGTGCGGTCATCTGGTTGATTAGGTCGACGTCATGGTGGCCTGGCTCGTCTGTTACGTATACGACACCGCCTGATACGCAGCGGGCCGCAGCGTGGAAGCCTCCCCATTTATGGGATGTTTGAAACTGTGCAAGTATGTGTTAGTGCATTGGGTGGATGAGAGGGAAGGGGATCGGGGAGTACAGACCATATCCCAGTCAGGAATGACATTGAGATGTTTGGTGAAAAGCGAGTTGTGCGCGTTACAGAAGATGTGCCATGGATGGCTTTCTTCCACATCTGGGAAAAAGTCGTCCGATGATCTCAGCACGTAAGGAGGTATATCTGTGGGAAGCTGACAACGGAAGATTGTATAAGGCGTTTGTGACATGCATGAAATGGCGAGACCACCAAAATGTCGAAGTTGTGCCGAGATCCAGGTGTTGAGGTAAGTGTTGGTAAGAGCCCTGCGGTCAGGCGCAGTTTGTATCTCATCGAGGAAAAACTGTGCATCTGTTTTGACGGCATCGATACCGGATCTGCTGAGAAAGTTGTAGAAATCGTTGTACATTCGTTTGACGTCTGGCTCATCGATTACCAGCATCTTGTTTGAACCAACAGCAATAACATCAGGTCGCTTTATCACCTCGCGAGTCCGATATCGTTGGGCAAGTTGGCCATCGGGTGATATACCTCCCCAATATCCTAAAATGGCATGCCAGACACCAATGTGGCGGATATCAGGATATTTCCCTCGTATACTGCTGATTGCTGTCGACAGACCTTGTGGGAAGCCCTTTGGATTAGCTTCGAAACTTTTCCAGCCCCGCACCATTTGGTTTCCACCTTCATTGTCCAAAGACTGCCAATTGTCGTCGATGATGAGATTTGTGATCTTGATGCCGTGCTTATTCAAACTGCTCAAAGCTCCAGAGATCTTCTCTTCTGTCAAGTTTTGTCCGAGCCCGTTCCAGGTGCAATAAGTAAAGCCATCGTACCAATCTTGCACCCAGTTGGCTTGGACTTCGCCGTTGTCTTGTTTCTTTCCTTTTTCGAGCTCTTTTATCTTCGCGATAGCTTCTTGATCTTCCTCGCTGAGCACGACATATTGGCTGACGACCTTACGTGCTTGATACATACAAGCAGCAAGGCCCTCTTCGAAGGACGCTGCCACAGCAACGACTAATCTGACAGTACCCTCCTCTTCCCGATCGTTCCTTGCATGAATATCGAGTCGACCGTTTCGGGCTTGTAGTACCGTCATAACATCATCGATGCCACTAACAGCCACTACAACAACATGCAGTCCATCACTTCTCAGAAAAGAGTACAAAATGGCATCTTTATCAGCAAACCTTGTATCCTTTCCTTGTCGAGGTGCAAGCCACGGTGACCACAACCTGACGAGGGCAAACCATCGTGTGAAGTTTATGGGCACTCCAAATTTATACGTCGAGAAGCCAGAGACGTCTCCTTGTGCTCCTTTGGCTGACGCTGCAAGCGACCACAGCATTGTGTTTGGTGTATCGCTGCTTACTCTCTCCACCCTGACATC
>Ga0073774_1000032_pt1 | contig 22752 bp, 25 predicted proteins | sample InSIn5gowninarea_FD_77487 | JGI IMG/M metagenome (GOLD analysis project Ga0073774, IMG submission 77487) | Clean room microbial communities from NASA Spacecraft Assembly Facility at Jet Propulsion Laboratory, Pasadena, California, USA -... ... | reverse complement strand
GGTTGCCTGTGTTCATGATGAAAGGTGTGGAAGTTCGATGTTTTGACTGGACTGATGGAATTTGCAGAACGTATTGAGAGAGATGTGGAGTGATTGGGAGCTTGAAGATAGAGAGAGAGAAGAAAGACTAGTCTACAACTTAAGCATATATCAACCCCTCTCTTACGAGCAAGCAGATGGGGGGTTAGCTGTACGCGAAGGGATGCATGGACATGTGACATCATCATCAGTCCATCTTCCCCCAGCTCTTGTCAGGAACACCATAGGCGGCCTTTCCCCAGTGGCTTGCAGGACGCTGATCAAAGCCCAGTGGTAGGATCTTTGATTGTCGATGTCTCGTGATTGAGTCGGTCGTGACGATCGTATCGATACCTGGTCCGCCTCCGCGCCCTGGATGTACGATGAGGTCTTCCATACCGGCATGGCCGGACACGCGACACACATGCCGCCAAGCTTTGGAGGCCAGTCTGACAGGTGACACGCGGTTTGTTGTGTAGCATCCCTAAAACCGACCACGACGGCATTGTTGCCCTTGGGCGAGACCCGCAATGCTTAAGTACCACACTCCAGCATGCTGGACCCTGCCAGACCCTGCCAGACCCTGCCGGAATGTTCGGCAGCAACGGCGTCGACGGCTTCACTCGGATGCCACTCGGGGAGTGCGCTGGCCATAATGCACTGGGTTCGAGCTTCTTCGCGATTGACAGGCCAGCGTCGTCATCAGGCAATCAAACAGCGCTGTGTCTGCCGTCATACGTGCCTGAGCGCCTCGGGCAAGATGCAATATAAGATGTAGGCTTGACGTGGGCAACGATAGGTGCTGGTAAGCTGCATCACCATTGCGATCCCCAACCGAACACACCATGACTGCCATAGGCTCGGGCATCTCCGCCTCAGACAAACTCCATCCGGCGGTCGATGGCGACGGCAAGCCTCCCCAACCGAACACCAACGGGCATGCGCCATCGGCAAACTGCCACCGACCGGAAACCCGCAACGACACCGAAACTCTGTCAGAACACACGAAGAACGACGCGTCCAAATTGCAAGGCAGGAAAATCACACTCCGCCGCCCCGGCCAGCAATTTTCCAACTTCGCACCGCCCTCCCCCCAGTGGCTCGCCGGCAAATGGAACATAACCCACTCCTCCCTGCCTACGTGGCGCGACAAGAAAAACGTGGCCATAACATACACCCTCCTGGACGGCGGCCGCAAGCTCGACGACACGGTCGAGTTCCAGTTCAGCGAGAACGGAAAAGTGCGTTCGGTCAGCGGCACCCAGACCCAACACGACCCCGCAGCCTACTACGAGAAAGACGGCACGTGGGACTGGCACGGCAGAGGCCTGATCAAGTTGGCCAAGGCGCACTGGGAGTGTCTCGGCTGGGGTAGGGACGAGGAGAGCGGGGTGGAGTGGATGGTCACGTTCTTTGTCAAGACGGCGTTCACGCCGGACGGAATCAACGTGTACGCGAGGGCACCGGCGAGGCTGCCGGAGGAGTTGTTGGCGAGGATTCAGGAAGCGCTGCTGAGGACCGAGGATAAAATGCTGGGGAAGCTGGCGGCGGAGATAGTTGCTACTGGGCGGTAGATGGAGGATGGTGCTGCGACCTGCGACGGGGTCTCACAGTAGCCTCTGTGGGCTTTCAAGAGCAGGATGAATATAACCTCAAAACGCAGGGTTGGCGCTAGAATGACATTATGGGGTCAGGACAACGGGAAGATTCATCATCCACCATAGAAGCTAGAGCAGGGTGTTAGCGGCTCGCTGACGGAACTTGGGTAGTATCGCCTAATTTATACCTAGAAACTCTTTTCATTCTGAGAACGCTTCGAGGAAGATCCCGGGTTTCGCAACGCGCTCCAATCAGATCTCAAGCGCAATCAAACCCCCCACGTGAGCAGTATGGACAAATGTCGTGTGCGCTCCTGAGTGCGTCGATGGGCTCATCGCTCGATGGTCTTCTGGTCGATTGCCCCACGGCGCTGATTGAAGAACGTTTGGAATGACCGGAGATGGCATGCTCGACCATTGCCATGGAAGAGTTATTCCTGCTATGCCGCACTATCTGCATCAGAGGGTCACGTGCTGATAATGTTCCAATATCGTCGGTTGTATTAACCGTGACCGTATCAACACTGCACGAATTACACTGGGCAGTGGCATGAGCAAGGCGAACTGGAGACGATGCCCTGTGCTGTTGGCCTCAGAAGCGATAGAACCTTATCCGCCTGCTCTCTTGCATCTATGTAGAAGAAGTGGCTGCTTTCAGGCACTCGGCGCGACCAACAGATGCGAGCAGCTGTCATGCCTGGTTCCCTCAAACCGCATACTTTGTATTATTCACCAAGGTTCTCCAGCTCTCTCAAGAGACCTACCAGTGCGCCTATACGCCATGCACTGCATCATCCAGCACCGGCCATAACCTCATCCTGCACATCCTCATCATCATCAACTTCATCTGCATCCACTTCACCAAGCAGCTCTCTGTCCTCCTCATCCAACTCCTCATCCCCAGCTTCATACTCAATCGCCGCATCTGGAGTCATACTGCTCCTATCCGCAATCCTCTCATCTCCATCCTCGTCTCCCTCTTCGTCCACCCACCTCTCCTCCTTCTTCTTCCTGACACCTACCACTCCATCGCCCTCCCAGCGCTCCAGCCTACGACCGGCTTTCCGCATCGCTTTCGCCATCTGATGCTGCTCCTCCCCATAGTCATTCGGGTGCTCCCAGCTCACTCTCGCCAACCCCACAAAACCAGGTGCGTAACTGTGTTCGCCATAGTGGTCGTTGCGATGGAGCACCTTCAGAAGCTCTTCTTCCGAATCGTAGCCATCAGGGAGGGTCCGGCACCTCTTCCATGCCCTGCCAAAAGTGCCTTCCTTTTCCCTCTTCTTCTTCGCTTGGCGACGTTCGTGCCGTAATCGCCGGTCCAGAATGAAGTCGATACGTTCTTTGCGGTAGCGTTCGACGGCGACTTGGTGTGCAGTGAGAGGTCGCGTGCGTTTGTGTGCGGGATCCGAACCGTTAAGTGGGAGGTAGAAGCCATGCGGCCCCGATGGAGCTTGAGCCTGTGCTGGTGATGATGCTGCTTCTTGGGTGGCTTTGCTGGCAGCGCGGGCGGCATTCGCAGTAGCATTTGGGTCTCGTGGGCGGCGCCAGTTGCCGCGTCCAGGGCCTTTCGCTGGTGTAGATGCTGGAGCAGGGATCGGGACGGCGATGGGGGTAGCTATGGGAGCAGCTATGGGAGCAGCTATTGGGGCAGCTATCGGGGCAGCAACTGGCGTTGGCGGGGGCGGAGGCGCCTGGACAGGAGGTGGCGTCGGAGCATCTTCATTGAGCAATGTAGTGATGCGCATGCTGTTCCCAGCGGGACGTGAAATGAGCGGAAGAGGCTGTGGGCTAGCGGAGCGGGTGCGATCGCTGTCATAGGGATCGTCCTGAGCCGAATCAGCCAGTATTGGCGGATTGCTAAGTGCTGACGGCATGCCTTGGGCAGGAGCCGGCGAGATGTGTTCGCCTCCCGGAGTGACCGTGCCTGCTTCCGACTCTACCACAGAGAAGATCGGGTTGTTGGTGAAACTCTTTTTAGTTCCACGCTTTGGTGCAGTGACCACAGGAGCCATGTCTGTTGCCAGTATTGCGACTCGTTCTTGTCTTTTCAGCTCACCAAAATCCTTCTCCTCGTCCGTATCCACGTTCTCCAGGGCCGCTTGAGGATCGGTGAGAGCTTCGAACTGCGGCAGTTTAAGGGGTGGTTCACCAGGTCCAGGGCTTCTGCCTGGACCGTACGGGTTGGCCAATGCATCGTCGTTGGAGAAGTCGCTCTCTAGATACCACCACATCAACCATAGGAACCCGGTTGCGCGGCTTTTGCTGCTGAGCCCAGGTTTCATAACGAGATCGAAGAAGTCGCGGGGGATATCGAAGTGCACTTCCGAGATCCTGGGTGCATATTGGGCGAGGACGAAGATGAGGTTTACGGGATTCGTTCGTGGTACAGGACACCTCTTGATCTCTTCTAACGAGCTCGGTTGTTCAGTGTCTTCGGTCGCTCCTTTGAGTATTGATTTGAGCCGTGGCGCGTCTTGGAGTTGCTTGTATGCATTCGGATCTTGACGTGCTTGTAGTGAGGGGATTGAATGGTAGGTTCGAAGTTGGGCGCGCATCTCCGGGAAGACTGCCGCACAATTAGGGAGTGTGGGAATAGACCAGTGGCACAGACGTACAGTTCAATGTAGTATTCATCCTACCCACATTGACCAGTAGACAAACCATAGCCATGTTGATAGCAGCCGTCCTCTCGGTCAGGAGCTTGTCTTTGAGTATCTTGCTGCACTTGCTGCTCTTGGCCATAGCATCAAGGTAGATGTCTGCGAAGGTATGTCCACCGGTCTTGTCAGAAACCTTGTGGAATACCTTCTGCTCATCGTCGAAGACATGACGCAGGAAATCGTATTGGATGTCCTTTCTCCACAGTGGGACCCCGTCTTCTTTCTTAAGGTGGCGTATCTTGTTCCCCGAATAAACTGAAGACACGCTTCCGTTCGCGTTGCGCCGAGTTGTCGTGGTGGTAGCAGTGTAAATAGGGATCTCTGCGAATCTGTCCTTGGTTGTGCCTGATTGCTCCATGTCGGTGTCTTCTCTCGCTGTCGCAGGATCCATAACGCCGTCTCCATTCTCGTCCTCGAGCTTAGGAAGTGCAGCTTCTTGCGGCTTTAAGAGCGCTTCGCTAGTTGGAGCGGGTGTTTCTAGTTCGGGCTCGGTTGCTAAGATGTGTGACAGCCTGTTTCTATTGTCTGGCTTATCGGTCCTGGGAGCCACTGGGGCTGTAGGTGCAGTCCCATCCATGACGAGAGGTTGTTGTTGTCAATTGGTGAATCGTAGTTTGACGCTTCGAGCTTTCGCGGCGCGTCCTCGCCTGGGGTGATACGTCAAGATCACGTGGTGACTACCCCTAGCAGGTGAATTAGGCGGATAGGAGGATGGAAATGCATCTATTGCAACACTATCCTAAAACCTCTTGCATAGGCAGCAGCTTATCCGCAACTCAGAAGTTGCAAACCATTTGACACCGTACTTGATGTCTCTCTTCAAGATTCGAGCACAATGACCATAAGGCAATGCCCGTCTGCGGGAAGCTTGTATATCTTTACAAGAACGCGCCGACTCCTCCGTACGGTCGCTTCATCATAAGAAATCTAGGAATCCTTCGTTTCTCTTTAACAGCAAAAGTGCTCTTCTTCTTCAAGGTCGCTCCAATCTTTCAGAGCAAGTACGGTGCGGGAAGGCCTGGTCAACGCGGCCATACCTGCAAGAACGCCATCACCAACCCCAAAGCCCAGCTTCCCATACAAGATGAATGCGGAAAGCGGAAAGCGGGAAGCCAGCACCGCAAAAGCATTTCGTGACCGTCAGAGCTGCAATAGTGGATGCGGAGTTGGACATGTAGTGATCGATGGCATACGACCGCATGCAAATGACCTCCGTCGTTGCGTTGGCTGAGAAGAGGCGGGCGCCAAGGTTATGAAGCAACAGTTGCAGGCAGTACTGCACGGCCTCTGGTCTATGCTGGCTCTCCAAGTCCGTCATTTGGCCAATAGACATCTGCATCAGTTGTCACGGGTTGGTTTGCAAAGGCAGGGAGACGATGGAGGAGATCAAACACAAAAGCAGTGCTGTAGAAACACGCAGAAAAATCAAATCCAGGTATGTGTTCACAAAGAAGACATCGGCCCCATATATTGAGTCGTGGTGTCCGCTGAGAAGGAGTGCGCAACAGGGCTCTAGAAAGAAGTAGACCGTGGAATGAATATTGGACCTAATGACTCCACCAAACAGCCAACCCTACCCTGTGTATGTTCTGGATCTGCAAAGGAGTCCACACACAATGTATGAGGTCATAATGTTTTTTGGAGTCTTGCAAAGCTGGCCGAGCTCACCAAAACGCGGAGATCCGGCAAAGCGGTGGCAGAAGGGGCGAATAACGACCCATAACTTGCTTCGATCTATGGCATGAAGGTGCAGCCGGGATGAGTGACATCGCAATGGAGTCTCATTGGGCCAGAGAGGCCTACAAAACTTTCGATCCCTCAGCTAATGGCGTGATGCAGTGACTTGTTCACTCTCGGGCAGCCTACCCAGCCAGCGCGAAATCATCGTATCCAGTATACGGTGGGCTTGTGTTCAATACAAACAAGACAGCAGGAAGCCGGGTAGCTATCATGCAGATTACAGGCGTTGCTAAGGATACAACTAGTTCATAGGTTTCGATATGGGGGTCGGGTCCAGCACCGACATACACGAGAAAAGCGTTAGTGACGATGATCGTGTCTCCGTCTTTCTCGGAGACTTCTTATGGACTTCATGACTGCGACTGCCTGAGCAACAGAACGTCGAAAGGCGTCTGACAGAGTGTCTACGGCTGGGAAAAGAAGCCAGCTTCGATTGAATCCGAGTGGAGGCAGAGCTCGAATGACAAGAATCAGATCATGCTAGTAGACAACGAGTGTTCTATATGCCAGAGATTGATAGATGATAAAGGTACGGAATATTATGACGGCATGAGCTTCTTACGAAACAAGGGAACACAAAACACAAACGTGACTTCGATACAATGTGCATGCAACTGTCGTCTGGGCGCTGCGTTGAGAGGTGAGACAACGGAATGGACATGGAACATTCATTACGATTGCAACAATACTGCACCGCCACATGCGTATTATTCCTAAGATTACCTAGCAGATGGACCCTTGAAGCGTCATACCCAAACCTCACTCGTCTTGCTAGCTTTCGTAGGAGCTCATTACCGGGAGTGTTTGCGCGCTATCCACCAACTCAGCAAGACATTCCCCTCCGACGCCATGATATTTAGGACTTCCGCACCATCAACAAAGCTCCTCTGGCGATGACAAGCTCGAGCGACCTCTTGAAGCTCCAGCAGAAGATATGGCAGGGTTCCGTGCCCCTCGAGATCCGGCTCGCGCCCGCCGAATGCAGAACGTTCGACGAGTCTGATCCATATTTAGTATGCCACATTATTCGAACTCACTCACTCATGAGTTTAGGCTGACAGAGTGCTATAGATCCAGTTCCCGCGACTGTCCTACCTACCGTTCCTCCTTCCGCGACTACACGCCTTCTTCTCGACCTTCTTGATCGCCCCAGAATGCTCGTTCTCAGACGGATGGTTCAGCTACGAAGATGTCCCCCTGAAATGGCACTACCCTGTCGGGCTGCTGCACGACCTCTACTCCGGCAGCGAGCCGGCTCATGCAGTGAGCCGCATCGCCAGAACGACAAGATCCAAGGCGGCGGAGACCGAAGCAAGCGACGAAGTAGAGACGCAAGAACAAGGCGAAGCTCTCGAGGAGCTCGAAGCCGGCCCATGGAAACTCATACTACACTTCTCCGACTGGCCCCACGACCACCTCGTGCCCCTTGATCCCGCTGGCAAAGTTCTCGAAGACTCCTTCAAAAACAGCATCAAAGAGTGCAGCTTCCTCCGACACGGCACCGGCAAGACAGTAATGTCGCTTAGCTACCAGGATTCGACGCAGCTCTGGCGCGCAGTGGAGGAGCAAGACGTCAAGCTCTACAATGCGGTTAATAGCAAGCTGCTTGACCCGCCTGGTGTGTCTACACGGCATCTTCCGCTGCGGATATATCTACCCTCAGAATCGACCACGGCGGGATCAACGATAGAGGAAGATGCGCCCGCTACGGGGCATTTGAAGGTTATACAGACGCTCATTGAGCCTTTGCTGCCGAACAAGCAGCCGCAGACTCTTGGTACGGCTCTGAACAGCATCCTCCCCACAGTCTTTCTAAGTCGGAGGAATGCGATTCTGGCCATGGCGGTGTTGCACGGAGCGGTTGTGCCCCTTGGAGCGGTGTTGGAGGAGTTAGCTAGGGCAGCGGCATACGCGGATGGCTTTCTGCATGTTGTGGTGGTCATGATGGGATAAAGACATGAGGCAGAATGCATCCACCAACTCCACAGAACCTCTGCCTCTCTATGAGCCACCACGTCTATGCCTGAGAGCGACATATCCGACTATGAAGCAAGGGCTTAAATACACCCTTCTTGCTGAGCTATTTCGACATTCAGCACATAGCGGCACCTTCCGCATAACAGTGTATAAGAACCGCAAGCGTGACTATATAACAGGGTGTTCTGGCTCCGGCCGGCTTGGCGGCTTGCCTTCCACTTTATCCACTCTGAGCATTGCAGTCACACTAACGATAACAAGTCATTCTCTAGGGAGTTTGTTCTGCATGAACGAACCTTTTCACCCAGGAGCGTTCGAACCGCTTCTTTCTCGGCCTCTCTCGTTCGCATCGTGAGACTTCGCTCTTCTCAAAACATCCAAAGTCCAAGTCCTTGTCGGAGTTACCCTCTTCCTTTCCCTGGAACGTACTCTCCTTGGTCGTCTCCGGGTTTCTCTCATGGCATCCGAGATGTCGCTTCCACCCGGTGAGTTTTCCCCGGTCGTCGGATCACTCTCTCTCCCCATCGGAGCGTGATCCCCTAGGCTCTCCTCCACTTCAGCTGCATCTGACGACGCGGGTTGGCTCGATAAGCTTGCGGGAACGATCTCTTCTTCATCCCCCATTCCAGCATCTGCCCCTCTCGGCTCAGTAAGGACCAAATGCCCACACTCCCCCAATGCATCCCTAGCCATCTCCTCTAGCAGAACTCCCACAGCTATCAACGCCGTGCCGTCCAAACTACGAAAGTCATAGCTCGCCGGCTTCCTCGGCACCCCAGCCACCAACTCGCCCCTTTCATTACGCCTCCGCTTCACAGGCGGGGGCGCCGCAAGCGGCAGGCCCGAATAGAAATCCGACGCATACTGATGCACCGCCTTCAACAGATCAGAGTCCGGAAGTGCCTGCCCTTCCGAGGCATCGAGATGGCGGTCTTCGAAGTAGATATCGTTCTCGGGATTGCGGGTTGGTGCTCGCTTGCGCCGGTAAAGGACCGTGTCGGCGGAGATGGGCTTTTTGGAGAGTGATGCCACGTCTCTGGCCGAAGCAATAGTAGGCGCGTTTTTGAGAAAACCGTTCGTTCCTACACGTCCTGTGACAAATGAGTGTTCGAGATTCCTAGGGCGGGAGGGTGGCTGTGGTACCAGCTACGGCATCGTAGACAGAAATTCGGGCTCTTTTGGATTTTGCTGTTCTCTCCATGTCCTCCTCTGTATCGAGTTCACCTGATTGTCTAGTGGTTCTCTTCGCCATGCTTCCATTATTCACGTGATAGGAATTCGACAACCTTCAGCGAGACATGTGACATGGTGTTTTGATCTGTCGGCGATTCCTCGGCTTATCTCCATCGGTTAATCACCTCTGGATGACTCCATCTTCCGTCCCATCGCGTGTCACGGTTTGCACACACCACATTTATGCGATGTTAACGATGACAGACGCGGATGGATGAATTCCTCGCTCCTCAATCGCTCCCTCGCGACCCTCCAGCCCTCCCTCTTTGCGCGTGAGCAAAACACGCGTCTCCTCCATGCCATCCAGCCAACAAACATCCGCTTCAGTGGTCGCCCCCCCAACAGCGGGAGCAGCACCTCGTCCGCGCACGATGTCGAAACACTAGCTCATCCAGCAGGTGTAAATGCCATTGCGCTCGACAAGTTCGAAGGCCGCTATCTCCTTTCTGGCGGCGCCGACTCCGGCATCTCCCTCTGGGATCTCGAAAGCCTCTCTGGCCCGAGCGCGTCGTCCGTCGAAGTGCAGACATGTACTTACCACCCCACCGGCAGTGTCAAGAAGTCCACCAACACGCACACCTTCGGCATCACATCCCTCTCCTACTATCCCTTCGACTCCCTCGCCTTCCTCTCCACCTCCTACGACCACGCGCTCAAACTCTACTCCTCCCTCACTCTCAGCGTCAGCGCCTCCTTCGACCTTGGATCCGTAGTGTACAGCCACGCCTCCTCTCCAGTAGCCACACACCTACAGATCGCCTGCGCAACACAGCACCCCTCGATACGGCTCGTGGACCTGCGCTCCGGCGCCGCCACACAGGCGCTTGCGGGACATGCTGGTGCGGTGCTAAGCGTTGCATGGAGTCCGAAGGATGAGTACCTACTGGCGAGCGGGGGCGTGGACGGCACGGTGCGGTTCTGGGATGTGCGGCGCAGTGCGGCGGGGCTGGGTCTGCTGGACATGGAGGACTCTGTCGGCGTGCTCGGATCCGATGGCCGCGGCGCCGAGGCACGGTCGAGGCACAGTGGACGCGCGCATACTGGGCCCGTCAATGGCGTCGTGTGGACGGACGATGGCAGGCACGTCGTGACTACGGGGCATGACGAGAAGATCCGCGTCTGGGACGTCGGGCGCGGGGCGAATACGCTGGCTAGTTTCGGTCCTGTGGTGAAGAACAGCCATCTGTCTGGCCTGACGCCGCTGCTGGTGCCGAGCAGTGCCGGAGCGACGCCCGCTGGCGAAGAGATTCTGTTCTTCCCGAGCGAGCGGGAGATTTTGATGTTTGAGCTGTTCGAGGGGAAGATGCTCAAGCGGCTGAAATGCCCTCCGTTGCAGAGCAGGGCGAAGGGTATCAATGCCGGGCAGACGAATGCGAGGAATAGGACGACGGCGCTGGCGTGGAGGGAGCACGCTGTGGAGGTGGTGAGCGCGCATGCAGATGGGACTCTGAGGGTCTGGAAGCCGAGAACTAGTGACGATGCGGCAGTGGATGAGGAGATCGGAGAGGAGGAGGCGGCGGAAGAAGGGGAGCTGAAGGAGAAGAGGAAGGTGTTGGAGGATATCTACGATGATGTTACGCGGAAAAAGACGCTCGTGAAAGATTCTGGATAGTTCTTTGATATTCACCATACTCGGTTATGGATTCAAGGACTTAACGCAAGCAAGGGCCTGGGTGCGAACGTGACGTCTTTCTGCCATTGATTATCTTTTCCCAACGTGTCGACAAGCGTGGCTCCGTTTTTGAGTTGTTACGAAGATTGCAACGCCGCTTCCCATCCCCATTCCAGCCCCTCTTAGTGAGGCAAGGTGATCTTCCCACATACGCCGGAGTTGTAGCCCTACAACAATAAATAGCAAAGCCCGCCGACGATGGTGACATGAAAGGAACAATATACAGTAATAACGGAGACCAGTGTGCCTCCGAACCGGAGGGCTCGCACACGCATGGCGAGGATACCAGCTCAGAGAATGTTCAGAAGGGGCTACTATAGTCTTCATCCTCCTCCTCCTCGCCAGGTACGCTGCCTCCCTTAGTCTCCCGTTTAGGGGTCGACTTCTTGAAATCCCTACGGTTTCCCGCAGTGGTCCCGTAAGGCAGAAGCGAAGTCATTTTGTACCCTGTCAGCACGAGAACCCATTAGCAGGACGTTCGCCGACAGAAACAGTGCACCGAGTCCCCCTAATCATCGCCATCGTAGTCATCGTCACCCTTTTTTCCGCCCTCGCCGTCCTTAGGCCCGTCTTTGCGGATCGGGATCTTGATCCCTTGGCTTGCGAACGCCTTGCTGAGTGCCGTGCTCTCAATGACGCCAGGGAACTTCTTGGCGCTGTAGACTTGGAACATGTCCGAGAAGGCGGTGGCGAGCACGTTGGCCCTGCCCTTGTTGAGCGTGAGGCCGTTGGGCGTCTCTTCGCCGACGTCGACGAAGTTCATCTTGAGACTGATGAACACCAATAGTCAGCAGGGTTCCTGAAGCCAGATTCGGATGCGGTTGTTGTATGCTTACCGGAACAGCCCTTCAGTCCGTACAGAAAGATCTTGAAGGATGAACCAGAAGCCAGTCTTCTGCTCCGTGTCTTGCAGCTTAAAGGCATTCACACTGAGGCTCCCAATCAGGTTCCGCGTAAACATCCCCGTCGTTGGGTGTGTAGGCACGGTCACTATGCTTGGTGGAGGGTAATTCATCCCGCTAGAATAGGCGCCGGCGCCGTAGCTTCCGTACCCTGGAGGTATGCTGCCGGGTGGGTAGCCGCCGCCGTACATCATTCCCCCGGTAAAGGCATATGTGCCTGGAGGAGTCAGCTGGCGGTGGCCAAACTTGGTTCTTGGTACTTACGTTCTGGGGGTGGAGGGTAAGGGACCGCTGTTGATGTGGAGATGGACACTGCTGGTGAGTTGCCGGAATGGCGGACAAGGTTCACTTCCGCACTCGCGTCCTTGTCCCATAGATCGACTGTGAGGACGAAATATGTGCTGTCGATTTCGCTGTGATGGTTTAGATTCAGAGTATTGAGAAATTGGGAGAAACCGTTCGAACGTACTTGGGATCGATTCTGTTGCCAGTCTCGGCATCACGGATGATGAGTTCTATACATGGAGGCGACGTAATGGGTCTTCGGTCCTGTGGTAGAGTAGGTCAGCTTTACTAAACTCTCAGCACAGACGATGACTCTAGGCTTACCTTGTCGCCAAATCCACACATGCGCGCACGTACCGGCTGTTGACGAACGACGAGACTTGGGTATGGTGAGCAAGAAGCTATCACGTGTGTTCCAGAATACACACCTATACAGACGATTACCCCTTCTGAACTCCTGTCCTGGCTGCGGTCCTTGGGGTGCTTGCGGCTGTATCTGCTGTATTTGCATTGGATGTTGAGGGTGCTGAGGATGAGGCGGCATCTGAGGCATCTGGGGCATCTGAGGTTGCTGCATCTGGCTGTAGTGGCCATGGCCATGCTGAGGATGATACATCGCCTGACTGGACGTGGTACTGCTAGAAATGGCGGAAACGGGACTATTCCGATGCTCGTACGGTATCGGTTGCTGAGGCCGAGATTGCATGGTGGGCAGGAAGTCCAGAAGTATCTACGGCGTGGGGTGGAACGTGGGAAAGTGGGCCTGGGTAGAGATGGAAGGAAGTATTATGGTAGAATATGCAGATAGGAATAAAAAAGGGGAGCAGCAACCAGAGGACGGCTACTCCAAGGCCTGACACGTAGCTGTCAAGCTGATGCGGCAAAGCTCTGTGAAAAAATGGATCAGCCTGGTAACCTTTCGGGGCGCTGGCCGTGGAAAAGTCCAAAATCTTATATATTTCATAAATCAGGAGTAGATTAACGATTCTAAGGAGTACAGGAATAACTACCTTTAGGCTGTGCGAAACTGCTTGCTCACGTGCAGCGATCCAGAGGGGCAGTAAGGGTGGTAGTTTATGGTACGTTGAAGTGGCTAGTGTGGCGATAACGGACGCTTATACGTCAATTGGGCGTTCTGCTGTGTGTCTTGACCCAGGTGCAAGTATACTGCCTACTCTAGCTTTCCTTGCGATCTTTGCCGTTGCGTGGAGTGCGCTTAATGGCTCTTAGGCCTTAGATACGCTTAACAGTGCCTCGACGGATTGATAGAGCATCGAGTCTATAGCGCGGTGGATTTGCAGGAGCTTGCCATTGCTCTTCTATCAAAGGTTCATGCTCTTCTCGCGCGACAGTTCAAGGGAAGGTGCGGGTCTGAACAAGAAGTGGTGGGGTTTCGCGACGTCGAGAGTTCCTCCTGTGGTGGACTCTAGTGTGGTACAACGGGCTGGACTACACGGTCAACGTTGGTACTTTTGTGTGCGCGCTCCGCGGTTTCATACGTACGATAGGAAGCTGCTGAGAGGCTGTGCTGCAACAAATATGGCGTTTACCGGGCGCAATGCTGGGGGGCAAGTCGTGTAGTTAGGTGTTGAAATCTACATACTCAAGATTCGGTCAAGTTGCAGTCTTTATAAGGGCGCACAGGCGCGATAGCAGCGGACTACGAAGCTGGGGAAGTAGCGATTAGCTTTTGCGCGTACTCTGTGCACCAGCCATTCAGCCTCAGGCCAGCATGTCTCTCGCAAGCGGGTCCGACTCGCATTGGCTTCGTCGATACCTCTGTGTTATTGCAGGCGCGCAAGCAAGCTCCGTGTGTCACTCGCGGCAAGCTCGCTCATCATCGGGCGCTCAGACCGGCGCCTCCAACCACGCTCGACGCAATTAGTCCACTTTTCCTGTTCGAGTCCTACATTTGCTCAGATCCAGATAATCATTACCCTGAATCGCCGTGTCATCCATCCCCTTACCGTATAAAGCTTGACGTTCACAGCGAGACGTGCGAAAACACGATGACTCCGGACGTCGGAATCTGTTACCGATGGCGTGAACCCAAAGCCCAACAAGCCGGGCTAGGCGATTCATTTCTGGGGGGATTGGCATATTGCCCGCACTTCTCCAGCTGGCGGACGAACACACTGACACACTGAGACAGGGACAAACGACGCCGACGTCCATTTGACGGCAGCTCTGGTGTCATGCGCCCGCTTTGTGATTGGGCCGCACCGCATGTCTCGATTCCTCGTTCATTTCCCATGAGGGAGCTGGCCTGCGGCGTCCTTTGCTTCCAAGCATGTGAGATGCAAGCACTTTCCACCGCGGTACGAGTACAGAGTGGTCGATGGAAAGCAGGGCGTGCGAATAGAACACCAGGCCATCCGCTTGGGTCAGGCCCGCTCTCCTAGTCAGCAACTGGAACTGCAACTGCAACTGCGACGGGTCACTGGTTTGGCCCGCATAGCGACGGCTGCGTCATTCACGTCGAGCGGATCGTGTACCTATTTGGCCGGAGCTTGGTCTGCCTAGGTGGACGCAGGAGTCACGAGTGTCGAGCTGGAGAAGCTTGGAGGTGCTGAAGTGTTTCCCCAATGGTAGACAGATGGCCGTTTTCGTACTCCGTCACCAAAAATGATAAACCGGCAACCACTGATCTGGATTTGGGTCCTACCAGAGTTGCCTTTCACCACTGCATCCACGGCACGAGTCTGCCTTTCTTTGCTTCTGTTCGATGGGATGGGCGGGAATGCGGGTAGATCCGTAATGGCAGTTGCGTGGCGTTTGCACGCACCATTTGTTAGACCGAAAGACCTTGAAAAAAGCAGTGGATCGTCATAGTCGATGTTGTGCACATTTAGGGAAGGACGAGGTATATCTCCTTGGAGATCTACCTTCCAAGCCTCCCTGAGGTCTCTACGGTATCCTTTCTCCCATCGTTTATGTCCATTCATACGTACATGCGTCTACGCATTTAAATGTCCATAGACTCCACGCTGTCATAAAAGCTAAAAACCAAGCAACAATCATGATCTGGTCATTCGCAGTTTTAACCCAGCGGTACCCATTTCTTATTCTTCCCTTGCTTCTTCTTCCCCTCTAGCCCACTCACGTCTTCTCCAACAACAATTGGCGTCGAGCTCCCACTACTCGTCCCCGAACCCCACGGACTAGCTGCAGTGGCCGCGCCCCTCCCCACACCGTCAACCCTTAAGAGGGCACGTCCCGCATACCCGGGACTAAAAACCGTACTTCCAGGCTTCGGCGCCATCGGCAGCGCTGGAAAACTAGCCACGTTATTCCTCGGCGCTGTCTGACCACTGCCCGGGGTCCCCGTCCTCGACGGCACTGCAGAGGCGCTCGGTGACGGCCTAGCCGACGGCGCTGCGGAGGAAGCAGTCCAAGGTACAGGACCGACTCTTCCCTGTCCGGTTCTGTTCGCGGACGCAGATGCCAGAGGTGGAAAAGGGGTGTGAGAGCTCGGTTTTGAGTTCGTGGACGCAGCGCCGGGTATCGACCCCCAACTGTGCTGTCTGCTCACGGCCGATTGCTGAGAGCGTGCAGTCGAGCTCTTGAGTTTAAGGACACGGCTGCCTCCGCTTCCTAGTGCAGCAGCTGCGGTACCTGCGGGAACACCACTGGGGCCGGGGAGGGAAGGGTAGTCCTCGTTGACAGCACGCCAATCCGCCCAGGCTTTTAGCAAGGCGTCTCGTTTCTGCTGGATCTCGAAGATTTCCGCGAGTTCTTTGATGAGCTTGCCGAGTTCGGCCGAAGAGGTATCGAACAGAGTAAAGAATGCGTCGATCAGCTCTGGTGCCGACATTTTGTCATTGCGGAAGGTCGATATACGAAGCCGGAACTCGCTGAGCTTGTTTGTATCGTTTCGGAGCATGTTGGATGCTCGTTCAGTGACTGCGTTATGCCTGAGCTGCCTTGTGCGCTCTTGGGGCGTATGTTCTCGAGCCGGTACCGGCTGCGGAACCTGGCTTTGCCCGTTCTGGGATATGCTCGGCGCCTCTAGAGCGGGAAATGTATCCGGCGGGTTCGTAGGACGCTGAACAGTGACAGTCTGCGGCTCCTGTGCTGGAACCGCTGGTCTAGCAGCGTATGCGGGCTCCTGGGTGAGCTGGCCCCCAAAGGTTCGAGTGGAGACTGACTGCGCGCTGTGAATAGCCATCTGTCGTTGGTAAGCGAGTTCGGCCCGTGACTGCGGCTGCGCAGATGACTGTGGCAGAGGGTCCACATTTGGATCACGTCCTCGACCCCTTCCACGGCCATCGCGCTCTCCGCGGTCTCCGCGATCCTCGCGCCCACCGCGCCCACCTCGCCTGCCACCTCTCTGCGGCTCATACTGCTCCCTCAGATTGAATCCCATCATATCTATCCGGCGAGCGTGCCGATCTTTCGTCATGCCGTTGGGATGCTCTTGTATTTGATGGGCCTTTAGGTCGATCTCAGAATCAAACACAACGAATTTCTTTTCCAGACACTCTTGGTCAGCACAGAGAAAGTGATCCTTCTTGAAGTGCTCCTCTAGCCCATTATAATCGATGTAATACTGCGGTCGTCCTTGACTCCTTCGGTCGCAGATGAAGCACCTCTCATGACGCTCTCGGCAATGTGTATACAGCTCATCGTCTCCGTAAAACCGCTGTCTGCAGAATCCGCATTCGGGGTGACCCTTGAATCCAGTCTGGTCCTCTGCTCCAGGATTATCGTCTCCAAACCTTTCGTGCTGGCGTAACTCGTTATGTGAGAACAATTCGTGCTCATGCGTGAACACCTTCTTATTCCTTGTGCAGAGATCGCACATAATCTGGTGGTGAACGCTCTTGACGTGTCTATGCAAGTCTGGCCAACCTAGACATGCAACATCACAGCTCTCGTCCGGGCAGTTATACCTTAACAACAACAGGGTGTCTTCGAAGATTTCCTGCTTCTCATATTTGATCCCCAGATTGGCATCCTGCTGTGAAAAGTCTCCATCCAGGAAATCTTCGTATCGCTTATTAGGATCGTCCGTAAATATGACGAAGTCTGCATGTGTACGGCAATGCGCGCAAGCCTTCGACTTATACAGTGCTCGTAACCTCAGCGCACAGATGTGACATGTCCGATGATTGCACGGAGCGACAGAATTGTGTACTACGGGAGATGCGCAGATAAAGCACACCTCAGCCTCCACCTCTTCAGCGCCATCTCCTCCATTCTCCTTCGGCGCTTTGTCGCCTGTTGTAGGTTTGGCATCTTCGGACAGGCGAGCTCCGAAGGTGCCTCTGTTCGTGAGACTTTGTCCTGGTGGTATCGCGGGTGCAGGACGTTCTGTAGGGCCATCGACGAAATGCGGCTGGCTGGAATTTCCTCCTCTGCCTCTACCTCTACCTCTGCCGCGGTACCCTTGACCCCGGCCATTTTCTTGTTGTCCATTGAAGTGACCACCACCTCGATCTCCGCGGAAACCTCCTCTTCCTCTTCCTCGAGCCGGCCTTGAGTTTGTATGTTGTGAAGGTGCGGGCACGCTTGGAACGGCTGGTGCAGTGTCCGACGGATTCATGGTGGGGTTTCAAAGGGATGATTTCCGGTGCAGGAGTCAGAACAGTGCCGAAAGTGCTTATAGTTAGGAGGGGCGAACGCTGCTCGTGCTGTTGTGGGTGATCGCTTAGGTCAATTCTGCTACACTTAATGGTTAGTTGCAAATTGGTGGCAGCACAGACGGCGAGCATGGAGATATTTCCTAGTGGTGGGGGGGTTGTATGATTTTGTGGCGTTCGTGTGGCGCATTGCGCTGACAATTATTGCTTGTGACACATCAACATTTGACTCCGACAACTCTTACCAGTGTCTGCAAGTGCTCAAATGGACGATTCCAGTAGCTCCTGACACACAAAGGAAGCCGTGGACGACCATACGTGCGCTCCTTGTACTGATACGACTGATCTATATGGAGCCGTACCCTCCTCGAGCCACCAGATTCATCCGTCCATGACATATATGCCCCGTTGACAAACCCAAGGTTCGAGCATGTCTCGACGTATCCGCGTAGAACATCTTTGATGTGATTTCAAAGCGCTCGCCGCGAATTCAGCCTATCAGATTCCAGTCGCTGCTGATGTTGGATTTGTTCGACCCATACGGAGCAATGCTTCAATGCCGGGAGATGTGATACATAGCAGAATTCAAGCCGGCAAATAGAACTTCCGCATGCCAGCCAGCGACGTTCGTTCGTCCTAGTTGCAGTCCTAACGAGCAAGCATGTCTTACACTATCTCTCTCAATCCCTCCTCCTCGGCGTCAAATTCAGCTCCGTACCAGGCCGTTTTGTGAGAAAGCCATTGCTCCTTATCAGCACCCATCCTCTTTTTCAACCACCCCTCCATCGTCAAGATCTTGTCCGTCCACTTCTCCACCTCCGCCTTCAATCCGGCCGTCTCAGTCCTCTTCTTCTCTACTTCCATTGGATCGTTCTCCCTATGGCTCGCCAGCTCCTTCCTTAATCCCAGCACCTCCTTCTGCAACTCTTCGTGCCGCTTCAATAACGTGCCTCTGCCTTCTCCACCGCCCTCCAGCATGTCCTCCTCTTCTTCCCTCTCAGCCTCTGCCTCGCCGACCTTGGCTTTGAGCTCGTCGAAAATGAGCTTCGCCTTGTCGTGGTCTTCGCGTACTCTATCGAGCACCACCTCCTTGGCTCTCTTCTCCTCGCTCGGGAAGCTCCAGTACCAGTTCCCGCTGCCAATCTTCTCGACCTATCGAACCCCAACCAGATTAGCCCCTACCGCAAACATGACTATGTTTACAACCAGGTCTAAATTCAACATCCACGATTAAGACGACCACAATAATGAATGACAGGCACAGTTCTACAAACAGGTAAAGCGAACCTAGTTCCATACCGTGATCTTGTTTTCGTCAGACAACGCCTGCAGAAACTCTTTGACCTGCATGCCGCTGATAGATGCGACCTGAGGCAGCGCCTTTTCAAGGTCTTTGATCGAGTGCGCGACACCGGAGCGTTGAAACCACGAGAGGATCAGACCTTGTTTCGCGAGGGATGGGGTAGGTTTTGGTGCCTGTGTGGATAGCAGATTTTAGTGCATAGCTTTGCAGGATGGTATAGGTGGGAAGGTACCATGATGATTCGTGTATGCAGTATAGTATTTTGCTTGCTTAATGGAGTAGAGAGCGGCGACAAGGAGGGGAACAGTGATGGGTCGAGATTGTGTTGAGATGAGGTGAGGTCGAAGTTGCGTAGAGGACTACATGGCGCTATCATTTGGTTGGGTGATAGAAAAGGAAGGAACGTCGACAACGTGAGAAATTGCTCTGGAGCGACTGTTCTATGTCTTTGTCCACGTGAGTACCTCATCCCAATATGCTGCTCATCGAGCACAATATCAACGAAACTCCGTCCCAATGCTGTTCCCATCGTATTTCGATAAGCACGTTCACAACGCCAATACCACCATGCTATGCATCAAACTGACAGTCGTATCATATCAAGGCTCACCGCCATGCACAACAGCCTTCCACTCAAATCCCCCATCCACGTTCCTCCACCCCAACCCCGTCGTCTCAAAAGCGTTGTTCCACCCCATCATCACGGCCAACACCCTACACCCCGCCGCGCTCACCGCACATACCACCGCGTCGCTCTGACCCATCACCGCCAGATCCATCAAATACGCCCTTCCCACCAACTCTCTCAACTTCATCGCCTGCTCGGGCACCGCACCAACCTGCAGTACATCCTTGGCCTCTCCCACAGTCTGCGCGTTGCCCCAACGTACCAGACTCGGCGTGCCCGTTACAGGGGCACGTCGTGGCGTTTGCAGACCAAGGTGCATGAACGTGTCGCGGTAAAAGCCGCCCTCCCAGCCCGCGATCTCGTCGAGGTACTTGTGCGGCTTAAGACCTTGCTTCTTGTGCTCGGCTTCGAGCGCGGATTTGGAGGCGAGGACGATGCGGTCTTGTGCTCTGTGGGCGCGGGATACTTCTTGCGCGGAGAAGATGTTGGGGTCGTCGGAGGAGAGGAAGACTTGGCTGGCCATGAGGCCTGGTGCACCGTGGCGGGGCTTGAGGGCCTCCTCACGCTTGGTCTGGGAAGATGCATGTTTCGACTTTGGCTTGATATTCTTTTCCCTGGACAAGCCGCTTGGCGCGGTAACACGTGTGCGGTCACTCCCATGTTTTGCCGCCATGTGGCTATGCCGATGCTCTTCTTCATCTTCATGCTCATCGTGTTCGAAACGATCAATCAGAAGCTGCCGCACCTCATCCATGTAGCGTTCGACAGGCAGGTAGTCTTTCTGATACTGATACTCCCACGGATGTCGATCGCCTCTCCTAATGTGCAGCCCAACTATCACGCCGCCATCATCATGTGCCTTGCTTTTCATGTTCCCAACCCGCTCTGTAACGTAGTTTCTGTCACCTAAATCTGCGAGATGGAACAGGTCCTCGTATCCCTTGTAAAGCAAGTTGTACATAGGCCCCTGTTTCCGAGCCGCACCCTGCTTTACATCTGAAAATTCCTTAATAAAAGCTGTCCCAAACGCAGCGGCCGAGTCTAAAGTCGCAGCCGAAATGACTAGATGGGAGGCCCAGTGAGGGCACGGGATGCGGTGGTGCGGTGGTGGCGGAGCGCAGCCTGGATTCGGAGGAGGGGTGAAGAACGTTGTATAGTTCCCGTACGCCCACCGAGTGTCGTCCACGAAGAAGGCGCGCTTCTCATGCATTGCAAGTCCATATGACATCCACAGCGCAAGTAGTGTATTGCCTAAGCCAGCATCTGACGTCTCCATGACGAACGTCAAGCTGCGATCGCAGACATTCTGTGGTGGCGGTGCTTCTCCTGGTGTGGCCAGGCCTTCGTCCGGATCGTGGGTGGGCAGCAGATCTAAGTACTCGGCCTCTTTAACATCCATGAAGAATGGATCGACAGCATAGTAACCTCGGTGCTTCTTCGAGAACCTGCCAGTCCCCAAAAGCTGCTTGGATACTTCCTCAGACTGCTTGCAGACTTCTTGATATTGTGCAGGCAACAAAGGGAAGCTGGCTTTATGTGGGATCGAAATCGTCCATCTCGTCTTGCCTTGCTTGTCCGTTACAGCCACTGCGGTGGGCTCGTTCCGAGGAGTCGAGTCGCTGATTATCTCGTAGTCATGATCGACGGAAGAAGCTAAGCTTCCGGCGCTGGCTGTAGAGTAGAAGTTGTGGAAGCCAAGCCATGTTATGCCGAGGAGAACACTGAAGGCGATGAGCATCCGGCGAATGCGTCGATAGAAGGAGGTCGATTTCTTGCCATGGTAAGGAAGAAGCGACGGAAGACCTGGTGAAGGTGGCGCAGAAGCTAGATGGGAGCCCTTTGCGCTCAACGGTGGGGAGAGGTGGGGCGATGAATCGGATGTTGCGAGCGAGGAAAGAGAAGAGGTAACGGAGGATATTGAGAGGCCCCTCCTGTGTCCCTGTACAGTCCTGCTAGGAAACGTATTTCGCCTAGGCATCTTGATATGGGCTCGATGCCCTCAGCCGTTGCAAGGTGGGCGATGGGCGGAGAAGAGCCCACAGCTGAGTCTTCGCTCACGCTGTGTTCAATGAACGAGAGGGACCTCGTACAAGTTCGCAAAGTCAATTAACGCCGTTCGAACCTACACTAGCTCTTCTTGAGAGAGCCTGGAGCAATTTCTGCATTACATTCAGCTGCAGAATAATGCTGGCAGGAAGCGTCAACGGAGTGGACATGGGGATGGGACTGAATGGACGGAAGCTGGAATTCTCTGCTCCACGGAACAAAAGGAGGAGCGCGCTCGCATGAAGTGTTAAGACGGGATGAAAAGAAATATCGCACTCGGCTTCTACGTGCTGATACACCAGCAGTAGCAGTATGCGTAAAACGGAGGGGGGCGGGGGCGGGAGAGTGCCCACCACCTGTTTCAGAATGTGGAACTGATGGAGGGGATCCAAGCTGGCAGCCAATGGCCGTTGCACATGAAAGAAGCGTAGAAGAACGATTTGATGATCACCTTGAATGAGGCTGAACCTGTAAGACAAGACATTGCATGGTAAACAAGAAGCGGAGTTCTCCGTAGGCCAACTGTCGCAGTGTGGCCGGGCTTTCGGCAGCTATCCATGATTGATCACGATCAGTCAGAGACGGTTCACATGCTGCCCGGCCCCACTGGTATCGAACCATGATCGTAGCCATCATCATCATCGTCATCATCATCATGCAGTTCGGGGGTGTGGATTCCAGGTTTCAGGAGTGATGCACAAGCAATCTTGTGGTGCGCGGCTGTTTCAGCCAAGCCCACGTGAGCTGCACAAATCAGCTAGATTATGGTAGTTAGAATAGACTTCGCTGCACCTATGCTACCTATCTGGCGTTACTGTTGTGTCCTATAGGTACATGTACAATAGTTGCTGCTATGGGTGGAGGGCACATCATTCATAAGATAAGTGCTCACTATAGTGGCGGATGCACGTGATGGCTTAAGTACAGAGGTAGGTAAGAATAGACACTAGTAGTACACATACAGTCGTCGCTCTCATATCTCTCCAAACATACGTGATTATATGCAAGGCAAGGGACCACCGCCATCGAGCAGGAAAGGTCCAAGAAACCAGCACACCTCCATCGGGTATCGAGAAAGACAACGCGGTTCCCGAAACAAAAACTC
>Ga0073774_1000027_pt1 | contig 23540 bp, 29 predicted proteins | sample InSIn5gowninarea_FD_77487 | JGI IMG/M metagenome (GOLD analysis project Ga0073774, IMG submission 77487) | Clean room microbial communities from NASA Spacecraft Assembly Facility at Jet Propulsion Laboratory, Pasadena, California, USA -... ... | reverse complement strand
TTCCTATCTTTTTTATTTTAATTTTAACTTTTTTTTTTAGTGAGGTTTTTATTGTTTTGCATTTTTAAATTAGAAGATCGGTATTTAGAATTTTCGATATTCTACATATTTATACATCCTTAATTAATTTTTCAATCCACATGAAATAATTGTTTCTAAAAAACAATATTTTTTTAACAATGGACATAAAAATAACCATTTTTAACATAAATATAACTAAAAAACTACACGTTTTGATAATTTTTTGCTAGAATTGACATGTCAAAATCACAATTTTTATACGATAATTTTAACTAAAAATGGTTAAATAATAGCTTTTTTTATGAATTTCATGTCAAAAAAATAATAATAATCATTTTTTTTTTTCAAAAAATAATGATTAAATTAAAAATCAATGCGAAAATCACATATTACAAATATTGAATGTATAACAACCCTAATTGAGTGTTTATTCTTCTCATAAAATGTCAAAGTCAAAACATTGCAAAGCTTGATTTACAAGCATAACTTAAATTTAATCAACAATGTCACGTAATCCAAACTCTTCGTCCTCTAGAGTTTCATCATTGTCTTCTTCCACAATATTTTCTGCTTCCTTTTGCTCATTTTCCTCTTTTTTTTGTTTTTGCTTCCCAAACAATTGAACGATTTATGTTCAATTGATTGAACATCAACTTTCATTTTTGTTTTTCGTCGTTCAAACAATTGAACAGCACAATTTGTTTTCATTTATTTTCGTTGTTCAAACCATTGAACGACTTCTGTTCAATTGATTGAACATCACAATTTGTTTTCATTTGTTTTCACTGTTCAAACAATTGAACAACTGTTGGTCAATTGATTGAACATCACGTTTTGTTTTTACTTTGATTTTGTCATTCGAACAATTGAACGACCACTATTCAATTGATTGAACAACACTATTTTGTTTTTGATTGATTTCGCTGTGCAAACGATTGAACGATTGTTGTTCAATCAATTGAACAACACATTTCATTTTCTATCTTGATTTTGTTGTTCAAACATTTGAATGATTGTCGTTCAATCGATTGAACATCACCTTTTAAGAAGCTAAATTGTGATTTTTTCTCATTCTTTTTCTTGATCATTATGCCATTTTCTCTTCTACTTTTGTATTGCAAATAAGCACCATTTGAATCGATTTGTGCATCTTCTAAATAAAAACAGTAATAATAATATCATTATGACTTCTAAAAGCCTTTTGATGGTTATCTTTATCCATAAGCTAATACGGTGTATCTTTACAATGATTGCCTGAACATCTTTTCTTTTAGACACATCATGAAATGATTCATTATCCTTAATCCATGATGGCTTATGTTTATACTCCCAAATGGATAAAACTCATTGATATAATAATAACGGGATAAGAGTATAACACTTTAATTGGCATATTTTTACTTCTTACACCATCCCTGGCTCTTAAGGAGAAATTGAGCCTCCCTTTCTCTACAATAAGAATTCCAAAAGAAAAATAAAATATCAAAATGCTTAAAACGGTGTCTAAAGAGGATAGGGGGTCTCATGATGAGCCAGCCTACCATGATCATATGGATGTAATAGGTGACATTTCAATTTGGCTACCAAACCAAGGCAATGACCTTCTTGATAATTAATATGTCAGAAGAATAGGGGGTCTCATCACAAGCCAGCTTGATCACTTTGTTACACCCTGGTGAGTGGCACTATGGTTATCTGGTCACCATGCCAGCATAGTGGTCTCTTTATGACAAATAAAAGAAGAATTAATTGTAAGAAGGACTTTGGCTCATTTGGAGGAGTTAAAAAGCAACCCTGTCGAGGCCATGAATGCTTGATGGCAGCATTGGCTCTGCTTGTGGTATTGGAGTATCATCTTATATTGCCATATGTCATCTAATTCTTATCACCTATGAATTTATTTCCAATGAGAATTTCCATTTAGGTAGCACTTTTAAAAGCCGAATAGCATGGTGACTTTAATCTATATTCATTATATTCCATATGCCCAATCATTAAATGACAGTCATTAAACACATACCACCGATTATGCTGATGTAATTAATTCTGATCACGGTAAAGATCTTTGACATAATTACTTAAAATTGTTGTTTTTATTTGATTTGGCCAATTCACGTCTAACAGTGAATATTTCTTAAATGCTTTACTGATTAGAGTGTTGTGTTTTTAGATTGGTTGCCGACATTTATTTCACATTAGTCTATTTTCTTGATTTTCGTGTGCTGAAAGGACGTGGATGCCCTTTTCTCGTCAGAGGGTGGAAGGCCTGCGTATGCATGGCATGTATCACAATTATGGATAACTATGTGACAATCATTCGGAATACCTCCAGAGTACAAACTACATGATGAGCATGAATTTTTAATAATTAGCAAGAAATTTCGATTGGAAGAAGAATGGAAACCATTATGGCGAGCATGCGCACTTATGATTCTACATTAAGTATGGCTGGCAGGATGAATGACTTAACTAAAAATGATAATAATTTTCCAAGTTGCATCATTTCCCTGTTAATTATTGTAATATACATTGCTGTTGTTTTGCATTATAGGGGTGAAACACAATTGTATACAGGAGAACCAGCCCCAAGTGCAGCAGCCATGGGAAAAAAAATCTATCTAGAGTGAACCTCTAGTACTAATGGTGTCGGATCAAGCTCGCGAAATCCTTGAATGTGTTGGTTGGCTGCAGTATTTAAACAGATTGTAGGGATTTCATGAGGAGCTAATGCTGGAATTTCTGCAAAATCTGCATAACGGTAGTACAGTGGTAAAAGGTATAGCATGTCGGTTTCTGAAGAAGTCCTAGCTGAAGTCACCAGAATTCTGGCAGAAGGGGCGAAATGGGTAGATAAATGCATCCTTTTATACAATGCAATTGAAGCATTCCAGGACCCGAGTGAGCAGCTAGTACGAACAAGGAAAGGAAATCATCCTTCGGTGTTGCAGCAACCGTGGCAAGAACTGGCGGTCATTGTCCAAAGATACATCACTTGCGACGACCGACATGATGGTAAAGCCTTGACAACTAAAACTTCTAGCCATTTTAAAGCAAAGAATTTCAGTTAATTTACCATTTTATCTGAATTCCCTGTTACATGATGTAGCCAGGTGGGTAAGGACAGCCAAGGACCCACATAGTGTAGTCAAGCATCATGGGTTAATTAAATTAATTATCACAAATAGATTGGCCTAGAAACAATTAACATGGGATAGTATCATAAATCCTACCTTGGCTCCACCCCCGGAAAATATGAAAACAAAGCAGCAAGGGCCAAGAACCCTAGGCCCAAAAAGAATACTAAAGAGAAAGAGTCCCTCTGCACCCTTAGAATCAGCTAAGCGTAGGCGCTCTGTGCAAGTGAAAGCCCAGTGGCGCATCCCAATCCAAGTAGAGGAAGCTAGACCATCCCGCACACCTCCTCTTAGTCCACAAGACCCTCCTTTACAAGATTATGAGGAGGAAGTGGCCAGGGTATTGGGAAGCATGGGAGTGTTTACCGATGGTAGAGAATAGCCAGGGTGCAATGAAAAACATAATTGTACCCCTAAAAAGTTAGCCCCTGCTGATAGCCCCGGTCATGAGCGAACCCAACCATGCACTGATGCCATGGAGGAATAGAGGGGGTCAATTCCTTCTATGGAAACACCCCTCAAAGCCAAGGTACATGAAGGAGAAGCCAGTAGAAAAGAAACTTAGACAGTAGGCACTGGTCCAGTGGACCCCCCAATAGAAGGAAACCTTGAAGATGAAAACATGAGAGATGCCAATCAACCAAGTGATACCCCCTTTTTGACATCCCCTGCGGACAAGGCCTACCAAGGAGAAGACCCTGAGAATGATAATTTTTCAGGAGATACCATTGCATTGGGATCTCCTGAAAACGAAATACATAATAACAACAAGTTAGAAGGAGAAATTCCACTAGCAGACACAGTTCCAATTGGGAACATCCCTGATGATGACATAGTACATCCTGTACAGGAAATAGAGGATAATGCAGCTCACCCACTGTCAGACGAAGGCCCTAGAGTAGAGAAGTCCTACAGAGCTAGGCTTAGAAAGATGCTCAGAAAGTACAAAAAATAGAAGCAAGTAATCAGGCAGCTGAAACATTGGTTAAAAGAGGCAACTAGAACTAGGAAATTAAAAGTGGAAATGGAAACTGCAGGAATGAAAACATAACAATTTTCTGGGAAGGATGTTGAGACTCAAATAGAGTTTCTTATGGTCTATTCAAAAGAAACCCAGACTGAGCCAGCTATGATAAAAGACATTTCCATGCAAACTGAAGACCCCTGTATCTTTTTGCAGGGAACTCAAACGGACCACACCACTGTGGATACTGCTGTCCAAACAGATGTTGAAGAAGATGTTCGACTTGATTGTATAATTCAAGAAGCAGCTAAAGCTATTGTGCAGACTGACCCTATGGAGACCCATGACTGAAGATGAGACCTTTGTTGAGTATAAGGCTAAGCAAAAGAAGGTTGAAAGATAATAGGGTCAATTGCAAAAAGCTAGAGAGAAAACGGGGACTATCTACTCTCTTTATTCAGACACCCTATCTTGTCGAGCTCCCACCACAAATTATGTTTTATCTCTCATGGAAAGATACCTCCTGTTAAAATGTAAGGCCGTTAAGGCTGGTAAACAGTCAGAGATAAAAACCACTACCGACTTTATCAAATGCTTCAAAGAGCACGATGAGAAGGTTCAGCGCCTCCTTTGTGAACTCTATATGCATAATTTTGTTTTAGAAGATGACAGGGACAGCCACCCTGGCCCTTTTATAGGAGACATCCAATTTCAGGCATTCCTCTCATTCGCTGCCAATCAGCTAAAATGGGCCAAGGCTCACAACAATTTTGAAGACATGAGGATGGCATTGACCTATGGGTCAGAGGGGAGCCTACATAGCCATTACTCCTATTTGTCAGGCATAAACAATTTATGAAGCGAGACAGTGTTGTAGGCAAATTGGGGCCACTCCATACTGATATTATTTAGGCCGGAAAGGAATACTTCTAGGACATTACGGAAGAAGCCTTGTCTGCATCAAGGTAGAGGTGGGAAGTCTCCAGTAACACTTTGAGGGGCCGAGAGCCATTTGGATATTGAAACTTCCAAGCTACCTCTTCTCGTTTTTATAAATATAGTAATATGATTTTAACAATGGGACCAGATTGGATAGGATGTCGTTATAGAACCCCAATCATATGGTATCCTCCTGATCAATACCATGGTGACTATAACTTGAATGATCATGAGGTAACTCAGGCTTTCGTTGTCCTTAAGAAAAAGAATGGTTTTATGAATTACAAGGAGGAAGTATATCCTACTTATTCTCTAACTCAGTTGCATCTAAACTATTCACTTACACGAGGATGTGCAACAAGGTAAGCTGGGGAGTATGTTGCGATAGGAAAAAGGTATGATTTCTCTTTGTAAAATGATTCATTTATCATTCATCCTTATACAATTATCTCTGTTTATAGATTGAAATGAGGAAAATATCGCTAAAGTTGGATGAAATTATTTGGTGATAGAATAGGCAAATCTAGTACAAGAAACTGATTCTTTTCTATCTTTGTGTGTAGAGATGTGGACTGTGAAAAAGTCGTTCAGTTGATAGAATAACACGAGGCCATAAAAGGGAAAAGCGACAACGTCTTGGGAAGACAAGGAAGTGGGAGATCAGCTCGAACAATGCTATTTTATCACATGATCAGATTATATATTGTGAAATCCTCAGGATCCCCTGATTCTGAGTATTCGCTTTTATCCAACTACTCTTTTATGTTATATATAGGGCCAAAAGGCAATTAGATACATTTTAGAATTTGATAATCTGTAATTATTCTTTTTGAAAACATATACGATGTTATATCAGTGACTATATCAGTTGTTACTTGCAATTAATGAAAGAAGGTTGCGTTTGGTACATCTTCATATTCTGAGTTCTTATTAAGCAGAGGCTTCTGGTGACTTTGGGCCCAGTCACAAGAAGTTCTACTACTCCTTTTTGTCATAGCTTTTATATTTAGTCTTTGTTATTGATTTAATGTTCAGTTACTTCATTTATCATGAAGGTTTGTGATATTGATTCATACTGATGTTCAATTAGATTCTGAGTGAAGTCGTGTGACATACTTAAGTATCACTTTGATTAGGATGAGTGAATTAGTGTTGATAACAGATTTTTTTTCATTTGAATAGATGTTATAATAGATCTTGGAGATGAGACTGATTAACTGCTACAGATTGCAATATAGATCATTTTCTATTTAGGAATCCTTTATCGCTATTTGTTGTTCAATTACTGATTGTTGTTCAATTACCGATTGTTGTTCAGTTACCGATTGTTTTTTAATTATTGTTGCTATTCAATTGGGAATTGCAAGTTGATTTGGGGTGTTATAGATTAACAGTGCTATTCAATAGTTATAGTTTCGTTACTTGATTAGTCTTAAGCTTATTTGAACAATTCCAAGTGTAATTCTTATTTGCATTTAGTTTCAATTGATTTCGGAACAATTTTATAGAATTGCAGAGTGTATTGAGAGTATTTCTTCCATAGATAGCTCTTTTCAGAATTGTGTGAATTGAATTGAAGAATTAGCCATTAGTGATTGCAACGATTCATCATTAGATAACCTCTAGATTCACTGTATATACTGTGCTGGCACTCTTGAGATAAAATGACTTACCTCAGGTTGACAACTAATGTAGGGATTAAGATTGCCTGTAAAAATACATCTTAGTGAGCCAAAATTTAGTACCTTTGAAAATCTTTGTGTCATCTGGTAGCAAAATTCTCACAAGAGTGTTTTATCTATGACAAACATGGGTAGCGCATGGGGGGCTTTGTGTGTACTGAAGACTCTAATGAATGTTCCCTCCTGGATGGGTAACCAATGTGCTACCTTGACCACAATCTCCATGGCCTTCCTTGACATGCATGGTTTCTCCTCCCTGAATAGTTGCTGGTATAGCAAGGTGATAAAAGATTCAGAAATAACATCTATCATACCTTTATAGGCAATGTCCCAGAAAAACTTGTAGTGGTGGTGCACGGGGTTGGCCGCTGATGTATCCCAGTTATAGCTCAAGTTATCAAATTGGCATCTTGCATAGGCAACATCTAGGAGGTATGAATCCATGTAGATTTCAGGCGGTTGTTTTGGCTCTGGATGCTTGGCTGTAGATATGTTTGTCTTTAGGGACAATGCTAGAATGCTCGCCCGGTTGAAAATTGTTCCCCGAGTGGTGACAATGTGGATGAGAGGAGCCCAAGTGCCGTAGAATACGTCACAATCCGCTTTACCATACAAGTGGCACATCATAGCGACAATCACTTGATATACTTTCCTTAGGCCCTCTATCCTATATGCATGATCTACTCTAACCCGGAATTTTGATGGGTCATGCTACCATTCTCTTAGGATATCTTTAACCGAAGTTACAAAACTAGAAAGCCACCAGGTATTGAAGGTCACTTGTCTTTCAGGGAGTTTGTAGTAGGTGGAAATATCTGTAGGGGAGATTGTAGCTAAGGGTGCTCCAGTGTGGTCTCTGACTGTCCATGAATCTTTGTCTATATTCTGAAGGACCCAGTCAATAGTTTCTATGCACGGAAATATCAGAGGATGTGACACTATCTTGTGCAGTTTTGACCTCTTGAGGTTTAGGTATATCGGGAAATCCTCCTGGGTTTCCGATATGTCCAACCTCGTGAACTCTTCATAGATGTTATACCAGGAGAGTCTTGTAGTTTATTGATATTGGAGGCCCTGTCCCCATAGATGGGTGGCTCCTTGTACTGTTATATTTCCAATGAACTGCTTCTCGAGATTCTACGGGCGGCCTTCGTAGTTGGGGGTGCCATATCATCTTCAAAGGAGGAGATGGAGATGCAATTAAGGTCTACGTCACTTAGAACTTTGAATAGACAATCCCATTATGAGAGCGACGACGTGAAAATTAAACAAAAACTTCTTAAATAAAATCAATTTCAAAAGATGTTAAGAGGCCTTTTGGTAGGTTGTAATGGTAGGTAGGTCGCATGGGTCACAAGTAAAAGAGTGCAACTTAGAAACTAAGTGTATAAGTCATAGGTCACAAGTGTTGTGATGGTCGCGGGTCGCAAAGTCGCTAGGTCGTGAAGTCGCCAGGTCACAAGGTCGCTAAGTCGTGAAGGTCGCATAAATTATGGTATCGTTGTTGTGGGCCGTGCGACTTGGTCTTTAGGCGGGCTAAGAAGAAAATATTGAGTCTTAGGGAGGTCTAGAATTCTTCATGGCCAGGTGGCCAAGCTCACAGGAAAAAATAGGGCTAGTTAAGGGCGAGGAATGGCTATGATGGGGGAAAGAGAGATTGTATGGGGAAAAATTAATTGATTTTAAGTTTGAGGTGAAAACCTATGCCAAAATGGAGATATAAACCCCCTTACGGTAGAATGTGGAGAATTGGGGTGGAAGAGAATGATACTTGGACTGAAAGAATGATTACCAGGAAGTTGAAAGGTCACCTACCTAGAGAAATCATGTGCGTGTCCAAGTCGTAAGCCTCCTTTGTGTCTCGTACGACCAAAGGAGTCATTACAAATGAATTAGGGTGACCTACTATTTATACTTTTGGTTGCACGTGCGAGGGTTGCATGGGTCGTAAGTGTGACCTTGCGACCTATGCAACCTTGTGACCTACCAACATCATGAGGTCACAAGGCTCGTGTGGTCACGATGGATATTACTTACGGCCTTTGCGACCTATATGACCTTGCGATCGCAAGGTCACAAGGGTTGCATGGTCGCAATGGATATCTTTTGCGACCTTTGTGACCTTTACGACTTAGCAACCTATTGGTCACAAGGGTCGCAAATGTTCAAGATCCAACCTATGCGACTCAAGCAACCCAGGTTGCTTGGGTCGCATAGGTCGCACTAGTCGTAAGTGATGGAGGGAGTCACATTCTTAAGTTACGACTGACTTGCTTGAACTGGATTTGTGAATTACCCTGACTTAGTAGGAAACTTTAGGTTCTCATGAGGCTTTTATGTTCTAATAATATTTTGAGCAGATTCTTAAGGTGCAAAAAGTTCTCGTGTGATCTAGGGGCTTCGAAAATTTCAAGGATTTCGAAATTTTTGGAGGAGTTGCTGCAGTGGCTACAAGAATTTGTGATTCAGTCGAAGAACTCCAGGATCTCTGATGTCTTCTAGCCTGGCTTAAGGGGGCCCTGAATGAGTGTTGCTTCCATAGAGATGTGGGTCCCACTGATGGTACTTGGGCCTCTCCTTCACACCAGTCAGCTATCCCAATCTGTGAAAACTCGACCTTTAACACATGGGATAGGATGTTAATTCTTGTTATTTTGGGAAGGAAAAGGGAAGTTGAAGTAATGATATGAGCTTTAAGTTTTTTTCGGTATAGTGGTCATGGTACTCTGGTGTTTCTCGCTGCCAGAGAGTCTGAACAGTACCCTGATAAAGTCACTACCTATAAATCGCGAACGTTTCTCTGCTACCAGTGAGCCTGGTTAGTACCCCGGTGGAGTTGTTGCCTCACCTCTTTGCACAGGAAGCCTTTCTCGATCCTTTAGGCCTTATTACAAGTAATTTCATGTGCTCATTAACACTTATTTGTTTGTGCTTATTTTCACTTATTTGATGGTGGTTTAAAATCCTAGGCGGACGAGGGATCCCGACTTATTTGACTTGCAAAGAGGTTTTTTTTCAAGTTTTTGAGAGACCTTATTGTTTTCCTGAAATGTATGTATGCTCAAAAGGTTTCTTCAGTTCCCAATCATTTCCAAAACAACGAGTGAGCTAGAACAATGAAAACTTTTCATCATGCAAGCAGCTAGGATAGGCCGACACGAGCGAAAAAAGAGAAGTCGTGTGTGCCATCAAGTTCTCCACTACTACCAATTTTGCGCACTCTATCTTGGTCGTGACTTAAGGTTCAGTTAGAAAATGGTTCCGTAGAGCACCCACGAGAGCCAAAGTGCAGGTTATTCTAACCTCTACTTGTCATCCCAAACTTTTATTTCAAAGCAAAAGAACATCAAACTATACTGAAAACAAAACAAATCAACTAGCTAGGAAAATGAAAGGGAAATATGGTACAAGATGGGACTAGCAACCTTGAGGGATGCTAAGTGAAGTAGAACTTGAGGTCTTGGCCATTCACGGGAAGGGGTTCAACTCGCCCTCCTAGAGTTTGCAACTTATAGATGTGTTGCTGATTTTCTCTTTGATTTGGAAAGGACCAATCCACAAAGCTTGGAACTTGGTGTGTTTGCCCTTGTCCTCATGGGCCCGATCCTATTTAAGAACCAAATCACCCACACTAAATTCATAGTTTCCTATAGAATTCTTGTCAAACCACCTTTTAATTCAGCTTTGGTGGACAACAAATTTCTCCTTGGTCTTTAGTCTCTCCTCTTCCAATCTCAAGAGTGTGTCAATACGGCTTTGAATGGTGGGGCAAGGGAAGCCTTTTGACTCTTGAGCTAGTTTGAGGGCTGAGAGATAAAGGTTAGGTGGAAATATTGCTTCTTTCCCATAAACTAGGAAATAGGGGGATGTGCCAATGGATGGTTTGGTAGTAACTCGGTCAACCCATAGGGCGTTGTGCTAGTTTCTTTGGTGGGAGAGTAGGGTTTTCTTGAGGATACAAATGAAGTTTTTATTGGTAGATTCTGCTAAGCCATTCCCCTATCGGTAGTAGTTGGTTGAATTTTTTAAAATGATACTATTTTCCAAAGCAAAATCATACGGTTTTAAATATGAAAAATACGTAGCATCATCAAAGACAAGTGAGGTTGGGACACCAAACCTAGCTATGATGTATTGATTGATGAAAGATATTACCTCGTTGTCGTTAATTTTTCATAACGGGATTGCTTCCACCCACCTGGTGAAATAGTCAGTGGTGGTGAGTATATACCTGTGTTATTTTGATGAGTTCAGCATGATCTCTCCAATGACATCCAACCCCCATTATTGGAAAGGATCTTCTACTGCTATGGGTTGTAGTGGGGTAGATGATCTAGCCTACCTACTTGCATGCTTCTGACATATTGAACACTTTCAAGCGTAGGCATGCACGTCTTGAAAGAGTGTGGACCAATAAAAACCTTCCCGCATGATCTTGTGGGAATTGGCATCACCCACGTACTGACCTCCTATGGGTCCATCATGTAGTTCCTTCAGCACTCACTGAGTTTTTTTCATATTCCAAACATCTTAGTGGTATGCTGAGGTGGTGCTTTTTGAATAGATTTCCCTGAGCTATTTGATATGTGGCAGCCCTGATCTTGACGGCTCTCTTCTGCTTGGTGGACAAGGTCTCCAGTAGAAACCCTTGCACTAGGTATTGCTTCAAGTTCGAGTACCACAAAGAGAGGCCATGTGAGCCGAGTATCCCATTCTGGTACATTTCAATCTCATGTTCCCATTCTTCTTCCTCCAAAACCAGTTGATCTGTCTCTAAAACCTTTTGATCTGATGCCTTGATAGTTAGTTTGCAGAGCTCGTGTCCTTTCACTATGTGTGAATGTTTGAAATCCATATCATACTCTTGGAGGGAGGCCATCCAATTGGCTCTCCTCTCACCCAGATCCTATTGGATGAAGAGTGATCTGACCGCTGGGTGCGGGACCAATACTGTGACATGGTTTTTTAGAATGTAAGGTCTAAAATGTTTCACCGCTTTGTAGACAACATAGGCTTGCTTATCAATGTCCGGGTAATTGAGTTTTTCACCTTGTAGCCCTATTCTCATGAATGATATAGGAATTTCATCGTGGTTGTAATCCTTTTGCATGAGGATTTCAGCCAAGGACGAGTCTGAGGAAAAACTATATAAGATGAAGTCCTTACTGAAATTCGGGCTCAAAAGGGAAGGGGCCTCAACAATCACTGTTTTGATGGGATCAAAAGACTCCTTTTCTTCTTGATTCCATTTGAACACTGAATATTTATTTATCATATTCTCCAAAGGTTTAAAAATTTGCATGAAATCTGAAATAAATTTGCGAAGAAAATTGATTTTACCAAGGAACAATCACATACCTTTTTTAGTGCTCAGTTGGAGAATCTGTGCTATATCCTTCACGTGATCGGGTTCAATAGTGATTCCGTCTTTGGTGATGATGTGTCCAAGAAGGTTGCCTCAGAAACCGTGAATATGCTCTTTTTGGGGTTGAGAGAGATTCCATATTTCCAGCACCGTTTGAAGATCTGCTTCAAATGGTGAAGGTGGTCAGCCCTTTTCTTCGAGAAAATAGTGACATCGTCAAGGTAGACCACTATGCTCTGGCCTATTAAACCCTGGAATGCGATATCCATTGATGTTTGGAATGTTTCCAAGATATTAATCAATCTTAAGGGAATACGAAAAAATGAAAACATTGCCCACTTTGTTCTAAAGGTCGTTTTGATCCAGACTGGTTCGGCTTCTAGGACTTGATTGTAGCCAGAGAAGCCATCTAACAAGGAGAAAATTTTTGATCCCGAGAGGGTTTGGAGAATCTGCTCCATGGACAGGATCGGGTAGTTTTCTTTATTTGATGCTTGATTGAGGTTCCAGAAATCGACACATAAACATATTTCTCCAGATTTCTTTCGTACTAGAACCAGATTGGATACCCAAGTAGAGTGGCTAATGTGAGCATCCAACAACTTCTTGAGTTCCTTCTGGATAAGGGGTTCTAACGCAGGATGCACCTTCCTTATTTTTTTCTCAAATGGTTTAGCCCCTTTTTTTGTAGGGATGACATGCTGGATAATCTGCATATCATATGTTTTCAAGTTGTCATATGTCCAAGTGAAAATGTCGCAATACCTTTTGAACAAGTTGATAAGGGCTTGTCTTTCTTTGGGGATAATACTATTCCTATGTTGACACATTTGGGATCGGATTCAGTTCCAAGGTTGATCTGTTCATTCGAGAGGGTGGAACTTTGGTTCTTGGTGTTTGGCGGGCCTCAGAACCAGTTCTGTAGGTCAAATAATTTCTCTAACATGACCACTCCTTTAGGCATAGGGTTTCCTTTCCATGTGTCTGCTTCTTATTGTAGGGAACCTTCATGTTCCTCTTCTTCGATGGTTGCATTTTAAACACTTCTACACTTGTCATGAACTCTAGTGTCTTTTGGTCATCATTGAAAACACGTAAGTTAGTTATGTTATCAGGCACAGTCGGTTTATAAACAACTTCAATAGAAAGTCCATCCCTAAGGGGCGTGAATATAATTGTTGCATTAGCCAAAGTGTCAGCAACGACATTATAAAATCTAGGAATAAAAATAATATTGAAAGCTTTAAACGGTTTTATCAAACGACATACCTCTTGCTGGTAATTCTTGAGGTGAGGAGACAAACAATGAATTGTGTTGTGTACCTGTCTTGAAATGATTTCCAAATCCCTTATTACCTTTAGACAATATGCCTTTAGATGTATGGCTTTCTTGAGGCCAAGGATTAATGTCTCATATTGTGTAGTGTTGTTAGTGCATTGGAACTCTAACTTGGAAGAAATCAAGAATTTGTTTCCTTTGGGGTCTACCAGGACACAAACTGCTCCAGCTCCATCATGAGTCTTGGATCTGTCATAATATAATTTCTAGATTTCAACATTGTGGACGGGTGGGTCTAGAGTGTGCAGGTTCAACACAAAAATTTCATTATTATGGACTGGGGTTTACAATGGGAGTTCCAACTGGGTATTCAAAGGAATAGTCGATGTTTGGGACTGATAGAAACTAAATGGTGTCTCGAGGAGACACACTTGCAGCTCCCCTTGGGCGTAGTTGATTAGTTTTTTAGAGCCCTCAAGATCGGTTACGATGTGCTTATTAGAGCCATAAGTGGGACTAGTCTATGACGAAGTAGCCTTGAAGATTGCAGGACCAATCTCTGCTAAGGAGTAACCCGTAGGCTTATGGGATGTCTACGAAAATTATGTCAATGCATTGATGCACCCAAGAATCAGAAGACAATCAAATAATAACGCTATTCAACTCTCCAATTGTCGGGATGTGGGACCTACCCAGTTGAATGATTTTAGAATCTGTTTTTTCAAGTTGGACGTTTATTTTATCGCAGACTGACTAGGTCATGATTTTGGTTCACGCGCTAGAGTTAACAAGGTAGTTGTGAACATTGTAGTTGAAAAGTTCAAAATTCGAGAGGAAAGGAGGGGTCGAACCTTTCGAGTTTGCGTTTGTGGCATTTACGATGGCTTGCAGATCAATCACGTCCCAGGATTGGCCTAAGGAGTTGGCCCTGACTTATGAGGGAGATTTTTAAGGGGCAGGATAGGTGGCAAAGGTTTTGACAATCAACTCACATTGACTGGTCAATTTCCACAGCTCATACAATGAGATGTTAGCCCAAGTCTTCTTCATGTCCTCGATAATATTGTAATCTAAGTCTATGGATGAAGTGTCTCCCGATGATCATTGTGATAATGAGGTGGTTATAGTTGTCACCCCTTTGGTCAAAATTTTGGGTGTGGATGTGTCCCCTTTCCCAATAGTTGGGGACTCTTTAGAGCTTAGGTCATTCGTCCCTTTGGGAAAAGGGGTGGATGGCTAGCTGGTGTTAGAGGGTGGAAGAATCCTTCTTAACATAGCCCTCTTCTTATCTTCTAGCATAGCATCCGACATGGATCCCGTACTCCTAATACTATAGCTTTTGGGGGGCTTCGGGGGAGGAGTGTCTCCCAGGATGGCCTTTGGAGCAGTCAACACTTCTACCCCATGGATGACTTTGAAGGCTAATACGACAGATGGATCATCATCATTGGGAGGGGATTCTTCCTCTTCAAGGTCATTAGTTTCTTCTTCACCCTTTCCAATGGCCTGGTCTTCTAAAACATGGGTTACTACTGTGGTCATGTTATGGAGCCATTGGGGGTAGGTTTTCTCAGAATGAGAGGCCTAATGGAAAGTGCAGAAGTTGTCCTTCCCCAGCTCTTCCACATTGAAGTTCATACTAGATGCCTAAGATGTTTTGGGGGGGGGGATTGTTAGTTTTTCGGAAAAAGGGTTTAGCAGGTTTTCCTCCTCCTGAAACATCATTGGTCTTTCTCTTTAATTTGTACACCTCATTAGTCAGATGCTTTAAGGATTTGGCCAGTCCTTCGAAATCAAAGGCATCTTTGTCTTTTTCTGTGGGTTTATTGGATGAGGCTTGATTTTTCTTAACAGATGGTTTTGCATCATTCCATGAATTGTGCTCTAGGGCACTGATAGAAAGAAGATCCTTGTAGACCTCTAGAGCTGTAGCAAATTTATCCACTAGGGTGAGTTTTTCTTCACGTTTAACGAACACAACAATGTCATGCGGTAAAACCTTGGTGTAATAATCAATCGTATTGGAATCATCAAGGGCCACGTTGATTGGGAACTTATTGAAAATGGTGTTGAATCATTGGTTGAAATATTTCACCTTCTCCTTCTTGTGGCACTTCAACATGCTAAGCTCAGTGAGGAGCATAGAAGGTGTCTTGTCTTCCAAAAAATTATCCAGAAAGGTTTTCCAGAATTCATCCAAAGTTCGAATGGAGGCAACAGCAGTGACCGATACTAGGTGCAAGCCTTATTTTCAAAAGTTTGAGGGAACATGTGACAAGCCATGTCATCATATTGCACCCTCATCATTTGCAATTCTAGGTAGAAATTAATAATATGGTCATCATCTGAGGTTCCCTTCTCAAGGTCGAACTTTGAGAGGTGTTTCTCAGGATGGTGGGGCATGCCATGAAGTTGGCCCCTAATGCATAATGGGGATTGAGCCATCCAGGCCAATGGTTGTTGGTAGCGATTTCCTCTAGGTGGGGGAGGAAACATCAGGCGATTTTAATTTCCCTCTGATTCACTACCGATGCTTGATCCCTCATTGGTGTGAAGCGGTTGCCTTCCTTCCCCTCGAGGCACTCTGAGGTCTCCTAAGTATCTAGTGTTTCTCATATTCCTGGTGTTTCTCAGGTTCCTCGGGAGCCATTGATTGTTGTAAAAGTTAATACGATCTCTAAGGTATTCCCCAGTCCCTCGTCCTAGGGTCCCCTCAGTATTTTCTTTGAAATTTTGGTTATTAACAGGGGTATATTTTGGGGGTCGCCGATTGTTTCCGTGCATCTCTCCCTATTGTGACTAGTTGTTTTCACTAGTGAAGGTATTCTTGGGGTCTCCCCCTTCATCTTTAGGAGGAATGTCCAACCATTCAATGGATATCATTTCAACGACATCTGGATAGTCATCGAGCACTAGCCCAATTAACTACGATATGGATTTAATGAGGACGCCTTGACCCATGTGATGAGGCATGGAGATGTGGGGGTTGGATAGGGAGTTAGTGGAAGGAATGCATTTCAAACCCTTGGAGAACTGCTGAGTAATAGGGCACATGGCCCTGAGCTATTCATTGGTGACTTCGATCAGGAGAAGTTCCTCTCCCCCTGAGGTATCTTCAAGAGGGGGAGGTTGGGAAAGTTCTTGTTGTGGCCTCATGAAAGCCAGACCATAAGAGTGTATATATGGTATTTCAGGAGGCGTGGGGGGATGAGGTTGGTTACTAGATTGATGAGAAGTTTCAGTGTGAGGGCGTCGATTAGTACTTTCCATGGCCCTCCTTCTAGCGCCAAATATGTTGACATGCCAGAATTATCTGCCAACAGCAAAGAGGATTTCCCCGGTGTAGGTTCCCAACTAGACCTTGCACCATTTGCTATAGGGATCCCATCCAGTATGTAGGCCTGAATGTCATTCAAGTGTGTTGAGTTTGCTTTGGACAGAAGTGAGATGCGGGCTCAATTGAAAGCATGAACTTCAATAAACATAACTAAATGATTGACAAATATCTTATAATGTGCATACCATGAATAGCTAGATTATAAAAAACATAAATCTTACGTAAAGTAATTGTAAACAGACTTCAAATAAGACTCATGTTTTATAAGATAAAGTGCTTAATAACTATAAAGTATTTCACGACAATCAAACATCCATAAGCATAAGTAAACGTACAGTTAAGAATCGATTATACCAATACTAATGAAATAGTTCACTAGTACAAGCATAGAGTTAGCCAATCATATACCATCCATGCATAGCAACACAAGATTTGTAGTATGAGACACCACATGAATAGACCGTACATCAAAGGACTCTCAGGAACATCCAATCCATCAAGCGAAAATACTCATGGCATTACAACATAAAATATTTGAGGAATCTTATAGTGGAATATTACAATCACTCCTTGCATCAATACAAGAGCATAAGTTCTCTTAAACCATATCTCTCAAAAGGTCCTCAGCCAAAAGCCCTTTACAATGTGTCATGACGTGTATTTATAGAGTGAGGGTGACTTTGGCCTACCCCTGACTCTTGAACTTTCTCATGACCTTTCATCTACCTGATGACTCTTGGACTTCCTCATGACCTTTCATATTCCAAAATGTCTTGCTCTATCAAATTACATCACAAAATATGCTACTAATCTAATCTATCAATTTAACAATATCAAGTTCAGGCAAGTCTAGGTTGAGTTTCTTTGTTAAGTATATATGCTATAGTTTGTACTCGGTTGTTATGGGGGTGATCTGCAGCTAGTCTTCACCATGTTTGTGTAGGAATTCGAGTGCATCTAGAATGAGGGTGGTCTATTTTGCGTTCACCTGGTTATTCAAGGTTACCAGTTTGGTGTAAATTCTTACGGGTTCCACCACATAGTTTGTAATATTTTCTTTAGTGACAAGAAGGTCTTCTACATGGGTTGCCTGTTTATATGTATGAACAAAAGCTTACACCTCCTTTGAGATATCATCATGCTTCCTTACCTGTCTGACTTCTCTGATAGATGGAACTAAATGAATCTGGATCATAGACTCTAGGCTGCTGAAAAGGTATCTATAAGAAGCCAACACCCAGTCCACATCCTTGGTTAATTTGTCTCTTGATTGGATATTGATGCGGAGTTGAACCTTGGCGTTTTGTATGGTGATCCAATCCTTCTTAGGGACTACAATTGGTGCTCCTGAGTACTTAATGGACCACTCATGCATGATGTCTAGAGCAATTACAACTTCCTTCAACATTGCAACTCTTTCTTTTGTGTGAGCTTGTATCGCGAAGATAGGGTTCACTGTGTGGTGCAACTTTGACATCTCTTCATAAACCAACGCCATGGCTTCCCCGAGGGTCTCTGCCTCTCCTTTGATCGTTGCCTGGAACTCTGTTGTAATTGAGTGACCTAGATGGAGGGCACCATTCTCTTCTTCTGCTCTCCTTCTCTGCTACTCTGCACTGGCGGCCCTTTGTTCAGACGCATAAAGCCTATTATGAAGGTTCGTGATCTGTTTTCTCATTCGGGGCACATTATGTTCCATGGCAGTTATGAAAGTTGTCTTGACCAAGGCAATCATCTTTGGATTCACAGTGATGTTGGGCACAATCTCCTTATCCGTGGTGACTGATAAGGGCTCTGTGGGATTCCTGGAATAATACTTTTTCCTTTCCTGCACAATTTTCAGGATGGCCTCATCAAAGGTGAGCGTAGTGAGATCTAGGGCCTCCTCTTCTTGTCCTTCTGAGAAACCCAACTCTTGTAAGGGAAGGTGCCCTCTAGTGTGGGGAGTAGAAGGAGGAACATCTAATGGGGGTAGCTCGCCTTGTTCCATGTTTAGCTGAGATGTTTTACTAGTCTCTCCTCATTCAACTCCCCTAGTTTCCTCTTCATTACTCCTCCTCAGTTCTTCCTCCTGCGGCTTTATCTCTTGCTCTGCTAGTGCTTATTGCCTCTCAAGCTCCTCATCCTGCTTAAGCTTTTCTTCTTTCTCTTTTAGCTCTTCTTCCAGCCTCCTTTTTTCCTCCTCCTTTTTGGCCTTGCACTCTTCTTGTTGTCTTTTCTTCTCTATTTCTTCCTGAGCCCTTCACTCCTCCTGCAGCTTTTCTTGTAGTTGTTGCTCTTTTTCCTCCTCTTCTTGTCACCTCTTCTTTTCGAGTTGGCCTTGGTCATTGGAGTCTTGAGATTGCTTGAGCTCTTGCTCTCTTTTCCTCTTGAGCTATTGCTTTTTCCTTTCTAGGGTGCATTCCTTTGTTCTAGCATTTCATTATTGTCCTCCTCTTCTAGGTCACTTAGAATATATTCGACCTCTTTCTCCTTCTGCTTCTCAGATTTCCCGGTGGCCTTCTGTGTCTCTCATTGTTTCTTCTTCATGGTGGAGGCTCTCTTGAAGATTAACATTTTCCTTGGAGTGCTCGAAGAGCTCCTCATCTCTGGCCTACTTCTCATTAGGGATGAGTTCCCTAGTGGCGTTATACCAATTCTTTACCTCGTCTTCATGATCTTGTCTAGTGTGTGAATATGACCATTTGAATTTTGTTTTCTTAAAGTGGGCACACATGACTTTCTTAGGATTGTACATCTGATAGTTGAGATTTACAAAGTGGTTACCTTTCAATGCTTCAACTTCTGCCTCCACTTATTTGAAGTTCTCAACTATATATGCTCCGATGATGAGCAAGAAGGAAGTCCATGGTTTCTTCTTGCCTTTATTTAGTACCTTTGAAAATCCTTGCGTCATCTGGTAGCAAACTTCTCGCATGAGTGTTTTATCCATGACAAACCTAGGTAGCACATGGGGGGGCTTGTGTGTACCGAAGACTCTAATGGACATGCTCTCCTAGATTGGAAACCAATGCACTACCCTGACCATGGTCTCCATGGCCCTCCTTGACATGCATGGTGGCTCCTCCGCGAATAGCTGCTAGTATAGTGACGCGATAAAAGTTTCAGAAATAACATCTATCATACCTTTATAGACAGTGTCCCAGAAAACCTTGTAATGGTGGTGCACGGGGCTGGCCGATGATGTATCCCAGTTATAGCTCTAGTTATCAAATTGACATCTTTCGCAGACGACATCTATGAGGTACGAAGCCATGTAGAATTTAGGTGGTTGTTCTAGCTCTGGATGCTTGGCTATAGTTATGTTTTTCTTTACACACGATGCCAGAATGCTCGCCCAGTTGAAAATTGTTCCCCGGGTGGCCACAATGTGCATGAGAGGAATCGAGGTGCTGTAGAATACATCACAATCCACTTTACCATACAAGCGGCACATTAGAGCAACAATCAGTTGATATACTTTCCTTGGCCCCTCTGATTTGTATGTCTGATCTGCTCTAACTCGAAATTTGTATGGGTCCTGCCACCATTCTCTTAGGATATCTTTAACTGGAGTTACAAAACTAGCAAGCCACCAGGTATTGAAGGTCCCCTATCTTTCGAGGAGTTTGTAGTAGGTGGAAATATCTGAAGGGGATATTGTAGCTAAGGGTGCTCCAATGTGGTCCCTGACCATCCATGAATATGTGTCTTTATTCTGTAGGACCCAGTCAATAGTTTCTGCACATAGAAAGATTGGAGGATGTGACGCTCTCTTGTGTAGTTTTGACCTCTTGATGTTTAGGTATATTGGTAAGTCCTCCTGTGTTTCTGGTATGTTCAGCCTCATGAACTCTTCATAGATGTTATACCAGGAGAGACTTGAAGTTTTATCAATATTGGAGGTCTTGTCCCCATAGATAGGTGGCTCCTCGTACTGGTAGATTTCCACTAAACTGCTTCACGACCTTCTATGAGTCGCCTTCGTAGTTGGGGGTGCCATCTCGTCTTTGAAGTAGGATATTAAGATGCACTCTAGGTCTACGTCACCTGGCATGTCGAATAGACAATCCCACAATGAGAGCGATGACATGAAAATTAAATAGAAACTACTTAAATAAAATCAATTTCAAAAGCCATCAGGAGCCCTTTTGGCAGTTTAAATGGTAGGTAGGTTGCATGGGTCATAAGTAAAAGAGAGTGACTTCATGACTAAGTGTATAAGTCACAAATCGCGGGGGTTGCGCTAACCACAGGTAGCGAAGTCACAAGGTTGATAAGTCGCTAGGTCACGAGGTTTCAAAATTGTGAAGTCGTGAAGGTCGCATAAATTATGGTATCGCAATTGTGGGCCATGCAACTTGGGATTTAGGTGGGCTAAGAAGAAAATATTGAGGCTCGAGGAGGTTTGGAATTCTTCACGACTAGATGTTCAGACTCATAGGTGAAAACAGGGATGGTTAAGGGCGAGGAATTGTTATGAGGGGGGCAAGAGAGTAACTGATTTTAACCTTGAGATGAAAACCTAGGCCAAAATGGAGATAAAAAACCCACTAGGGTAGAATTTGGAAGGTCGAGGTGGAAAAGAATGACACTTGGACCGAAAGAATGATTACCGCAAAGGTGAAAGGTCACCTACCTGGATAAATCGCGTGCGCGTCCAAGTGGTAATCCTCCTTTGTCACTCGTGTGACCAAAGGATCCATTACAAATGAATCAGGGTGACCAACTATTTATAGTTTTGGTCACACATACAAAGGTCACATGGGTGGCAAGTAAGATCTTACGACCTATGCGACCTTACGACCTACGAAGGTCGCAAGGTTGCAAGGGTCACGTGGTCGCGATGGATATTACTTGCAACCTTGTGACCTCTGATGGTAACAAGGGTCGCGTGGTCACAATGAGTATCTCTTGCGACCTTTGCAACCTTTGTGACTTAGAGACCTATTGGTTTCAAGGGTTGCAAATGTTCGAGATCCAACCTATGCGACTCAAGTGACCTAGGTTTCTTGGGTTGCATAGGTTGCACTAGTCGTAAGTGATGGAGGGAGCAACATTCTGAAGCTGCGACTGACTTGCATGAACTAGATCTGCGAATTACCTTGACTTAGCAGGAAAATTTAGGTTCTCACGATACTTTTCTGGTCTAGCAAGATTTTGAGCAGATTTTTAAGGTGCGAAAAGTTCTTGCACGATACATGGGCACCGAAAATTTTGAATATTTTTGAAATTTTGGAGGGGTTGTTATAGTGGCTGAAACAGGTGTTTATAATGAAATTAAAACAATGGAGTTTCCAAGGCGAGATATCTTCAATCCACACATCCCTTTCTCATCTGATAGAGGGAACGTAAAATTTGTCGTACTTGGGGAAAATATTGTGATTCGTTCTATTAGTGTTGGTATCTTCATACCTCCATCAGTGATCAAATTGCTCTTTTTGCATGCATATTAGGTGTCCCATCTGATCAGCTGCATTCCATTAGGTCAGGGATCAACTGATGGTAGTGGTTTCATGTCAATTTCCCTCATGACATTCACCTGCTGACCTGTTTTCACATTTTTTAGGTCATTTACTGTCATTATGTTTCATTTCATTTACAAAAATTAGTTCTAGGGTTTTTAGTCTCACTAGGTCTAGCATTTGTCATCATGGTCATCCAAGAGTTGAATATAAGGTCAACAGGCACATGAGGAGGATTAATAAGCTGATAGAATCATGAATTTACTGTTGATATGCTCATTAAATTTGTTTTACCTCAAAAATCTGTTTTGAGGTGAAAACAAAGTTTTTCATTTCATGTACAAATTTCATGTAATTTAAGTGCTTCTATATGTAATAAGTTCAGCAGCTGCTCTTGGTCACCTTGCCAACTCCAGCCACTACAAAAAACACAAGCACTAATACATCAGTCCATCAATTGGTCAAGAAAAGTCAAACTTCAAATGAAAAACAGAGTTTTTGAGAAAAAGTGACTAAGACTTTATAAAAGTGGGTTTGCAATGAGGAAAAATTAAAGTACATCCATTTATAAAGTGAATGCATGCTAGCCATCTATTTCATTGTGAAAAACATCTTTGAAGAGCCAAAATCACGATTTAGAGCAAAATCGAGCAAAGGAAGAAGAAAACCCTATTTTTCCAGAAAACTTGCCTGGCGTTGTGCATCAGAAGGTTGGTGTTGCTCATCAGACCAGTGCTGCGCATCAGCCAGTTTCAACCAGTGTAAAATACACAGGCGCTATGCATTGGTCTCAGTGCACTGTCCATTGGCCAAGAAGGTGCCAAAATCACTCCAATTCACCCTCAACTCTCCCAAACGCTACATTTCACTCCTACAATTAAGTTTTCATTGATCTTGAGCTAAATTTGGTCTTCTTCATGTTTTCTTCATGACTTTTGCATCTTGAAAATCAAACCCTAGCTTGCCTTCATATATTTTCATCTCGTTGCAAAACTTACACTCCATAACAAAACCAACATCTTTCTCCCCTTTTCTACACTTCATTGCCCTAAATCAACTCATTAATTCCATTTTCCCTTTCCCATTCCCCTAAGAAAACTCACTCCCTTCATCAAACCCTAAGTCCCTCTAAGTAAAAACCCTAATTTCCTAAACCTGTCCCTTCATTCCCCTACTCCATTCCACATTTGAAAAATCTCTTCATAATCCTCTCCTTGTCCCCACCCATTATCATTTTCCACCATATCATTATCACATCCCTAAGTCAAACATCATGGCAAGAAGCAGTGAATCTAGTTTTGAAGAAGAAACACTTAGTGATAGCTCAAGGGAAAGAAATGGAATTAATGAGTTGATTTAGGGCAATGAAGTGTAG
>Ga0073774_1000023_pt1 | contig 24651 bp, 29 predicted proteins | sample InSIn5gowninarea_FD_77487 | JGI IMG/M metagenome (GOLD analysis project Ga0073774, IMG submission 77487) | Clean room microbial communities from NASA Spacecraft Assembly Facility at Jet Propulsion Laboratory, Pasadena, California, USA -... ... | reverse complement strand
CGCTACAAATGTCTGCGCCCCGGGCTTGATGAAACCAAACAATTCTCGAGCCATGCTGTGGACTTGAAGCCGGAGCCAATCAGCGGGGGTTCTAGCCTGATTGATTGGCGGCCGACTCCAGGTTGTGTCGAGTGAGCGCCTTCGCCTCCTAGACGTGAAGCTTTGCCGGAGCGTGTTGAAAGACAGTGGCTTGTCGTTGCTGTCGAAGAAGTGCCAATTGACGGCGAGAATGACGGAAAAAATCGCCACCGTCCCTGCAAAGCGTGTACTGAGCGGTAGAGTGCCTTCCCTTAGTGCACCGAGCCAAGACTGACGGTCCGTCTTGTTGTTTTTGGCGCTTTGGCTGAGGTTGATGCGCTCCAATGAGTCGGACAGTTCCATCCTCTGCACATCAACGCTGAGAACGGCGACAAAGAAGGTCAAGTGGAAGACGAGATCGAATACAAGGGTAACGGCTGCAAAAACGCAAAAGTCGGCAACCAAGGGCGTGACGAGTTGGGAGCAAAGATACAACAGCGCGAGATTCTGGAAAGCAATGGCGAGGGACAGGTGGCCAACCTCGCCCAGCGCATTTCCGATGCGCTGGTGAGGGGGCATTTCGGGAGGTGTTTCCAGTACTACATTAATCAAACGAAATCTGGTAAATCAGTTAGTAACTACTCTTCGACACAAAGCTGCACTGGCACGTACATATTACCAAGACCAAAACAAAAAACTACAACGGGAAACCAGGGTCGGGGTATTCGAGCTAAATTAATTCCAAGGTATGTACAAAGGGAAAAACTGGCAATTACACAGATGGTCATCTAGTCTGGGAGTCAGCAACGAAGGACAATGGTGTGTGGGCACAGCGTCTACCTTCATGCATATGGTGATGAGTAAGCCAAACCAGCTCTTGACGGCCCGCAGCTGCTTCATTCTCGCAATCACGTAGACTGCAGTGACGAGGTACGAAGCAGCCAAGAACAAATCATCGTTGGGGGTCATGGGCTTGAATCGGAATTCAAAAAGCCGGCTCTCGGCCACCTGGCCGTCGTGGGGGAAGACGGTCCAATCCGACGAGATTTCCTGGGCTAGAGCGCGCGCTCTAGAATCCCACGTAATCCCTAGGCTGGAATGGTTTTGATCGAACACTGTGATGACTAGTGCATCAGCAGCGCGAAGCTTGGTGTTGGAGAAGGCCTTGCCGGCGAAAACGGTGCTGGGTCGCAGGGTGATGTTGCGAGGGGTGCGCATGCGAGTGTGCATGTTGATGGTTGCAAGCAGGTCGCGATCCTGCTTGAGGGCGCTCAGGGAGCAGTTCCAGTACATGAGGGGCGAGTGCCATGCCCACTTGTCTTGAGGCCCCGCGGCAAAGCAGCCGGGCGCGGTGGGGGCAAGAGTGTTGCGGAGAGGGTTGGACTCGTCGCCGTCGCCGTCGCCGTCGCCATTGCCGTCGGCATCTTGGTCGAAGCCGTGGCCTATGAGGGCGTGCTGGACATGCAAAGCCTCGCGGAGCACGGGCAAGTCGATGGCGTTCATATAATGGCCATGGACCCAGACCTGGCGCACAGTCACGTCTGCGGGCCGGTCTCCGTCGACTTGGGTGGTGGAGGTCCAGACATGTTTGGGGAGGTTGCGCAATCCGGCGGCGGCGGAACTATCGGCCTGGTAGCAGAGCAAGACGGAGATGATGATGGTGAGGAAGATGGAGAGCAGCCAATGGCGGGCGGTGGCGGTGCCATGAGCCTGGAAGGCGCGGCGGACAGGATGCGAGGTGGACAGCCGTGGTGGTTCAGTGGTACTGGGAGGCGTGGGTGGTTAGCATGGGAGGGTATTGGCACCGGCACAGGCGTTGGGAGGCGTGCATGGATGGGGGAGGGGAGGGGAGGGTAACAAGGGGAGAGGAGCACAGCACAGCACAGCACAGTCAGGACTGTCAGTTACTCACCCACGCAGCGGATAGAGGAGATACCAGATCATTCGGGGTCGCAGCGGGTCTCCGAGGGCATGCCCAAGCCAGCAGAAGTCGACGACAAGACCTCAGAGCTCAGAGCGCAGTCAGCTGTGGCTGAGGGTTTGCGACGCACTCGACCAAGAGTGCAATGGGGACGGGCGGCGGGCGGCGGGCGGCGGGCGGCTCATTCATCGGTCGGGGGACATGCAGCGCAGCAGTGTTCAGAGGCAGAGGGCGACGAGGGCGATGAGGGCGATGAAGTCGCACTTGGAGGAGGAACAGGAAGCGGAACATTGAGGGGCGGTGGTGAGGGTGAGGAGGGTGCAGAGCATTATTCAACTGTCCGTGGCGCTCGCGCGGCTCCCGGCGACCTTCTGCTCGTCGCCAAGAGCCGACCATGTCTTATCGCCTCGATCGCAGCTTGGTGTTACAATCGCCAGCGCCATCGAAAGACTGTGCCAGAGCCAGAGCCAGAGCCAGAGCCAGATGTTGGCAGACCCCGGCCTTTGCACACGTCTGCTGTATTACATATACGCACGTTCACATGGACGGTACATTGCATTACACCTACCTACCTACACCAAAAACCTAGTCCACGACCGCCGAGAGCCACAGGAAAGCACATCCATACGCCTACGCCTACCTACGTCAAGCCACCCACCCACCCACTCACTGCGAGTCCAGCCCGGAAAAGCAATCAGCAATGGAGCCCGCCCCGGGGCAGTGGAGCAATCATGGGCGTGTGGCTTTTCGTCTACGCCGGCCTGTCATCACTCACTAGCCCGCTGCCGCCAACCCCTACCGCACGCCTGCAGGGTCCCTCCTCGACGCTAATCAAATGCTGACAAGGCCGTGCTACATACTTTGCTGGGAAGACGCTGTCCTAAACTATCTCTTCTCTCTTCAACCTGTTCCTGCGACTGCCGGCATGCTCACCTCGAACCGCTCCTCCTTCCCCCCCGGTCCCCATGACATCAGCTTACGGTTACAAGTACGCCCGGCCCACGCAAAATGCCTCGCCGCAGGTACAGCAATCCTTCCGTCCTTCCCGCCCTCCCACTCTTCGGTGTGCGTGGCTGCCAAACCAGTGGCGGTGCCTGGCTAGCTACTGTCACACCCAACTGCGGACGAAAATAAAATAAAATAAACCAACTGCGTCTTGCGCGTCACATGGCTTCCTCTCCAACCACCTTCAACTTCACGTCTCGTCCATGTTCTCGTCTTCGTCCCCGCCATCATCATCATCATCTTCTTCTTCTTCTTCTTCTTCCTCCGCCCCAGTACAAGGGCCCAGAACATCGTTCAGTTCCCTCAACAGTTCATCCGCATGCTCCTTGAGTCGTTCGTCCTCGTATTCCAACATAGCGTAAAGCTTCAGACAGTTCTCAAGCCAGTCGCGACTAGCACGCAGCAGTGATGTAGTGACCTTGTCCTCGCCATTGGCCTTTTGCTTGCCCGCCAGCAGGTGCAGACACCACCCACCCAGATACCACGCCTCAACACTGCTGTCGTTCTCGCCCACCAATCGTTCTAGAACCTCAATGGCATCGTCTTCCATCTCGGCCTCCATGAGCAAGCGCGACAGACTAATCCGGAGAGAATAGTCTGGGACCTTGGGATCGTCAGGGTCGAGATCCTTCCACAGTTCCATGCTTCGTCGTAGCGCCGATCTAGCCTCGTCCGGCTTGAGTTGCGAAATGCGTATCGACGCAAGCGTCTGCAGAGGCTCGGGGTTCTCTGGTGCAAACAGCAGCGCTTCAGTCACTGCTGCGTCGCATCGTGCCTCGGCATCTTCCTCCCACGACAGATCCGTCATGTAGACTTCAGCAATGCCGCACAGCGAATTTGCAATCTTCTGCCTCTTCTCCTCGACTAACGCCTCCATCTCGTCGCTCTTTGCCTTTTTGCCTTCCAGCCCGCTAATTTCCCTCTTGAGCACCTCGATGCCCTTTTCAAACCATCGTACGCTCTCAGCACCGCCCTCTTCGTTCAATTGTGCCATCCATAGAAACTTTTCTGCTCCATCGTGTGCGCCCTCCGGGTCAATGACAATGGCGGCTTGGAATGCTTCGCGCGCGGAATCGGGGTCGCCCAACTCGACGTTGATTTCGCCGAGAAGGTTGAGTGCGGGCAGAACGGCTGGTGACGGCTTCGAGGTCCCGGGCTGGAGTAGATTCAGCGCTCTTCGTGCGGCGACAAGCGCTTCCTCTGGCTGTGACGTTTGGAGTAGAGTAGCCGCCTGGAGCAGCAAGTCTTCGGGTGACGACTTGGGTTTTGATGCGCCCGACTTTGCGCTCTTCTTTGCTTTCCGGTCCGCCGGCTTCGTTTTCGCCATGTTTAAGTTTTTTCTTTTCCGGTGCTGGAGATGTGTGTGTGGGTGTGTGTGTTTGATTTGCGAAAGTTGCAAAGCCGGCCCCAAAAATTATTTCTCGAACATCGGCCTGTCGGAGCTAGTTAACGTGGGGAAAACGGCGCCCCGCCTAACCGCAGCCTCAGCGTCACTGCAAGTCGCATCAGGACTTGTACTCTTCATAAAATCCTCCCAAAAACAATCCATTCGCCATGGGAGTCGAAGAACAGAAAGAGGAACGCGAAGTCCTCGAGTCCATCTTCGCCGACGAAATCACAGGTACGCGCGACCATTTGTGCCACCAACCAACCCTTCTGCTAACCCACACGCCCTCGTCCCATAGACGTTTCCGAGACCGAGTTCCGCGTCGCCATCCAACTCGACGACGGCCGCCACGAAGACGACGTGCGCGACGATGAACCCCGTGAGCAACACCATCCGTAATACCTCACCCAGCGCGCACACTCAAGCTTACAAAAAAAAACCCCCAGCTACCATCCTCCTCAACGTCTCGTACCCGCCAAACTACCCGGACGAAGCCCCCCGCCTCGACATAACGCAGCCGCCCAACGCCCCCAAACACCCGTACCTCGATATCCACGACGATAAACAGCGCCTGCTCGACTCGCTCGCCGAAACAATCGCCGAGAACCTCGGCATGGCAATGGTGTTTACGCTCGTCACCGTCCTCAAGGACAGTGCAGAGCTCCTCATTACCGAGCGCCAGAACGCGAAGCAAGCGCTGGCAGATATGGCAGCCGCCAAAGCCGAGGAGGAGGAGAATAAAAAGTTTCAAGGTGAGGCGGTTACGCGGGAGTCTTTTTTGGCGTGGAGGGAGAGGTTTCGCGCGGAGATGGCGGAGGAGAAGAGACGTAGGGAGGAGGAGAGGGAGGTGGAGGACAAGAAGAAGAGGGTGGTGAAGGAGGAGCGGAAGTTGACGGGGAGGGAGCTGTGGCAGCAGGGGTTGGTGGGTAAGGGGGATGAGGAGGAGGAGGAGGATAATGGGGAGGAGGTTGATATGGGGAGGTTGAAGATTGAGGCTACTTCATGAGTGATGATTTAATAGTTACCCATGGGATATTTATATTGCATGTACACGAAATAACAAATAAAAGTGCACCATCTTCACACAAGCAAGTCAGAGCGGCATAGAGGTCCAATCGCCCGTATCATCTCACAACTTTGGCTTGATTACTCGAATCGGCTTCCGTTTCCTCCCCCTCACAATCGTCTGCCCCTCCTGTAACGCCAACTTCGTCTCTTGATCCACGATCCTCTGCATCTTTCTCGTAACCTCCCTGTCCTTGCGCATATCCCTCTCGTACGCCACCTGGTTTTCCCGCTCGGCGAACCGAATCGCATCGGTCCACTTGACGTCGTCCTCGCGCGCGTTGAATTGTGCAGCCATCAACATGTCCCATTCGTCCTCCTGCTGGCACATGGGTAGCCACCAATTGCTCAACAGCACCTTGGTATCGAACAGGTCGATCTTGCGCTGTAGTCGCTGCCGGAGAACGCGACTCAGCGCTGGAGGTTGCGGCTTCGTAAGACGGAGAAAAGGGACGCCGTTTGCAGACGCCAGGCTAGGGACATGGCGGGGCCCAGACGTCTTCGCATACGGGCGGACGTTCAGAACGGCCTTTTCTGGAGGGAGACACGCCAGTCGTTCTTTGGGCTCTTTAGGCGGTGCATCTCGAAGGGCTCGTATGGGAGGTGCGCGCGTCAGAGCCTGTGGGAGCTGCGATACCAATCGCATCAGCGTGCTTGTGCTGGCTGTATCGCCGGTAGCAGAGGCATCGAGATGGTCAAGCGTCTGCACTCCTGTTAATCGCCAACATCCATACAACCCCAAATCGTGTAGATTTTACCTCGTAGCCCGCTTTAAAACTCAACCCAAGTTGGTACGGACTCTGTATCTTCCTGTTCCGGCGAAATTTGTTGCGAACGGCGTTGCGCAGCGAAACGCGCTCGTCATCGGGGAGCGGAGCGGAGGAACATTGTGAAAGCAGGGCTCGGTAGAGAGCAATTGCTGCCAGGAAAGTTAGAATGCAGACGCAAGATTCGTATCTCAAGAGTCACTCACCTGCTACACGGTGCTGCGTGGACTTTTTGGGCTGGAGGAAGCGGGGCATGCAAGGGATCGCTCGCTGGTGGAGGTTTCCAGTACGAGCAGCGACGCGAGATATTTCGACTATGACACACGGTCACGTGCTAGCCTGTAGTGCTCCGACATCACGACAGGTCTAGTGGTTCCAGGTTAGATGTTCTCACTGCGAGCTTGCGCTGCTTCGTCGCATCGGTCTCTGGTGCGGATCAAGGTATATATTATAGTGTGGATTTCTATCAAGCTTTTGTCATGCGTGGCTGTATCAATCTCCAGCAAACTTTAAGATAAATGATGAATCATGAGGACACTAGACGACATAGCATAATAGAGAAACATATCATTCGTAGTCCTAATCACCTCACTAGCTCTTTAGTTCATGTAGCAGGTCAAAACTCCGCCCCATGCACCTTGGCTTTGTTCCAGCCGTACATTCAGGTTTCACATATAGTCATGTCTGCTCAAACGGTATTCTCAGGACAGTTTACGCGCATGGCCACGACTAGAAAGTGGTTCCTTCGGGAGGCTGTGGAAGCTTCTTGTTCTGGGGAAGCGCCATGTATCTATAACACAGTTAGTCTAGAACTCATTCTTGGGCGGGCATTCTGACCTTCGGAGCTCAATCAGTATGGTCTCCATGGTAAACTCGCGCTTCCACTGAGCCAGGCAGGGCAGCTTTGTCGGGTCGACCTATTCACATAAGCATACGTTCTTCGATATCCACCCTATGTAGCAATACCTTCCCGTTCTGAGGGTTGACACATGGCAGGTTGATCTTGGACGTGAACTTGATCTCTGGGGGTGTATCGGGGTACTCTGGGCCGCAGTGGATGGACACGCTGTAGATGCGGTTCTCGTGGACGCTCTGAGTGCTTGGTTAACACGCAACAAGGTACATGAGAGAGAACGGGGCCATACGTGGGGTGGGCCGAGGATGGTGCCGTTCCAGTCGGACATCAACAGATCGTCTCCGTTGTCAAGGCCATATGAACAAGCCTCTGTGTATTCTTAGCAACCCGTTCTCCAAGACCATAGAATAAGTCTACCGTACCGGCACCGAGACCCTTCTCGCCCTTCTCGAGCTCTTCCAGCAGACGGAAGTTGCGCGGAACCTTGGCGCCCATTGTTGTAGTGTTGGTGCGCGAGTACTGCTTGGAATAGTGGCGCGTGAGAGGAAGTGGGATGGACGGACCCCGCTCAGAGGTATGACAACGGTCGGCGGCGGCGGTAGTGAGCGTGGATGGGGATCGAGCTGGTTTCTGGTGGCGCGTGTATATGTGTACCAGAGCACTTTGAGCCAGGCGCAATTGTAGGTAAGGCTGTGAAGTGTCGAGCTGATTGCTGCGCTGCTCCGTCTTCAGATGCCTGTCGGGATCGGCTAGCGTCGAGGGTATGACGAGGCCGCGGGCGGCCAGGGTCTCACCTTGCACCTGCATTGATCAATCGCTTGGCCACGTCCGCTACCCGACATCTATACGTTGCCTTTCATGGTCAGCCAGACAACTACGACCATCCACCCCCTGCATTCACAAGCCGCTCTTTCGCTTGCACCGCTTGCCCAGATGCTTCAGCTAGTTCACAGAGGATGACGGCACAAATTCTGGCGGCTGAACTTGGCAACCTCATCCAGGACTCGAAGCGCAAGAACCCCGAACTGCGAACGGCTGCAGAGACAGCCCTGAAAGATCTCAAGTCACTCTCTAATACCTCTGAGGCCCAGCTTTCAGCCGGTGAGATAGCTAGCTGCCTGTCAGTCCGTCGCATGTTGACCGTCTCCAAGATTTATCCCGACGCCCTCTTTTCATCTCACCTTTCTTGATTGCCTGCAGTACTCACAATGCCAAATTCGCAGCGACCGGAGTATCGTGTCTGCAGAGACTTGGTGTCTCACGCGCTCTACCGCGTGAACGGCTGACAGAGATTCTGGATGCATTTCGCGAGTCGGTACCATCAAGTAGAACTCACCTACCCTAGCAAACACGTGCCTTGTGCTGATATGACTAGGCCACGACATCCAATTGAAGATATTGCAAGCATTGCCATCCTTACTCCAAAACTATCCCGCAGAAACACGCGGTGATGCCCTCTCAACTGTGCTTCAAATATGCTCAAGTCTCCAGAATGCAAAAAACTTTGCAGTGAGCAATACTGCTACTGCAACCTTGCAACAGCTCGTCATTGTTGTGTTTGACAGAGTTGCAGCAGAAGACGGTACAGTGAAGCAGCGTCTGTGAGAATTAAGCATGCACTGATGTCCTATCAAGAGAAAGCACTAGAAGTTCCCACGGTGACCGAGGTGAAAGGCGATGATGGTCAAATATCTGTCAGACCAGCAGCCAATGATGCTTACAAGGTTTGTATCGCTTCTGCGTGCTCCCGTTATTTTCTGACCATAAATAGATGTTTAATGATCTGATTTCACTTATTGTCGGAGAAAAGCCGGTGTTCATGCGATTCGCTTCGCTGCCACCATCTTCGATACTGGAACTCATCGAGGCGGTACTGTCCAATCACAACGAAATCATGACAACGCACCCAGAGCAGATACACGTCGTGCGGTCTCAGCTAATGCCGCTCATCATCCGCTCATTGTCCGACCGGCTGTCCTTTGCAGTGACCGTGCGTATTATACGCATACTCCATCTGATTATCCGATATCATCTTGAGACACTTCCTTCAGAATGCGAGATTGCACTTGGTCTTTTAAATCACATGCTCGATCCAGAGGCGTCCCAGGCCTGGAAGAGAGCACTGTGTTTAGAGGTGTTTCGTAGCATTTATGCCGACTCCAAGCTTCTCTTAGCTATTTACGCGCTATTTGATGCAAAGAGCGAAAAGAAGAACGTTTTTGGCGATAATCTGGCGGCTTTCGTACGGCTAGCAACGGAAAAGCCCGCAGTCATTGGCCTTGGTCAGCAATCAACAAATATTACTGGATTCGAAGACGGAAAATTAGCACTGTCGGACTCAGCCGTCGCCGAGGCAGGTGCTCTAGCAGGGGTCATAGGTGGTCCTGTCGGCGACAGTGGCAGTGGCAGTGCTCGTCCCCTCGGACTTAGCACGCAATGGAGCACGCTCAAAACTCCTTGCATTGAACATCTTGACAAGTCCGACCCACCGACATTACCAGATACATACATTTACAGTTTGGTATTAACATGCATCACTAATATCTCTGAGAGCCTGGCCAAATTCGTCCTTCCCCTAACCGTACACCATGAGAACCGAAACCGGAGAAAGAACAAAGCTGACGACTCGAACGAGCCCGACGCAGATTCTGCATTACCAGAGGACGATCCCGGTCGGCTCTCAAGAACCCAATCTTTCCGCAAGAAGAATATACCCGTTAATCCTCTTGACCTTACCGACCACCCCTCATACGCCTTGGTGCAGACATCAACGAGCTTGGTCACAGAATGCTGGCCAGCTGTCCTTGCGACCTGCTCAACCTTCCTTAACGCTGCGCTTGACAACGACTATTACCGTGCTCTAGTTCGATCTATACAAAAGATTACGCAGGTCGCTGGCCTTCTCAGACTTTCAACGCCACGGGATGCATTTCTTACAACTTTGGGCAAAGCTGCAGTCCCATCAAACATGTTACTGGCAAATGTCTCTGTCCCAACGTCAACTACACCCGAAAAGTCTGGAGTACTCTCTAATGCTAAAGGCATGCTCAGCGTGGACAGCTTTGTGAGTCAGAGTTCTTCGATGTCAGCAGACAAGAATAGAGGGCCTTCGGATGAATCAACGATACCTGCCTTGACTCCTCGCAACCTCCTATGTCTAAGAGCTTTGCTCAACCTGGCCATTGCCTTGGGACCGACCCTTCGGTCCTCTTGGTCAATCGTCTTTGAAACGTTACAAGTAGCCGACTTGGTTATGGCGTTGACAAGTCAAGCTGGCAGACGTGGAGCTGCACCTGGATACCGTGCAGATGGAGATGGTAATGCTGAGAAGTTAGAGGCGGAAACCTCGGCTGTACAGGGTGCGGCACGCAGACTGTTTGAGAGCACTGTTGATTTCCCGAATGAATCATTCTCAGAAGTATTGCAAGCCTTGTGTTCCCTTCTGAACAGCACAGCCCCAGAAAGTGGTCAAAGGACACCAGCTTCTTCCGGTCGGCCTCAAGTCCTGCAGCAGCGGCGCCTTGGTAGCGTATCTGGACTTGCTCTGAATACTGAATCAAACCCTCGTGATTCAGCCTTCGCTCTGAACAAGATCGGAGAGCTTGCAACGCTGAATGAGGTCAGGCTATCGCAGTATGATCCTGAAGAAAGCGGCTGGAATATCCTGGTCAGAGAAGTCGTACAGTTCTCTACAGACACTCGGAAAGCAACGTCTACAAGGCTGCTTGCCGCCGATGTTCTAGCGCGAACTGTCCGGGACATTGCCGAACTTTCCATGTCTGATGAACAGCGCGAGGAAATCCAGGCGCGCATACTTGCCGCACTACAGAAACAGATTGCAGACCTGTATCACTACGATGAAGTCAACAAAGAGACCATCAGTGACGCCGACATGCGGGTTCACCAGATCGCTCTAGAAGCGCTCAAAAGTGTAATCGAGCACTGTGGAGAATCGTTAGTTGCTGGCTGGGCTTCTGTCCTCGAGAGCTTGATGAGCGTATTTGTACCGGAGCAGCCGTCTTCAGAAGAACAGAACAACGAGAGTCGACGTCACGAGGCTGACAAGCGACGAAATAATGCTCCAGAAGTCATTTCAAGACCTCTCGCTAGGTCTGCCTTTGCGACAGTTAGTCTTATATGCTCGGATTTCATGGCCGCCGTCCCAGATGCTTGTCTCTCTACACTGCTAGAGCTTCTACGTAGGCTCTGTTCTCAACAAGAGGACTTGAACATGTCATTGACTGTGAGTTGTTCTCACATATACTCTTTGCATTTCTGACCGAGTATAGGCGATCACTTTCTTCTGGAACGTGTCAGACTACTTGCAATCTAAAACTGATCTTTCCTCGCTGCCCGAGATCTTGGGCGAGACGGAAGATGTCAAGCTCGCAGTCACTACTAACTCACAGAAGGGGGTGACTTCGGCTCTGTGGCTTCAAGTCTTGCTGAATCTTTCTTCCATTACTGTCGACGAACGCGTGGAAGTGCGCAACTCTGCCATCCAAACAATCCAGAGAATTTTCGAAAATTGTTCCGATCAACTGCCATCGAATGTATGGCTGCTCTGCCTACGTACAATACTGTTCGGTATGGTAAAAGCCAATCTGGAGGTACAGCGCGAAATTCGCACTCAATCGCCGCAGAAAGATTTGCTCAGGGATTGGGGGCAAACAACAAAAGCCGTCCTCCAGACTGTGAGCATCCTAAACACAACCTACATAGAGAAGTTGGATGCCTCTCAGCTTGGCAATGCATGGTCTGAACTGCTCGACCTATTGCAACAGTATTTTGAGTACCATTCACATGCTCTGGGCGCGTCGGTTTTCAACACGATTACAGAGGTCCTTTCTCAGACTGAGAACAATCATACATGGAGCATAGATGCTCTAGTCAAGACGGCCGCGGTATGGAAGAGCTATTTCCCATCTCCCGATTCATGGCAAGATGGCAGCGAGGAAGACAACCAGGAGGCGTTTGTAGCCTATGCGGATGCGTTCAAAGCCATCTATCGTCTCGCGGACCGACCACTTGCTCCAGAATTGCCTTCAATGCTCACGAATCTCGAAACATGTGTCGTCAATTCAGACGAAGTCGCCTACTCCTCTGACGTGGATAGCATGACTACGCTCCAGAGCCGGGTCCTGGAGTGTTTATCAATAGTCAAGACGGATGATTCCGGGATACCATCTTATCTGATAGAGCTGTTGGGTAGGCTTGTGGCGTTGCCTTATGTTTCACTGGATAAGTCTCCTGGCAAACGCGGACCAACATTTGTCGCACTATCAAAAGCTTCCATGGTGCTGCTGCAGAACACAACTATCAAGCATATTGATCAGGAAGAGATCTATGAAAGCAATGCTTTTGCTCATGCTTTGAGTAGCTTGGCGCGACCAATACGAGAAAAGTACTTGTGGCAACGTGAAGGCAAAGCACCAACACTATGGCAGAAGGCTACGACGACAACGATAGCCATCATCCAGCCAGCATTATCACATCTCGGTTCCAACGAGGACATCTGGGCTAATCTAATTGGGATATCTCACTACATTACGCGGGCGCAACTATCATCGGATGCTCCCACGTCGCTCGAAAAAGATGAGAAGTTCGACATTGAGTCGTTTAAACAGCTTCGCGAGCTTATTGTTCTCCCTCTCGGCTCCCCATCGCTTCCAGATAGCCTTCGACGAACCTTTGCCCGCAATCTCTTCTCCACGTCTCTGATACACAGTGATCTATCTGGAGAATTGCCTGACGCCATGACTTCTCCACTCGAAGAGCTCTATAAGATTCGACTAGGACAGACTGCCGAGCTCGAGTGCACATGGCGGCCGAATATGGGCTATTCATGTCTCACTGAGTTATTCAATCTTGTTGCTGTGCACGACAGTAGCGCCGAGCGTGTTAAATTGGCACAAGCAGCAGCCCCATATCTCATATCACGATGTGCGCTCCCGCTCAAGACATACATAGCCGATCATCCTCTGCGGGGTCGCATGCCTGCGCCCGAGTCTCAGAGACGCGAGCTGCTTTTCGTACTGGGGGAGCTCTACAAGCTGCAGTGCGAGCCACAAGCTATACCCGACGCGCCAGGAGTAGAGTCAAAACATCGAAAACACGTGCACAGGCTGTATCCGCTGTTGATCAAGGCAACGCGTGTCGCCAGACATGACCCAGAAGTATTTGAGATTTTGTCTGAGTTGACGGATGTGGTTGGGCATGAGTTTGGGTTGGATACCGACTAAGGCATGCAGGCGTGGGTGTTGCATAGATAGTGCAGTTGCTGTTGTATAGATAATGTCCTTTTCTTTTCAGCATGGACTTCCAACAGTGAATTGATGTATTGTGATGCTGTGTAGTTGAACGGACCAGGACAAGGCCGAAGCGGATGGTCGTGGCTCTCCCCGCAGATGCGCGACGGACCGGGACGCACAGACCGCAACTCACTTCCAGACATGTTATTCTTAAGTTTGTGCCCACTTCTTGTGGCGGAACTGGCGCGCGCGCGGAATTAACCATGGCCTCGACGACTCCAGCGGACAAGGCCAACGCCAGCGACGCCATGAGCCCGGCCAACGACTCTGGCAACAACGCGAAACGGAAGAGCGAGGATGCGCCGGCACAGCCGAGGGCAAAGCGCAACAGGTACATCTCCATCGCCTGCAATGAATGCAAGCGTCGGAAGATCAAATGCAATGGCCAGACGCCTTGCCAGCGCTGCGGGAATCTGAACCTGGACTGTCAATACGCGCCCAACTGCTGTAACAACTTCAAGGAGAGCGAGGAGTAAGCAAAGAACATGGTCGCAAACAGGAAGACAGCGCGACTGACAATTCCGAGGTTCAAGCAGATGTCGGCGCATATCAGCTCACTTCAGCAGCAAGTTGACGACCTGTTCCACAACATCAATACCCTCCGAGGCCAAATCGATGTCCAGAGCAATGGCTCAATGGGGACACCATTCACCCAAGATTACCAGCAGACGCCCATGCTGCCTCCTCAACCGGCGCGGTCGCGGTCCAAGTCCATTAGCAAACACCCTCGCTTCCATGGGCCAACATCAAACGCTTTTAATGTTGGCGTCGCCAGATCAAGCCTCAAAACCATGGGCATAAATCCAGGAGAGGAAGGAGACGATGATGGCCTGTTGACCCGCGACGTGACACCCGGGGCATCGCCTCCTGTGCCTAACAGTATGCTGCCGAAACGGTCAATACACGTAGAAAAAGACCCGATATGGGCCATCTCGAAGCATGATGCTCTTCGCCTAGTTCATGTGTGGCATGAAGAGATGGGTGTCATGTATCCAATTCTAGACGTCGACAAGGTGCTGCGCTATACGGAGATGCTATTCACTTTCGTAGAGGCTGCAGCTAGATCTGGCCTTATACAAGGCGCTCTTCCTGGCTCAGATGCCATGATGGACGAGCAGATTACCACACTTAAACTAGTGCTCGCAATAACGCTGGTATTGGAAGGCGGGGGAAAGGACCCTTTGGGTGAGAAGCTTTTCGCAAACGTACAGAAGGTTGTCACCAAGACCTTGTCTGAGCCAGTCAATCTGCACAACATCAACCTGCTGGTTCTTACTGTGAGTAACGAGCCCTTCATAATTTTCAGCCGTGCTCATAATCATAGGCTATGTATCACTTCACTCGAGATGACGAAGGGTTGGCTTGGCGAGTGAGTGGGCTAGCTGCGCGGCATTGTCTCGAGCTAGGTCTACATCGTAGGGACACCTACGCGACTCTTTTTCCCAATCCTGAAGATCAGGCCGTGGCAATTCGCACGTTTTGGACCATCTATGTTCTCGATCGTCGATGGAGCTTTGGAACTGGCATGCCATTCGCTTTGCAGGACGCGGATATTGACAACAATCTTCCCAAACCGGTATGCCACGATCGAATGCTTTTACAGATTACGAAATCTAACACAGCCAGGATGCATCGTCTCACGAATCTAGTCCATATCTCAACGCAATGATCTCTTACTCGATCATTGGGTCGAAAGTGTGGAGATCGGTGGCCGACGTGGGCCACCAGGACAAAATCAATAAGGAAGACATATCCTTCCTTGATTTCCAAGTCCTCAATTGGCACCGCAGCATCCCAGAGTCGCTGAAGTTTGTCCATCCCGATAGTGGCAGGCAAATCGAAACTCCGGCACGCGTAGTCCATCGATTACAAGTGGTACTCTACCTTCGAGCGAACCAGATGCGAATACTCATATATAGGCCAGTCTTGCATACAGCAAGTACCATTATGGATAACTTGGACTTTGCACACGTCGTCGTCAAGGTCGCCAAGGACACGATTCGGATACTGACTTATCTAAATCAAACTTCGGACATTTACAGAAGCCAGCAGACAATGTTCAACTACTTTCTCATATCGGCGTTGGCAGTACTGTTCCTTGCTGTCGCCCACGCACCAGCTGAGTTTAGCCAGCAATCTCGAGACGAATTTTACATGGCTCTCGATCTTGTGCGAGGTCTTTCATCGAACTCGTACGTTTCGAAGCGCCTGTGGAGGACGATAAAGACAATGAAGGAGGTGGGGCCGCGCCTTGGGCTTGTCATACGCCACGATGACACTCATGATGCACACTCGTCTGCTGCTGTGGCCATGGCCGGTCTGGCAGGCCATTCGATGGATGAACTAGCATTGTTCCCCAATGGCCGCAACGGCAACATACTGGATACCCCGCATGGTATGGCTAGTGATTTGACAACCTTGTTTGAGGCTGCTGGCGGCATCTTCAATCTCCAAGGGTTTGGTGGGTCGTCGAATGAGATACCACACACCAATGGAGAGTTTGTGAATGGGTTTGGGCAAGAGAACGACGAGCTGGCACGCATCATGAGAGAGTTATTTTAAAATTTCGACCTAGTTTAGCGTATTTGATAAGATCACCTAATTTTCTTGTTGAAAGATGATGGCTTCGAGGCAGGCGACAAAACAAAGGCGGCGGATTTGCGAGAGATCACGTGGTCATCTGCACGATCGCTAAGCTCGGGCAACCAGGGCAGCCATCAATCTTCACCTGCCAAAACACGGCTTCACGCATGTACTTGAGGCGCTCGAAGAATCGACTACACTGATAAGCCACACACAAGCAACCCCTGAGGACTAGACCGCTGCTCGCGTCGAGCTTTGCGCTCATTCGACCCCTCCCCCCACCGGCCTCAACTGCGTTACGACTACCCCCAACTCCTTCCTCGTCGAACCTCCCAACGCCTTTACACATGCGATAGCAAAACTGCAGGCGCAGTTTCTCACGCCAGGCCTACCCCGCTTCCTGCTACAGGCGTCTTGACGCCGACACTGTTGGTTCTTACCGACACACCAACCTATCACCCCCACATTCGCAATTTCCAGCCCCTCGTCCGGCGAAACGCACCCACGCATTGCGACTGCGCGTAGCAGCACCAGTCACGTCTAGATAGCGCTGCCAGCTTATTACACACGAAAGCCAGCATGTCGTCTTCTTCGCAGGTTACCGAGTCGTGGATCGCGTCATTCTGCGGGCTGCTAGGCCACGAATACTTCGCCGAGGTATCAGAGGATTTCATCGAGGATGATTTCAACCTGACGGGCCTGCAATCGCAGGTGCCCATGTACAAGGAGGCTTTGGAGATGATCCTAGACGTTGAGCCTGAAGACGATGAGGACGAGGAGGAGGAAGAGGAGGACGAGGACGAGGAAGACGAGATACTGGGCGAAGAGAGGGCACCAGGCTACCGACGTGCAGGCGACCGAAGACACCTTCGGATAGCCTCCGATCTCAGCGTGATAGAAAGCTCCGCCGAGCTACTCTACGGACTCATACACCAGCGCTACATCACTTCACGGCCAGGCATACAACAGATGGCCGAGAAGTATGAGCTCCAGCACTTTGGCACATGCCCACGTGTGAATTGCAACTCTTGCAAGGTACTGCCCGTTGGTCTCAACGACAGTCCTGGTCACGAAACGGTCAAGTTGTTCTGCCCTTCGTGCTTGGACGTGTACACGCCACCCAATTCCAGGTTCCAGACCGTCGATGGCGCATTCTTCGGCACGACCTTTCCCTCGCTCTTCTTCATGACGTTTACCGATCTCGACATCGGAGGCGGCCTTCGCAACAACACGTCCAACACCATCGACGCCTTACAACAATTACAATCACAGAGCGCCGACGGCAAATCACGAAACACAACACCTTCCAACGTCACGTCGATAAACGGCGTCGCGCCGCACAACCTCGCGCCTGGCCTCGGCACGGGCAGCATATACGAACCACGAATCTACGGCTTCCGCGTCAGCGAGCGTGCCCGCTCAGGACCGCGGATGAAGTGGCTACGGATGCGACCTGCAGACGTGACGGAGCTCGACGAGACAAGGCGGTATTGGGAGGAGCACGACGAAGACGCGGACAGGCCAGATGACGACGATCTCAACATGGTGGACGTAGCAGAAGGGGGCAAAGGCACACCGGCGGAGCGAAGGAAGAAGGCGATTCGTACACGACGACGGCCGACAAATGGCTCGAATGCGGCTGGTGGCAGTCCCATGGATACAAACGGTGTTGGAGCGGCTGCAGGCTAGACAGAGAGTTCTTTTTGTTCTCTTGTTTGTTTTTTTCTTCTTCATGAACCAAATATCTTATGTGTTTTTGTTTTGTTGATGTTGTTATCGATGTTCTTCTTCTTCCTCCTCTTGTTTTGCAAACCGTCCTCCCTGGCTTTTGCTTACTCTCTTGTGGGTTCCTTGAGCCAGGCTAGCTCTCTCTCTTTGGGGTGAATATACGATGATCAAAACTGCAAACAAAATAATACATGAGTGGGCAAACAGGTGAGTAAGAACTTTTGTCTGAGAGTGAAGCTGGCAATGTATGGGGGATAAGAAGAAGACGAGGGCCTTGCTTCTTTTTCAAATGTGGCAGTGGGTTGGAGTAACAAGTCGTAGGAAGCGAAGGGCATATGGGTGATGGCGGTGGCGGTGTTGTGTGTGTGATCTCTTGCTTTTTCTCTCTTGGAACATGTAATCATCCTCTCTGTCTCTTGCATTCGGGGCGTTTTGGCATAGTTACAATAAAAGCCCCCCCCCAGATGGAAAGAAAAATTCAACTTTTGTTCGTTCTACTTTTGCTTGTGCGTTGGCGTGGTGATGTATATGGGTGAGAGAGATGAGATGACAGACAGACAGACAGATGTATCGTTCATTTAGGTACCACTTCTACCACAGCAGTGTCAGGCGATATAAGTTTATCGCATGGCTTCTCGTCGTATGGCACGACAGTCTCTAGGAGTGGTTCTACAAGGGGAAGCGTGATGGTGTTGTAGTATCTATGTAGAATCACGGATAGAAAGGGGAAGACGTTAGTAGTTGTGTTAGTGCCTGATTGTACATGAGCGTGATCACGTGGGATCAGGAAAGGATGAGAGATATGAACAACACTGCTTACTTGTTACACTCGCGGAGGGAGAAGTAAGACGAGAAACGATAAAACAGTTTATTCAGCCCAGCAACACTACTAGTACCAGTGTAAAAAGAAAAGGGGAGCAAGTGGTATATGGCAGGAAAGAAAAGGAGACAGTCTACATGACTATACATGGTAGTGAACATGTTGCGACAAAAAGATTAGACAAACAACAACAACAAGACGGCAGCGAATTAATGACCATGCGCCCACTCAGTCAGCTGATTGGAAGAATCCATGGACCCCTGATTCTTCTCATGATGACTTGTAATCGCCATTCCGGCCCCATGGCCCTCGAGACCCCGCATCGAGACGCCCTCGTAGTGGAAAATGTCGTCGTCGTCGTCTGGGACTTTGATTTCGCGCGTGAGCTCGACGTAGTCGTACTGTTGTTTTCGTGTTAGTATCGTAATTCTATCTCAAAAGAAAAAGGTGGAAAGAGCAGAGAAAGAAAAAAAACGTACAGCAAACTCGCCGATTTCAACATCATCGATACCAGCGGCTTCTTCTTCCTCGCTGGCACGCAGGCGCAGGGCGGGAAGGAATCTGCCGAGGAAGTCGAGGGCGCCGAGGATGAGACAGGTGCCGAAGAAGGAGTAGGCGCCGCCGGTGAAGGAGTCGGCGAGTTGGTAGCCGAGCTGGATGTAGTGGTGGTTTAGGAAGCCGCCTGAGATGACGGTGTAGCCGTCGAGGTGGGCGATGTAGTCGCTGTGCCGGGTGAGTTAGTACGATATGTAGTATATGGCTTTGTTCGACGATCGCGGGGGAAAATGACTTACACAGCGAAGAATGCGGTGAGAATGTTGCCAATGAAGCCACCAACGCCATGCACAGCGAAGATGTCAAGTGCGTCGTCGCAGCGGAGGAAGTATTTCAACTTGGTAGCGTAGTTGCAAGCTACGCCACCACATACACCAAAGACGACGGCGGCCCATGCAGGCACATAACCGGATCCGGGGGTAATGGCTACGAGACCTGCAATGACGCCCGAGCAGAACCCAACGGTGGACCATTTGCGCTCCAGACGATAATCAACCAGGCACCAAGTGATGCCGCCGACGCAGGCCGCTAGGTTCGTGCACACAGCGGCCATGACAGCGCGGAGGTTGGCAGACAGAGCCGAGCCCGCGTTGAAGCCGAACCAGCCTACCCAGAGGAAGACGGTGCCGATGACGATGTGGGTGACGTTGTGGGGACGGTAGTTGAGCTCCTGGGTACCGTGACCGCTTCGCTTTCCCAGCATGTACGAGTAGCCCAGGGCAGCGCATCCAGAGGCAATGTGGACGGGGGTTCCGCCGGCAAAGTCCAGGCCGCCCATGTTGAAGACCCATCCGGAGGGGTTCCAGGTCCAGCAGGCAATGGGGTCGTAGATGACGGTGGTCCAGATGAACATGTAGATGATACACGGGAGCATGCGTCCTCGCTCGGCGACGGCTCCAACAGCAAGAGCGACACTAGAAGTACTATTTAGCTACTTTTGGGTCTCTGAAAGGGCTTTTGCATGTAGAGACGTACGTGATGGCAGCAAACATGCCCTGGTATACGCAAAAGAGGAGATCGGGAATACGTGGGCTTCCGACCGAAGGCGCACCCAGGACGTTCATGAGGCCAAAGTTATCGAGCGCGCCGATGTACTTTCCCGCCTTGTGGGAAAAGGCGAGCGAGTAGCCCCAGAAGAACCATTGGAATGACACGACGGCCGTCGCCATGACGGACAGCCATAGTAGCGATAGTGCCGATTTTCTTCGGGCCAGCCCAGAGTAGAAGAAACTGTAGACGCGTCAGTCGTGTGAAATTATTCACTTGTTTTCTTCATCCTGCTCTTTTTAGTCGATGGATAGAAATAACCACCAACAACAAAAAAAGGTGCAAGAAGAAGTTTTGAGGAGGGAAAGACTAACCCAACACCCGGTATCATAAGCAGCACGAGGGCGGTTGATGTGATCATCCAAGCGATATCGCCAGACTAGCCAAATGACAAGATTAGCCCCGCGTCCCCACTAGTTTGAGAATGGCCTGGGGATGCGCATTCATGGCCCTTAAAAAAAAACTCACGCTGTAGAAAACATTGAGATTGTACAACCTCGAGTCGCCGCCGGTGGGGGTGGAGGTGTTGGCAAAGGGCTCCAGAGGGGCCGTGGGGTCCAGTCCCGACGTGACTGGGTCCATGGTGTCGTTGTACTACGGTAGGTACCCCAGAGATCTTTTCGTTTACCGCTGTTTTGGAAAATCGATCTCGTATCTCTTTGGAATAATAATTTTGCGCAAATAAATATATCAACCAGACCGGGTCGCGTTGAAGGGATACAGAGATATGTTATTTGTAGGTAGGTAGGACGGGCTTAGCAAGCTATTTTAAAACCTGCAATGTGGCGGGCGGGAAGGGCGAAAAGAGAAAGACGGGTTGAGAGGAGAGGCTTGTGGATCGCTACAAGGCCCTTCAGGGATGCTGTCGGTCCAGAAGTTGCTTGGCGATGGGACAAGCGTGGGGAAAGCAAAGAGGTGAACGGCGCACCGCTGAAACACACGCGGGTCCCGGCTAGCTAGTAGGTTGGGTGGGAAGTAGTCGGCGCGTCTCCGAGAGCCAGTGTTTTTTTTATAACAGGGCAATCATACGACGACGCTTTGGCAAATGGAGTGGGAGATGGGGGATGCGATTGCAGGGCAGCCATGGGGGCGGGTCGCGAAGCCAAAAGCAAAAAGAGAAAAAGGCAAAACAAAAAGACATTAAGCAGCCCACACACACTCACACTGGAACTCGGCGGATCCCACTCGCGGCCGCTTTGGGGCTGGCCTGAACCATTCGTGCGGGATGTCACTATCTCTCTCTGCTCTTCCTCTTCCTCTTCACGCGACGCCTCGACGACGCCCTGCGAACGGGACACTGGGGCGCTGGGAACCGTGGCTTTTCTGACAACGTGCTTGTTTCAGATGGCTTACTTTCTTCCGTCGTCGTCTTTTTTTCCTCCCGTCATCTCGTCATCCGTCTCCATACTACATACTTCTCCAGCCTTCTCTCTCCCTGGCACGAAACAAGACGCGCCGAGAAGTGCACCCGCTCAGCAATTCCCGCTATCAGCACCATGATGATGCAAACCCATTGTTCAGAGTTTACAGGAGCCAGCTTAGGGGGGCAAGGGTAGTGATAACGTGAGTAGGGCTGATAGGTCAGCCTGGGGAGTGGTTGTTCGTCTGGAAACCTTGTCCCGGCCATCCCTGCACTGCCTATCCGGGGCACCAAGGCCAGCTGCCTCAACTCTCTCTCCTTCCACCCGACACTTGCTGATATCGCATAAGACGAACATTGGCCGTCTGAAGGAACCGCCGTGTCGTCTGATCCTCCAGCGCACGTTTGCTTGTCCGTGAAGCTCCCAATTTCCGATGTACTCGGTACATCGCCCGCCTTGAACAGCCACCACCACAACGACAATCGACTGGTCCAGCAAAAGCACCCCCTTGGTCCCTATTGCTATCTAAGAGCGACGTTTCTGGCGCCCGCGTCGTCGAGTAGCGTTGCCGGCCTTGCAAATCATACCGCGCCGCCGGGTGCGCTGCTCGCCTCGTCTGCCCCAATCGTCCGTCTCTGCATACGCCACCATGCTTTCTTTTTCGCTCGCCTCCACCAACCACCCCCCCCCTCTCTATCTCTATCCCTGAGTTGCTCCCCTTCAAATCAACCCTTTTTGGCCAACCGACTACAGACTCGTGGTAGATCCCGGACCCCATTTCGTCTTCTTGGCATCCGACCCAATATCTTGCTCCCAGGACTCTTGCATGCATACTGATACATCTTGTACCACATATTCACATGGGTCGCTATCGCTACACGGCATGTCTGCGCGTGGCAATGCGGCTGAGACTGTTGACATGTCAATGTACAGACAAGAATATATCACACAGAGAAACACTATCATAGAGTGATGCGGCCTATCGTAGCGTTGGCGTTTCCGTGCCCATTGTATTTGACATGTCGTTCGACAACTAACTTTGTACCACACCCTAACTAACGGCGTTGGGCCCTCTAACTATAGACGGGGCCCCCTCTGGTCAAGTCCCTCGCTCAACAGCCCAGAACGTTGACAAGACTCTCGAGCCTCCTGAACCCGCCCGCCCGCCCCCAACCAACGCCCTGCTTGTCCTATGTCCATGCTCGTCCACTATACACCCACTCCTCTTGGCTTAACCCAGGACCCTATGACCCTTTGTTTCATGCATCAACACAAGCCCGGCATGTCCCGTCTTCGCTCTTACAGACCTCATACTGTACAATGGGCCGTTTTCTCTCCTGGTTCGCCCAAGCCTGTCCACTCTTCTCCCGTGTACCTAGAACCCATAGAGTAGTCATCTAATCTGCCGCCGGCCAAGCATCCCACATTCCCCATAAACGGCCAAATTCGCATATTTCAGCGGAATTGGCCCGCGCCACGGCCCGGACGCTCCTCTCACGGAACCGAGAAAGCTGGAAATAGAGCTCCGCACCCCACTAAAATGCAGTCTTACCAAAGCTTAACAGCCAAAACAGCACTTTTGTAAGGACTAAGCTTTGGGAAGATATTTCTCCCAAATCTTCTCCTTTCCTTTCCTTTCACTCTGTTCGTTAGTCTTCTATAATCCTTGCTCATCTAAGCGAGGATTACGTCATGGCGTATCACGTGACACATCACGTGATTTCATCACGCAATAGGAATAAGTCATGTAATATCATCTTAGTATATTACTATGGTTTTCACCGAGATTAGCTTGGTGTCTGCTATTTTCTCTCCTTTTAATACACTCCTTTCTCCCTTCATTCTTGCCTCCTTTGCGTGCAGTTAGCCTTACAACTTTGTGCATACATTATAGTCTTAAATTTCTACTTAATCCTTTAAAGCTCTACCTTAATATACCTATATAATTATTTAGAGCTATACTAGATAATTATTAATAGCATAGTTAATTTTAACGTAATTAAGTATACGCTAGATCTCATAAAATCTCTATAAGATTTACATCTCTAATATATACTTTTTTATATGAAATTAGTACTATAATAATAATATTTAGATCTTTATAATACTTATACTTAAGAATTTTAGTAAGCTAAGTAAATACTTAGAGCTATAAGTATTGATATATTATAGTATCTCTTATAATATATATATAAAGTTATAATTTTACTAGAGAATATAGTAGGGTGACAAAAAGAAACCCAAATCTAAAAAGTTCTAGTTTTTTATTAGATATAACTCTAGATATAGATAAGCTATATCTGAAAGGGTTAGTGCGTTCTATAGTATATATCTTAAGCTTTATATATTAGATATTAGTTTTAGCTTAGTAAGCTAGCTTAGTAAGCTACTAAGAGATACATATAGAGAAAGAAGCTTAATAAATTGTAGCTTAAAGTTTCGCGCTACTATTTTTAGAAATGTTTAGTTTCTATTTTATCTATTTAATATATAGGGCCTAGAGTGTTATATATAACTTTACTAAAATAGCTTTATTATTATATTATAGACTAAATCCTAAAATAAATCTTTTTACTTTTCTCTCTCTAGTAACGTGTTTTATCAGTAAGCGGCCCACATCAGTAAGTGGCCCACCCCACTAAGCCTAACGCGACGCTCTACGCAATTGCTCTACAACAACTTAATAAAATAGAATAAAATTAAGAGATATTATTCTTTATCTAGCTTTACATGAAGTCCGAGTATGTCCTTGAACGTGACACTTCGTGCACGTTGGCGGCGCGCGCTGACGTCGCTCGCCAGTCTGGTTCTGGTCACCCCCCATGACTACCCTTTCTGCCTCTGCAATGATCTGCTGAGCCTGTTGGACCCAGAGCACCAGCTAGCTAGATTAGTAGATAGAGTAGCCCTACACGCGCACACCTACACATCCCGAACGCGTCGGCGACCCTAACAGGCGCCTGCTCTCCTCTGGCATAAAAGACTAGGACACCTAGGGCTAGCAGCGATTAAGCACCTAGTCTAGCAAGCTAAGGGGGTGCGAGTTAAGGGAGTAACGATAGTGCAGTGCGACGCGTGTGGGAGAGCAAAAATCCAACGACAGATCAGTCGCGCTCCTCGGACAAATAACCAAAAACCTAGTGAACAGATAACGATCGATTTCTATAGCTATAAGAAGCAGTCCTATAATAAGGAGTTATCACAGCTATTAATCACAGACAAACACT
>Ga0073774_1000022_pt1 | contig 24728 bp, 27 predicted proteins | sample InSIn5gowninarea_FD_77487 | JGI IMG/M metagenome (GOLD analysis project Ga0073774, IMG submission 77487) | Clean room microbial communities from NASA Spacecraft Assembly Facility at Jet Propulsion Laboratory, Pasadena, California, USA -... ... | reverse complement strand
CTCCTCTTCCTGCTTCCACCACTCGTTCATGCCCCCACTCACACCCTCACTCACTCAATGCCCAACCCCATTAACACCCAACTTCTCCCTCCTCGCCCTCACAGCCCCAGCCAACTCCTCCAACACACCCAACGTATCCTCCCACCCAATACAAGCATCCGTAATACTAACACCATACTTGAGCTCCTTCTTCCCACCGGTGCCCATCTTCTGCGCGCCCTCATTGATATGACTTTCAATCATCACACCCATGATGGCATCTTCACCGCCGGCGATTTGCTCGGCGAGAACATGTGCGACTTTGGGCTGGTTCTTGTGGTTTTTGAGACTGTTCCCGTGCGAGCAGTCGACCATTAGGAGAGGACGCAGGGATTTCTGCTGGAGGGCGGATTTGGCGGAGGCGATGCTTTCGGCGTCCTAGTGAGATTGAAGAGATAGGAGTCAATTGGGTGTTTTCTTGGGGTGGGGCATTGAGTGAGTGAGGGTGTGAGTGGGGGCATGAACGAGTGGTGGAAGCAGGAAGAGGAGGGGAGTCGGGGAAGGAGAAGATGTGGTACATGTTGAAGAGAAACATAGTGCGGCTGAAAATATACCCAAGGAAGATGGATTTGAGCTAACTCTGTTCTTTCTTCTGCTCCCATTACTTTGTGCTTCTATTTCTTGTCTCTGATTTCGTTCCCGACTTCTGATCTCTCCTATTCCCAACTATCTCCCCTCACCAACGACAGGGATACTGTATCCGCGGAGGTGTAAATGTGGACGCGGAGTAGATGTGGAGAATACCCATCTTCATTTTCATCCTCATCGCCATCCCCATCTCTACCTCCACCTCCATCTCCATCTTTCCATGTATCCACCAAAGCATCACCATCTAATGCTCACGCCACATACCCCCGGCACCACCCTCACCCTCCCCACCATCATAATCATGATCGTGTTCATTTTTCAATGATCTCGCCTTCTTCGATTTCGTGCGTGCGTTTGCTCTCAATTGAGGGTGTGACGCCTGTCGTGGTGTTCTCGCACTTTCCGGCTTCGTGCAAAGTGTCGTATAGATCGTCATATTTTACCATTTTCCTGCCTCTTGGGTTGAGTCCTGCTTCTCCATTACTTGGACGCACATTTTTGACAAGTTTTGTGGGTGGCGTGAAGGTGAAGCCAAAGGGTGGTGGACTTGGGTGATGGTGTGGAATGAGTGATGGATTTGAGCTTAACATTGAATCAAGGACTGGTGTGGCGGCAGTGGGAGAATATTTAGACTCGTGGAGAGCCATTGCGCGTGGTGCTATTGGAATGGTGGATGTGGGTGCAATGCTTGATGGCGTGGGTAGATGAGGCGGTGGTGAAGGCGTAGCGGAGCGCTGGAAGTTCAATTGTTGTTGCAAGTCTGAGGATGCTGATGCAGAGTCATCTCTTTCAAGAGATGAACGAAGCAATGTAGCGTCGTCAGCTCCCAAAATATTATCTGAACACTTCGCTTGCGGAGGAGAGGAAGCAAGTGGTTCAGAGACTGACAGCAATGCTTCTGCTAGCTCGATAATGCCGGCTGGGATGTGTCTTCCTTTAGGGGTTGACACCTGTGTGGCGCCCGCTGGATGGCCTCCTTTGATCTTCATAGTGACCGTACCAGTGTCGACCCCAGAATCTACAGCATCATCGTCATAGTCCAAGCTCGTAACTTGCGTTGCGCGTGCATCACGATCTTCGTAAGAGTAATATCCTGGCTTCCTCATGGGAATTGGCGACCGCGATGTCGTGTCCAGAATCTGTGGCTTTTCGTGTGGACTTGCCGCAGCTTCAACTTCCTTGACGGTGCGTAATGCTCTCGCTTCATTGCTGACCCCAGCTTGGGTCGTTACACTCAAGTCGAGCTTCTTAAGCTTGGGCGAATCTTCTTGCGTGATCAGAGCAGTCTCATTGGCGATGTCTTCTACTTTCGACTCCGTCTGCATACTCGTGAAACGTTCAACGAACTGTGGCTTCGAAGTCGAATCGTCTTCACGACGAGTAAACTTCCATGGGGCATACGTGTCAGCATCATCCATGTCATCTAGGTCATCATACTCTTGCTTTGAGGAAGAGGAAATTTCGACAAAGTCCTCTTGCTTGATCTCAACGTCAAAGTCGTCCTTGTCCTTGACCAAAGCTGAAACCGGAGCAACAATCGTTTCGCTCGAAGAGACTGTAGGTGTGGCTTCCTTAGCATAGTGCGCTGTATGATCTGTAGCATTTTTGTGAAGCTCCTTCACATCTTTGGTCTGGCTTGACTTGACATTGATCATTGGACGACGAAGTCTGGAGCACTGCATTCTCAGACGCCTACATTCTTGCTTTAATTCTTGAATGTGCTTCCGCTCGGCAATCGAGGTTGATGGTGGACATTGTGGATGGGCAATGTTAGCATTGTTGCTCTGACGCACAAGAAGCTGCAGTAGAGCCTGATTAGCAAGATGCGCATTCTGTTTTTCCTTCTCAGCATGACGAAGCTCTGTCTCAAGGACTGCGACACGAGTCTCGAGTCGTGCCATGAGCATGGCTTCGAAGTTGTTGGAGATAGGAGGGGTCGAAAAGCTGTTCATGTCGAAGCTGGCGTCGATGGACTTGGTATGTTCACTGCTGATGAATAGGTAGATGGAATGAGCTGGAGATGTCTGAAGCTGAATAAATGTTGATTGTATAGTAGTGGTGGACGGAGAGGAAGTGCAGATAAGGAAGGAGGGAAGAGAAATAGTAACTCAAGCTTATGAAGTAGTAGTGATGACGCTAGAGCGCGAGTAAGTGATTACAATCTTGAAACCAAAGTCATATGCAACACCAAGTGAAATTGTTGTGAAACTGAGCTTTTTCTCGATCTGAGACTGACACATAACCGTAAGATCGTCTTTCACTACTTCAGCTTTCCACACATAACGGCGTCTTCCTCGAGTTGCAGCCAGGTGATCTTCCGAAATCGTACTGCGTGGGCATCATCTGGAAAGTTCTTGATCGGACATACCGTGACACCACCTTGACCCAAGTATACAGGTGCATAAGTGATGATGATCGAATCAATGAGATCCTGATGGTGCTGAAGGAGCGTATTAATGATAGTAGCTCCACCTTCAATCATGACACTGCGAATGCCTTTCTCATGTAAGATCGTAAACACATCAGGAAGACTATGATAGGAGAAAATAGTTGCTCCAAGGAGATTTTGCTCATAGTAGCGACCCTTTGGTTCATGCGAGAACGCAAACGTGTATGGTTCTATGAAGATCCAGGGCTGTTTGCCACGACCCTCTCTTGCCAGCGATACCACTTTACTGTTAGGATACTGCTGCCATCGCTGCCTTCTGTCAAGAATCACAGGACGTGGCTGCAAAGTCGTGCCAGGAGCATCCAATGCATCACTCAAGCGGGAGTTCAGACCTGGATTGTCTGTGATTGCTGTACCAGAGCCCACAAGAATTGCATCATGCTTCGTTCTCAGAAAATGCGTCATGGCCTTGGACATTGGACCGGACAGTATTGTCTGGACACCTTCTGCTGCAGCAATTTTCGAATCGAGACTACAAGCATAAGTCAGGGTAATAAAAGGTCTTCCCTCCGGCTGAGGACTGTGTTGATCTGGTAGATATTGCTCCAGAGGTGTTCTAAAACGTGAGGGAAAGTAGAGCTTCTCAACATTGGCCATCTTGTCGTTGAAGTCTTCACAAGTTGAACACAGAGACAAGAGCGAGTTGGGTGTAGGTGTAGTTGTTGATGTTTGTGATGCTTAAATGAAACATGAAGTTGATACGAGAGAAGCTAATTTTAATCTCTACCCCACATCCAGCTTTAGATTCGGCACCGCCTTGGCGCAAATCGATCTTCAATCTCCATCCTCCATCCAGCCATCTCATTTGCTCATCACTTGTACATCCTTGCCTGGACTTGCCTCAACTCCGTCTTGGCCTTGCGTCGGCCTCCAACCTTCCTCCTCTCGACAAACTTTGCAAAGACAACACCTCGTCGTCTACCACGCTCGCTCTTCTCGTCGACGCACTGGTTCATACTCTCACGCCAAGTCACGCCGCCACTGTCATCCTCGGACATACCGACTCGACATCATGAAAACAATCATCGCCTTGTCTGCTCTGGCCGCACTCGCCTCAGCACAAGTTCAGATTCTCCAATTCGGCTCCAACCAACTTCCTACCTGCGCACAAAATTGTCAAGTCCTGCTCAACGCACAGATTGTCTGTGTTCCTCCAGCCGCCCCAGTCACCAATGCCCAGACATACAAGTCGTGTTTCTGCCAGTCCGGATACTTGAATACGCTTAGCACAGACGCTTCGACTATTTGCGACACAACATGCACAAGTCAATCAGACCGCACACAGATTCAGTCATGGTACAAATCGTATTGTGCCAACTCGAATGCCCTTCCTTCTGGAACTGCAGCTGGTATCTCTACAACTTCAACACCAACAGCCACAACAGCGACAGGAACTGCAGCCTCTACCACCACGGGTAGCACTGCTACTCCAACCGCTGCAACTGCGAGACCCGTCGACAACGATCACAGCTGGTATGTCCAATACACTATGCTCGATTGAAGATGCAAAGTATACTGACTTCTATTTCTAGGTGGCACCTACACGCTCGCTGGATTGCTATGGTCATCGTTCTGGTAGTGGGCTTTGGACTCCTCACTGTACTTCTCCTGTGGCTGCGCCGCAGATATCGCCGTAAGCACTACGGTCTCGGTAACGAAGCTGCACCAGTCGTCTGGGGACCTCATCAGAATCAACATGCTACTGGAGGAGTCGAATACAACGGTGCTCCAGCTGTTGCACCACTTGCTGCTTATGCCGAGAAAGGAAAGGGTCCTGTGGCTGTAGGTGCACACCCAACACGAATGAGCCAGGCTCCACCAAGGCGTCAAGACCCGGAAAAAGGTGGTAAATTGAAGAAGTTCCTCGGGAGGTAATGAAGTCTGACATGAAGAAAATGAAGAATTGGAATGGACAAGGGATGGTAAATGGTATTGGGGAATAGTATCTGTTAAGGACATGGAATGGCGTATGATCTCTTGCTTTATTTGGCTGTACATATGGGAGTGCAATGACTGATGCTCGAACGAGGAAGCAAAGGGAACGGGACGTCACTAACTTATTGATGTAATGTATCAAGACGCCCTTGTATGTCTGTTCCGCTTACATCAGTCTATTATTAGCAGTATAAATAATGAAATGTCAGCAAACATCCCGAAGATCTTTTGCATGGGATGCGAGAGTCCATGGACTTTACTTTTGCATCTGAAACGCCAACGGCACGTTTCACAACTACCTTAGCTGACTTTACCCCACCTTGCCGTCCAACTCTTCTGCTTCCCTTCTTGCCATCCTTCATGCCACTTCTCTACCCCAGCATATCACACAATCATGTCGACGCTCGAAGGCACGATCCGTCCTCTTCTGAGGCGAAACCTCAATAGCACCAATATTGGCGAGCTCTGTGAGATCATCGTAAGTAGCACTCGTCACAATGTCATCTCAAGAATATCAGCTTACGATTCTAGAAACGCGTCGATACTTCGACAGACGCGTCTGATCTCATTCTGAAGAATGAAACCTTTGAGCTCGCGATGCAATATTTCTGCAGCGACAGATATGAGGCGTCTTCACGTCGTTGGGTAGGTCATCGGCATTCTTCAGGGGCATGCAAACTGAACTTGGCTGATTATGGTGTCATACAGATTGGATTGCTGTTGCTTAAGCTCGTCCAGAAGTTCACTGAAGCTCAGCAACAGCTACGCGGCTTGCCTCTCTCAACTAAATTGTCAATTGGCAAGATATTGGAGTCCAACAACGAGCTTCTCAAAAGACTTGCCACCATGCTCATCTACATTGGCATAACACTTGGTAGTCCTTCCGAGGATTTCCTTTCGGATGGCTCGAGCTATCTTGCCGAAGCTTTGTCGCAGCTGACAGCACAACTCACGAGCAGTCAATTTGCTAGTGGAGTGGAGTCCACCTTGATATCTCAACCTCCAGATGCTGAGATGTAAGCCCTAGTCTTGGAAGTGAACACTTGAAACAATCACTTGACAGTAGTCACACAGAAGCACGGCGGCCTATCATGCCATTGGACTTGTCATCGACAAGACGAACTTTCACAATGAAAAACACGGCATGCTCATCTGCGATCTTGACAGTGAGGCGAAGATGCTTCACGTCTTTCAGTTTCCTTTCGCCACCATGCCTCTATTCATCGACATCAAGCTTGAAGATATGGCCAAAGTCAATTTCAGCCTACAGAACATGAAAGACAGTCGTATAGAGATCGCTCGTGTCATATTACACTTTCACACCAAAATGAAGAACTTTGCGCACAACGGAGCAGGCTCGATCGCCGACGTAGTCGAGCTGAGTTTTGGCCCCGGTGATCCACACACGCCATCTTCAACAGAGCTTTGGGAAGAGGCAAAGAATCTCCTGGAAGATCTCAAAGACGTTCTGAAAAACAACAAGTGGGTTGGAGAGACCCAAGAGTACGGTGGATCGATTCATTCAAGTCAACGGGCATCGAAATCCCGAGAAGTCCTTCCTGTTAGTGGCAGCAGTCCATCTCGACCAGTTGGTCAGCAGCCCGCTGTCGTCACGATGCAGAACAACAGTAAAAGATCCCAGAATGTTAGTAAGAAGCCAAAGGAATCTAAGGCTGTTGCTCAAACCGAAACAAATAGTGGAGCTGTGTCTGCCAATTCTATCACAAGGAAGCAAGCTTCCAAGCAGAAAGCAAGCACATCGAATTCGACATCCACAAGTTCCGAGGCGGCTCCTTCACGATCAGCCAAAGCCAAAGCCTCGTCCGCATCCGGTATTCCTCCTCCAGCAGGAACCACACTTCAATCTACTAAACCGGCACCCAAGGTGGTCGAACAAGATGACGAGTCAACGCAAGAAGAAGTGACTGCAGCACCTTTGCCGCCGCCTGAGCCTGCTGCACCCAAGAAGAAACGGGACCAACTACGGGATACAGACGGGCAGTTACCTTCAGTGACTACGCCGTTGGCAATATCAGCAACGAATAAGTCAAGGAAAGTCAGAAGCACGAAGGGAGATAATGTGTCGCCCACCAAGGGGAGGCTTAAGCAATACAGCAGGTCGCCTACCAAGCTTGCGGCCTCAAAGCCGAAGCAAAGTACCACGGCCAAACAGCTTGCAAAGACTCCGGCTCTAGTCACACCTGCTACAAAGGCCGCTATGAATGAGAATGTTGAAGACCAAGAGGAGGCCACTGTCATTCCAGACGTTTTCGACGTTCCGGATGATGAAGAGGAAGAGCCAAAGCCAAAGCCAAAGCCAAAGACTGCCAAGAAAGGCGCGAACAAGACCAACTCAACTAAAGGCAAGGCTACAAGCACTGCTAAGGGTGCCAAAGTTGCACCGAAGTCTAACAAGAAGGTTGCCGCATCAAAGAAAACTCAAGTCACAGAACAACCACGTCGTAGGTCCAGTCGAACATCTGGCCAAGCCCCCACGAGATACAACGACGAGGCTGCAAGTGAGCAGGAGGACGAAGGTGTCGGCGATAATCCAGACGATCAAGCCACGGATGACGAGCAAGATGGTTCCCCAACTACCTCGAAAGGTCGTGCTGCTGCCGGATCCAGGAAAGACACTCGCCAGTCAATGATTAAGACAGCACGTGATAAAGATGCAGATGAGCTCATGCAGGATGCTGCAGATGACAGGGAAGATGACGTTACTGTCGTGACCGACAAAGGACGAGGCCGCCAGAAGGCCTCGAGCAATGTCAAGCCCGCTCAACCAGTTGCTCCTGCTTCAAACCTAGCTCGCCGTACTGCTCACACACCACGCCCTGAGCCTCGTTCTGCTGTTGCAAAGATGACCGAGACAAATGCTGATCTGCTTCCTGCAGACTCTAACAAACCACAACTGGTCACTTTCACTGCCAATGGGCCTGCTAATCAAGGAATGAGAAGTGCGAGCCGTGAGCACCCTGGAAAGGTGTCCACAAGGGAACAAGCTGCTATACACGGCGAAGCTGATGAAGCTGACAACGACCTCGATATGGACGGCTTCCGTCCTCTCGCTGACGAGGTTGTCGATGACGTTGCTCCTGTGCTTGAGCGCGATGATCCTGCCTCTGGAATTGATGTTACTCTTCGACAGATTGAACAAGACACTAGACTGCCAGATGTTCTAACACACGCCAACATGAACGATACAACAGAAATAGCTCCAGACATGTTTACAGAGACCCAAGTGCCTGCTTCGCCTAACCGAGAAGGGTCTCCTTCAGGAGCCACCACACAAGCCGAGACGGCTCAAGACTCATCGTCGACAACCAAGATCGAGGACTCTATTGGGAACAACATGCCCTATCTCTCAATCCCTCAAAATCTTGCAGCTCCTCCGATTCGGGATGGGAACATGACCAGACACTCGAACTCCTCCATGGAGAGTAATCAGCAGCCTTCATATTACTGGAAGAGCGAATCTGCACAGAAGTTCATTCGGATGAACTTGCCAGCTGATACTGTCAGCACTGTGACTGAACATCTGACAGCAGGACTCTCACCTGGTGTTGTGCATGAAGAAACGCTTGACGATGTCGAAGGACACTCTCTCGTTACGAACAACACTGCTCCAGCAGGAACAGTCGACCCTCGCATGCTGAGTCAACATACCATGCAGTCTATGCCCACGGCAACCCAGAACCTACATCTAGCTGTGAGAACCGAAACGGAAGTCTCGCCAGGTCATATTCGAGTCACCGAGCATGAACTTGACATTCAGCGCGAGGTCAAAAGACCTGCCTCAGATATGTTGCAAGCTGACCATATCAAACGCGCAAGAGTAGTGGAGGTACAGGATGATGACGAAGACGAGTCCCAAGGTAGCCCTGAAGCACCCCAACCCCAACCTCAGGTTGATCTCGACAACGAACAGCATGAGATTGAGCAGATGATCCAGCAGGAGATTCAGCCTGCAGCTCAGCATGGCAACCGACACGGCACACAGTATCAAGATCAGCAGGAACTCGAACACGACGGTCTCAGTCTGCCTGGGGAGCCTAACCAAGAAGCTCAGAGCTCACCACTATCAGAAGCACAATTCTCTTCTCAAGAAGTCGAGGAAGAAGGGGCTGAGGAAGATATCGACGAGCCTGACAAACCTGAAGTGCAATACGTTTCACCTATACTCTCGCAAAGCAAAACTGTCACCGCAACCGGCAGCCCCTTGCCTCGTGACGACCGTGTCCCATACAAGCCATCTCTTCAGCCACCTCCATCACGTCAAGCCGTAAGTGGACCTGGTAAGAGTGCTATGAAGGATGACAGCCAGAGAAGTGCGCAAACAGAGAAAAAGAGTGTTCGCATTGACGAGTATGCTGGAGCGCCTATGCCTCAACAAGTTCAGCAAAGTTTACCAGCGCCTAAACCCAGAAATACGACTGCTAGTGTAGTGGTTGTAGCACAGCAGCAGTTGGCTTCACTTCGTGCTCCAGATGAAACATCTGTACTTGCAAAGGCTTTCGTACCACCAATCGAGTCCAAAAGACCAGCTGCTGCTCTTCCGATCGCAGGACATCGGAAGTCCAATTCGAACCCTGCTGCATTCGGAGCACCAATGTATGAGGAGCAGCGCCGACCACAAACACTCGACCACAAGAAGTCCACTGTTGACACTCGTAAGGATCAGCGCTTGCCACAATCAACACTTGAGCCGAAGAAACAGAGTGCTAATACCCAGAATGTAGGGTGGCAGCACCTTGTGCAAAGTAGTGCTAAGCATCAGGCGCCAATCCAGGAAACTGTGCAGCACCTGCCAAATCCAGGCCAATCTGCAGGAAGATCTCAGCCTACGGTACTAGCTGCAACTACAGCTGCTCGAGCTGAGCCTGCTGTGTCAAGACCAGCTCCACAAACCGTCCAGCATCCAATGCTGCCTCCTATCCTCCCTCTAGAAGCTGACGACGTATTCCGTCCTCAAGAAGTCAAACCACTCTCCAAATTCCAGCAGAGTCTCCTAAAGTCTACTCTACCAGTGGCAGTGAGCCCACTTCCTGCTACCAAACCGACTGGTATGATCAACTGGGATGACCATCAGGACGCTGAAAAAGGGCGATCTGCCCACAACTCATCAGGTCCCCGATCGATTAACGACCATTCGGCTGAACACGTTCCCTCAAGCTCTGATCCAGCATCAATGGACTCCAACAATTTGAACAACACAGACCTCAACGAAGACCACGACGACAATGACGAAGAAATGGACTACTCCTCCGACTCCTCCGACGACGATGACAGTGAAAACGACTCCACCACTCTCATCGAAGACACCATTCCCCTACCTACAGTGCCGGCCTACGAACTCGACCTCCTTAATTCACTCACTGCAATCACCGACACCTACACCGCCCACATCTTCGGGCAAGAAAAGCGCACCATCGAGCTCTTGGTCGCATACGAACGCGGCGGACTGGATATGGTGACTCAATTCGGAACCTGCCGCCAAGAAGAAGTCGCGACAGCCGAACAAGAGATCAAGCAGGTCAAGAAGGAAACGAGTGAGGAGCTGGAGCGTGTCGTGCAGGAGCTGAAGAAGAAGCAGGGAGAGGCGAATGATTTGAGGAAGGAGATGAGAGAGATGGAAAAGAGGATGCAGGGTGGGATGAAGAGGGAGAGTGAGGCGTTAAAGGAGTTGTTTGCATTGTGTTGATAGTGCTTGCTGGAATATTGCTCGAGATGGAATGGGTATGCTCTGGAGACCTAAGACAGAAGTCTGGCGGCGAAGGAGTGATTTTGCTTTGTGCTGTGGATGAGTATGGAGATTGCACATACATACAGAGGATTTGCTGTATATTTAAGCTTGAAATTGCTTCACTTTGCTCTACACGTTACGATACTGTTGCATGATAGAGAAGATATCATGGAATGAACAGCTCTTCCTATAGACGATATGTTCGTAGTATGCCTTCGCTCTTACCCCTCAATACCCCGCACGACAACCTCCATCGGCTTCACATCCGACCCCGTGTCTATATGCTCCATCCACATGAGGCTCTCCCACCATAACCTCGGGCCATTGGTCTTGGGATGATACCAGGTATGCTAGACATGTCATATAGCCTGGCCCTTCTTTTCACCAGGACGATGAAAGCACAATCTCTCATTGAACCCTTCACGAAAGCACAACCATTGTATTGAAGCACTCACCACTACCTTTACATCATGTCTGACAACACGAAGAGATCCGCCATTGTCACTGGTTCGGCGAGGGGAATGTACGTGCAACATGCTATGCCAAATGCGAATGCGTTAGGGAGGATAAGCTGTGCTGACCATATTTGGTGGATAGTGGAAAAGCTATCGCTTTGAGACTTGCGGGGGATGGATATGATATTTGTGTCAATGATGTTAAGGCTAATGAGCAGGGCGCTAATGAGGTGAGTGGAGATATACTCTTTACCTGCTTCAATCGTGATGGTGTGGTGGAGTGCACTGGGCACAACATCATGCCCAGTACACTCTAAGTGATTACCACCACGAATTCACCACGAATCCTCCAACATTCCCCTCTCAAACCACGCACGCAACGATACAGAGCCCATTTCATCGAGCCTCAAATCCCTTGACCCAACTATCCGATCCTCCAATCCCTCGACCCAACTAACCAATTCTCAGACCGCATCCGAGATCAAGGCCCTAGGACGCAACGCCACAGTCGCCATCGCCGACGTCTCCATCAAATCCGAAGTCGACGCCATGATCCAACACTCCTTCCAAGCCCTCGGCAACCTGCACTGCATGGTCGCCAACGCCGGCATAGCGCAAGTGAAACCACTCCTCGACCTAACCGAAGAAGACATGCAACGCATGTTCTCCGTCAACGTCTTCGGCGTCCACCACTGTTACAGCGCCGCAGCGCGCCAATTCATTAAACAAGGCAAGCTCTCTCCCGACAAAGACCACCGCCCAACACCCGTCTACAAAATCATCGGCGCCGCCTCCATCGTAGCATTCAAGCCCTTCCCACTACTCTCACACTACTCGGCCTCTAAATGGGCCGTCCGTGGTCTCACACAAGCCTACGCTATGGAACTTGCTGAACACGGCATCACTGTCAACGCGTACGCGCCTGGCATCGTGGGCACGGCGATGTGGGATCTGATTGATGAGAAGCTTGCCGAGCGAAGCGGGGCTGAGAAAGGGACGATGATTAGGAAGTATGTGGGCGATTTGACGGCGTTGGGGAGGGTGAGTACGGCGGAGGATGTGGCGGGGTTGGTGGGGTTTTTGGCGTCGAAGGATAGTGATTTTGTGACTGGACAGACTCAGGTATGTGCACCTTTTCTTGAATTTGATCTTGTTTTACATGCTCCGTCACTGACTGAATGGAAAAGGTTGTGGATGGTGGGATTGTTTATACTTGATTTTCAAGGGCTTTACGATGGATTGGGTTGGGTCGGACGGGGAGGGCATTTGGAACGGGGATGTGTATGGCTTTGTAAATGTGAGGTTCTTTGGCTTTCGAATCCTAGATGCGTCTTTTAGTCGTCCTGTGTGTTACGGTTGCCTCGTACGCCATCTAGGCACTTCCGCATCTTTCGAGATACAGCTCGGATTGTCTGAGGCTTACTAGGTCGCTGACACGACGCAGCAAATTTGCACACATGTCTCCAAACTCTTGTGTTCGTGTTTTTGGGATCTTGATGCGTATGTCCAAAGTCGTTTAAGTGTATTGAAAGAAGACAAGCAAAGCACATTTCCATCCTCGCCAGCACCTTTCCACAACAAATAGCAGAAGCAGTCAAACAAGAGCTTCTACCTTCTATTGCAACACATACAAGTTTAGATCGGTCAAAGAGTGGTTTGTTTCCGAGACCGTGTTACGATATGTGCATATATTCATGACCGGCGGACGGTATGATGGCATTCGAAAAGGTCCTGAAATTGCGTGGAATTGCGTATACTCAGATGATTTTATGTTGGTTTGGGCAAAGGTAAGTGGTTGTGGGGCCCGGAGGGAAGACATCTTTCATGTGGTGGGCGGAGTGCTATTCTGATTGAATTGAGTATATATGGCGATGTCTTCCTAGGCACTTCCGAATATGAAAAGAATGTAGCTTGACTTGTGGTCGATTTGTCTGGACGGAAGGTTGATCGGTTATACCATCACAGTTCCAGCACCCGTTTCTCCAAGAACCATAGGCGGACCTGGCTTTCAGCATGGTTTGTTTATAGGACGAATTTAGTCATGTCGTCAGCTTGGTGAAATGCACGGATAGATATTGTATCGGAAGTAAATCAGCGACAATACAGGAGTAACCTCGTTACCAAATCTTACATCAAATACCAGCCTACCTTACACAAACAGTGACCAACACACTTACACTTGATGTCTCTCATGCTTTGTGTGCTCGAGCACTTCTCTGGCCTGTTCCGCAGCTTCTTGTCCAAGTACGCCCTCCTCTTCTACCATGTGTCCAACAGGACCTGTGAACCTAGATGATGTTAGCTTCCAGGTCCAATTCGCACCAAAACACCGTCGTGATGACGATAGCTAAGACACGTAGGTAGAACATACCATCTTCTTGCCCAAAGCACCCAGCTTCCTGTCGCTCCAACGGCAATGATACCCACAGCAACCGGGGTATAGTTCAATCTAGAATACCAGGAGATCAGCTTGAGCAGTATCAGATTTAGTATACTCTGACACTCACGTCTGACTGTTAACCGGGTTCAGTTCAGGCAAACAAAACACCACGATAATAAACCCCGTCCACGCACACGCCACGAGCGCCACAACACGACTTCCCATCCTGCCAAGATAGAAAGGTCCTCTCATACTCTCAAATCTATCATGCCATATTAGCCCAATCAAAATCGGGAAGCTATAGCTGATGTACAGGCCGATTGTGGCGATGGACGTGGCGGCGGTGAATGCAACGCTGGAACCCAGGGAAGGGAGAGCGAGACAGAATGCGAGAAAGGCAGCGAGCCAAATGGTGTAGACTGGTGTCCCATTGTGGTCGACGCGTCGGAAGATAGAGGGGATGCCTCGGTCGCGAGCAAAGGAGAACATCATGCGAGAGTTGCTGGTGAGGGAGAAGAGGCCGGCGTGGTAGACGCCTAATAGAAGAATAGCAGATAGATCAGCAAGAGAATTCCACAACAACAAAAGCAGCTTTAGTGATGTCATTCTGCATCACCTCAAGCACAAACTTACACAAAACAACCAAAGTAAACAGCACAATCGCACCATCCTCTCCGAAGACATCCACCAGAATCTGTAACACGGGTTGTCCATATGCGCTTCCAATCGTTTGCTGAAAGTCCTGAATCGAAAACAACAGGCACAAAATCAGAAACCAGCCGAAAAGCCAACTGACACCAATCGACATCAATACACCTTTCGGTGCGCTCTTGGCCGCATCTTTCGTCTCCTCCGACAGATGCGCACTCGCGTCGAAACCAGTGATTGTGTATTGTGCCATCAATAACCCACATACACACACGTATGCAGGGCTAGCTCGAACACCCCACCCAACTGCGCCATCGACGCCAGTGCCATCGTAGTAGGTAGCGAAGACGAATTTGGCGGATTGATGGGTCGGTGCCTTTGCGACTACGGCAATGGCGAAGGCGGTGACGCCGAGGGAGTGCAGGATGATGGAGGTGTTGTTTAGATATTTGAGGATTTTTACGCCAAAGGTGTTGAGTATGGCGTGTGAGACGAGGAGGGCTGCGTAGATTCCTATTGTTTTTGCTGCTGAGGGCGTGTATGATGATTTGACGGTTGCGAGGACGGAGATCAGGTTCGCTGCGCCGAAGGAGATGCCTGTTGTTACTGCGACTCTGTGGGGAGTGATGTTAGTGGTCTGCGCTCTTGACTGGTGAGGGTATCGAAGCCATATGCAATTCCAGTAGCGCTGCCATACTGTTCTTAGCTTTCAACTACATTTGAGCATTACCAGTAGTCTTCACAACGTAAGAAGCCGCTGGATGCGCACTTCAACAGGCAGGACCTAGCTTATTGAAGTGCGGCAAGGTGGGCGGGATCTAGCCAATGCTAAAGTACCGCAGCAGTCCTCACGTCCAGGTTTTAGCCATGAAAGGAGTCCAATGGCTCTCCTGAGAAAGTATATGGCTTCGATACTGCGCGCCCTTTGAAGCATGATGGAATATACATACTGGCCAAGAAAGTTGAACCTGAATGCTGTTAGCAGACTTATACTGAAAGAATGCCTATTGTCCAACATACCACCCCGTCATCCACGCGAAGAATGCACTATACTTTTTTCTTGATTTAGTATATACGCAACCCACAGAATCGAACACTTTCTCACCTTTGGCGGTGCCAACATCGCCGCCCAGAAGTATGGTCCTACAAATGAGGAGTTAGCGATGCTGGCTCACAACTGTGGTCTCGTCCTTCACGTTGTTGATGTCTTGCATCGTACAGCTTTCATAACCGTCTCCGCATATAGTCTTCTAAGCCTGTGATCTCCTCTGCTATACATCGTTGAATGCCACAATTTGCCACCATACTCATACCCCAGCACCTCTCACCCATCCACACATACAAGATAGCACAAACTCACCACCACTAGTAGGAATCGCACTCGTAATCTCCGCCATCCCCAACCCCACAAACATAGTAAAAAAGCACACAACCATCCACCCAATACTAACTACCGCAGGCCCTCCCGTCGTCAATCCATACTCCATCAACGTCGTAATCCCAGTAATCATACTAATAATGGAGAAAGAGACGCCGAAGTTGTGTAGAAGTGACCATTCGCGAGCGAGCTCTTGTTTGTAGCCGAGATCTTGGAGGCGTGAGGAGTCTGCTGTGGTTGGATTGTCATTGTTGGTGGGTGTGGGTGTGTTTGTGTCGGTTTGACTGAGGTTGGACGGAGAGACACCGACACCAGGCATCTTGGAGGCGAGATCACGGAGGCTTGAACGCATTGTCGGTCAGGTAATGTAGGTTTGGGGTACTGTTGTTTTTGGAATAATTTGGTGGTAGGTGTGGTTTTTCACACGACCAATTCAGGATATGCACACTTTTACTCTTGCAAATATAACAACAAGGAAAAAATAAACAGAGAGTGCGAAGGAAAGATGAGATGAAACATCGATTCGTGCTAATCGCCCTAGAGTCACGAGCTTATGTATCGAGGTACTTACTCAGCTGAAGCTTACTTAGAAGATAAGGAGAGCCAAGATAGTGGCTGTGGCCGGTTTGCGGCCTGAAAGATAGGCGGAACATCCGAGGATACTTTATGTATTATACAAGAACTATCTACAATAGAATTCCATACATATCATTTACTCATCATAATGCAAACATTACCTTAATTGCCATCATGACTTCTTACAGCACAACGACCTCCCAGTCTTTCCACTTCTTCCAAAACAAACACCCCTCCAGCTGCCCGAAGCTTCCAGGGTTCGCCACAACCAATGGTACCAGCACCTTCTCCAATTGCTCCCTCGCCTTCTTCGGATCATACGGATTGATGCCAAACACACTTGCAAGCTTACCGCGGAGCCCTCCTCCTCTAACACTCTGCGTACTGAAATCATAAATATATCTCGTCTTCTTGATTCGCTGTGGTGCAGTCTTGGGCGGCACGAGCTCGAACTTCGACCGCCATGGTGTTTCGCCATCGTTGTTTGCCAATCTTGCTCTGACCTCAATGGTACGCGTAAGTGAAGTGGTTATCTGGTCTTTTTCGCCGTATGCAAGGGCAGCACTAGGGTGCCAGAGCTCATCAACTACTGGCGTCTCGCTAATCTTCAAGCGCATTGCTTTACGGATGTGAGGTGCCTTGTCCGGACCGAATTTGCCATGGTTACCTAGGAAGTCTTGAGCTTTGCGTTTTTTGGCGTGAACGTCACGACCTGGGATTGTGTGACCTCGTGATGTAGGGAAAAATGTCGGTGTAGGTAGTGGAGGAGGTGTTGGTGGCGGCGCTGGTAGGCCTTGTTTTGCTGCGCGATGTGCACGGTGTCGGCGACGTTCTTGGGATTGGATGTATTGATAGTCGGGAATGGAGGAAAGTGCGGAAGAAGTTGGAGGTGGTGGAGTTGTTGAGGCGGATGAGCATGAGGAGGAAGATACGGTGGAGGATGTTGAGTTGGATCGAGGTCGAGTGGAGGCATAGATATTGTCTTGAGTGAAAGCTGGTGGATGGTAGACAAAAGGATCTTTGAGCGGACTCTTGCGAGCTGCGGAACGTATAGGACTTGACAATGGCTGTAGCTCGTCACTCTGCGGTGGTGTTGGAAGAGGTGCCTGTGGTATCGCTTCTTGCCGCTGCTTCGTCCTTGGTAAATTGGATAGTGGATGAGGTATAGTCTTGTCCGTTACCAGTCGAGCACGAGACTGAATGGCGGCAGCTTTTCGATCCCACTCCGAGTCGTAATCTGATGCGGTAAGAAACTCGCTATATACCGAGGTATCGTCAGGGATAACTGCAGACTGAAGCATTCGTCTGTATCGGTTCCTGGCAACGCTCGGAGATAGCAATCTTGCTCCTCTGGGTTGTGGTTGCGTTGAGATAGTTGTGCCGGCTCGTGGAAAGCTTCCTGTCGGTGTAGCATTCTGAATAGCAATGGTAGGTCTCTCGAAGGGCAGTGAGGTAGCTGAGGGTCGTACGGGCTGTACTGGGTCTCGGGAGAAAGGCGTGACATTGTGTTGCTTGAATGCTGTCTGAATAGCAACAGTAAGAGCACTTTCCAGCTTCTCTTTACTATCAAGATGTTGTCCTAGCTGGGCTGCAAGCTCAAGGATAGTGCCTTCGGACGTTGACTTCGTCGCTGCTGCGTTGACGTGAAGCTGACTGAGTGGCATAGCTGGATGGTTGTGGTTGAGATCGAGGGAGGTGTCGGGTAGAGTATAGGATCACTCGAGGACAAGGGGAGATGAGGATGAGGATATTAGAAGCGTCAGCAGAGGCTGGGTAAAGCGTCATAGATCATGTCGTAGCGTTTGAGAGCGTGCTAGCAGATGGGAGCATGTTGGGCTTCTCAGCCATTGATTTAAAGAGATACACGAAGACGACACGCTACCACGCGACTGCACAGAGTTTGGCTGAGTCTCGGCAGTAGTCACATGCTTGCGGATCTTCAAACATTTGAAACAACCTTGGAAATGAAGTGAATCTCAAACAATTGACTCTTCCTTCTTGATGTTGCGCCTCTCCTTCACACACCCATTTTCATCCTACAGCAATTTCCTCACGTAGGCATTACCATCTTCATCAAGCTGTTCTAGACATCCCCAACCTCTCGCGGCGCTTGCGCTGTCGAGTCCAATCATGGCCACCAAGTTCAAGATTAGTGTTGTAGTGCACCCTCTCGCAGTGTCTTCTGCAAACCCGGAAACTCAGAAGCAGCAGAAGTTTTTGCAATTCGCATCTCCAGATTCCAACCTAGCGCAGTTGTGGCGACAGATCGAGGCTTTCTACAAAACGAACTACTTGAGTCAGAGTCTTCACAAGTAAGCTACTTGACATTCACAAGCTCACTCGTAAGTGCTGACATGTTTGGCAGCTCTTTCGCAATCAAGAAGATTCAAGACGAAGACGGCAACGACCTGGACATCTTCTACAAGCTCTCGGATATCTTCACAGCTGCGGAGAAGAAGGTGCTAAATGTCATTCAAGCCCGCGTGGATCGCGACGTCTCTATACCTGTCACATCGCATTTGCGACCCGCCGAAGCATTCAGACGTCCTCTTCCGCCGCCATTCCATGCCCAGCCATACGTCAATTTAGATCCTGACAAGCCCGTTTCGTCGACCGAGAGAGATAGTGAGGGCGAAGATGATGAATCTGAGCATGCAGCTAGAGGCAGACAACAAAATGATGAGTCATACGGTAATGACGAGGTTACGAGATATGCTGTATTTGGGAAAGAGCAGGAGCGTCTTCCTCAGGACCACATACTCGAGAGGTTTGTCAAGAACAGTATATGCTTTAGCACATATTTTTGACTTCATCCCTCAGATCCCCTCAAGACCGTGTTCACGACGCAGACGATGAAGATGATGTCGAAGTGAAACCCTCACGCCGCAACAATCCTCGCCAATTGCCGCAGGACGATATTCTCGCTGCATCGAATAGAGCTCTTGCATCTCTAGGCACACAACCTCGACCTGCAGCCACAATGTTTGCAAAGCCAGCACTACCAACTGCTCGTGTACAGTCACAACGTCCAGGTCAACTGCGATCTACTGAAAAAGTGGCATCAAATTTAAAGGCTAGGTCAGTCAGCAACCCTTATATTCGTGCGTCTACTTCAGCCAAACCTCCAGACTCGAATGCTTTGAGATATGACCAAAACAACCCTTTCGAACTCCCTGAAAGTGAACTTGGCATCAGCGAAGAGGAGCAGTTTCAAACAGACAAATCCAAGCAGAAGACAATTCGTGGTGCTTCTCGTAGTGCAGTATTGCGCAACAATAGTGCTAACACTCATCGTTCAAGCCATCCTGCCGCTATCACTCCACCAACATCAACTGAAAGTCTCCCACAAATTAGCAAACGTCCTGTTGGTAACAAAGCTGATGTCCCTGGAAACACAAATACTACAGCTACTTCTGCGCGCCGCATTAGTGATCCACTTGCCGGACCATCGCAAGGACGTGCTGCTACCCCTGCAACGGCAGACAAAAACTTAACCAGAGTTCTGAGTCGATCTATCAGTGCCACAAAAGTCCCTGCTAGTAATCTTGGTGTTCCAGCTGCGTCTGGAGCACCCAAACTTCTGAGTCCTTTCCAGCTAGTTTTGCCTACAGCCGGTGCTGATGCGCCCAGTTTCAGCACAGAAGATGTTGCTGGGTCGCGGGCTTCTTCCGTTGGCAGATCGATGCCTATAATTGCGCAACCTCCACCTTCACATACTCAAGTCCTCTCAGATAATCCTCTTGATGCTCACATTGATGACGTGGAAGACTCAATGCATGAAGATGTACTACAGAGAGCTGCTGCTCGTCGTCAGCGTCCTGGAACAAGTAAACAAGCTACCACTGAGAAGTCTACCCTCGAAGTCGTCCCTCACTCTACGTTACAGAGTCAGACACAGCAGAGTTCATCCAAGACTTCAACTGCTTCGTCTACCATGCCCGCGGTAAACAAGACAAAGGATACACCAACAGCAACAGGACGTTCTGGTTTCGCCGATTTCATGGATAAACAGCCCGTGGTGACAGCCTCGCAAAGAACCGCCAAATCTACTCCAGCTTCGCTTTCGAAGAAAGGAAGCAGCACTGAGAAAAAGTCCCGAGCAAGATCAGCTAGCTCGGTTGCACCACGCAAAAGGAACACCGCTTGTGAAACATGTCGTAAATTGAAAGTAAGTTCCAAATCCACAGTGACTGTTTTGTCCCCATCTCTCTGTCCTTATCCTGGCTAGACTCTATCTTCGAAAGACGTATCATATCCTTCGCAGTTGTAGCTAACAAAGTATCTAGAAACGTTGCACCCACGACGCAAATGCATCAGTCGAGCCATCAACCCAGCCAAAGCAGTTGAGACCGCAAGAAATGGACTGGGTGCGTGGTTTGGCATCTAGCGCTATCCAACAGGTCACTGATAAGCGAGCTCGATCCCATGAGGCCGGACATGACGCAGATGTTGTGATGGAAGATACTACACCACAAGATGCAGATATCACCAAAGAGCTCAGAGAGTCGTTGACTATTCCTCCGCCACCTGGATCTAACTATCTGGATGCATCTGAAGTTCGAATGACGACTGATGCAGAGCAGGATAAGGTCAGAGAGGACAGGAACGCGAAGACCTTGACTTGGCTAAGACAACAACAGGAAGAATTCCAGCGTAGCCAGGCAGCTGCTCAGTCTGAACAACAAATGGAACAACGTCGAACGGCAAGTCGTAAGAAGCAGGACGAAGGCTCAGCAGAGCTCGCACACAAGAAGCCCGATCGCAAAGGGAAAGGGCGAGCTGTTCATAATGAAGAAGATATGGCCTTGCTGAGGATTGCTGGCTTACCTGTTTCTGACGAGCCTATGGAAGATCTTGAAAATGCTTCCGACGAAGCCGGCTCAGATCCAAGCAGTGACGAGGAGGAAGCAGAAGCTGGCCCATCTAATGCTGTAGCACGCAAGAAGGCAGACAGGCGTCCATCTGACCTGTCTTCATCTCAGCCTCAAGACAAATCACGAGCTTCGCCACCATTCGCTGTCGTGATCCAGGCTTCCCCACGAAAAACTGGTGCCGTAGCACCACAGGCACCAACGCAAGACTCTGGACTTCCAGACTCCACGCCTCTTGATTCGCAAGGACTTCCAACTTCAGCGCAACCTATCCGAAAGGCTGTACGAAGGAATAGTGCAATATCGCCAACGACTGTTGCTCATGCTGCTGTATTATCGTCGTATCCTGTTGTTGAGACCACACCACCAAAGCTCAAGCCTTCTCAAGAACTCTTCGCTTTTCTCCCTGAAAAACCCGAACCCTTGCCTACTAAGCGTTCTCACAAACGCAAAGCCCCTGGCTCGTCACCTTCAGACAGCCTTGCCTCCGAGCTTCGCCGCCACGACCCAGAAACGAAGAAACGCCGAAAAGTCGGACATACGACCAGTCTTTCCAAGTCAAAGACCAAGTCATCTGTCGACACCAAGGGCAGCTCGCCGCAGAAGGCTATTGATCTGGGATCAGATGTAGAAGACATAGAAGTTCGACCACTGCCGTTATCACGCCATGCACGAGCGTCTACTGCCGGCCCCTCGCAGAAGCCTGCAATTGTGCTGGATCATGCCGACCAATCTCCATCACGCAAACGTCGAGCCTCAACCCATGCACCAACCGCTAAACAGCCTATCACTATCGATTCTGACATTGAACTGGTTCAAACCAACAACAAATCGCCTTCCAAATCTCGTCGAACTTCTACACTGTCTCAGGTGAATGGTAAGCCTTCTAGCAAGTCACAACCATCTACTCTTGCGCGACGAGGCTCAAGCCGTTCGGATTCCAATGTTGTTGTGCTTGACGGTACAGCGGACTCACCCCCTCAATCTACTCGAGCTCCAGAAGACATCACTCAGAAGGATGCAACGAATACTTCGCGTCGCCCATCTGCACCACATAGGCCTTCGGCACAATTGATCACACAATCACGCAAAGGTGATTCTAATGTTTCTGGGGATGAGTCGACTACCCAAAGCTCTGTGGACAATGATGTCTCCATGCTTGACAATGGAGCCGAAAGAGAACCACCGGTTGTTGAAAAGCCAGCAGAGGAGGCAACAACCATGAGTAAAGACAAGATTGCACACGCCGTGAACAAGTCCAAGTCTGGTAAAAAGCCCGTCAGTGGTTCAGAAGAACTCGAGACAGATCTTCAAAGCAGTGCTCAGCGTGCTCATGACTCCGAAGAAAGACGCAAATCAGAAATGGACGAAGCAATAGCTAATTACGTGCCACCACTTTCCTTTCCTATTCCCTCATCACAACCATCTCCGCCGCTGGAGCCAGTTCAAGCGTCGCAAGCTAGCAGTATTGTCATTCCACCAGTACAAGTTTCGCAGACCAGCACGACACGTTCACCAGAAAGCTCGCCAACACGTTCCACACAAGAGATTCAGCCAACTCTTCCACCTTACAGACAGCGTAGCAGCAGCCCAGACTGGCTAACACCTCAATGGGTGCGCGACAAAGAGGCAGATGAGGCTGATAGACTGGAAGAAGAACAGCGCAAGCGAAAAGCCGAGTTGCCGCGTATGAGCGCCAAGAAGTCACCAGCAGCAAAAACACCAACAGCGAAGACATCAACAGCGAAGTCACCAGCAGCGAAGGCATCCGCGAGTGCTGCCTCTAATGATCTTACTCCAACCCCTAGCACTAGCGCTCCTATTTCAGCCAGCAAATCTGCAAAGCCAACAACGGCAAAGAGACAACATACTCCATCGAGTAGTGAAGTGTCCAGTAATGAGGACAGTGAAGAAGACAGCGACACCGATAGTGAGGAAGATGACAAGAATCCTACACCAAAAGCAAGTCACAGCATGCCTCCGCCTCCGATTCCTTCAACACCAGCTGCCTCGTCGCGCAATGCTCCTCCTACACCTCTCAAGAGTATTCTCAAGAAGTCATCGAGCTCTTTGTCGTCTTCTTCAGTATCACAAGGAGGCAAGCAGATCCCTATTGAGATCCGTCGTGCTTCCTTTGTGAACACGCCGTCGACAGCATCTCAGTCAAAGCCTTATGCGAATGGCAAAATACCTCAAACCAACGGTCATCAGGAAGTTGGCAAAGCTGCTTCGTCCCAATCTTCCATTAAAAAGTCTTCACAGCCAGAGAGAAATGGTTCAGCGCCATCCCAATCTTCTGCTAAGAAAGTACAGCCTGTCAAAAACACGCCATTCATTCAAGACGATTCTTCGTCAACTGATGGTGATGCCGAAGATAATGAGACCACTGCGCCTGCGCCGTCGGCCAAATCTCCTGTGCAGCCCAAAAAGTCACCTTCTCTCGTAACTAACAAGAAAGTACCTTCGGTTTCTGCCTCACGCAGACGACAATCCTCGACCTCCAGTGATGATGATAACTTCACCAGCAGCGACCCCAAGCCTCAACACCGCTTCCGCACCGATCGTCCACCTGCCGCATCTCAGCCTGCCCCTAACGCAAACAACAAGATCAGCAGCAACATAACACGCATTTCGGCATCTTCACCAGTGCGCAAAGCGACAGCACAAACCTCTGACTCCGATGTCACCACCTCGTCAGACGAGTCTGGCGAATCTGGGTATAGCAATGATAGCGACGTCCCTGAGGATGTGGAAAGAGAAGTTGCTCGGCTCATGGCTGCCAATCCGAAGGCGAAGCTGGGTGCGACGAGGCAGGTTGTTAAGTGTATGTTTTGCTTTGTTTCCCTAATCTGTTAATCGTATATTGCGAGAATGGTAATGCTGACATGAATACTCTCTTAGTTGATCAACGTATGGCACGTCGCAGCAAACGCGAAGAGGACAAGCACAATGCACCGATGAGGAAGAGGACGCAGGATTTGAAGAATATGTTGCAAGGTGCGGGATTGGATGATCCAATGAGGGCGCTAAGTAAGCGTGGAAGTGGCCGGGTTTAGAATTTGTTTCGATTGACGGTTTTGAACAATGAAATGCTACAGATAGCAGCCGCAGCACAACTACTGTGGTTCAGGAAAGAGCTTGTATATACATGATGGGACGCAAAGGATGGAATTTTGTGTGTCTATACTCTGCGTGAGTAAGAGACGCAAAGACGATACTGTAGACATTGTACAGTGCGGTAGTTATAGCACCTGCATGGTATAGAATACAGTCTAGTAGCCACAATAACATGATGTTGCTGGAATACATACATGTCTGTACATATCTTGAGCACATGCTGATGCACCTGATGCAGGTACGAAGTCAATACCGTTGAACAAGCTTTCGCCAAGGATAGATCGTCCCGAGCGGATTGGTAATCACAAGTCCGACCTCCTCATCTTTCCTCAAATTCCATCTTCACCTGTATCTCAATCACAGCACCACACTTGGGCAAGATGGTTAGTAGTCAATCCATCACTAGCCCTCATCAACATACTGACCATGACCCAGACTACCACCCTTAACCCTCCGGCGCAGTCTAGCGATGACAGCCGTGCTCTTATCGCCCTACGAGAACTTGCATCTACCTGGAAGCCATCACTCCCTAGCCTCTCCCAACCG